>Ga0073899_10001483_pt1 | contig 21533 bp, 13 predicted proteins | sample KloWWTmetaKNB5Ph_FD_88975 | JGI IMG/M metagenome (GOLD analysis project Ga0073899, IMG submission 88975) | Active sludge microbial communities from Klosterneuburg, Austria, studying microevolution and ecology of nitrifiers - Klosterneuburg... | ecosystem: Engineered > WWTP > Aerobic digester >... | reverse complement strand
CGGCGCGAACTTGGGCGGCGGCGGCAGGTTCTCGGGCGGTGGCGGCGGCGGCGGCTTGACCTCCTCGATGATCTTGGTCTCGATCGGCGCCTTGATCACTTCGATCATGCGCTGCGCCAGTCCGGTGACCAGCGCCCATCCAAGCAGCACGTGCAGCCCCAGCACGATGCCGATGCCCACCACGTGCTTGCCCGGGGTGCGTTGTTGCTGGGCGAAATCCACAGTGAAGAAACCTCCAGATGCTCAGCTGCCGCGTGGGTGCCGTACATCGACTTCGAGTTGTTCGGCAGCCTTGTGAGCCCCCGCGGCCATAGCCGGAAAGTCGCGCACTATACCCGTATTGAAGCGCTCTCCATTGGGGGTAGAACCTGATTCCGACGCGGCCCCAGCGCGGTATCCGAGTCAGTTTCGGGCCGCCGCACCGGTACCCGAAAGCGCCTGTTTTGCATCGCGTTGTGAGCGTGATGATGCATCTTGGCGGCGCGCCTGCCGGTTCAGTGCGTTCAGCCGCCGACCCGGTCAGGCCCATGCGAGACTGTGCGCCCAGCAAAGTCACCACAGACCCGCAGCCGGGTCGGGAGAACACGGGATGAAGGTATGCATCGTCGGTGCCGGCGCGATCGGCGGATTCATCGGCACGCGGCTGGCAGTTTCAGGCCAGGCGCAGGTCTCGGCGCTGGCGCGTGGTGCCACATTGCAGGCCCTGCAGCAGCAGGGCTGGCGCCTGCGCATGGGCGACCAGCTGCTGCAGGCACCGGCGCGGGCCGAGGCCAGGCCCGACGCGCTGGGTGTGCAGGATCTGCTGGTGATTGCCGTCAAGAGCCCGGCCCTGCCGGCGCTGGCGCCGACGCTGGCGCCACTGATCGGCCGCCACACCCTGCTGCTGCCGGCGATGAACGGCGTCCCCTGGTGGTTTGCCATGGGTGTGCCCGGCCTGGGTGCAGCGCCGCTGCACAGCGTCGACCCCGGGGGCGGCATCGCAGCGGTGCTGCCGGCGGCGCAGGTGATCGGCTGTGTGGTGCATGCCAGCGCGGCCAGTCCCGAGCCCGGGCTCGTGCAGCACCAGCGTGGCCAGGGCCTGATCGTCGGCGAACCGGCGGGCGGTACGAGCGAACGCGCGCGGCATGTGGCCGAGCTGCTGGCTCAGGCCGGCTTCGAGCTCAGCGTGTCGGAGCACATCCGCCACGACCTCTGGTACAAGCTTTGGGGCAACCTGACGATGAACCCGGTGAGCGCGCTCACCGGCGCCACCATCGACCGCATCCTGGCTGACCCCGACGTGCGCAACTTCTGCTCGGCGGCGATGGCCGAAGCGGCGACCGTCGGCGCGCGCATCGGCTGCCCGATCAGCGAATCACCCGAAGACCGCCATGCAGTGACCGCAAGGCTGGGTGCGTTTCGCACCTCGATGCTGCAGGATGTGGACGCTGGCCGCGCCATCGAGCTCGACAGCATCGTTGCCGCCGTGCAGGAGCTGGGCCAGCGCACCGGCGTCGCAACGCCGCAGGTGTCTGCGCTGCTGGGCCTGACGCGGCTGTTCGCGCGCGGCCGTGGCCTGTATCCGCCGGCAGCTGCTCAAACCGTGTAGGCGATGCCGGTCTCGGCGATGCCGACCAGGTCGATGTTCTCCAGGTTCCAATCGGTGTCGGCCGCCAGCAGCGCCAGGTCAGCCGCGCTGAGAACCCCGCCGGTGATCAGCTGCTCGTAACTCAGGCGCGTGCTGGTGTCGGGCAGGTTGCCGAACAGGTTGGACCACAGCAGGTTGACCACGGTCGCCGCGCTGGCGCCGACGCCGAGCCGGGCTTCCAGTGCCAGTTGTGTCAGCGCCGTATCGCTCATGCCGCCGTCGAGCAGTGTGAGGCCGATGCCCACGTAGGCCTTGTTGTCCACCGCCGCGGCGCCGAACACCGCGCCCAGCAGCTTGACCGTGGTGCCAGCATGGCCGTCGATGTCGATCGCCAGCCGGCTGTCGTCGAACTGCACACGCTCGACGTCGTAGGCCAGGTCACGCCCTTCGGTGCCCACCAGGTCGCGGATCAGCCAGCCGCCACCGGTCAGGGGTTGCACCAGGTAGTTGCTGGTCGCGCCCAGGAAGCGGCCGGTGTCGATGCCGCTGCCGCCCCACAGCACGTCGTCGCCGGGGCCGGGGCGCAGCAGGTCGTTGCCGGCACCGCTGTCGAGCGCATCGCGTGCCGAGCTGCCTTGCAGCGCGTCGTTGCCGGCGCTGCCGTGGATCAGGTTGCGAGAGTAGCCGCTGAGCTGGTAGTCCCCGGTGTCAATGCCGTAGCCGGCAGCCGCCAGGTAGTAGGTGCCGCTGACCGGCGCGATGTAGGACAGCAGGGCGTCCAGCCCGATGCCGGTGTCGTCGTCAAAACTGAGCTGGTTGCCGCTGCCGTCGGTCAGGATCAGGTAGGGGTCGGACAAGGCGGAGGTGCCGGCGGCCTGCAGCTCGAAGCTGTAGGCCTGGCCAGCCTGCAAGGTGAGCGCGAACATGTCGCGGTCGCTGGGGGCGTCGATGCGGCCGCGCACGCCGGTGGTTTCGATCGTCAGTCGGCCGTTGGTTGCGGTCGAGCCCACGAAATCATCGACCGGCGTGATCGCATTGATGCTGTAGCGGCCGATGGCTTCGGCGTAGTCGAAGGCAGCCAGGTAGTACTCGCCGCTGGCGCTGGGTGTGAAGAACAGGCGCGCGTCGAACGTACGCGGGCCGCTGTCGTCGTCGTAGGCCACCAGTTCAACCTTGGGCTGCCGGCCGTAGAGCATCAGGAACGGGTCGATCGCGCTGCCGAGGTCGCTGACCATCTCGAAGCGGTAGGTCACGCCCGCGGTCAGCGCCACGCGGAACAGGTCGCCGTCATTGGCGAGGTTGATCGTGCCAGGCGCGGAAACCCCGTTGACGCCGACGCTGCCGGGTGTGCTGACCAGCATCGGGAAGTCGTCAGTCGTCGTGTTGGCCGCGGTGCTGAAGTTCCATTCGGTCAGACTGCTGATGCCGGCATAGGGATTGCCGGCCACATCGCGAAAGGCCGTGGCATCGATGACCACCGACAGCTGCGCATCGGCAGGCAGTGCTGTGCCGGTGCTGATGCGCACGCTGTTGCCGCTGATGTGCACGGCCTGTGCGTTGTCGGCATGAAACTCGCGCAGCACCGCGCCGCTGGCCGTGATGATGCGGATCTGACCTGTGCCGGCCAGCACCGGCTCGCTGAAGTTCAGCACCAGCTCGGTGCTGACCGGCACTGCTGCAGCGTTGTCGGCCGGGCTGCGTCCGGTCAGGGTTGGTGGCACCGCGTCCTGCGTCGCGGCCGACACCGTGTAGGCGCCGGTGCCGGTGCTGGCGTAGTCCATCACCGCCAGGTAGTAGGTGCCGCTGCTGGCGGGCGTGAAGCTCAGCTGCGCATTGCCGGCGCCGCCGCTGTCGTCGTCTTCGGCCAGCAGATTCAGGATCGGCGACCACAGCACCAGATAGGGGTCGGCGAGCCCCGATGCCGCCGTGCGCTGGGCACCGAAGGTGTAGGCCACGCCCGCGCTCAGCTGTATGGCAAAGAGATCGAGGTCGCCGCCGACCTCGATCACGCCCCCGGTGGGCGAGCCATTGACTGCCACCACACCCGGCGTGCCGGTGTCGTACGGGAAGTCGTCTGCCGCGGTGGCGGCCAGCGTGAAGTTCCAGCTGCTGCTGTTCGTGATGCCGGCAAAGGCATTGCCGGCGGCGTCGCGCAAGGCGCCGGCGTCGACGGTGACATATACGGCAGCACCCTGCGGCAGGTTGGCCGCAGGGTTGACCGTCACCGCATTGCCATTGAACGTGACCTGCGCCGTGTCGGTGATCGGGATCGTGCGCAGCACCTGCGTGCCGCTGTGGATCACCACGTTGCCGCTGCCCCGGACGACCGGCTCGTTGAACTGCAGCACGAGGTCGGTACCGGCGCCGACAGCCGCCGCATTGTCGGCCGGCGACAGCGCCAGCAGCTGCGGCGCAACGGTGTCGGTGGATGCGGTGCTGAAGTTCCAGGCCGTGCTGCCGGCGATGCCGGCAAAGGCATTGCCGGCCAGGTCTGTGAATGCGCCGCTGCCGACCTGCACGAAGTAGCTGCGGCCGGCGCCCAGGGTCAACGCCGGGTCGATGGTGACGCTGTTGCCGTCGAAGCGAACCTGGCTGGTGTCGCCGGCGGCGATGCTGCCCAGCACGCTGCCGTCGCTGTTGAACAGCGTGATGTTGCCGCTGCCGGCCTTGATGCCTTCATTGAAGCGCAGCACCAGGTTGGCGCCTGTGGGCACGGCGGCATCGTTGTCGGCCGGGTACAGCGACTGCAAAGCCGGTGCCGCGGTGTCGCCTGCCGGTGACAGCTCTGACAGCAATCGCAGGCCGTCGGCAAACTGGAAGCGCTCGATCGACAGCGCGCGGTCGTTGCCTTCGCTGGCACTGGCAATCAGCACCGTGTTGCCGGTGATGGTGATCGTGTAGGCGAAGTAGTTGCCGAAAAACAGCGCCGTGTCGCTGCCGGCGCCACCATCGAACAGGTCGTTGCCGGCACCGCCGACCAGCACGTCGTCACCCGCCAGGCCGAACAGGTCGTCGTTGCCGCCGCCGCCCTCGAGCCGGTTGCCTGCAGCATTGCCGGTCAGCGAATCGGCACCGGGCCCGCCGATGGCGTTCTCGATCACCGCGCTGAAGGCGATCGAGATGTTGTTCGTCATGCCGTTGACGTTGCTGAAGGCCCCGGGGCCCAGGTCGACCCGGCCGGGTTGGCTGAATCCGCTGAGGTCGAGCGTGTCGATGCCGCTGCTGTCGAACAGGCTCAGGATGGGGTTGCGGTTGACGCGGAAGTCGTACAGCTGCGCGGTGATCCCCGTGACCGTGCTGTTGAAGCCGTAGACCGTATTGCCGACGCGGGTGTCGGTGGCGGTGCCGTAGATCGCCTGGATCGCGTAGATGTCGTTGACCATCGGCGTCTGCGGCGAATAGACCACACCATCAGCACCGGTCCAGTTGGCCAGCATGACCTCGGGCGAGTAGTTCGGCGCCGCGCTGCGCGGGCCGAAGTACGACATGATCGACAGCACCACACTGTCCTGGAACGACGACGGCGACCAGTTGCCGTTGCCGTCGTAGTTGCCCATGTGGTTGAGCCCCAGCGTATGGCCGATCTCATGGATGAAGGTCTGGGATCCGTAGTTGCCGACCTTGGGGTTGACCAGGTCGTCGGCGCTGGACAGGAAGAAGATGCTGCCGCGCGGTGGGTAGTAGCCATGCGCAAAGCCGATGCCGGTGTTGGTGTAGCCGAACTCGATGTCGGTGCTGCCAGGCGCCCGCTGCACCATGGTCTGCGGGATCAGGTCGTCCCAGGTGGCCAGGGCCAGCACAGCGATGGCCTGCTGGGCGCTGTTCATCGGCCTGAACCCGGTGGCCTCACCCTGCAGCGTGAAGAGGCCGCTGGAGCTGGTCGGAAATCCGTAGCTGATCGAACTGCCCGGCCAGCGCGCGCCGTTGTTCATCTGCGTGAACACCTGACTCAAGGACCAGTTCGCAGCCATGTGGTTTTCCCTCGTGCCGGATCGTTGCGTCCGCTCACAATTGGATCACGTGCCACCTTGTCCGGCCAAGGAGAAGTTGTGACACGGTTCAGGCTGTGATAATCGATAGGAATGACGTGTCCAGTCACGTCGGCGGCCGGGGGCGGCATGTCGACAGCGGCCAGGGCGCGCGAGTCTCGGGGAGGCTGCTCGATTCAACACCCATACTCATGAAGTTCCGAGACGTCGTCATCTTCAACGGAAAGACTTTCACCGTACCGCAAGGCATTCAGCGCATCGATACGCGGGCCACTCATGGCTGGCAGGTGCGTTACGGCGGCACCAAACTGTTCTCCGACCACACGCGCGACGGCAGCGGCGCCGAGGCATCGCTCGACCTCGCGCGACGAGAGCTGGCGCGGCGTATCGCCAAATTGCCGGCGCCGTCGCTGCTGCAGAAAAAACCCAGCGAAAGCAAGACCAGCAACCTGCCGGTGGGCATCTCGGGGCCGATCGTGCGTCAGCGCGTGGGCTCGAGCGTGCGCAGCTGCAGCTTCTCGGTGCTGCTGCCGCGCTTCGGGCAGCCGCCGCGTTGCAGCTCGGTCTACATCGGCACCGAGAACACCTACACCGTCGAGCGCTATCAGGCCGCGCTGGTGAAGGCGGTGGCCATGCGGCAAGAGGCCGAACAGATCTACGAGCTGGCCACCACCAAGGCCAAGCGTGCGGCGGCCAAGGTGCTGCGAACCGGTGCCGTGGGCGCCGTGGCGGCCAAGGCCGTCAAGCGGGCGCCGGCAAAGAAGGCGGCAACGGAGGTGGCCAAGAAGTCGACCGCGAAAAAGTCTGCCAGCGCGCGCTGAGCGGCGGCAGGGGCTGCTTCAGCAGCGTTGCGCCAGGGCCCAGGCCATCTCGGCCAGCGGCCGGGCGCGCTGGCCGGCCTGCAAGGCGCGTTCGTTCGATGCATTGCCCTGCAACGCGCGTGCCTTGATGCCCTGCAGGATGCCGACCAGGCGGAACATGTTGAAGACCAGGTAATAACGCCAGTCTTCGGCGCTCACCGCGTGCGTGCGGCCGCTGCGCTGCAGGTAGGTCTGCAGGTAGTCGGCTTCGCTGGGGATGCCCAGCGCGGCCAGGTCCAGCCCGGCCAGTCCGCGTGAGCCTTCTTCGCCGGCGCGCATGTGCCAGGTCATGCAGTGGTAGGCAAAGTCCACCAGTGGGTGGCCCAGGGTCGACAGTTCCCAGTCCAGCACCGCCAGGATGCGCGGCTCGCTGGGGTGGAAGATGACGTTGTCGAAGCGGTAGTCGCCATGCACGATGGCCACCTCGTCGCCCGGTGGGATGCGCGTGGGCAGCCAGGCGATCAGCTGCTCGACCGCGTCGATGGGCTCGGTCTCGGCGGCGCGGTACTGCTGAGTCCAGCGCGCAACTTGCCGCACGATGTAGTTGCCGGGCTTGCCATAGTCGCCCAGGCCCACAGCGGCCGGGTCGACCTGGTGCAGCGCGGCCAGCACGCGACCCAGCTCGCCGTAGTGGGCAGCGCGCTGGTCGGGGGTCATGCCGGGCAGGCGCGGGTCCCACAAGACGCGGCCGTCCACGCAGTCCATCACGTAGAACATGCTGCCGATCACGGCCGGGTCTTCGCACAGCACATGGGCGCGCGCTACCGGCACGGCGGTGGCCGCCAGCGCGCTGATGACGCGGAACTCGCGATCCACGGCATGCGCAGACGGCAGCAGCACGCCCGGGGGCTTGCGCCGCAGCACGTAGCGGCCGCTGGAGGTCGTCAGCCTGAAGGTCGGATTGGACTGTCCGCCCTTGAACTGTTCGACCTGCAGTTCGTTGCCGAAACCCTGGATGTGCGCCTGCAGGTAGCGCAGCAGCGCGGCTTCGTCGAAGGCGTGCGCCGGCGCAACGGCTCGCGTGCCGATGAACTCCTCGTAGGCCATGGCCGGCTCAGGCCACTTCGAACAGGCCCGCGGCGCCTTGCCCGCCACCGATGCACATCGTGACCACCACGTACTTTGCGCCGCGCCGCTTGCCTTCGATCAGCGCGTGCCCGGTCAGCCGGGATCCGCTGACGCCATAGGGGTGGCCAACCGCGATCGCGCCGCCGTTCACGTTGAGCAGCTCGTCGGGGATGCCCAGCTGATCGCGGCTGTACAGCACCTGGCAGGCGAATGCCTCGTTGAGTTCCCACAGTCCGATGTCACTGACCTTCAGGCCCGCGCGCTGCAGCAGTCGTGGCACGGCAAACACCGGGCCGATGCCCATCTCGTCGGGTTCGCAGCCCGACACCGCAAAGCCGCGGAAGATGCCCAGCGGCTGCAGGCCGCGCCGCTCGGCCAGCCTGGCATTCATCAGCACGCAGGCCGAAGAGCCGTCGCTGAACTGGCTGGCATTGCCGGCCGTGATGACGCCGCCGGGCAGCGCGCTGCGGATGCGGCTCACCGCCTCCAGCGTGGTGTCGGCGCGTATGCCTTCGTCGGCGGCAATCGTCACCTCTTTTCGGGTGATACGGCCCGTGGCCTTGTCGACCACGCCCATCACGGTGCTCATGGGCACGATCTCGTCGTCGAACTTGGCCGCAGCCTGCGCGGCGGCGGCGCGCTGCTGGCTGCGCACGCCGTATTCGTCCTGAGCTTGCTTGGGGATCCGGTAGCGCTGGGCCACCTGCTCGGCCGTCTGCAGCATGGTCCAGTAGATCTCGGGCTTTATGGGTTTCATCGCCGGGTCGATCCGCATGTGGCGGTTGACCTCGTTCTGCACGCAGCTGATGCTCTCGACGCCACCGGCCACCATCACCGGCACCTGGTCGACGATGATGCGCTGCGCGGCCATCGCGATCGCCTGCAGCCCCGACGAGCAGAAGCGGTTGATGGTGACCCCGCCGGTGGTGACGGGCAGGCCGGCGCGCAGCGCAGCCACACGCGCGATGTTGCCGCCGGTGGTGCCCTCGCTCATGCTGCCGCCGAGGATCACGTCCTCGACCTCGGCCGGGTCGACGCCGGCACGCCGCACGGCATGCTCGATCGAATGCGCCGCCAGCGTGGCGCCATAGGTCATGTTGAAGGCACCCTTCCAGCTCTTGGCCAGGCCGGTGCGTGCGGTGGAAACGATGACGGCATCGGTCATGGTGGGTTCCTCAATTGAAGGTCTTGCCGTCTTCGGCCAGTTGCACCAGCAGCGCTGCCGGCTGCCACGAGGCGTCGGCGCCCGGCTCGGCGGCAAAGCGCCGCAGTGCGCGCACCACCATGGGCAGGCCCACCGTGTCGGCATACAGCATGGGCCCGCCGCGGTGCTGCGGGAAACCGTAGCCGTTCAGGTAGACGACATCGATGTCGCTGGCGCGCGCGGCGATGCCTTCGGCCAGGATGCGCGCACCTTCGTTGACGAGCGCGAAGATGCAGCGCTCGACCACCTCAGCGTCGTCGATCTGGCGCGGTGTGATGGCGTTGTCCTTGCGGTATTGCTCGATCAGGCTCTGCGTCACCGGATCGGGAATGGGATCGCGCCGGCCGGCCTCGTAGCGGTACCAGCCGGCGCCGGTCTTCTGGCCGAAGCGGCCGGCCTCGCACAGCGTGTCGGCCACCACCGGTTTCATCTCGACGCCGGCTTCGGCGGCGCGGCGCTTGCGCGTGGCCCAGCCGATGTCCAGCCCGGCCAGATCCCCCATGCGGAACGGCCCCATCGCCATGCCGAAGCCTTGCAATGCACCGTCGATCTGCTGCGGCAATGCACCGGCGTTGATCAGCGCGCTGGCCGCTGCGCCGTAGCGCGCCAGCATGCGGTTGCCGATGAAGCCGTCGCACACGCCCGACACCACCGCCACCTTCTTGATCTTGCGTGCCAGCGCCATGCAGGTGGCCAGCACGTCGGGCGAGGTCTTGGCACCGCGCACCACCTCGAGCAGCTTCATCACGTTGGCGGGGCTGAAGAAGTGCAGGCCGATCACGTCCTGCGGCCGCTGGGTGATGTCGGCGATCTGGTCGAGGTTGAGGTACGAGGTGTTCGAGGCCAGGATCGCGCCGGGCTTGCACACCTCGTCCAGTGTCTTGAAGACCTGGCGCTTGACGTCCATGTTCTCGAACACGGCTTCGATCACCAGGTCGACATCCTTGAAACCTTCGTAGGCCAGCGTCGGCGTGATCAGCGCCATGCGCTGTTCGACCTGCTCGGCTTTCAGCTTGCCCTTCTTGGCGCTGTTGTCGTAGTTGCGGCGAATGGTGGCCAGGCCCTTGTCGAGCGCCTCCTGTTTCATCTCGAGCAGCACCACCGGAATGCCGGCGTTGAGAAAGTTCATCGTGATGCCGCCGCCCATGGTGCCGGCCCCGATCACGCCCACGCTGGTGATCGGGCGCAGCGGGGTATCGGCCGGCACGTCAGGCAGCTTGGATGCAGCGCGCTCGGCGGTGAAGACATGGCGCTGCGCGCGCGACTCGGGCGTGTTCATCAGCGCCATGAACATCTCGCGCTCCAGGCGCAGCGCTTCGTCGAAGGGCTTGCTCAGGCTGAGCGCGACCGCCTCGACGCACTTGAGCGGCGCCGGGAAGTTCTTCGACATCGCGCCGACCGAATTGCGCGCGAACTGCAGATAGGCCTCGGATTGCGGATCTGTCACCTGGAGATCGCGCACGCGCTTGAGCGGCCGGCCCTCGGCGACGATGCGCTCGGCCAGCGCCAGCGCGGCGGGCAGCGGGTCGCCGTCGGTCACCTCGTCGAACAGCGGCGTACCCTTGAGTCGGCTGGCGGGCACCACGGTACCCGAGACGATCATGTTCAGCGCCGCCTCCAGCCCGATCAATCGCGGCAGCCGTTGCGTGCCACCGGCACCGGGCAGCAGGCCGAGCTTGACCTCGGGCAGCGCGATCTGCGCATCGGCGCTGGCGACGCGGTAATGCGCGCCCATGGCCAGTTCCAGGCCGCCACCCATGCAGACGCCGGCAATGGCTGCGACCACCGGCTTGGGCGATGCCTCGAAGGCCGCGATCACCGTCGGCAGGCGCGGTTCGCGCGCCGCCAGCGCGGTGCCGAACTCCTTGACATCGGCGCCGCCCGAGAAGGCGCGCTCATTGCCGGTGATCACCACGGCCTTCACCACGGGGTCGGCCAGCGCCTGGTCCAGAGAATTGAGGATGCCCTTGCGCAAGGCAGCGCCCAGGCCATTGACCGGCGGGTAGGTCAGCGTGATGACGGCGGTGGCGCCACGCGTTTCGTAGCGGGTGGCGGCTGACGGGGTGTTCATGGCGTGCGTCTCCGTTAGGTGTCTTGCGGGCGTGCGTGCGGGTTTGCGTGCGGGTGTGCCCAGGTGCGTGCCTGCCTGCGGGTGGCCGATGATGCCGCAAGGCAGCCGCGGGCCGGGGGTTGGTGTTCAGCCCAGCGCTGCCGGTCGGTAGGCGTCGCGCAGCTCGCGCTTGAGCACCTTGCCGATGGCGCTGCGCGGCAGTTCGTCGACCAGCTTCAGGTCGGCCAGGCGCTGGGTCTTGCCCACGCGCTCGTTCATCCATAGGCGCAGGCTGTCAGCCTCATCGAAATGGTCTGGGTGCCGCACCACAAAGGCTACCGGCGTCTCGCCCCATTCGGCACTGGGTACGCCGACCACGGCCACGTCGGCCACGGCCGGGTGCGCACGCAGTTCGGTTTCCAGGTCGCTGGGGTAGATGTTGAAGCCACCGCTGATGATCATGTCCTTGCGGCGGTCCATCAGGATCAGGAATCCGTCCTCGTCGAAGCGGCCGACGTCGCCGGTGCGGATGAAGCGCCGGCCCAGGGCGTCGTGCCATTCGGCGTCGCGTGACCTGGCGGGCTGGTTGTGGTATTCGTTCATCATCGCCGGCGAGCGGCCCACCACCTCACCGGTCTGGTCGGGCCCGCGCGGCAGTTCCTGCCCAAGCTCGTCGATCAGTCGGATGTCGTGGTTCTCGGCCGGCTGACCCACGGTGTGCAGCTTGTCCGGGTGCAGGTGGCAGTTCAGGATGCAGCTGCCGCCGCCTTCGGTCATGCCGTAGTACTCGGTCAGGCCGCCGGGCCAGCGGCGCAGCAGCTCGGCCTTCAGCTCGGCGCGAAACGGTGCGCTGGTGCAGGCTTTGAACTTGAAGCTGCCGAGGTCGTGGCGGTCGAAGTCGGGCCACTGCATCAGGCGCTGGTACTGCACCGGCACCAGCATGGTGTGCGTGGCCCGGTGTGTCTGCGCCAGCGCCAGGTATTGGGCGCAGTCGAATTTGGGCATCAGCACCAGGCAGCCGCCGCGCGCCAGTGTCGGCACCACGACCACCAGCGTGGTGTTGCTGTACAGCGGGGTGGCGATCAGCGTGACGGTGGCCGGCCCGTAGCCGCCGGCTTCGGCGCGTCGCACCTGCGCCCAACGCATGACATGCGGCTGCACGATGCCCTTGGGGGTGCCGGTGGTGCCCGACGAATAGATGATGTTGAACGGCCATTGCGGCTGGATGTGCACCGCCTGCGGCGGGCTGCCGGCGGGAGTCAGCCAGTCGTCCAGCCGAGTCTCACCCGCGTCGAGCGGATGTGCTTGCGGTTCTGCTTGCGGGTCTGCATTCGGGTCTGCACGGTCGAGCCGGATGCGTTGCAGGCCTGGGCCTGTCAGTTCTGCCGGCACGGCCAGCGCGCTGGCTGCGTCCAGGAACAGGTGGCGGGCACCGGCGTCGGCCGCCATCGCCGCGATCTGCGCCGGTGTGCTGCCTGGCGCCAGCGGCACCACCGCCAGGCCGGCGCGCAGGGCACCCATGAACAGCACCAGGTAGGCGTTGCAGGCCAGCGCGCAGATCGCGATCGTGTCGCCGGGCCGGCAGCCGTCGCGCTGCAGCGTGGCCGCCACCTGGTCCATCGCCGCATCGAGTCCGGCGAAATCGAGGCGGTCGTCGCCGCAGATCAGGGCCGGGGCCGTCGGGCGCTGGCGCGCATGGTCGGCGATCAGGTCGGGCAGGGCGTGGAAATCGGGCAGGGGCATCGCCGCTGCCGATGCCGAGTCGTCAGGCAGGGGTAACGGGTCGGGCTGGCGCAGCATTCCGGCATTGTGTCGTTTGGCCGCGTGACCCGGACAGCGTGGGCCCAACCGGGCTGGGCGGAAGGCCGCTCTGAAGGGTGATCGCCTTGCAGACGCGTCGTGCCGTAGGCTCGATACTTCCCGACCTCAGAACGGCCGCCTTCACGGGCGGCGCCCAACCCATGACCAATGTCAAGCTCATTCTCGACCGCATCTATGACCACGAGGCGGGCCACCCCAGCCGTGTGTACCTGACCCAGCCCATCGGCGGTGGTCGGGTGATCGACTACAGCTGGGGCGAGGTGCTGGACCAGTCGCGCCGCATGGCCGCGCATCTGCGGGCGCAGGGCTTCACGCCCGGCGCGCGCATCGCCATCCTGTCGAAGAACTGCGCCCACTTCTTCATGGCCGAGCTGGCCATCTGGATGGCCGGCTACACCACGGTGGCGATCTTTCCGACTGAAACCGCCGACACCGTGCGTTATGTGCTCCAGCACAGCGAATCCAGCCTGCTCTTCGTCGGCAAGCTCGACACCTGGGACCATCAGAAGCCGGGCGTGCCTGCGGGTCTGCCCTGCATCGCCTTCCCGCTGGCGCCCAAGACCGACCTGGACAGCTGGGACGCCATCGTCGCGCGCACGCAGCCGCTGGGCGGAAAGCCGCAGCGTGCGGCCGAAGACCTGGCGATGCTGATCTACACCTCGGGCAGCACCGGCACGCCCAAGGGCGTGATGCAGAGCTTTCGTGCGATCTCGGCGGCAGGGGCGGGTTTTGCCGCGTTCTCGCGCCGTCAGGTGGGCAACGTACCCGAGAACCGCGTGCTGTCCTACCTGCCGCTGGCGCACAGTTTCGAACGCAGTTGCGTCGAGGCGTCTTCGCTGCACGACGGCGAGATGCATGTCTACTTCGCCGAGGCGCTGGACACGTTCGTGCAGGACCTGCAGCGTGCCCGGCCCACGCTGTTCATCAGCGTGCCGCGGCTGTATGTCAAGTTCCAGCAGGGCGTGTTCGCCAAGATGCCGCCGGCCAAGCTCGATCGGCTGCTGTCCATCCCCATCGTGGGCAAGCTGGTGGGCCGCAAGGTGCGCAAGGGGCTGGGGCTGGACCATGTGGTCTACGCCGGCAGCGGTTCGGCGCCGCTGCCGCCCGACCTCATCCGCTGGTACCGCCGCATCGGCCTGGACCTGTGCGAGGGCTACGGCATGACCGAGGACAACTCGTACTCGTTCGCCTCGTACGGCAAGTTCAGCGAGCCCGGTTACGTGGGCGTGCCGATGGACGGCGTGCAAGTCAGGCTCTCGCCCGAAGGCGAGGTGCTCATCAAGTCGCCCGCGGCCTGCACCGGCTATTACAAGCAGCCTGAGCTGACGCGCGAGTCGGTCACCGACGACGGCTTCTTCCGCACCGGTGACCTGGGTGAGCGTCGAGCCGACGGCATGCTGAAGATCACCGGCCGTGCGAAGGAGCTGTTCAAGACTGCCAAGGGCAAGTACGTGGCGCCGGCACCGATCGAGAACCGCCTGAACGCCAACCCGCTGGTGGAGATGTCGATGGTTTCCGGCGTGGGCAAGCCCTCGGCCTACGCGATCGTGGTGCTGGCCGAGAATCTGCGCCCGCGCCAGCGCGACCCGGCGGTCCGTCGTGAGGTCGAGACCGAGCTCGGCGCGCTGCTGAAGCACGTCAATGGCGAGCTGGCCGACTACGAACAGGTGCGCATGATCGTCATCGCGGCCGAGCCCTGGGCGATCGAGAACGGCATGCTCACGCCGACCATGAAGATCCGGCGCAACCGCATCGAAGCGGCGGTCGAGCCCGAGCTTGAGCGTTGGTACGAGGCGCGCGGTTCGGTGGTCTGGAGCTGAGCGGATGACGCAGCACACCGGCGCGGCCCGCCATGGCGGCGACCGCGTCGCCGACGTCTTGCTGGCGCAGGGTGTGAAGAGCGTGTTCACGCTCTGCGGCGGGCACATCTCGCCGATCCTCAGTGCCGCCAAGGCGCGCGGCATTCGCATCGTCGACACGCGCGATGAAGGCACGGCGGTGTTTGCCGCCGATGCCACCTCGCGCCTGACCGGCATCCCGGGCGTGGCGGCAGTGACGGCGGGCCCGGGCATCACCAACACGCTGACGGCGCTGAAGAACGCGCAGCAGGCGCAGTCGCCGCTGGTGCTGATCGGCGGTGCGGCGCCGACCGCGCTGCAGGGGCGTGGTGCGCTGCAGGACATCGACCAGCGCCCGCTGGTTGCCCCGCATGTCAAACGCTTCTTCAAGGTCCGGCGCGTGGCTGACCTGGGGCCGGCGGTGGCACAGGCCTTCGCGCTGGCGCGCTCTGGTGTGCCGGGGCCGGTGTTCGTCGAATGCCCGGTCGACCTGCTGTACGACGAAGCGTCGATCCGCCAGTGGTACGCCGATGCCGCCGGCAAGGGCACGTCGATCGCGGATCGGGCACTGCGCTGGTATCTGCAGCGCCACGTGCGCAAGATGTTCGCTGGCAGTGACCAGGCAACAGCGGCGCCGCTGCGGGATGCCGCGGCGCCACAGGCGCCGACATCGGCACTGGCGCGCGTCGGCGCGGCGCTGGCGCGGGCCGAGCGGCCGCTGCTGGTGGTGGGCAGCCAGGCCGTGGTGATGTCGCAGCAGGCCGACGCGCTGGCTGTCGCCGTCGAGCGACTGGGCGTGCCGGTCTACCTGTCGGGCATGGCGCGCGGGCTGCTCGGTCGCGAGCACCCGCTGCAGTTGCGCCACCAGCGCCGGCAGGCGCTGCGTGAGGCCGACTGTGTGCTGCTGGCCGGCGTGCCCTGCGACTTCAGGTTGGACTACGGCCGGCACGTGCGGCGCAGCGCCACACTGGTGGCGTTGAACCGCAGCGTGCGCGACGCACGGCTGAACCGCCGGCCCGCGGTCGCCGCCATCGGCGACGCCGGCCTGAGCCTGCAGGCGCTGGCGGCGCAGGGCGCTGGCCGCGCTGCGCGCTGGGCCGACTGGCTGGCGGGCCTGCGCGTTCGTGACCAGGCGCGCGAAGCCGAGATCGATCAGCAGGCGGCCGAGCACGGCGAGTTCGTGAACCCGGTGGCGCTGCTGCGTGCGGTCGAGCAGACGATGAGCGACGACGCCTTGCTGGTGGCCGATGGCGGTGACTTCGTCGGCACCGCCGCCTACGTGCTGCACCCGCGCGGGCCGCTCGGCTGGCTCGACCCGGGCGCCTTCGGCACGCTGGGGGTCGGTGCCGGCTTTGCGCTGGGCGCCGCGCTGGCGCGGCCCGGGCGCGAGGTCTGGATGATCCTGGGCGACGGTGCCTGCGGCTGGTCGCTGGCCGAGTTCGACAGCTTTGTGCGCCATGGGGTGCCGGTGATCGCGTTGGTCGGCAACGACGCCGGCTGGACGCAGATCGCGCGCGAGCAGGTGAAGATGCTGCACGACGACGTGGCCACGGTGCTGGCGCGCAGCGCCTACCACGAGGTGGTGGCCGGTTTCGGCGCCGCCGGCCTGCTGGTGCAGCACAGCGACCAGGTGCTGCCGGCGCTGCAGCGCGCGCAAGAACTGGCGCGCCAGGGTCGGCCGGTGCTGGTCAACGTCTGGCTGGACAAGACGGCCTTTCGCGAAGGCTCGCTGTCAATGTAGCGGCCGTGAAGCCGGCGCCGCGTGGTGCCGGCGTCGGGCACTCGGGTTTGCCGCAGTGCGCGCCGAACGGGCGCGGTGCTAACCTGCGTCAAGTGCACTGTTAGCGCTAACAGCACGAATCCAGCGCCTTGCCTCGGCCGCCCCGAACAGGAGACACCATGTCCAGCCGTCAATCGACCCCCCGCCTGAACCTTCGCCCCACGCGCGGCCACCGGCCCACGCTGCTGGCCTTGTCGCTGCTGGCCGCATTGCCCGTCCTGGCCCAGCAGTCGGCGCCGGCGGCAGCGCCCGACAGCGGCAAGCTCGAGACCGTGACGATCACCGCCACCAAGCGCGTGCAGCCGCTGCAGACCACGCCGATCGCGATCACGGTGATCGGTGGCGGCGCGCTCGAGCAATCGAACCTGAACAACCTGGAGTCCATCAGCGCCCAGGTGCCGACGGTCAACTTCCGAACCAACGCGTCGAACAAGGATTCGGCACTGTTCATCCGCGGCGTGGGCACCATCAGCACCTCGCCCGGCGTCGAGCCGACGGTGTCGACCGTGCTCGACGGCGTGGTCACTGCGCGCCCCGGCCAGGCCACGCTGGACCTGGTCGAGATCGACCGCATCGAGATCCTGCGCGGCCCGCAGGGCACGCTGTTCGGCAAGAACGCGTCGGCCGGCGTCATCAACGTCGTCACGCGCGCACCGAGCAAGGAGCGCACCGGCTACATCGACTTTTCGTACTTCCAGGGCAACGAACGCCGCATCCGTCTGGGCGTGTCGGGCGAGCTGGCCAAGGACCTGGTGCGGGGATCGATCTCGGCGATGGCCGGCAAGTACGACGGCAACGTGACCAACGTCTTCGACGGCAGCAAGGTCAACGGCTACGACCGCAAGGGCGTGCGCGGTCGGCTGGACATCACACCCAGCCGGGACTTGAAGATCAGCCTGATCGCCGACCGTGTCGAGGCCGACGACACGCCGCCGACCGGCGTGCCTTACAGCACCACGGTCACCACCTACCCGACCGGCGCAGTGACACAGAACCCGCTGTTTGCTGCCGCCGTCGCGCCGGCGGTGGCGTCGCCGACCAACCGGCAGATCAACAGCGAGATGAAGACGCGGGTGTCGGACACCAACCAGGGCCTGTCGGCGCAGGTGGACTACAGCTTTGCCGGTCACCAGCTGACCTCGATCACCGCGTTCCGGCAGTGGACGAACCATCAGTTCCAGGACCAGGACCGCCTGGGCACCCTGTACCGCAACTTCAACCGCCTGGCCGACGAGGGCACACTCGATTTCGAGCAGACCTCGCAAGAGCTGCGCATCGCATCCACGCGCAAGGGCTTCGTCGACTATGTGGCCGGACTGTTCTACATCGAGGGCAAGAACGACGAGGTCTACCGCCGTGACACCACGCGCTGCGCCGCGTCGACCGAGCTGGCGCTGCCCAGCGGGCTGGTGCCATGCAGCGCGGCCACGACCACGGTGGATACCGGCGTGGCCACCTACGGCGTGCGCAGCAAGAGCATGTCGTTGTTTGGTGAGGGCACGTTCAACTTCAGCGAGTCGCTGCGCGCAATCGCCGGCCTGCGCTACACCGACGATGACCTCAGCTATTACCACGGCCGTGTCTCCACCGCCGCGGCGCCGGGCATCGGTGCATCGCGCGCTCGTGTCGAAGGCTCGACGAACGAGAACGCGGTGTCGGGCCGCTTCGGCCCGCAGTTCGACATCAGCAAGGACATGATGGCCTACGCGACCTATTCGCGCGGCTACAAGGGCCCGGCCTACAACGTGTTCTTCAACATGTCGCCGACGCAGGACAACGTGCTGGCGCCGGAGAAGAGCAAGTCCTACGAAGTGGGCTTGAAGAACACCCTGCTCGACGGTCGGCTGCGGCTGAACCTGGCGGCCTTCCAGACCGATTACACCGGCTATCAGGCCAACGTGCCCGACCTGGTGGGCGGCGTGGTCGTCACGCGGCTGATCAACGCCGGCGACGTGTCGACCAAGGGCGTCGAAATGGACCTGCAGGCGCGACTGACCCCGCAGCTGTCGATCAATTCAGGCCTGGCCTACACCAAGGCCAGGGTGAAGAACTTCAACTGCCCGGTGGGCGCGGCGGCCAGCTGCGACATCAACGGCAAGCCGCTGCCCTTTGCGCCCGACTGGAAGGCCAGCCTGCGCGTCACGTACACGCAGCCGCTGTCGGCCGGGCTGACGTTGGAGTACGGCGCCGACGCCAATTGGCAGAGCAAGACCAACTTCGACCTGCAGCAGCAGCCCGATTCTGTGCAGAAGGCCTACGGCATCCTGAACCTGAGCGTGGCGCTGAAGAGCGCGGCCGGCTGGCGCGTGGCACTGCTGGTGAAGAACGTCACCGACGAAAGCTACGCCACCTTCATCCAGAACTCGGGCAACAACATCAACCGCTACGTGCCGCGGGACGATCAGCGCTACGTGGGCGTGAATTTCAGGTACGACTTCTAGGCGTGGAGGGCGCTGGCGCGGGTTGCATGATCAGTCCGCCGCCAGCGTGTCCAGCAGCTTGACGATGACCTGAGGCACCTGGCCCGGCCGGCCCTGCAGCGACTGCAGCGTGGCGGCCAGCGTGGTCGTGCTGTCCAGGCCGGCCCAGGCCGCCAGGTCTTGTGCGCTGGCACTGGCGAAGGCCATGCGCCAGTTCGCGAACACACGTTGCGCGACCTCGGCTTGGTAGAAGATCTGCAGGTCGCGGTGCCGGGTGTCGTTGGTGATGCGCGACACCAGCGAGGTCAGCGTGTCGCGCTCGCCTTCGAGGATCTGCAGGAAGACACCGTCCACGTAGACCAGAAGCCCGGTCACGTCGTGTGCCGCGTTGCCGCTGCGCGCGTCTTCGAGAATGGTCTGCAGCTCGGCCCGGGTCATGGCGTGGCTGGCGGTGGACGAGTAGATCAGGTGGGTGGGCATGAACGGGCCTCGCACGTGCCGCCAAGGGCTTGGCCACGCAGGCTAACAGACCAGCGAGACCAGCGAGACCAGCGAGTCCAGCGGCCCGACAATGCGGGCCGAACCCGGTGTGGACCTGTGATGAGCGAATTCGACGACGACCTGCGGGTGCTGCCGCTGGCGGTATCCGACGGCAAGCCCGGCCATGCTTTCGGCGGCCACGTGCATCCGGCCTGGAACATCGGCAGCAACCCGAACGGTGGCTATCTGCTGGCGCTGGCCGCGGCGGCGATGCGCCAGGCCGTGCCAGCGCAGGCCGACCCGTTGAGCATCACCGTGCACTACCTGAGGCCCGGGCTGGCCGATCAGCCCTGCCAGGTGGACGTGCAGACCCTGCGCAGCGGCCGCGCGCTGAGCACCGTGCGTGCCACTTTGCTGCAGCAAGGCAAGGCGAGGCTGGAAGTGCTGGCGGCCACGGGCGATCTGGCTGATCAGGCCGGCCCGGTGCTGAGTCTGGCCATGCCCGAGATCCCGGCGCCCGATCTCTGCCTGGCCCGGTCGGGCGATGCGCAGGGCGTGCAACTGCCGATCCTGCAGCGGCTGGATGTGCGGCTGCACCCGCAGCAGGTGCCGTCACGTGCCGGCGGCAAGGCCAGGCTCAGCGGTTGGGTCCGCTTTCGCGACGGGCGCGCGCCCGATGCCCTGGCCTGTCTGTTGTTTGCCGACGCCTTTCCACCCGCCGTCTTCGGCCTGCTGGGCATGGTGGGCTGGGTGCCGACGATCGAGCTGACGGTGCACGTGCGGCGGCGCCCGGTGCCGGGCTGGATGCTGGGCGAGTTCTGGACGCACGACCTCAGTCACGGCCGCGTGGTCGAGGACGGGGCACTGTGGGACGCCAGTGGGCAGTTGGTGGCGCAGTCGCGCCAGCTGGCGCTGGTTCGGTAGCCTGCGTTCGCCGATTGATCAGCTGATCACCGACTGCTGCGCGATGCCGGCGTCGACCAGCACATGCTGGCCGGTGATGCCGTTGCTGTCATCGGCGGCCAGGAACAAGGTGGGACGTGCGACATGACCGGGGTCGAGCCGGATCTTCAGGCATTGCGCATCGAGAAAGGCCTGGTCGGCCACCGGATCGCGGTGCAGCGCGTTCTGGCGCTCGGTGACGATGGCGCCGGGCACGAGCGCATTGACGCGGATGTTGCGGCCTCCCAGCTCACGCGCCAGCGTGCGCGTCAGCCCAAGGATGCCGGCCTTGGCCGTGGTGTAGCCCACCAGGTTGGGCCGGCCGCGCATCCAGCTCACGCTGCCCATGTTGATGATGCTGCCGCCACCGGCCGCGGTCATCGCCGGCGCCACGGCCTGGATGGCGAAGAAGTGGTGCTTCAGATTGAGCGCGATGCGCTCGTCCCAGAACTCAGGCGTCACGTCCTCCATCGCATGTCGATCGTCGCGGCCGGCGTTGTTGATCAGCACGCGAACCGGCCCGACTTCGGCCATGACGCGCTGCAGCAGCGCCTGGTAGGCGGCCACGTCGCGCACGTCGCAGGCGGTGTACCAGGGGGCAGGTACGCCAGCCGCTGACAGTTCTTCGATCAGTGCCTGGCCACCATCGGCCTTGGTGCCGCAGAACGCGACGCGCGACCCCTGTTGCGCAAAGGCGCGCACCAGCTCGGCACCGATGCCCGAACTGCCGCCAGAGATGAACACCACGCGGCCTTGCAGGCTGGGATAGCGGGCGTAGGTCATGACGCTCACCAGCCCGCGGGCAGCAGTTCGGCCAGCGCGACGACGCGGCCCTCGTCGATGCTGCGGTGGGCGGCCAGCCCGGTGGCGACGGCGCGCAGGCCCTCTTCGAGCCCGATCTCGGCCGGCCGGCCGTCGCGGATCGCGGCAGCAAAGCGCTGATGCTCGATGTAGCTGGCGCCGAAGTGATGGCCGGCGTACTTGATGCCCGTGTCCCACACGCGCCGCACGTTGACCCCCTTGCCGGTGCCCGAAGGCTGGCCCCAGGCCTGACGTCGGCCCCAATCCTCGCGCCGGCCGTGGCGCAAGGTCAGGCTGGGCAGCAGGCTTTCCAGCTTGCCTTCGTCGCCGACCACGGTGATGTGTTCGTTGTCGACCGAGTTCTCGGCAAACATGCACAGGTCCAGCATGGCGCGTGCGCCGCTGGGGTATTCGACGACCACGTAGGCGCTGTCCAGGATGTCGGGCCGGTGCCCGCCGTAACTTTCGTCGAGGTGGTTCACGCGCTGGCCGCCGCTGGCAAACACGCGCAGCGGCCTTTCCTTCAGGATCAGGTCCATCAGGTTGAAGTAGTGGCAGCACTTCTCGACCAGCGTGCCGCCGGTGTTGGCGCTGAAGCGGTTCCAGTCGCCCACCTTGGGGTAGAAGGGCTCGCGGTGTTCGCGGATGCCCACCTGCTGGATGCGCCCGACGCCGCCATCGTGCGCGATGCGGATCATCTCGGCCACCGGCGG
>Ga0073899_10001482_pt1 | contig 21537 bp, 16 predicted proteins | sample KloWWTmetaKNB5Ph_FD_88975 | JGI IMG/M metagenome (GOLD analysis project Ga0073899, IMG submission 88975) | Active sludge microbial communities from Klosterneuburg, Austria, studying microevolution and ecology of nitrifiers - Klosterneuburg... | ecosystem: Engineered > WWTP > Aerobic digester >... | reverse complement strand
GGGGGTCCGATGAGCGCCGCACGGCCGCTCCGAAGGCGCTCGCTCCCCCGCGGGGGGACGGCGCGCAGCGCCAAGGGGGTCCGATGAGCGCCGCACGGCCGCTCCGAAGGCGTGAGCTCCCCCGCGGGGGGCAGCGATCGTAGCGAGGGTGGGGGCAAACGAGTGAGCGGCGCGGCTGCGGGCCCCACACTTGCGCCATGAAGACGCAGCCCGTGCAGCCGGCACGACTCGAGTTCGGCGCCGACGGCGTGCCGTTCAGCGCCGAGTACCGCGACGTCTACCACGCGCGCGCCGGCGCGCTGGCGCAGGCGGAGCACGTCTTCCTCGGCGGCAACGGGCTCCCGGCGCGCTGGCGAGGCCGTGAGCGCTTCACCGTGCTCGAGCTCGGCTTCGGGCTGGGCAACAACTTCCTCGCCACGTGGGACGCCTGGCGGCGCCATGCTGACGCCGGTGCACGGCTGCATTACGTGGCCATCGAGCGCCATCCGCTGGACGTCGACGATCTGCGGCGCGTGCACGCCGCATCGCCGCTTCGCGCGCTGGCCGATGCCCTCGTGGCGCGGTGGCCGAGCGCCACGCCCAACCTGCACCGCCTCGTCTTCGACGATGCGCGCGTGCAGCTCACGCTGGCGTGGTTCGACGTGCGCGACGTGCTGCCCGAACTGGTATTGCGCTACGACGCCTGCTACCTCGACGGCTTCGCGCCGGCGCACAACCCCGAGATGTGGGAACGCCGCGTCGTGCACGCCCTCGGCCGGCTCGCCGCGCCCGACGCGACGGCGGCGACGTGGAGCGTCGCGCGTCCGTTGCGCGACGCGCTCGCCGAATCGGGCTTCGTCGTCGAGCGTGCGCCCGGCTTCGGCGACAAGCGCGAGATGACGGTGGCGCGCTGGGCGCCGGCTTTCGCGCCGCGCAGTGCGCCGGCGCGCTCGGCGGCCGCGCCGCCGCCGCGGCGCGTCGCCATCGTCGGCGGCGGCGTCGCAGGCTGCGCCATGGCGTGGGCACTGGCCGAACAGGGCATCTCGAGCACGATCTTCGAGCGCCACGCCGCGCCGGCGCGCGAGGCCTCGGGCAACCCGGCCGGCCTGTTCCACGGCGTCGTGACGGCCGTCGACGGGCCCCATGCGCGCTGGGGCCGCGTCGCCGCGCTGCAGGCGGCGCCGCTGGCGCGTCGCGCCATCGCCGTGCACGGCGCGCCGGGCGGCGTCGACGGCGTGCTGCGACTCGAATCGGGCGGCGCAGACGCCTTGGCTGCGATGCGCGCCACGCTCGCCGCGCAGGCGCTGCCGCCCGACGTCATCGACGCACTCGACGGCGCCGAAGCCTCGCGCCGCGCCGGCCTCGCATTGCGCGGCACCGCGTGGTGGCATCCGCAAGGCGGCTGGATCGAGCCGGCCGCGCTGTGCGCCTCACTGCTGCGCGACGCCGGCGCGGCGGTCGACTGGCGCGGCGGCGTCGCAGTCCACGCTCTCGCCGGCGACGACACGCAATGGTGCGTGTTCGGTGCCGACGGCGCCGTGCTGGACCGGGTCGATGCCGTCGTGCTCGCCGACAACGCCGACCCGTCGCGCTGGATCGGCGGCGCCGCGTGGCCGCTGCAGCGCGTGCGTGGACAGATCACGGCGCTCGCTGCCGAGGCCTGGCCGCGCGCGCAGGTGCGCGTGCCGGTCGCCGGCGGCGGCTACCTGCTGCCGCCGCTGGCCGGCCGCCTCTGGTGCGGCGCGACCAACGAGCCCGACGCCCGCGGCGACGATGCGCAGCCATGCGCCGACGCCGACGCCGCCAATCTCGTGCGGCTGCGGCAGATGCTCGGCGACGCCGTCGCTCCGACGGCACGCGACGCCCTCGCGGCGCGCGTCGGCTGGCGCTGCATCGCCGCCGACCGCCTGCCGCTGATCGGCGCGCTGCCCGACGCTTGCGCTGCCGCGCAGGCCACGCGCCTCGACCAGCCCCGCTTCGTGCCGCGCCTGCGCGGCCTGCACGTCGTCACGGCGCTCGCGTCGCGCGGCATCGCGTCGGCGCCGCTGGCCGCACGCACCGCCGCCGCGCTGATCGCCGGCACGCCCTGCCCCATCGAGGCCAGCCTGCTCGACGCCGTCGATGCGGCGCGCTTCGTCAGCCGGCGCGCGCGCCGCGACGGCATCACACGCGGATGACCTGGCCCTTCAGCGCATAGAGGATCGCGACGACATCGTTCTTCGTGTCGTCGCCGAGGCCGTTCTTGGCCATGGCGCCGACGATGTCGTCCATCACGGCGAGGTATTCCTGCTCGCTGATGTTCATGCCCTTGTGCGTCGCCACCAGGTCACGCCCTGTGTAGGGCTCGGGCCCGCCGGCACCGGCGGCGAAGAACTCGCAGGCCATGCGCTTCAAGTGGTCGAGGTCCTTCGCGTTCTCGAAACGCGTGCTGACGATCGGGTTGGCGAGATGCGCCGCGACGATGTCGTCGACGAGCCGGCCGATGCCGTCGGCAGCGCCGAGGCGGTGATAGAGCGAGGTGGCGTTCATGCGGTGTGCTCCCGTGGCGTGAGGGCTCAGGGCTTGCGCGGGTCGTCGCGCGAGTCGAGGTACGTGACATCGAACGGTCCGACGCCGTTGATCTGCACCACCGACTCGACCTCGGTCCACAAGTGATGCGGCATCGAGGCCGGCAGATGCACGAAGGCGGCCGGCGCCAGCGCATGCGCCGGCGAGCGATCGACCTTGTCGCCGGCGCCGATCGCGACCTTGCCCGAGATCACGGTCACGAACTCGTCCTTCGAATGGCGATGCGGCGGGATCATGTAGCCGGCAGGAAACTTGAGCCGCAGCACGAACGGCCCTTCCCTCGTCGGATGGCCGACCAGTGCGGCGGCCTGCGCGCCGCGCGGCAGCGACGGCGGGGCCGGCCCCCAGTTCACTGTGTCTGCGGTGACGACCGTGTGATGCGGCTCGACGGCGAGCGCAGCAGACACGGCGACGACCAGCACGCTGACCGACAGTGCGGTGCCGAAGTCGATGCGGCGGACGGACGGAAAGCGATGTGCCATGGCGGCCTCCTTCACGGAACGGATTGCTGCGAATCGAAGGGGTGCGGCGGGCGTCATCGCGGCTGGCGCGTGATCACCACCTCGAGGTACTCCGACGGCACGACCATCGTGGCGTCGCCCGAGCGGTTGAAGCGCGCGGCCAGCTCCAGCAGGTCGCTGCGCAGCGCCGCGCGCGGCGCCGGCTCGAGCGCGGCGAAGGCCTTCAGCATCGGCCCGTACCAGGCCTTGAAGATGTCTAGCCAGTGCTCCGTCGAGCGGTAGCGGAACACGAACTGGCGCTGCGCCGTCTTCACCGAAGTCGCCTGCGGCTCGAACAGCTCGGCGATGCGATCGCGGCTGCCCCACAGTGCCGGCGAGCGCACGCCGGCCGGCGGCGGCAGATGGCGGCCGATCGTCTTGAACACCTGGCCGATGAAGCCGTCGGGCGTCCAGTTCGCCAGCCCGATGCGCCCGCCCGGGCGGCATACGCGCATCAGCTCGGCGGCGGCGCGCTCCTGGTCGGGCGTGAACATGACGCCGAAAGTCGATACCACGGCGTCGAACGCGCCGTCGGCGAACGGCAGCGCCTCGGCGTCGGCTTCGCGGAACTCGATGTCGAGCCGCTCGGCGGCGGCGCGCTCGCGGGCGCGTTCGAGCAGCGCCGGCACGTAATCGGTGGCGACAACTTCGCAGCCGCGGCGCGCCGCCGCGAGCGAAGCATTGCCGTTGCCGGCGGCGACGTCGAGCACCCTGTGGCCGGCGCGGACATCGAGCGCCTCGCACAGTTCTTCGCCGACGATCTGCAGCGTGGTGCCGATGACGGCATAGTCGCCCGATGACCAGGCTGCTTGCTGGCGCGCCTTCAGCGCAGCGAGATCGGGGCGTTGGGATTGACTGGGGGCAAAGGTCGCGGTATCCATGGCGTTCTCTCCGGTTGGGCCTGCGCGACGGCCGCGCTCGGGCATGGCAGTCACCGTAGCGGCCGGGCGTGGAGGCGAACGTGGAAGCCGGCGTGGAAATTGCCAGCGAGTGGAGCGATGCCCCGCTGCAGCTGTGCCTGCTCGGGCCGATGGCGATCCGCCGCGACGGCGTCGCGCCCGACCTGCCGGCATCGCGCAAGGTGCGCGCGCTGCTCGCCTACCTGGCGCTTGCGCCGCGCCCCGTCACGCGCGGCCACTTGTGCGAGCTGCTGTGGGACGTGCCGAACGACCCGCGCGGCGAGCTCCGCTGGTCCCTGAGCAAGCTGCGTGGGCTGGTCGACGGCGCCGATCGGCGGCGCGTCGTGACGCGCGACGACACGGTGGCGCTCGACCGCACCGACGCCTTCGTCGATGCGGTCGAGCTGGCGCGCATCGGCGATGCACCGGTCGAAGCGCTGCCGGTGCAGCGCCTGCGCGCGCTCGCGGCGCTGACCGAAGGCGACTTCCTCGACGGCCTGGCGATCGAGCGCTGCCCGCTGTTCGCCGGCTGGCTGACGGCGCAGCGGCGGCATCTGCGCGCCTGCCGCGCCACGCTGCTCGGGCGACTGGCGTCGGCCGTTCCCGACGACGAGGCGTTGCCGCTGCTCGCGCAGTGGCTGCAGCTCGCGCCCTACGACGACGCCGTGCATGCACGGCTGCTCGCGGCGCTGGCGCGGCTCGGCCGCATCCGCGAAGGCGATGAGCACGTCGCCGCCACGGCCGGGCTGTACGCGGCCGAGGGGCTCGACAGCGTGCCGCTGCGCCGCGCATGGCAGGCCGCGCGCGCAGCCGTGCCGGCGGCGCCGCGGGGCGCGCCGGACGCGACGCCCCCGACGGCCGCCGCCGCTGCAGTCGACCCCGCATCGCAGCGCGCCTCGATCGCCGTGATGCCATTCGCCGACCGCTCGGCCGCACCGGACGCGCGCGGCGGCGCCGCCGGCGCGCTGGCGCACGACATCATCACGCGGCTGGCCAAGCTGCGCAGCCTGTTCGTGATCGCGCAGGGCAGCGTGTTCGCGCTGCACGACCGAGGCGTCGGCACCGACGAGGCCGCCCGCCTGCTCGGCGTCGACTATGTCGTCGCCGGCTCGGTGCGGATCGACGGCTCACGCATCGCGGTGGGGGTCGAGCTGTCGCACACACGCAGCGGCCGCGTCGTCTGGGCCGAAAGCTACCAGCAGCCGCTCGGCGACGCATTCGACGTGCTCGAGCAGATCGGCAACCGCATCGTCGCGTCGGTCGTCAGCGAAGTCGAACTGCTCGAGCGCAACCGCGCCATCCTGCAGCCGCCGAACTCGCTCGATGCCTGGCAGGCGCTGCACCGCGGCCTGTGGCACATGGTCCGCTTCAACCAGCCCGACAATGAACACGCCCGGCACTGGTTCGAGGCCGCCGTCAAGCTCGATCCCACCTTCGCGCGCGCCTGGGCCGGCCTGTCGTTCACCCACTTCCAGAACGCCTTCCAGGGCTGGGCCGAACGCGAGGCCGAAGTCGACCGCGCGTTCGACGCTGCCGGCCAGAGCCTGATGGCCGACGACCGCGACCCGGCGGCGCACTGGGCGATGGGCCGAGCGCAGTGGCTGCGCGGCGGCCACGACGCGTCGATCATGGAACTCGAGCGCGCGATCGACCTCAGCCCCAACTTCGCGCTCGGCCACTACATGCTGGCGTTCGTGCAGGCGCAGGCCGGCGACCCGCACGCGGCGATCGCGGCATCGGACCGCTCACGCGACCTGAGCCCGTTCGACCCGCTGCTGTTCGCCATGCTCGGCTCGCGCGCGATGGCGCTAGTGCGGCTCGGCCGCCACGCCGAGGCTGCCGACTGGGCCGTGCAAGCCGCGGCGCGCCCGAACGCGCACCCGCACATCCACGCCATCGCCGCCTACACCCTCGCGCTGGCCGGCCGCGGCGACGAGGCGCGCGCACGGGCCGCCGCCGTGCGCCGCTCGCTGCCGGGCTACGGCGTGGCCGATTTCCTGCGCGCGTTCAGCTTCGACGAGCGCGGTGCGGCGCTGTTTCGCCGCGGGGCGCGCGAGGTCGGGATGGCGTGACGAGGCCGGTCAGCGGGCCGCCGGCGCCGGCTCGATCCACCCGCCCCCGAGCGCCCGATAGCTCGCGATCCGGTTCTGCTGGAGCGCGAGCTGCGCCGTGATCAGCGCCTGCTGCGCGGCGAACAGCGTGCGCTGCGCGTCGAGCAGCTCGAGCGAGCTGGCGATGCCGTTGTCGAAGCGCAGCTGGCTGAGCCGGAAGCGCGCCGTCTCGGCGTCGGTCTGCGCCTGCTGCGCCTGCAACTGCTCGCCGAGCGTGGCGCGGCCGGCAAGCGCGTCGGCCACGTCGCGGAACGCCGACTGGACCGCGCGCTCGTACTGCGCGACGGCGATGCCGCGCTGCGCTTCGGCGATCTCGAGGTTGGCGCGGTTGCGCCCGCGGTCGAACAGCGGCAGGAAGATCTGCGGCGCATAGCTCCACGCGCTGTCCTTGAACAGGTCGGCGAGGTGCGTGCTGGCGGTGCCGGCGCTCGCCGTCAGCGTGATGCGCGGGTAGAACGCGGCGCGCGCCGCGCCGATGTTGGCGTTGGCCGCGATCAGCTGCTGCTCGGCCTGCAGGACGTCGGGGCGGCGCAGCAGCACCTCGGACGGCAGGCCGGCGGGCACGTCGGCCAGCGCCTGCGCATTCCACGGCTGACCCGGCGGCAGCGACGCGGGCAGCGCCTGGCCGACGAGCAGCACGAGCGCGTTGTAGTCGAGCTCGCGCTGGCGGCGCTGCGCGGCGCGGGCGATGCGCGCCGCCTCGACCTGCGACTGCGCGAGCCGCAGGTCGAGCTCGGAGCTGGCGCCGTTGTCGAAACGCAGCTTCGTCAGGCGCAGCGACTCGTCGCGCGTGGCGAGCGTGCGCTCGGTCAGCGCGAGCAGTTCGTCGTCGGCCGCGATCGCGTAGTGCAGGCCGGCCACCGTCGACACCAGCGCGATCTGCGCCGCCTTGCGGCCTTCGTCGCTCGCCAGGTACTGCGCGCCGGCCGCCTCGCCGAGCGAGCGGATGCGACCGAACAGGTCGATCTCCCAGCTCGCGAACGACAGGCCGGCGGTGTAGACGCTGCTCATCCCGCCGCCCTGGCCCGGCTGGCGCAGGCCGGTCGCGCCGGCGCCGACCGTCGGCAGCTCGTCGGCGCGCCGCACCGTCACCAGCGCGCGTGCGGCGTCGACGTTGAGCACCGCGACGCGCAGGTCGCGATTGTTGGCCAGCGCCAGTTCGACCAGCGCGCGCAGCCGCGCATCGGCGAAGAACTGCTGCCACGGCAGGTCGGCCGCTGCGGTGGTGATGCCGCTTGCGGGCGCGGCGCCGGCGAGCGGGAAGCGCTCGGCCACCGGCGCGGCCGGCCGCTCGTAGCGCGGCGCGAGCGAGCTGCAGCCGGCGGCCAGTGCGAGCGCGAACGCCGCGGCGGCGGCCTGCAACGGATGGCGTGCGGGAAAGGAGGTCTGCTGCTTCATTCGGTGCGTCCCGTGGCGGGTGCGGCGGGCGCCGCGTCGGCCGCGTCGATCTCGTGCGCATAGATCCGGCGCTGCCGTTCGCTGCCCTTGAACCAGCGCCGCACGACGACGAAGAATACCGGCACGAAGAAGACGGCGAGCGCCGTCGCCGAAATCATGCCGCCGAGCACGCCGGTGCCGATGGCGCGCTGGCTCGCCGAGCCGGCGCCCGTCGCGACCGCCAGCGGCAGCACGCCGAGCATGAACGCCATCGACGTCATCAGGATCGGGCGGAAGCGCAGGTGCGCCGCCTCGATCACGGCGTCGACCGCGCTCTTGCCCTGCGCCTGCAGCGTCTTGGCGAACTCGATGATCAGCACGGCATTCTTCGCCGACAGGCCGATGATCGTGATCAGGCCGACCTTGAAGTAGACGTCGTTGGACATCCCGAACAGGCTGGTCGCCGCGACGACGCCGAGCACGCCCAGCGGCACGACGAGCAGCACGGCGAACGGGATCGACCAGCTTTCGTACAGCGCGGCAAGACAGAGGAACACGGCCAGCAGCGAGAAGCCGACGAGGATCGCCGCCGTGGCGCCGGCGAGCTTCTCCTCGCGCGACAGGCCGGTCCATTCGTAGGCGAAGCCGGCCGGCAGCTGCGCCGCCAGACGCTCCATCTCGGCCATCGCCTCGCCGGTGCTGCGCCCGGGCGCGGCGTCGCCGGCGATGCGCATCGTCGGGTAGCCGTTGTAGCGGATCGTCTGCACCGGGCCGGTGACCCAGTGCGTCGTCGCGAAGGCCGAAAGCGGCACCGGCTGGCCGCGCGCGTTGACGGCGTTGACGCGCAGCAGGTCCTCGGGCTGCATGCGCGCCGCGGCATCGGCCTGCACGATGACGCGCTGCAGCCGCCCCGCGCTTGGGAAATCGTTGATGTAGGCCGAGCCGAACGTCGTCGAGATCGCGGCGTTGATCGCGTCGAAGCCGACGCCGAGCGCGCTCGCCTTGTCGCGGTCGATCTCGAGGCGCAGCTGCGCCGCGTCCTCGAGGCCGTCGGGGCGCACGCCTGTGACGACCTGGCTCTGCGCCGCCAGCCCGAGCAACTGGTTGCGCGCTGCGAGCAGCGCGTCGTGGCCGAGGCCGCCGCGGTCCTGCAGCCGCAGCGCGAAGCCCGACGCCGTGCCCAGTTCGGGGATCGGCGGCGGGCTGAGCGGGAAAATGAAGGCGTCGCGCACGCCCATCAGCGCGCCGAATGCGCGGCCGGCGAGGGCCTGCGCCGTGTGCTGCGCGCCCTTGCGCTCGTCCCAGGGCTTGAGCGTCACGAAGGCGAGACCGGCGTTCTGGCCCTGGCCCGAGAAGCTGAAGCCGAGCACGCCGACCATGCTCTGCACTTCGGGCTGCTTCAGCACGAAGGCTTCGACCTGCTTCATCGCCTCGACCGTGCGGTTGACCGTCGCGCCCGGCGGCAGCTGCACGTTGACGATCATGTAGCCCTGGTCTTCCTGCGGAATGAACGACGCCGGCAGCCGCATGAACAGCAGCGCGACGACGCCGCCGATCGCGAGATAGACGAGCATCAGGCGCCCGCCGCGCCGCACCAGGCGCGCGACCCAGCCTTCGTAGCCCTTGGCGGTGCGCGCGAAGCCGCGGTTGAACCAGCCGAAGAAACCGCGCTTCTCGTGATGGTGGCCCGCCTCGACCGGCTTGAGCAGCGACGCGCACAGTGCCGGCGTCAGCGACAGCGCGAGGAACGCCGAGAACGCGATCGACGCCACCATCACGGCCGAGAACTGGCGGTAGATGTTGCCCACTGCACCGGCGAAGAAGGCCAGCGGCACGAACACGGAGATCAGCACCACGGTGACGCCGACGATCGCGCCCGAGATCTGGCCCATCGCCTTGCGCGTCGCGGCGCGCGGCGGCAGGCCCTCCTCGCTCATGATGCGCTCGACGTTCTCGACCACGACGATGGCGTCGTCGACGACGATGCCGATCACCAGCACCATGCCGAACATCGTCAGCACGTTGATCGAGAAGCCCAGCGCCAGCAGCACGGCGAAGGTGCCGAGCAGCGCGATCGGCACGACGATCGTCGGGATCAGCGTGTAGCGCCAGTTCTGCAGGAACAGGAACATCACGAGGAACACCAGGGCGACGGCCTCGAGCAGCGTGACGACGACCTGCGAGATCGAGATCCGCACGAAGCGCGAGCTGTCGTACGGGATGCTGTACTTGACGCCCTGCGGGAAGTACTGCGCCAGCTCGTCCATGCGCTTGCGCACGGCGTCAGCGGTGGCCAGCGCGTTGCCGGTCGGCGAGAGCTGCACGCCGATGCCGGTCGACGGGTTGCCGTTGAGCCGCGCCGACGTGGCATAGGTCTGCGCGCCGAGCTCGATGCGCGCCACGTCGCGCAGCCGCACCGACGAGCCGTCGGCGTTGGCGCGCAGCACGATGGCGCCGAACTGCTCGACCGTGCCGAGCTGCCCGTCGACGACGACGGTGGCGAACACCGACTGGCCCGGCAGGTTGGGCAGGTCGCCGACCGTGCCCGACGACACCTGCGCGTTCTGCGCGCGGATCGCCGCCGTGACTTCGGCGTTCGAGAGATTGAAGCCGACGAGCCTGGCCGGGTCGAGCCAGATGCGCATCGCGCGCTCGGTGCCGAACAGCTGCGCCTGGCCGACGCCGGGCACGCGCTGGATCTCGGGAAGCACGTTGCGCGACGCATAGTCGCCGAGCGCGATGGGGTCGAACGCCGGGTTGTCCGACGACAGGATCGCGAACAGCAGGAAGTTGGAGCGTGACTTGTCGACGCGCACGCCCTGCTGCGTCACCGCCTGCGGCAGCCGCGGCGTGGCGCGCGACAGCCGGTTCTGCACGTCGACCTGCGCCAGGTCGGCGTTGGTGCCGGGCTCGTAGCTGATCGTGATCGTGCCGCTGCCGTTGGCCTGCGCCACCGACTCCATGTAGATCAGCCCGGGCGAGCCGTTGATCTCCTGCTCGATCACGCTGAGCACGCTGTTCTCGAGCGTCTGCGCCGAGGCACCCGGGTACACGGCCGTGACGACGATCGTCGGCGGCGCGACCGGCGGGTACTGCGACACCGGCAGCTGCGTGATCGCCGTGCCGCCCAGCACGAGCAGGAACAGCGCGATCACCCAGGCGAAGATCGGCCGGTCGATGAAGAAGCGCGCCATCGCGTCGCCCCTTCAGCGGCTCGCGGCCGGGGCCGCTGCCGATGCCGCCGTTGCCGGGGCGCTCGCTGCGCCGCCGTTCCACGGCACCGGTTTGACCGGCGCGCCCGGCTGCATCTTCTGGAAGCCGTCGACGATGACCTGCTCGCCGGCCTTCAGCCCGCCGGTGACGACCCATTCGCCGTTCTGCGAGCCGCCGACCTGAACCGGCCGCGGGGTCGGCTTGCCGTCGGCGCCGACGACGAGGACGCTGTCGCCCTGCGCGCCGCGCGTCACGGCCTGCTGCGGCAGCAGCACGGCGTTGTCGACCGTCGCCTGCGCGAGGCGGCCGCGCACGTAGAGCCCGGGCAGCAGGCGCAGCTCGGGGTTCGGCACCTCTGCGCGCAGCGTGACCTGGCCCGAAGTCGCGTCGACGGCGAGGTCGGAGAACAGCAGCCGGCCGGCCTGAGGCAGCTCGCCGCCGTCGTCGGTGACGATGCGCACCGGCACCGATTCGACCGGCTTGGCCGCGCCGCGCGCGAACGACTGGCGCAGGCGCTGCAGCTCCGTCATCGGCTGCGTGAAGTTGACGTAGACGGGATGGATCTGCTGGATCAGCGCGAGCTGCGTCGCTTCGGCCTGCGAGACGAGCGCACCTTCGGTGACCAGGGCGCGGCCGATGCGCCCCGAGATCGGCGCGGTGACGGTCGCATAGCCGAGGTTGAGGCGCGCCGTCTGCACCGCCGCGCGCGCCGCGGCGACGTCGGCCTCGGCCTGCTTCTGCGCCGCCTGGGCGTTGATGTAGTCCTGCTGGCTGATCGCGTTGGCCTCGCGCAGCGGCGCGAAGCGCGTCGCCTGCGCCGTCGCCTGCGTCGCGTTGGCCTGCGCCTTGGCGAGCGCGGCCTGCGCGCTGTCGAGCGCGGCCTGGTACGGCGCCGCGTCGATCTGGAACAGCGGCTGGCCGGCCTTCACGTCGCTGCCTTCACGGAACAGGCGCTTGTGCACGATGCCCGTGACGCGCGCGCGCACCTGCGCCGTGCGCAGCGCCTCGACGCGGCCCGGCAGCTCGGTCGCGATCGGCAGCGTGCGCAGCGCGACGGTGACGACACCGACCGCCGGCGGCGGCATGCCGCCGCCGGGGCCGCCGGGCCCGCCCTGCGGCTTGTCGCCGCCGCCGCATGCGGCGAGGGCCAGCGCGAGCGCGAGCGACGCGGGCGCGCGCCACGGCACGGAAGAGAGAGGAGGACGAGTCGTCACGGCGTTTCCTTGCGCAGGATCAACCCGGCCGCAGGTGCGCCGCGGCCGCGGCATTGCATCGGTTGGATTGTGCCGCCAGTATACATACACTGATGAATGTAAGCGCGCCGCCGGCGCGCCCCGACCCGGCCCGACCGCATGCCCCGCCGCACCAAGGAAGACGCTGCCGCCACGCGCGACGCCCTGCTCGACGCCGCCGAAGCCGTCTTCGGCGCACGCGGCGTCGCGGCCGCGTCGCTCGGCGACATCGCCGCCGCGGCGGGCGTCACGCGCGGCGCGCTGTACTGGCACTTCCGCGACAAGGCCGATCTGCTGCAGGCCATGCTCGCACGCGCCATTTTCCCCTTCGAACAGCAGTGGCGCAGCGCGGTCGACGCCGCCGACCCGCTCGGCCAGCTCGAGCGCAGCTTCCTCGACGTGCTGCGCGCCGTCGCCGCCGACCGGCGCATGGCATGCATCCATGCCGTCGTCCGCGAACGCGCCGATCCCGGCGGCGAGTTCGCGCCGGCGCAGGTGCAGCAGCGCCGCATCCGCGCAGCCTTCCTGCAGCACGTCGAGGCGCTGCTGCAGTGCGCGCGCCGCACCGGCCGGCTGCGCCCGCGCGTCTCCGTGCGCCACGCCGCGATCGGCCTCGAAGCCCTGCTCGACGGCCTGGTGCGCAACTGGATGCTCGAGGGCAGCGAGTTCGATCTGGTGCGCGTCGGCCGCGCCGCAGTGGCGAGCTATCTCGACGGCCTGAGCGACGCCCCGCAGGCGCAGCGCCCCCCCTCTTCCGCTCGCGGCAGAGGGCCGGGATGACGGCGCCGAGCGCGGCCTCGTCCTACGCGAAGTCGATGCGCCGCACGCCCTGCGGCGTGCCGAGCAGGCAGACGTTCGCGCGGTTGCGCGCGAAGATGCCGACGGTGACGACCCCCGGCCACTGGTTGATCTCGCGCTCGAGCGCCGGCGGGTCACCGATCGCGAGGCCGCGCACGTCGAGGATGGCGCAGCCGTTGTCGGTGACGACGCCCTGGCGCAGCACGGCCTCGCCGCCGATCGAGTGCAGCCGGCGCGCCACCTGCGCCGTCGCCATCGGGATCACCTCGACCGGCAGCGCAAAGCGCCCGAGCGTCTGCACCAGCTTCGATTCGTCGGCGATGCAGACGAAGCGCTCGGCGATGTCGGCGACGATCTTCTCGCGCGTCAGCGCGGCGCCGCCGCCCTTGATCATGCAGCCGCGGCCGTCGATCTCGTCGGCGCCGTCGACGTAGACCGGCAGCGAGTCGACGTCGTTGGCGTCGAGCACGCGCACGCCGGCGGCGCGCAGCCGCTCGGTGCTCGCGTTCGAACTCGACACGGCGCCGGCGATCGCGACGCCGGCCTCGGCCAGCGCGTCGATGAAGCAGTTGACGGTCGAGCCGGTGCCGACGCCGATCACGCTGCCGGACCGCACGAACTCGACCGCGGCGCGGCCGACGAGCATCTTCAGTTGCTGGGCATCCATGCGCCGGATTATCCGGCGCGCGGCCCCACCATCGCCTCGGGGCGCACCCAGGCGTCGAACTGTTCGGCCGTCACGTGGCCGGAAGCGATCGCCGCTTCGCGCAGCGTGGTGCCTTCGCGGTGCGCCTTCTTTGCGATCGCCGCCGCCTTGTCGTAGCCGATGTGCGGATTGAGCGCCGTCACCAGCATCAGCGAGCGCTGCAGCAGCTCGGCGATGCGCTCGCGGTTGGGCTCGATGCCGCGCGCGCAGTGCGCCTCGAAGCTCGCCGCGCCGTCGGCGAGCAGCCGCACGCTCTGCAGGAAGGCGTGCGCGATCAGCGGCTTGTAGACGTTCAGCTCGAAGTGGCCCGACGCGCCGCCGATGTTGATGGCGACGTCGTTGCCGAACACCTGCGCGGCGAGCATCGTCAGCGCCTCGCACTGCGTCGGGTTGACCTTGCCCGGCATGATCGAGCTGCCCGGCTCGTTCTCGGGGATCGTGATCTCGCCCAGCCCCGAGCGCGGGCCCGAGGCCAGCCAGCGCACGTCGTTGGCGATCTTGGTCAGCGCGGCGGCCGCCGTCTTCAGCGTGCCGTGCGCATGAACGAGGGCGTCGTGCGCGGCGAGCGCCTCGAACTTGTTGGGCGCGGTCACGAAGGCGAGACCGGTCGCCTTCGCGAGCTCGGCCGCGACGCGCGCGCCGAACTCGGGGTGCGCGTTCAATCCGGTGCCGACCGCCGTGCCGCCGAGCGCGAGTTCGGTCAGGTGCGGCAGCGCCGACTCGAAGTGGCGCATCGCGTGGTCGAGCTGGGCGACCCAGCCCGAGATCTCCTGCCCCAGCGTCAGCGGCGTCGCGTCCTGCAGATGGGTGCGGCCGATCTTGACGATGCCGGCGAAGGCGCGCGCCTTGGCGTCGAGCGTCTCGCGCAGCGTGTCGAGCGCAGGCAGCAGCGCGCCGCACACGCAGCGCGCCGCAGCGACGCTCATCGCCGTGGGAAAGACGTCGTTGGACGACTGGCCGCGGTTCACGTCGTCGTTGGGGTGCACGACGCGGCCCTCGCCGACCGGCCCGCCGAGGCGCTGCGAAGCCAGGTTCGCGAGCACCTCGTTCATGTTCATGTTGCTCTGCGTGCCCGAGCCGGTCTGCCACACGGACAGCGGGAACTGCTCGTCGTGACGGCCCGCGATCACTTCGTCGGCGGCGGCGGCGATGGCGTCGGCCTTGCGCACATCGAGCGCACCCAGTTCGCGGTTGACGACCGCTGCGCTGCGCTTGACCAGCGCCAGCGCATGCACCAGCTCGCGCGGCATGCGCTCGGTCGAGATCGCGAAGTGGCGCAGCGAGCGCTGCGTCTGCGCGCCCCACAGCGCGTTCCCGGGAACGGCGATCTCGCCGAAGGTGTCGCGTTCGATGCGGTCGCTGGTCATGACCCCTCCTGCACGGTACGGGGCGAGTATGAGCCGGCGTTTGCGACAATGCCGCCCGAATCCGCACCCGCGTCCCCGCCATCACCATGATCCCCTACGCCCTCGGCCGGCCGTTCCTGTTCGGGCTCGATGCCGAAGCCGCGCACGACCTGACGCTGGCGACGCTGGCCCGGCTGCAGAACACGCCGGCGCAGTGCCTGTGGGCCGAGACGCGCATCGACGACCCGGTGACGCTGGCCGGCCTGCGCTTCCCGAACCGCGTCGGCCTGGCCGCAGGCCTCGACAAGAACGGCCGCTGCATCGACGGCTTCGGCGCGATGGGCTTCGGCTTCGTCGAGGTCGGCACCGTGACGCCTCGGCCGCAGCCCGGCAACCCGAAGCCGCGCATGTTCCGCCTGCCCGCGGCCGAGGCGCTGATCAACCGCATGGGCTTCAACAACGACGGCCTCGACGCCTTCGTCGCCAACGTGCGGCGCTCGCGCAGCTTTCGCGCCCGCGGCGGCATCCTCGGCCTGAACATCGGCAAGAACGCCGCGACGCCGATCGAGCGCGCCGTCGACGACTACCTGATCGGCCTCGCCGGCGTCTACCCGCATGCCGATTACGTCGCCGTCAACATCTCGAGCCCGAACACGAAGAACCTGCGCGCGCTGCAGAGCGACGACGCGCTTGCCGCGCTGCTCGGCGCGCTGCAGCGCCGCCGCGCCGAACTGGCGCGCGAGCACGGTCGCAGCGTGCCGATCTTCGTCAAGATCGCGCCCGACCTCGACGCCGCGCAGGTCGGCGCCATCGCGCAGGCGCTGCGGGCGCACGGCATCGACGGCGTGATCGCGACGAACACGACGACTTCGCGCGACGCCGTTGCGGGCATGCCGAATGCTGACGAGGCGGGAGGCCTGAGCGGACGCCCGGTGTTCGAGGCCGCCAACCGCGTCGTCGCACAACTGCGCGCGGCGCTGGGGGCCGGCTTTCCGATCATCGGCGTCGGCGGCGTGATGCGCGGCGAAGACGCCGTCGCCAAGCTCGCCGCCGGCGCCGATCTGGTGCAGATCTACACGGGCCTCGTGTACCGCGGGCCCGCGCTGGTGAACGAGACAGCAAGAGCGCTGGCCCGCCGCTGAAGCGGAGGGTGTGAAGATGAAGGCGCGCATGGGCGCCGCGATCGCGGGCGCCGTCGCAGCGATCCTGCTGGCCGTGCTCGGCGGCTGCGCCGCACTGCCGACGATCAACCCCGACATGGCTTGGTCGGCCACGCCGGTGCGCGTCGAAGGCGGGCGCGGCCCGTTGTCGGCCGAGCAGAGCAAGGCCGTCCTCGAGAAGCTGAAGTCACGCCCCGGCGGTGCCAGCATCTTCGACCGCCACCTCGCCCTCGAGGAAGCGATCGTCGGCAGCCCGCTGGTCGCGGGCAACCGCACCGTGCTGCTGCAGGACGGGCCGCGCACCTACGAGGCGATGCTCGCCGCGATCCGCGGCGCGCGCCACCACGTCAACTTCGAGACCTACATCTTCGAGGCCGACGAGGCTGGCGAGAAGTTCGCCGACGCGCTGATCGCCAAGCGGCGCCAGGGCGTGCAGGTCAACCTGATGTACGACAGCGTCGGCTCGATCAAGGCGCCGCGCGAGTTCTTCCAGAAGCTGCGCGACGCCGGCGTGCAGACCGTCGAGTTCAACCCCGTCAACCCGCTGCGCGCCAAGGCCGGCTGGGACGTGAACCAGCGAGATCACCGCAAGCTCGTCGTCGTCGACGGGCGCTCGGCCTTCGTCGGCGGCATCAACGTCAGCAGCGTCTATTCGGGCAGCGCGCTAGGCGGCCGCTTCGGCAGCGGCTCGTCGTCATCGGGCGGCAGCGGCAGCGGCGGCGACGGCACGCGCGACGCCTCGGGCAAGAAGAAGCCCGCCGACGGCCTGCCGTGGCGCGACACGCAGCTGCTGATCGAGGGCCCGGCCGTCGCCGAACTGCAGAAGCTGTTCGTCGAGTCGTGGGAGAAGCAGAAGGGTCCGCCGCTCGACAAGACGACATTCTTCCCGCGCCTCGCCAAGCGCGGCGACGAAGTCGTGCGCGCGATCGGCAGCACGCCCGACGACCGCTACAGCCTGATCTATGCCACGCTGATCTCGGCGATCCACAACGCCGAGAAGGAAGTGTTCCTGACCAACGCCTACTTCGTGCCCGACCCGCAACTGCTCGAAGCGATGAAGCAGGCCGCGGCGCGCGGCGTCGACGTGCGGCTGCTGCTGCCGAGCAAGACGGACTCGGAGCTGGTGTTCCACGCCGGCCGCGCCTACTACAGCGAGGTGCTCGCTGCGGGCATCCGCGTCTGGGAGCGGCGCGACGCGATGCTCCACTCGAAGACGGCGCTGATCGACGGCGTGTGGTCGACCGTCGGCTCGACCAACCTCGACTGGCGCAGCTTCCTGCACAACGACGAGCTGAACGCCGTCGTGCTCGGCGGCGACTTCGGAAACCAGATGCGCGCCATGTTCGAGCTCGACCTGCAGGGCTCGCAGGAGATCACGCTCGACGCCTGGCAACAGCGGCCGCTCGGCATGCGGCTGAAGGAAACCTTCGCGCGCGTCTGGCAGTACTGGCTGTGACCGGCGCGCGCCCGGCGCGTCACTCGAACTTGATGCCGTTGTCGCGCACGATGCGGTTGAAGGACTCGTGCTGCTCCTCGAAGAAGGCAGCGCTCTCACTCCTTCGTGCTGTTGCTCTCGGTGCGGACGAGCACCGCGCCGCTCGTCGTCGGCCCGACGTTGCGGCGGTAGATCTGCAGCCAGCCGCGGTCGAACGGCGGCGCCGGCGGCTGCCATGCGGCGCGGCGCGCGGCCAATTCGGCGTCGGAGACCTCGAGGTCGCAGCGCCGCGTGTCGAGGTCGATCGTCACCGTGTCGCCGTCGCGCACCAGCGCCAGCGGGCCGCCGCGCGCGGCTTCGGGCGACACCTCGGCGACGACGAGGCCCTTGCACACCAGCCCCGACAGGTGGCCGTCGGTCAGCAGCGCCACGTGCTCGCCGAGGCCGGCGCCGTCGATGCCGAACACGACGCGCGACGCGCCGCCGCCCATCGCCGGGCCACCGCGCGCGCCGGCGCCGCGCATCACGACGACGTGACCGGGCCGGATGCGGCCGTCGTTCATCGCCGCGAGCGCGTCGTCCGAAGTCTCGAAACAGATCGCCGGGCCGGCGAAGCGGCGCGCCTTGCGCTCGACGATGCCGGCCTTGACGATGCCCGTCTCGGGGCACAGATTGCCGCGCAGCACGACGATCGCCGGGCGCGTGACGACCGGGTTGCCGAGGGGACGGATCACGTCGTCGTCGCCGATCTGAACGCCGTTCAGGTTGTCGGCCAGCGTCGACCCGGTGACGGTCATGACGCCCCTGTCGAGCAGCGGCTCGAGGCGCTTCATCAGGCCCCGAGCGCCGCCCGCGTCCTCGAACTCCTCGATCAGGCGCTCGCCCACCGGGCGCAGCGCGGCGAGCACCGGCGTCGTGTCGGCGTGCTGTTCGAACAGGCGGTAGACGTCGACATCGAGCCCCGCTTCCGCCGCCACCGCCTGCAGGTGCTTGACGCAGTTGACGCTGCCGCCGACAGCGAGCACGGCGCGCACGGCATTGCCGAAGGCGCCCGGCGTCAGGATGCTGCGCGGCCGCAGGTCGTCGCACACCATCTGCACGATGCGCGCGCCGGCGGCGCGCACGTCGGCCATCATCTTCGGGCTCAGCGCCCGCACCGGCGCACTGCCCGGCAGCGCCATGCCGAGCGCCTCGCAGACGATATGCATCGAGTTCGCCGTGCCCAGCCCCGAGCAGACGCCGGGGCCGCGGATCGCCTCGCGGCTCATGCCGACCACGTCGTCGCGCGAGACCTTGCCGGTCACGGCGTGCATCGCCTGGATGAACACCTCCTCGATGTCGCAGTGGTGGCCGCGGTACTCGCCGCTGGCCTGGTAGCCGCAGGGCACGAGCAGCGTCGGGATGTCGAGCCGCGCCGCGGCCATCAGTTGGCCCGGCACCGTCTTGTCGCACGAGGTCAGGCAGATCATGCCGTCGAGCTGAGCGCCCTCGACCGCGACCTCGATGTCGTTGGTGACGAGGTCGCGCGCCGCCAGCATGTAGGCGCCGCGCGCACCGGCGCCTGTGACGAAGTCGCTCGGCGCCGCGGTGCGGATCTCGAACGGCACCGCGCCGGCCGCGCGGATCGCGTCCTTGACAACGGCGGCGACATCGTCGAGGTGGCTGTAGCAGGCCGCCAGCTCAGACGACGAGTTGACGACGGCGATCTTGGGCTTCTCGCAGTCGGCCTCCGACAGGCCCATGCCGTGCCACTGGGCGTTGCGCACGGCCCAGAGGTAGGAGCCTCGGGGGAAGTTGCTGCGCAGCGGTTTCTTCGGTTGCGTCGTCATGCGGGTCGTGGATTTCTCTTGGTGACTTCGACGATGCCGCGGTCGCCGTCGACCTTGACCCAGTCGCCGGTCTCGATCACGGTGAGCGGGTCGCGGTCGAAGTCGGTGACGGCGGGAGCGCGCGTCACGACGGCGCCGAGCGCGATCTTGGTCGTCATCTCGTTGAACAGCATCGCGGCCGGCGCGACGCCCATGCTGCGCGTCAGGTGGAAGGCGTTCGACCAGCCCGAGGAGCCCTTGGCGCCGGGGAACACGAGCACCTTGCCCGCGAAGCTGACGCCGCGCAGCTCGTGGCGCGTCTCGACGATCGTGCCGGTGCGCGAGTCGATGCCGCCCCAGCCCGAGACGCGGTCGCGCGTGACCAGCGCCTCGCCCTCCGCGATGCCGCCGACGACCTTGCGGCCCTTCAGCACGATCGTCTTCGTGTCGTTCATCGTCGCGCTCATTCCAGCGCCCCCAGCCAGCGCCCGGCGCACGCCGCATCGATGCACTGCGCCGTGGTACCGAACCAGGCCTGCACGCCGAGGATCGCCGGCAGGTAGTGCGCCTGCTTGGCCGAGTCGAAGGCCGCGACGCGCGTGCCTTTGGGCACGGCACGGCTCATCGCCGAGCAGCTGTCCGTCATCAGGCGCGCGCCGGCATCCTCGATGATCTTCGTGTAGCCGTTGCGGTCGGCCAGCGCCTTGATCGCGCGCGGCGTGAAGATCCAGACCTCGCAGCCGGGGTGCACCTTGCGCCCTTCGAGCAGCTGCGTCACCTCCCAGATCTGCTCGATCGAGTAGTGCGGGCAGCCGAGCATCACGTAGTCGATCGCGCTGCTCTCGGCCGTGGCGTTGAGCTTCTCCCAGGTCGCACGGCGCTCGGCCGCGCCGTAGCGCAGCACCTGCATCGGCTCTTTTCGGCCGAACGCCTGCTCCAGCGTGTTCGCCTCGGGCGTGACGCCGACCAGGTGGTACAGCTCGACGCCGCCCGACGATGATGCGGCGGCGCCGAAATGCTTGAGCCGCTGCAGGTTGGGCACATGCGTCAGGCCGCTCCCGGCGTGGATCACCGGCACCTTCTCCTGCACGCGGTCGCCGACCCAGTAGCCGAGCAGGCCCCAGTCGAAGGTCGATTCGAGGTCGAGGTCGAGCTCGATCAGGTGCGTGCCGCGCCGGTTGGCTTCGACGTGGAAGCCCCAGTACGGGATCTTGCCGGTGAGCATGGCGGCGCCCGTGCTCTCGCGACCTTCCGTGTTGGTGCGCGCGCCGAGCACCGAGTTGCAGTAGACGACGGCCGAGGACTCCATCCACGCGCAGTGCTCGCCGCGCGTCGGCACGTTGCCCACCTGGTAGGGCGTGCAGGTGTTGGCGAGCTGCACGCCGTGGCCGGCGATGTAGCCCTCGCCCTGCCTGTAGAACTGCACCGTCTGCTCGTCGAGGCCCATGCGCTCGGGCTCGTGCGGGTCGAAGCCGAGCTGCAGGTGGCTCGAGTAGACCTTGGCCTTCGGGATCTCGACGACGTCGTCGCTGTCGAGGTTGAATTCGGAGAACACGGCGTCCATGCCGCCCTTGCGCGCGGCGAACTGGCGCATGAAGGGCGTCGTCGCGCTGATCGTGCCGCACACGTTGCGCGTGTCGATAAGGCGCTCGGCGCCGAGCGCGTCGCCGTAGCGCATCAGCAGGTCCATCGCGCGCTGCACGGCGGCGCCGTCGCGGCCGTCGAGCATGGCCTGTTCGTCGGGAGTCAGTCTCATGGGGTGGTCGTCGGGTGGAGCGGCGGCACATGGCCGCCGATGTCGCGGGCGATCGCCTGCGCCAGCTCGCGCAGCCGCGGCGCGACGTCGCGGCGCAGCCGCTCCTCGGTGAAGAGGAAGGCCGGGCCGCCGCAGTTGAGCGCCATCACGTCGCCGTTGGGCCCCGCCAGCGGCACGGCGACGGAATTGATCTCGCGGTGGAACTCGCCGCACGACAGGCTGAAGCCGTCGCGCGCCGCGTCGGCGAGCGCGCGCTGCAGGCCCTGCTCGAGCGCCGGCCAGTCGCTGCCGCGCATCAGGCGCATCGATTCGACGAGCTGCGTGCGCTCGGCCTCGTCGACGGCGCCGAGGTAGGCGCGGCCGAGCGCCGCATTGGGCAGCGGCACGCGCGAGCCGACGTCGAGCCGCGCCGCCAGCATCGACGAGCGCGGCCGGCTCGCCTCGACGAGCACCATCTCGAGCCCGTCGCGCACCGCGAGGTAGACCGAGCAGCCGAGCGCCTCGGCCAGCGCCTGCATCTGCGGCCGCGCGATCGCGCGCACGTCGAGCCCGGCGAGGAAGACGCGCGCCAGCGACACGACGCCGGCGCCCAGCATGTAGCGCTCGCCGCCGTGCTCGGCCTGCAGCAGGCCGAGCGCGACCAGCGTCG
>Ga0073899_10001479_pt1 | contig 21559 bp, 20 predicted proteins | sample KloWWTmetaKNB5Ph_FD_88975 | JGI IMG/M metagenome (GOLD analysis project Ga0073899, IMG submission 88975) | Active sludge microbial communities from Klosterneuburg, Austria, studying microevolution and ecology of nitrifiers - Klosterneuburg... | ecosystem: Engineered > WWTP > Aerobic digester >... | reverse complement strand
TATCCTAGGTGGTGTCCGGGCGGTGTTTCTGCATCTGATGCCGCTTCTTGACCCGACAGCCCCGCGATGATTCGAAGCTTGATTGCCCTATGCCAACCATTTCAAGCCACCGCCGTCCCGCATTCGAGCTGTTTTTCTTGAACTAAACTGCTGCCGATGAGCCGAAGATTGACTGCCGCCGTGAACGGAACCGACCAAGCCAGCCCTCAAAGCTGGCTTCGTTCGTTTCTGGAACGCCGATTTCAGTTGCGCGGGCGCGAGAACTTGAAACGCCCGTCGCGCATGTTCCTTGTGCTCGTTTGGATGCTTGTCTTGTCGCCCGGTTCATTACTCGCGTCGTGGGAAGTACCAGCCGGCCAGCGCGCTATGCCACAGGCTGACGAATTCGCCGCTGCCGCCGTGTTGCTTGTCGAGCCCAGCCCATGCCTCGGCCGGCGTTCGGCCGTGCAAGTGCTGATGACTTCGCACGTGGTTGTAGAAGCAGCGGAACTCGATCAGCCGGTGGGGCAGGTCGGCGCCGTTGACGACGATGGTTCCGATCGCTGCCTTGAACGTGCCGAAGAATCGTTCGATGCGTCCGTTTTGCCATGGGCACGCGGGCTCAACGACCTGGAGTTTCACGCCGAGCAGGCGCAATGCTGCGCGCATCAGCGCGGACCTCAGGCTGGGATCGTTGTCGACGCGGATCCGGGTCGGGAAGCCGAGCTGCCGAATCGCTGCGATGATCGCGCGCAGGATCGTCAGCGTGCGCCGGTCGCGCAGCTCACTCAGCGCGAGGCAGGCGCGGGTGCCGTGATCGACCAATCCGAGCACGAGACGCTGCGTCTTGGTGGTGTCGGTGACGGTGGTCAGGTCGAGGCCCCAGGTCGAGTTCTTCGGCACCTCGCGCGGCACGCGATTGCGAACCTCGCGCCGCAGCGCGATTACATCGGCGCGACGTTTGATCAGAATGCGGCGAACGGTGCTTGCCGAAATGCTGACGCCGAACTCGTCTGCGAATCGCCGATTGAATGCTTCGGCGAGTTTCTTGTAGCCGAGACGGGGCGCGAAGGCGCGCATGCGCACGATCTCGTCGCCGACCCACTGCGGTTTGGATTGGGTTCTGCGCCAGGACGCGCACAGGGCCGGATGCATCGCATCGAGGGAAATGGTTGCCATGCGGCCGGCGAAGCGGTGTTGTCGTCGCAAGAATCGTAGGAGCAGGAAGGCCAGGAGAAGAAGCAGCATCGGGCGTGGGCACAAAGTTGGCAGGTACGGAGCGCGGGGGGGGGGGCTCGCTGTGCGAGTTGCGGCAGGTGCCTACACTGCCGCAGTGTGCATAACCAGTGGAGATCGCAGTGACGATTCTGATGGGCAGAAGCATCGGTGTGACGAGGCATCGGCCGTGGTGAGTCCGGCGGTGACGGCAGAGGTGCGGCTGGATGTGTGGCTGTGGGCGGCGCGCTTTTTCAAGACGCGGAGTCTGGCCAAGCAGGCGATCGAGGCTGGGCGCGTGGAGGTGGCCGGGCAGGTGGCGGGGAAGGCGGCGAAGGCGGTGCGGGTTGGCGATCGGCTGGTGGTGCGTCGTGGCGAGGAGCGTTTCGAGTTGCAGGTGCTCGGGCTCGACGAGCGGCGCGGGTCGGCTGCTGCGGCGCAGGCCTTGTACGCGGAGAGCGAGGAGAGCCGAGCGCAGCGCGAAAGTGCGGCGGCGCGGCGGCGCGATGAGCGCGCCGGTTACCAGGCGCCGGACTCGAAGCCGGACAAGAAGGCGCGACGGTTGATCCGCGCGCTGGGTGACATCGACGCGTTCTGAATCAGCGGCGCAGGTGCTCGCTGGCTGCGGCGAGCAGGAGCGCGGCGACCAGGTTGTGCGCCACCGCCGCTGGCAACGGCAAGGCGGCGAGCACCAGGATGGAGCCGAGTGCGATCTGCAGGGTCAGCAGTGCGACCAGCAGGATTGCCAGCGTGCGCTGGCCGCGACGCCAGGAGCCGACCGCCACGAGCAGCGCAGTGAGCGCGACTGCGAGCCCGAGGACGCGATGCAGCAGGTGCGCGAAGGCACCTTGCGGATGGATCGGAGGCGTCGCGTCGAATGCCGGAATGCGGGTGGGATCGAGCAGTGCAAGCGACGCGTCGAAGTCGTGGCCACAGCCCGGGAAGCCGGTGCAGCTCAGGCCGGAATAGCCGGCGCTGACCAGCACGCCGAGCGCGATCTGGGCCAACAACAACAGCATCAGCGCGAGCGCCGCGGGCGACCAGCGCGCCGCCGGAACGGCGCCTTGATGGATGCGCCAACTCAGCAGCAACATGGCGAAGCCGCCGAGCACATTGCCGATCGCGACTGCGGGCAACTTCGCGCCGGGGGTGAAGCGGCCGAGCACCGCGAGCCCGAGCGCCAAAGCGATCAAGCCCAGCGACATCCAGCCTTCGCGCCGCAGACGCGGTTTGCCGAGGAAGCTGGCTGCGGCCATGGTCAGCGCCAGCACCAGCACGGTGACCGCAGCGAGCCGATGCAGCATGCGTGCGAGCACGACTCCAGCCTGCGCGATCGCTGGTTCCGCGCCCGCGCGCAGCGATGCGCCGTAACAGCTCGGCCAGTCGGCGCAGCCGAGTCCGGCCGCGGTCAGGCGCATGTAGGCGCTCAGCGTGGTCACCACCAGCACCAGCGCAAAACTGAGCAGGGCCAGACGCCGAACGCTGTGCAGTCGCGGGTTGAGCGTGGGCATCGTGCGGGGGCATCCGGGCCGTGGCGGGCGGCCATGGTACTGGCGCGGCGGGCGGCTGCGGCAAGCATCCGGAACCGACGCTGACGGCTCGCGCGAGGCCCGGAAATCGGCCAATTGATCTAGATCATGTGGTCGCGACGCCCCCTGCGACAGATCGTCGCAGGGCCGCTAAGCTCGCCGCACCCGCGAGAGGAGCCTGCCAATGAGCCATGACGACAACGAACCTGTCCCGATGATGCAGAAGCTGCTGGACAATCCGTTCCTGCTCCTGTTCCTCGGAGTGATGGTGCCGATGGTGGTCTACACCGTCTGGGGCGTGTACGACATCCTCACCATTCCGCTCGCGAAGTGACGCGGGCCCGCCCACTCCAATCCAAATTTTCTGATTTCCTTGGGGGTTATCAATCATGACTGCCATTTCGCCGCCTGCTGAACGACTTTGGTGGAAGCATCCGATCGACCGGGTCGAAGGGATGTGGATCGGCATCGCCTTCGTCTGGTCCATGGTGATGTTCTTCATGATGGTGTACTGGCACATGTACGGCGGCCAGAACCTGTCGACCGAGACCTACAAGACCACGCCCGAGATGTTCACCGCGAAGACGCAGGCGATGGTCGACCAGTACACCGTGCGCACCGAGGTCGACGGCCAGTACCCGGTGGTTGCACCGCCGGTCGGCAGCGACGTCTACATGATTGCGCGCCTGTGGAACTTCTGGCCGATCCTGCAGCTGGAGAAGGGGCAGACCTACCGCCTGCACCTCACTTCGCTGGACTACAACCACGGGTTCTCGCTGCAGCCGGCGAACATCAACATCCAGATCGTTCCCGGCTATGAACATGTGGTGACGGTGACGCCGAACCAGAGCGGCACCTACTCCGTCGTGTGCAACGAGTATTGCGGAATCGGCCATCACACGATGGTCGGTCGCATCTACGTCAAGTGAGGAACCCGGACATGTCTATCGCAACAACCTATCGGACCTGCCCGCGTTCGGGACTGCAGTTCGAGTCTCAGGCTGAGAAGCTGATGCTCGCCAATGCCGTGGCCGCGGTCGTATTCCTGCTCATCGGCGGCATTCTCGCCGTCGGCGTCGTGCTGACGCGCTGGCCGAGCATCCACTGGCTCGAGGCCGACACCTTCTATCAGGTGCTGACCGCGCACGGCATCGACATGCTGATCTTCTGGATCATCTTCTTCGAAATCGCGGTGCTGTACTTCTGTTCCTCGACCCTGTTGCGCTGCCGACTGGCCACGCCCAAGATCGCATGGGCCGCGTTCGTGCTGATGGTGGTCGGCGCGGTGATGAACAACGTCGCCGTCTACCAGGGCGGGTCGAGCGTGATGATGACCTCCTACGTGCCGATGATGGCCGCGCCGCACTTCTACCTCGGGTTGATCCTGTTCGCGGTCGGTGCGCTGGTCGCCTGCTTCGTGTTCCTCGGCACCCTGGTCGTGGCCAAGGCCGAGAAGACCTATCAGGGCTCGGTGCCGCTGGTCACCTTCGGCGCCATCACCGCCACCATCATCGCGGTGTTCACCATCGTCTCCGGCGCGATCATCCTGGTGCCGACCTTCCTGCTCTCGATCGGCGTGATCGATGCGGTCGACCCGCTCGTCTACCGCACGATCTGGTGGGCCTTCGGTCACTCGTCGCAGCAGATCAACGTCTCCGCGCACATCTCGATCTGGTACGCCGTCGCCGCCATCGCTTTCGGCGCGCGCCCGATGTCCGAACGCGTCAGCCGCGGCGCCTTCCTGCTCTACATCCTGTTCCTGCAACTGGCGAGCGCGCACCACCTGCTCGCCGATCCGGGCATGAGCACCGAGTGGAAGGTCGTCAACACCTCGTACTTCATGTACTTCGCGGTGCTGGCCTCGATGATCCACGGCCTGACCGTTCCCGGTGCGATGGAAGTGGCGCAGCGCCAGAAGGGCTACAACAAGGGCCTGTTCGAGTGGTTGCGCAAGGCGCCCTGGGGCAACCCGACCTTCTCCGGCGTGTTCATCTCGATCATCGGCTTCGGCTTCCTCGGCGGCATCTCCGGCGTGATGATGGGCACCGAGCAGCTGAACATGATCATCCACAACACCATCTACGTGCCCGGGCATTTCCATGCCACGGTGGTGATCGGCACCACGCTCAGCTTCATGGCGCTGACCTACTTCCTGATCCCGGTGCTGTTCAAGCGCGAGATGATCGCGCCGACCCTGGCCAAGTGGCAGCCCTACCTGTTCGGTCTGTCGATGTACGGCTTCTGCCTGGTGATGATGGGTGCCGGCACGCTCGGCGTCTCGCGTCGCCACTGGGACATGGCGTTCCAGGGTTCGGCGCTGGCCTATGAGTGGCCGGGTGCTGCGTACATGATGATGGGCCTGGTCGGCGTGATGGGGATCGCCGCGATCGTCGGCGGCGCCATCTACATCTACGTCACCGTCGGTTCGCTGCTGTGGGGCAAGAAGCTCGAGGTGGGCCAGGTCTCGTCGACGCCGACGCCGGTTCCGCCGACTGCGCCAGCCGCGGCGGTGCAGACCTACGGTTCGAGCGGCCTGGTTGCCCCGGGCAGCTTCGTGCTGGCGATCATCTTCCTGGTCGCGTTCGTCCTCTACTACTTCATCAACTGGAAGTATCTGTCGCAGTTGTGGGGTTTGAGTTAAGCAGTCATCGGCGGGTCCGGAACATGGTTCCGGACCCGCCGCGCTGTTTCGCTGTGCAATGGAGCGGCCGGGAATGCCGCGGTTTTTCTGGAGGTCGGTGATGAACCCGATGCCTGCAACACGCGCGCGTTCGATACCGACCCTGCTGCGTGACGTGCTCGGACTGATGAAGCTGCGCATCGGCGTGATGATCATGCTGACCGCGCTGGTCGGCATGCTGGTCACGCCCGGTACCTATCCGGGCCTGAATGCCACACTCGTGCTCGCGCTCTCGGTGCTCGTGGCTTCGGCCAGCGCCGGCATGTTCAACCAGTATTTCGAGGCCGACCAGGACCACCGCATGGCGCGCACCCGTCGCCGTGCCTTCGTCACCGGGGCCTTGCCGCACTCGCGTCTGTGGTTGCTGCCGATGGCGCTGATGCTGCTGCTCGCGGTCGCTGCCGCATGGTTCTACGTCAATCCGGTCGCGGCTGCATTCGTGTTCCTGGGCGCGCTGTTCTATGGCGTGGTGTACACGGTGTGGCTGAAGCGGCGCACGGCATGGAACATCGTCATCGGCGGCCTCGCCGGCAGTTTTTCGGTGCTCGCCGGTGGCGCTGCGGTACTGCCCGAACTGGCGCCCGTTCCGCTGCTGTTCGCGCTGGTGCTGTTCCTGTGGACGCCGCCGCATTTCTGGAGCCTGGCGATCGCCAATCGCGAGGAGTACGCCGCTGCCGGCGTGCCGATGCTGCCGGTGGTCGTCGGTGTGCCGCGTGCCGCCAGCACGGTCTTCGTCAGCACCGTGCTGCTGGTGGCCGCTTCGCTGTTGCCGGCGGCCTTCGGTCTGGGGCCGATCTATCTGGTCGGCGCGCTGGCCGGTGGCGTCTACTTCCTGTGGCGCGCCTATCAGCTGATGCGCCAGCCGCAACGCGGTGAAGCGATGCGCAGTTTTCATGCCTCGTTGCTGCAGCTCTCGCTGCTGCTGATCGCCGCCTGCGTCGACCGGGCGGTGGCTTGACGCCTTCCCCATGCCGGAACGTGTTTGTCATGCGATGGTCCGGCGTTGCGGGTGCTCCAGCTTCCTGATGCGCGCGCTTGTGCTGCTCGCCATGCTCGGCTGGGGCGGGCTGGTGATGGCGGCGACCGCCGGGCCGACCATCGATATCGACGAGGCGTTGGCCTTCAGTCGTTCGCGCGTGAGCACCACGCCGCCGGATTTCGTTCTGAGCAACCGCGACGGGCAGCCAGTGTCGTTGTCGCAGTTCCGCGGCAAGCCGCTGGTCGTCAGCTTCGTTTTCACCGGTTGCTTCCAGGTCTGCCCGACCAGTACCCGCGATTTGCAGAACGCGGTGCGCGCGATGCGCGAGCGCTTCGGTCCGGACCAGTTCAACATCGTCAGCATCGGCTTCAACCAGCCCGAGGATTCGCCGACGGCGATGCGCACCTTCGCCGCGCAACTGCGCATTCGCGACGCCAACTGGGAGTTCCTGAGTCCGCGTCGGGAAGACGTCGCCGCACTGACCGAGGCCTACGGCTTCCGCTTCCGCCCAAGCCCTGCGGGTTTCGACCATACCGTGCAGGTGTCGTTGCTCGACGCGCAGGGCACGATCCGCAGCCAGGTCTACGGCGACTTCAGTGCCGAAGTGCTGGGTGAACCGATCCGGCGTCTGCTGCGCGGCATGTTGCTCACCGACACCCACAGCACCGCCGATTTCGTCGATCGCGTACGCATTTTCTGTTCCGTCTACGATCCGACCACCGGCAAGTACAAGGCCGACTACACGCTGATCCTGCAGATCGCCGGCGGCGTCACCTTCTTCGTGTGCATGGTCTGGTTCGGGCTGGCGGAGTGGTGGAGCCAGCGCAAGGCGCGGCGCGCGCGGGAGCGGCCGGCGTGAGCACGTCGCAGCCGACGTCGCGCGTGCAGGCGGCGTGGGCATGGTGCGAGGACCGGCTCGATCTGGCATCGCCGCGACTGAATCCGCTGCGCCACCTCGGCTCGATTGCCCTGCTGATGTTCTGGGTGCTGGTCGCGAGCGGCATCTATCTGTACGCGATGATCGACACCTCGGTGGACGACGCGCATGCGTCGATCGACCGGCTGTCGCGCGAGCAGTGGTACTTCGGTGGGTTGTTGCGCAGCATGCATCGCTACGCCGCCGATGTGCTGGTGCTGACGACGATGCTGCACCTGCTGCGTGAGTGGAGCTTCGGGCGTTTCCGGCGTTTCCGCGCCGCGAGTTGGTGGACCGGCGTGGCGCTGCTGCCGCTGATCACGGTCAGCGCGATCGGCGGCTTCTGGCTGAACTGGGACCAGCTCGGTCAATACTCGGCCATCGCCACCGCTGAGTGGCTGGACTGGTGGCCGTTGTTCGCGTCTCCCTTCACGCGCAACTTTCTCGGCCTTGCCTCGATCAGCGACCGCTTGTTCTCGCTGTTCGTGTTCGTGCACATCGGCGTGCCGTTGCTGATGGTGTTCGGCATCTGGTTCCACGTGCGCCGCCTGGCGCACGCGGCGGTGTGGCCTCCGCGACTGATGCTGTGGACGATGTTGTCGCTGCTGGTGGGCCTGGCCGTGGTGGCTCCGGTGCTGAGCCATGCGCCGGCCGACCTGGCGCGCGTGCCCGAGGTCCTGGCCTACGACTGGATCTTGTTGTTCGTGCATCCGCTGGTGACGGCGACTTCGTCGACGACGGTGTGGCTGGCCGCGCTCGGGCTGCTGGCCTTGCTGCTGTTGCTGCCATTCTGGCGCTCGGCTGCAGTGGCGGCTCCGGCGGTGGCGGAAGTCGATCCCGCGCATTGCAGTGGTTGTCGGCGTTGTGTGGCCGATTGTCCGTACGACGCGATCCGCATGCTGCCGCATCCGACCCGACGCGGCTTTGCGCTGGCCGAGGTCGATGCCGATGCCTGCGCGTCCTGCGGCATCTGCGTCGGTTCCTGCCCTTCGTCGACGCCGTTTCGTTCGATGGAGCATTTGCGCACCGGCATCGACATGCCGCAGCAGCCGATCGACGCGCTGCGTCGGGCGTTGCGCGAACGCCTCGGGCAGGCTTCCGCGAAGGGCGCGCTGGTCGTGTTCGGCTGCGATCACGGGGCAGCGGTGCGCAAGTCGGAGCACGACGATGTCGCCGCCTTCAGCCTGATCTGCACCGGCATGTTGCCGCCGTCGTTCATCGAATACGCGCTGCGCGATGGCGCTGCCGGCGTGCTCGTGGTCACCTGTCGCGATGGCGGCTGCGCGTTCCGGCTGGGTCAGCGCTGGACTGCGGAGCGACTGGCGCGTGAACGCGAGCCGGCGCTGCGTGTCACGGTTCCGACCGAGAAGTTTGCATGCGTCGCTGCCGGTCCAGGCGATATCCTTGTGGTGTCCGAAGCGCTCGCGAGACTGCGTGCGCAGACCGCCGGGGAAGCCCGGTCGCAAGTCGTCGTGGAGTTCCCCGCCAGATGAGTTCCCAAGCTGCCCGATGGATCGGCCAGATCGTGCTGTACGCAGCATTCGCCGCGGCCATCGCCGTACTGTCGCAATGGCCCGAGTACCGGCCACTCGCCGCTGACCAGGCTTTGCTGAAGGTCAGTTTCCTGCACCACGGCCAGCGCCTGCAGGCCTGCGTCGAGCAGACGCCGCAGGAGCTGGCGAAACTGCCGCCGAACATGCGTGCGCCCTCGCGCTGCCCGCGCGAACGTTCTCCGGTCACGGTCGAGGTCGATCTCGACGGCACTCTCGTCTATCGCCAGACCGCCGCGCCTTCGGGTCTGTCGCGGGATGGCACGGCGAGCGTGTACCGCAGCATTCCGGTGACGGCGGGCGCGCACCGCGTGCGCGTGCGCATCCGCGACAGCGCGCGCACTGCGGGCTTCGACTTCGAGCGCGAGGACGTGGTGCAGTTCGAGCCACTGCAGGTGCGCGTGGTCGATTTCTCGGCCGAGCAGGGCGGGATCACGATCCGATGAACGCTCCCCTGGTTGAGCACGGGCAGGAGCGTGCAGCCCGGCCCGGCACGCTCTATCTCCCCGACGCCTTCGGCGATGCGCAGCGTTCCTTGGCGCGCGCCTGGCTGTGGCTCGGGCTGTTCGCGCTGATCGGTGCCGGCCTGTTCTCGATCCTGCTGGTGGTGTCGCGCACACCCGGGCTGCAGTCGTGGTTCCCGGTCGCCGACTTCTTCCGCGTGGCGCTGGTGGTGCACGTCGATCTGTCGGTGCTGGTCTGGTTCGTGGCCATGGCCGGGATGATCTGCAGCCTGCAGTTGCGCCCGGTGGCGCTGCCGCTGGCGCGGGGCGCAGCCTGGCTGTGCGCCGCAGGCACCGCAGGCATGCTGCTGGCGCCGTTCCTCGGTGGTGGCGAAGTGCTGATGGCCAACTACATCCCGGTGCTCGACGGGCCGGTATTCCTGGGTTCGCTGCTGGTATTCGCCGCCGGCACGACGCTGATGGTGCTGCATGCGTTGTCGGCGGCACCGCGACCCGCGCGCGCGGCGCCCGCGGTCGCTGCGCTGCAGTTCGGCGCCAATGCCAGCATGGTCGCGCTGGCGGTGGCGCTGATCGCGTTCGCGTGGTCGTTCCTGGTGATGCCGGGCCAACTCGCAGGCAAGGCCTACTACGAAGTGCTGTTCTGGGGTGGCGGGCACGCACTGCAGTTCGCCTGGACCATCCTGATGCTGCTGTCGTGGCTGTGGTTGGCCGGAGCATCTGGCGGACGCGTGGCGCTGAGCCCGCGGCTGGTGGTGCTGATGTTCCTGCTGGCGCTGGCGAGCGTGTTCGTGACGCCCTATGCCTATCTCGCGCACGACATCGCATCGGTCGAGCACCGCAACCTGCTGACCATGGCGATGCGCATCGGTGGCGGCCTGTCGATCCTGCCGGTGATGCTGGCGGTGACACTGTCGATGTGGCCGCTGCGGTCGTTGGATTCGACACAGCGTCCGCTGCGCGCGTCCCTGTGGTCGTCGATGGCGGTGTTCGCGCTCGGCGGCGTGATCGGCATGTTGATCAGCGGCAACAACGTGCGCATTCCGGCGCACTACCACGGCAGTATCGTCGGGGTGACGCTGGCGCTGATGGGCGTGGTCTATTTCCTGCTGCCGCGGCTCGGTTATGCGGCACCGGATTCGCGCATGGCGCGGTGGCAGCCGATGCTCTACGCCAGCGGGCAGACGCTGCACATCCTTGGTCTGGTGTGGTCGGGCGGTTACGGCGTACAGCGCAAGGTGGCCGGCGCCGAGCAGGTGCTGCGCAGCAAGTCGGAGATCGCCGGGATGGGCGTGATGGGCCTCGGTGGCCTGGTCGCGATCATCGGCGGCGTGTTGTTCGTCGTGGTGGTGATCCGGGCGATGCGCGCGCCGGTGCAACCGGGAGTCAGGCAATGATCGCGCTGTTGAAACGAGTATTGCGTTCGGCGTTCATGCTGGTCGAGGACGTGTTCAACCGCGCTTTCGGCGATCGCTACAACCCGTTCTATCACCTGGGCGCGACCGCGTTCTTCCTGTTCTGGGTGGTGACCATCACCGGCACCTATCTGTACGCGTTCTTCGATACCGCGGTGGCCGCGGCCTATCCGTCGGTGGAGTCGCTGACGCATCGCCAGTGGTTCGCCGGCGGCATCCTGCGCAGCGTGCATCGCTACGCATCGGATGCGATGGTGGTGATCATGCTGCTGCACATGCTGCGTTACTTCGCGTTCGATCGGTTGCGCGGTTTCCGCTGGTTCTCGTGGGTGTCTGGCGTCGGGTTGATCTGGCTGGTCTACATCGTCGGCATCAATGGCTACATGCTGCCCTGGGACCGCTACGCGCAGTTCGTCACCGTCGGCGCGTTCGAGTGGATGAGCGCGCTGCCGCTGTTCGGCGCCACCATCATGCGCAACTTCATCTACCCGGCGAGCATGACCGACCGCTTCTTTTCGCTGCTCGCCTTCATCCACATCGGTGTGTCATTCCTGATCCTGCTGCTGATGTGGGTGCATGTGCAGCGCGTGCCGAAGGCGGCCACGCAGCCGCCGCGCCCGATCGCAGTCAGCCTGATGCTGACGCTGCTGGTACTGGCGCTGCTGCTGCCGGTGCTGAGTCATCCCGGTGGCATGGCCGATTTGACGCGCGCGATCGATGCCGTGCGCCTGGACTGGGTGTTCCTGCCGGTGTTGCCGCTGATGTATCGCACCTCGCCGCAGACGGCCTGGGCAGTGGTGATCGCCGGCACCGTGTTGCTGCTCGCGCTGCCCTGGCTGCCCTGGCGCCGCGCCGGCGGCCAGCGGGAATTTCAGCTGGCGTTCCATCCCGGGGGCCAGCATGTGGGGGCCAAACCGGGCGAGACCTTGCTCGACGCCGGGCTGCGCGCCGGCCTGGCCTTGCCCTACGACTGCCGCAATGGCGGCTGCGGCGTCTGCGTGTGCAGCGTGCTGAACGGTCGCGTCGAGCACGGTGCCTACCAGCCCGCGGTGCTGACCGACGCCATGCGCGCCGCCGGCAAGACGCTGATGTGCATGGCTACTCCGCTGGAGGACGTCGAGATCGATGTGCCGGTGAAGTCGTTGCGGCCGGGCGTGGCGGATACGGGGGCCGTGTACAGCGGTCGCGTTGAACGCATGGAGCGGCTGAACGCGGACGTGATCCGCATGCTGCTGTCCCTGCCTGGAGGCAAGCGCATCGACTTCGCCGCCGGCCAGTACATCAACATTCTGCTCGAAGACGGCGAGAAGCGCGCGTTCTCATTCGCTTCGGCGCCGCACGACAACGCCCAGATCGAACTGCACATTCGTTTGGTGCCCGGCGGGCGCTTCACCACGCGCGTATTCGAGTCGATGCAGGTGGGCGACGAACTGCGCTTCGAAGGGCCAGTCGGTCGCTTCACCCTGCATGCCGGCCAGCGGCCGATCCTGCTGGTTGCCGGCGCCACCGGGTTCGCGCCGATCAAGAGCATCGTCGAGGACGCCTTCCACCGTGGCGTGCAACGACCGATGTGGCTGTACTGGGGCGTGCGCCAGAAGGCCGACTTGTACCTGCGCGACCTGGCCGAACGTTGGGCGCGCGAACATGCCAACTTCCGCTTCGTGCCGGTGCTGTCCGAGCCTGCGCCGGAAGATGCCTGGCCGGGACGCACCGGTTTCGTGCACGAAGCCATGCTCGCCGACTTCCCGGACCTGCGTGGCCACGAGGTCTATGTTTGCGGATCGGTGCGAATGGTTGAAAATGCGGTACCGGCGCTGCTCGCGCAGGGCCTAGATGAAAATGCCTGTTTTTCGGATGCGTTCGTGCCCGGTTTCCGGACCGCGACGGAGGCGCCCGGCGGGCAGGATCATGATGATCCAGCAAACTGAGTTATCCATTCCATTCTTGAGGGAAAGTTCCATGAAGAAGTCGATCCTCGCGATCCTGATCGTCGCCTCGCTCGCCGCCTGCAAGCCGCAGGATCCGGCGCCGCTGCCGCCCGAAGCCAGCAGCGCGCCGGCCCCGGCCGCCGCACCCGCCGAGCCCGCACCGGCTGGCGATCCTGCGGTCGTCGATCCGGCGGCTGCGCCGGTCGATGGCACTGCGCCTGCCGATGGTGCAGCGCCGGCCGAAGGTGCGGCGCCGGCGGCAGATGCCGCGCCCGCCGCCGTAGCCGCGGTCGATGGCGAAGCCGTGTACAAGAAGGCCTGCGTGCTCTGTCACGGCGCCGGTGTTGCCGGTGCGCCGAAGTTTGGCGACGCCGCGGACTGGGGAACGCGCGCCGCGCAGGGCGAGGCGATGCTGTTCGAGCATGCGATCAAGGGCTTCACTGGCCAGAAGGGCATGATGCCAGCCAAGGGCGGTTCGGTCGGTCTGTCCGACGACGAGGTCAAGGCCGCCGTGACCCACATGGTCGAGCACTCGAAGTGATCCACCGCGGATGCCGCGGCTTCGGCCGCGGCATCCGCGTCGCACCGTGCTGTAATCGCGGCCGCGTGAACTGATGCCGAGGCCTGCCATCCACCCGCTGTCCCGCCTGTTTGCGTTCGCCCGTCCGTACCGTCGCAATGCGGTGCTGGCGTCCGTGTTTTCGGTGCTGAACAAGTTCTTCGACGTGTTGCCGGAGTTGCTGATCGGCGTCGCGGTCGATGTCGTCGTGAACCAGAAACAGAGTTTCCTGGCCGGGCTCGGCATCGAGGACCCGATGACCCAGTTGTGGTGGCTGGTCGCGTTGACCGTGCTGATCTGGGTCTGCGAGTCCCTGTTCGAATACCTGTATGCGCTGAAGTGGCGCGGGCTGGCGCAGGACCTGCAGCACGAGTTGCGCCAGGCGGCGTACGCCCATGTGCAAAAACTGCCGCCGGACTTCATCGCGCGCGAACGCAGCGGCAAGCTGATGGCGCTGATGAACGAGGACGTGAACCAGATCGAGCGTTTCCTCAACACCGGCGCGAATGATCTGATTCAGGTGTTCTGCTCGTCGCTGATGGTCGGCGCGGTGTTCTTCGTGATCACCAGCAAGCTTGCGGTGCTGGCCCTGCTGCCGATCCCGCTGATCCTGTTCGGTGCATTCTGGTTCCAGCGCCGGCTGTATCCGCGCTATGCGGCGGCGCGCGATGCGGCAGCGGTGGTGTCGAACCGGCTCAACAACAATCTCGGCGGCATGGCCACCATCCAGGCCTATACCGCCGAGGCCTTCGAGAGCGAACACGTGCGTGCGGCCTCGGACCAGTTCCGCGTGCGCAATGCCGATGCGATCCGCCTCTCGGCGGCGATCACGCCGGTGATCCGCATGGCCATCCTCGCCGGCTTCGTCGCGACCCTGTTGTATGGCGGTCATCTCGCCCTGAGCGGGGAGATCGGCGTCGGCAGTTATTCGGCGCTCGTGTACCTGACGCAGCGCCTGCTGTGGCCGCTGACGCGCCTTGCCGACATGACTGACCTGTACCAGCGCGCGATGGCTTCGGTGAATCGGGTGATGGACTTGCTGGAGACACCGATTGCCAGACGCGGCGACGCCGCGATCGCGCAGCGGCCGCAGGGCGCGTTGCGCTTCGAGCATGTGGGTTTCGCCTATGCCGAGACACCGACGCTGATCGACGTCAGTCTCGAGGTGCCGGCCGGGCAGACGATTGCGCTGGTCGGTGGCACCGGCAGCGGCAAGAGCACGCTGCTGAAACTGCTGCTGCGCTTCCATGATCCGGCCAGCGGTCGCATCCTGCTCGATGGCGCCGACATCGCCGCGATCGATCCGGTCGCGCTGCGCAAGCGCATCGGCTACGTCGCCCAGGACCCGTTCCTGACCGACGGCAGCATCGCCGACAACATCGCCTACGGCGAGCGCGAGCCCGATCACGCTCGCGTCGAAGCCGCTGCGCGCGCCGCCGAAGCGCATGACTTCATCGCCGCATTGCCCGGCGGTTACGCGAGTGCGGTCGGCGAACGCGGCGCGAATCTCTCCGGCGGCCAACGCCAACGCATCGCGCTCGCGCGGGCGCTCTATCGCGACCCGGTGATCCTGATCCTCGACGAAGCCACCTCCGCCGTCGACAACGAAACCGAAGCCGCCATCCAGCGCTCCCTCGCCCACGTCTCCAGAGGCCGCACCACCATCGTCGTCGCCCACCGCCTCTCGACCGTGCGCCACGCGGACTGCATCCACGTCATCGAACAAGGCCGCCTGCGCGAATCCGGCACCCACGACCAACTGCTCGCCAGCAACGGCACCTACGCCGCGCTGTGGCGGTTGCAGACCGGCGAATCCTGATCTTGCGACACACCTTCATCTGTGCCCGTAGGAGCGCCGCGTGCGGCGCGAAACCAACGCGCGATCAGGCAACACCATCGCGGTATCCCGGATGTTGGCGATCCGCAGCAACGAAACGATTTCGCGATGTGGTTTCGCGCCGCACGCGGCGCTCCTACGGGCACGGATGGGCCGGGGTCGTGAATTGGGATATTTCGCAGCGGTGATTTAGACCTTTGCCGTGGCCCGTGTTCCGGAGCGCGTGGAATCCTGCCGCATGAACATGAAGCCGGGCATCGGGCACGAGGCGCTTCGTCGTGGACGCAGTTCGTTGGCGTTTGCGCGCTACTTGTTGACCACGATCACCTTCCAGCGATTGCCTTGGTTCGCGGATGCGACGGTCGCGCGCGCCGTAGTTGAACTGCATTCGACACCGGACCTGTTCCAGGGCGCTCGGTGTCTGTCATGGGTGCTAATGCCCGATCACTGGCATGGGATCGTCGAGCTGACCGATGACTGCACGCTTGCAGCCGCCATGAACCGGTTCAAGTCGAGAACTGCGCATGTCGCGAATCGGGCGATGGGGCGGAGCGGCCGATTCTGGGCGCGTGCGTACCACGACCGCGCCATCCGCTGCGACACCGATTTCGTTGCCGCCCTGAGTTACATCGCGCTGAATCCCGTTCGTGCCGGTTTGGCTGCTCGACCGACAGACTACCCTTACGGCTCATTCGCACCGATATCTCCCCTTCCGCGCCCGTAGGAGCGCCGCACGCGGCGCGAAAACCGCTGGCGGCCAAACCGCACCGCGACGAAGTGGCCCACGGACAGGTCGAACAGCACGTGCGACCGGTGACGCATGCCAGGACATCCGCGATCGCGCACCCGCCGGGCGTGATCAGGGTCTCAGCCGTGCGCGTACGCCGCTGGCTAGCATCGCACGCCGATTCCGTTGAGGACGCCCATGACCCGATCTGTCTCCGCGATGTTGCTGTCGCTCGCACTCGCATCTGCTGCGCCATCGGTTGCTGCCGAACCTTGGGTTGCGGCCTATCACCCGCTGTACCAGTGGTCCGAGGTGGCGCCGGCCGAGGTGCCCTGGAACGCGATTACGCACTTGATCGTGGGCTACCTGCTGCCTGAAGAGGGGCCGCCGGGAAACTTCACGGTCGCGCCGCCGAATTGGTATGGCGATGCCGCCTTCGCATCCGGTGCTGCGGCGTACTCGACTGCCGGAGCGGCGTCCGGGCGCGTCGTCACCTGCATGCTCGGTGGAGACGGGTCGAACCCGGGCGATGTCTGGAACAACGCGACCACGCCCGCGAACGTTGCTGCGTTCGCAGCCAACATCAAGGCCGTGGTCCAGCCGCTCGGCTGCACCGGGGTCGATCTGGACTGGGAGAACGGTGTCGACTACGCCGCGCTGGTCCGCCTCGCGCAGGCGCTGCGCACGGTATGGCCGCAAGCGGTGATCACCATCCCGACCGGCTTCACCGGCGACGACGCAGCCGCGCTCGCACCGGCGGCGGCAGCGGTCGATGCGTTCATGCCGATGACCTACATCGCGGTGCCGCAGTGGGGCGGTTGGACGCTGCCTTCGCCGCTGACGCCGCTCCATGTGGTCGGCGCCAACAGCAACTCGATCGACACGGTGCGCGGACGCTGGCAGGCCGCTGGCGTGCCGGCAAGCAAGCTGGTGATGGGGGTCGGCGGCTTCGGTCTGGTGTGGGGCGACAGCAATGCCGACAATCTCGCGCCGGTGACGCCGTATTCCAGCGACGGCAGCGGCGCAGCGGCGGGCGAGTGGGAAGGCATCGCCTCCGACAACGCGGTCACGCAGTCGTGGCTCAGCGAAACGCTGTCCGAGCACCCGGGAGCGTTCACCGAGGTCTGGGACGAAGCGCAGAAGATTTCCTACTGGCGCACCACTTCGACCTCGGTCCAGGTCACCGTCGATGATCTCTATTGCGTGCTCTGGAGCAATTGCGCGACCACCGCGGACGTCAGCCTGATCTTCTACGAGACGCCGCGGTCGATGGTCGCGAAGTCCGCCTACGTCGGCCAGCACGGCATGAAAGGCATGATGTTCTGGACCCTCTCGCAGATGCGCGACGGCTCGGCGTTCCCCAACCTCGAAGCGATCTCGACGCTCTTCGCCGACGGCTTCGAGACCACCGCTGTCACCATCCGCAGCGCGGCCAGCCCACGCCAGGCCGTTCCCGGTCGGTGAGCGGGCGCATGGCAGTGACGGTTTTCGCCGCCGTCTTGCGTAGACAGCACGCAGTCGATGGGAGATTGCGATGCCGGGTGCGAGAGCGAGTGTGGGCGTGTTGTTACTGGGATGGAGCTTCGTTGCGGGTGCGGACCCGATCCTGGCGGGAAGAATCCTGAATCCGGTGACGAGCGCGGAACCCGTCGCTGGAACCAGTTATCCGGCGGTGTCTGGGGACGGCCGCTTTCTCTTCTTCGTGTCTTCGTCGAACAACCTCGGCGTGGTCGCCAACGGCGCGCTGAATCTGTATCGCGCCGACATGGCTGCAGCGACGCCGGCCAATCTGTCGCTGGCCTTGGCGCTGCCCTGGCTCGGCAATGGCAATAGTTACTCGCCTTCGGCATCGAACAGCGGAACGGTGGTCGCGTTCGAGACCTTGGCCACCGATCTTGGAGGCACGCAGGGCGGCTTCAGTGACGTCTATGTCAGCTACCAGATCTCGCTGCCGCAGGGCGACATCGGGTTCGAGACGCAACTGGTCAGTCGCGGCATGGGTGGCCAGGCGCCGAATGGGGCGTCGCGCCATGCCTCGATTTCCGGCGATGGCCGCTTCGTCGCGTTCTGGTCGGACGCGTCGAACCTGGTGGCCGCCGACAGCAATGGCGCGCCGGACATTTTCGTCGTCGAAGTCGACGTTCCGTTGTGGATGTCGATCGAGCGCATCAGCGTAACCTCGAGCGAAGCGCAGATCCCCGGTTACAGTCGCGCGCTGTCGAACAATGCGCTGTCGAATGATGGGCGCTACGTGGTGTTCTCCGCCGATGCCGAGATCGATGGCGCCTACTCCGAGAACCAGGAAGACGTGTTCTTGCGCGACCGCACCGCGGGTACGACCACCTTGCTCAGTCGCGCCAGCAACGGCTCGCCGCTCACTTCTTCGTCCGACCAGCCTTCGATCTCGCCGAACGCCCGCTATGTTGCGTTCCGTTCGCTGCAGGCCGGCACCAGCATGGTGTTCCTGCGCGACCGTCAGCTCAACACGACCGTCAACATTCCAGCGCCGCCGACCGCGACGGTGTGCCAGGAGCCGCATGTCAGCAACGATGCCGACATCGTCATGCAGTGCGAGAGCAGCCTCGGCGGCGTCTCGCGGCAAGCCTGGTTCGTGCGGGGCAGCGACGGTGCCAGCTTCCGACTCAGCAGCACACCGGCGAACACGAATGGCAACAACATCTCCGGCGACCTGACCGACCTCAGCGACAACGGCGACGTGCTCGTATTCGACTCGGACGCATCCGACCTCGACCCCGGCGACGTCAACACCCACACCGATGTCTTCGTCGCCATCGAAGAAAGCGTGCTCCACAACATCTTCAGTGATGGCTACGAGTAACTCCAAGGATTGATGCCGATCCCATCCCGTCTCGAAGAACGGCGTGCAGCCAGCGGGCGATGAGGCCGGCGGCACAGGTCGTGACCGAGGGCAGCAAGGCGGCGGGTCGGTGGGCGAGCCAGGTCGAGCTTTTGTCGCGATACGAGAGTCGACCATTGTCAATGCCGGTTGCGGGATTCATGCGCAGGCGCATGAGGTGGTGTCACGTGGGTGCGCGCCCTAAGCTCCAGCGATTACCGATTTGCGGAGGATGTTGGCATGACGGGAAAACGGCATTACTTGGTTCTTGTGGCGCTGCTGGTGGTGGCGCCTGCGCTTCGCGCTGATGAGAGCGCGGCGGCGGTGCAGGCCATTCCGCTGATCGAAGCGACTGCGGCTGGTGATGCCTCAGCCGCGCGGCGCCTGCTCGACGCCGGCACGGCAGTCGATATTCGCGACGAGTCGGCGGCGACTGCGCTGATCTACGCTGCCGCGCGTGGGCACGATGATGTCGCGCGGCTGCTGCTCGCACGCGGTGCCGATGCGTCGTTGCAGGATGCGCAGGGGTACGACGCAATGGACTATGCGATGGAGCGTGGACGCCATGGCGTCGTGCTGGTGCTGCTCGAGCATCGGGTCGCCCGCGCCGATGCCACCGGTGACACAGCGGCCCGACTGTTGCTCGCCAGTGCGCGTGGCGATCTTGCGGCGGTCGCGGCTGCACTCGCTGACAAGACTTCCGCCGATGTCGGCGCCGCGCAGGGTTACACCGCTCTGGCCATGGCAGCGCGCTGGAATCACGGCGAAGTCGTCGCGAAATTGCTTGCCACCGGCGCCGATCCGAACCAGGCAACGCATTCGCGCTACCACACCGTGCCCTTGATGGAGGCGTCGCGCGATGGTCGGGTGGCGATCGCGGAACAGCTGATCGCTGCTGGCGCCGAGGTCGATCGCGGCGACCGCTACGGCGACCATGCCTTGAACTGGGCCTGTTATTTCGGCCACGCCGACTTCGTGGCGTTGATGTTGCGCCATGGCGCCGACTTGACCCGTACCGGCCAGACCGACGACCAGCCGCTTGAAATCGCGTTGCGCGAGAAGCACGCCGCCGTCGTGGAATTGCTGCGCGCTGCCGGCGCGGTCGCGCGGGCCGGCAAGGACGGAAGCGCCCCGTGATCGAAGTCGAGCATGATCCGGAATGCGAGCGCTTTTTCGCCAACATCGACGGGCTCGATTGCCACGTGCGCTACCACATCGACGGGACGGTCTTGCAGGTGCTGTCGACGTTCGTGCCGCCGCAGCTCGAAGGGCGGGGGATTGGTGCGGCACTGACGCGGGCGGTGCTCGAGCATGCGCGCGAGCACGGTCTGCGCGTCGATCCGCGGTGTTCGTACACCGCTGCCTACCTGCGCCGGCACCCGCAGTGAGCGCGGAGATCAGCGGATGTCGAAACCGGGATTCTCGTCGAGGCTGCCATCGGCCTTGAGCACCGCGAACTTCTTGCGCGCGGAATCGAACACGACCGGGATCGGCGTCTTGAACGGCGGACGCCGCACGAACTTGAGTTCCCAGCCGTAGCGTTCCAGTCCGCGCAGGGACATGATCTGGTCTTCGTTGAGGTCGCGTTCCATGGCGCGCAGCGGCCTGGGCATGTCGAGACGCCGTTCAAGACTCATCCAGGATTCCCCCGTGGCCGCTGGCCCGATTGTTACCCCAGTGCCATGCAAGTTCAATGCCGCGACTGCAGCCAGTCTGCCGCCGCTGACCCAGCGACGTGGCCGCTGGCGAAACAGGCAGTGAGCAGATAACCGCCCGTGGGCGCATCCCAGTCGACCATTTCCCCGGCGCAGAACACGCCGGGCAGGCGCTTCAGCATCAGACCTGCATCGAGTTCGGCGAAGCGCACGCCGCCGGCGCTGCTGATCGCTTGCGCCAGCGGTCGCGGCCGCAGCAGTTCGATGCAGGCGTCCTTGATCGTGGCCGCCAGTCGTTGCGGGTCACTCCACTCGGCGCGCGGCAGCAGTTCGAACACCAGCGCCGATTTGGCGGCGTCGATGCCGGTCTGGCGACGCAGGTGCTCGCCGATGCTGCGACTGCCGCGTTCGCGCGCAAGCGCCGAGGCCAGCCATTCCTGGCTGCGCCCGGGCAGCAAATCGAGGTGCAACCGCGCCGAGCCTTGCGCGTGGATGCGCTCGCGGATCGCCGCCGACAATGCGTAGATGAGGCTGCCTTCGAGTCCGTAGGCGCTGAGCACGCACTCGCCGCTGCGCGCGCGCTCGCCATGGTCCAGCCAGGCCGCGATGCGCTTGAGCGGGGCACCGCCATGGCGGCTGCGCAGCAGGCCCGACCAATTCGTTTCGAAGCCGCAGTTGGCCGGTTCCAGTTCGGCGACGTCGATGCCGCGCGCGCGCAGGCAATCGACCCAGCTGCCGTCGCTGCCGAGCGCCGGCCAGGAGCCGCCGCCAAGCGCGAGGACGCTGGCTTCGGCCCGAACCGACAGCGTGCCCGCGGGCGTCGCAAACTGCAGGGTCTGGTCGGCGTCCCAGCCGAGGAGCCGATGATGCATGTGCATGCGCACGCCCTGCGCGCGCAACCGCCGCACCCAGCCGCGCAGCAACGGCGCCGCCTTGAGATCACGCGGGAACACGCGCCCGGAACTGCCGACGAAGGTCTCGACGCCGAGTCCGCGCGCGAATTCGCGCAGCGCACCCGCATCGAACTGCTGCAGCCAGCCACGCACCTCGGCCTCGCGTCCGCGATAGCGCGACACGAAGGTCTCGAATTCGTCGCTGTGGGTCAGGTTCAGCCCACCCTTGCCGGCGAGCAGGAATTTGCGCCCGACCGAACCCATGGCATCGAACAGGTCCACTTCGATCCCGGCTGCGACCGCCCGCTCCGCCGCCATCAATCCGGCAGGCCCACCGCCGATGATGGCCAGCATGGAACGCATGCGGCTACTGCCCCCG
>Ga0073899_10001478_pt1 | contig 21564 bp, 20 predicted proteins | sample KloWWTmetaKNB5Ph_FD_88975 | JGI IMG/M metagenome (GOLD analysis project Ga0073899, IMG submission 88975) | Active sludge microbial communities from Klosterneuburg, Austria, studying microevolution and ecology of nitrifiers - Klosterneuburg... | ecosystem: Engineered > WWTP > Aerobic digester >... | reverse complement strand
GCCAGGCCCACTCGCGGTCGGCGCATGGGCCGGCCGCCAACTCGAATCCTGGCCCCGCGGACGCGGCGCGTGACCGCGACGGCCTCGGCTCGATTGTCGATGACAACTAGCGGAAGCGCACGGGAATCGAACCCGCCGTGCCGCCGCTCGCGCGGAGCACCACCGGCTTTGAAGGCCGAGCCGCGCACCAGCCGCGGATGCGCTTCCGTCGCGCAGCGTGGCACAGGCGGCGGGCGGCCCACAATGGGCGGGGGCGACGTCGGTGTCAGCGGCTGGCGGCGGCGGGCCACGCGCACAGGAAGCCGTCGGCGCCGTCGGTCGGCAGCATGTCGGCGTTGGCGGTGAGCTGGTAGCCGTCGCGCAAGAACAGGTGCGTGCGCGGCTCGCCGCGGCCGTTGCGCACCCAGTATGGCCCCCGATAGGGAATGTCGACGGGCGCGCCGGAGCTCCAGCACAGGCGCTCCGGGTCGTCGACGCTGTCGGCGCACGCGCCGCCGCCGATCCAGACGGCGTCGAGGTCGATCGCGGTGCGGACCTCGGCGCCGACCGCCTCGAGCTCGGCGGTGGTCGCGAGCTGCGCCAGCGCGGCGCCGCTGGCTTCGCACGTGCGCGCGGCGGCGTCCCAGGCGACGCCGGACGCGCCCCACAGCTGGTAGCGCCGGCCGAGCACCTCGAACGGCGGCTGCGCGACGCCGACGCTGACGGCGGCATCGGGGCCCGCGGGCTCGACGACCAGCGGGGCTGGCGTCGCGGCGGGGCTCGCCGCGCGCGCGCACCCGACGAGGCAGGGCGCGAGCGCGCTCAGGACGAGCGCGATGAGACGCATCCGCCGAGCGAACCACGCGATCGCGGCCGACGCAAACGCGCAGCGGCCCGGTCGCCGCCGGCGCGCGGGTGTCGGCCCGGTCACAATGGGCCGGCGGCGCGAAGGCGGTGGTGCATACTGGACCGATGGTGCGTCGACGATCGAGCCGCGCGTGGGAGGCCCTGGCGGCCGCCGCGCTGCTCAACGCCGGCGCGGTGCTGGTGCTCGATCGCGTCGTCCCGGCGATGGGGCGGCTGAGCTGGCCGACGGCCGCGGCGCCCGCGCCGCCGGTGCCGACCGCGCCCAGCCTGACGTCGGCGGGGCTGCAGGGCTTCGGCGTGGTGACGGTGATCCCGCCGGCGATCCCGCTCGAGGCGATCCTCGGCACCGGCGACGACGCGGCGGGGCATGGGCGGGCGGCGCGGCCGTCGAGCGCGGACCTGCCGGGCGATCGCGCGGCCGATCGCGGCGGCGGCGCCGAGGGCGGCGCCGACACCTGGGCCGATCGCCGGGATCGCGCCGACGACGCGGCGCTGCGCAAGCAGGTGTGGACGTCCGATCAGGCGTACCTGGCGCCGCGCAGCCCCGGCGATCGCGCGGCCCGGTCGCCCGAGGCGATCGCCCGCGCGCCCGAGGCCGCCTACGGCGATCGCGCGCCGCAGCGGCTGGCGCGGGCCGGCGAGGAGCAGCCGCGGGTCGGCGAGGCCACCGGGCCGGGGACGCCGGGCCTGCCGACCAGCGTCGGCGTCGACGACGCGCGCGCCGGGATGCCGGGCGCGACCGCGCCGGCGCGGGTCGATGGCGCGACGGCGACGGCGCGCGACGCGGCGTACGTCGATCGCGGCGAGCGCGCGGTCGACGTGGCCCGCCGCGGCGCGACCGCCGATGATCGCGCGGTGGCGGCGTCGTCCGATCAGCGGCGCCCCGATCCGTTCGACCTCACGCCGCCGCGCGCCGGCGGCACCCGCGGCGAGGGCGTGCGCGGCGTGGCCGGGCCCGGCGTGGCCCCCGACGGCTGGGGGCAGGGCACCGCGGCGTCCCGGGCCGAGTCGCCGGCGGGCGACGACGGCGCGCCGACGTATGCGTCGCGGCGCGACCCGTACTTCCTCGAGCTGTTCCGCCGCCTCGATCAGCGCATCGAGTACCCGCACGAGCTGGCGCTGGCGATGACCTCGGGCCGGGTGGTGGCGTCGCTGGTGCTGCGCGCCGACGGCTCGTTCGGCGAGATCGCGCTGCACGCCGGCAGCGGCTACGAGGCGTTCGATCGCGAGGTGACCGACGCGCTCAAGGCGGTAGGCAAGCTGCCGGCCGTGCCGTCGGCGCTGCTCGGCGGGCGCGCGGCCTTGCGGGTGCGCATCCCGTACACGTTCAAGAACCCGATGATCCAGTAGCGCGGTCGGCACCCGGGCGCAGCGGCCAGGCCAGCCACGCCGCCGCGCCGAGCACCAGCGCCCAGCCGATCAGCCGGAACGCCGCGGCGACGGTGTGATCGGCGCCGAGCGCGTGCCAGCGCGACAGGATGTGGAACCAGTCGTGCTCGCCGCCGCCGACCAGCGGCAGCGCCTGGGCCCGGGCGTCGGCGGCGTAGCGCGCGATGTTGCCGCAGTTCTGCCCCAGCCACGCCAGCCCGACCGCGGTGCCGATCGGCTCGCGCCGCCAGAAGAACGTCGCGGCGGCGACTGCCGGGAACGTCAGCTGGCCGAGCGTGCCGCCGTACAACGCCAGGGTCGAGCCGAACAGGCCGTAGATCTGGTGACCGGCCTCGTGGAACGCCAGGTTGGCGTCGTCGAGCGGGCGCAGGTACGCGTCGTCGTCGACCGCCATCCACAGCGCCAGCAGGCCCAGGCCGATCAGCGCGGCGATCGTGTGGCTGCGCGGGACCGGCCGCCACGGCATGAGCTCGAGCTCCACCGGTCGAGGATACGCTTCCCGGTGGCCGGCGCGCGTGCGATCATGGGTGTCATGCCGCGCGGGCCGACGTTGCTCCTGGTGACGATGGTGCTCGGGTGCGGCGGCGCGGGCGAGGGCGGGGGACCCGACGCCGCGCCGCCCAGCGCGACCTGCGACGCGCCGGCGCTGGTCGACACCGCGACGCCGACGACGGTGATCGGTGACGGCAGCGCCGGGAGCTGCACCGAGGCCGCGTTGCGGGCGGCGGCGGCGGCGGGCGGCGTGATCACCTTCGCCTGCGGCGCCGCGCCGCTGACCCTCGCCGTGACCGCGCCGATCGTCGTCACCGCCGAGACCGTGATCGACGGCGGCGGGCGGATCACGCTCGACGGCGGCGGCGCGACGCGGATCCTGTACCTCGACTCGGGCTACGACCAGCCGACGCCGCGGCTGACGGTGCAGCGACTGGCGTTCCGCCGGGGGCAGGCGCCCGCGACCGGCGCCGACACCGCGCAGGGCGGCGGCGCGATCTACCGCGACGGCGGCAGCCTGACGGTGATCGACTGCAGCTTCGACGACAACCACGCGCCGGCCACCGGCCAGGACGTCGCCGGCGGCGCGATCTACGGCTTCGGCGGCGGCGACACGATCGTCGCCGGCAGCACGTTCACCGGCAACTCGGCCAGCGACGGCGGCGCGATCGGCAGCCTCAACGCCGACCTGACGATCGTCAACAGCCGGTTCACCGGCAACGCCGCCACCGGCACCGGCGGCAACCCCGGCGACGGCGGGGCGGGCGGCGCGCTGTACATGGACGGCCGCGCCGAGCGGACCTCGCTGTGCGGCGTGACGATCGCCGACAACACCGCCGGCGCGATCGGCGGCGGCGTGTTCCGCGTGTCCAACGATCACACCGGCAGCTTCGCGATGGATCGCACGACCGTGGACCACAACGCCGTGACCGCGAGCGGCGAGGGCAACGCCGGCGGCCTGTACCTCGAGAGCCTGGCGCTGGCGATCACCGCCAGCACGATCTCGCGCAACCAGGCCTTCTACAACGGCGGCATCTGGATCAACGCGGGCGCGGCCGAGTTGACCAACGTGACGATCGCCGGCAACGTCGCGACCGGCAGCAACGGCGGCGGCGTGTGGCTGGGTAACGGCCCCACCGGGACGATGCGCAACTGCACGATCGCCGACAACCACGCCACCGCCGACGGCCAGGTGGCGGGCGCGATCTTCGGCGGCGGGATGACGCTGGTGAACACGATCGTCGCCGGCAACAGCGCGATGTACCGGCCCGGCTGCGACGGCGCGCGCGCCGACGGCAGCGGCGACCTGCAGTGGCCCGACGGATCGCTGTGCACGACCGGGCCCCTGGTCGCCGACCCGCTGCTGGGCGCGCTGGGCGACAACGGCGGGCCGACCGCGACGATGGCGCCGGCCGCCGGCAGCCCGGCGATCGGCCTGGGCACCGGCTGTCCGCCGACCGATCAGCGCGGCCGGCCGCGCGGCGAGCCGTGCACCGCGGGCGCGGTCGAGGCGCCGTGACGGTCGGGGCGCCGGGCGCGCTCGCGCTGGTCGCGCTGATCGGCGCGTGCGACGGCGATGGCGCCGGCGGGCCCGACGCCACCAGCCTCGACGCCGGCCTGCCGCCCGACGCCAGCGTGGCGACGGGGCCGACCCGCTACCCGGCCGACGTCGAGACCGCGCCGGTCACCGCCGCGGTGGTGGCGCGGATGCGGGCGATCGCCGCCGCCGGGCCCGGGCAGCGGGACGACGTGTTCATGAAGGTCGGCGCGTCGGGCACGGTCAGCACCCGCTTCCTGTACTGCCTCGCCGGCGCCGCGCACCAGCCGGCGTACGCGATCGACCTCGCCGGGCGCGACGCGCTCGTCGCGACGCTCGACCACTTCCGGACCGGGCTGATCGGCGGCGCCACGCCGTTCGATCGCGCGACCCTGGCCGCCGAGGTCGGGCGCACCGCGGCGTGGGCGATCACCGGCGCGCCGTCGCCGCTGACCGCCGAGCTGGCCGCGACCACGCCGCGGTTCGCGTTCGTCAACTACGGCACCAACGACATGAACGCCGCCGCCAGCTACGGCGCCGCGCTGGGCCCGTTCTGGGAGCGGATGGGCACGCTGCTCGATCAGCTCGAGGCCGCCGGCGTGGTGCCGATCCTCACCGGCCTCAACCCGCGCGACGACGATCCCGCCGCGGCGCGCTGGGTGCCGACCTGGGACAGCGTCACCCGCGCGCTGGCCGAGGCGCGCCAGCTGCCGTACCTGAGCCTGTGGGTGGCGTCGGCGCCGCTGGCCGATCACGGCCTGCTCGCCGACGGGCTCCACGGCAACGTCTACGTCGCCGGCGGGCGCGCCGAGCCGTGCGTGTTCACGCCGGCCGGGCTCGCCTTCAACTACGACGTCCGCAACCTGCGCTCGCTCGAGCTGCTCGACGCCGCGCGCCGCACGGTGCTCGCCGGCGAGCCCGCCCCGACCGCGCCGCCGCTGGCCCCGGTGGTCGGCGCCGGCACCGACGCCGATCCGCTGATCGTCGATCGCCTGCCGTTCACGCACAGCGGCGACACCGTCGGCGGCCAGGCGACGCACGCCGGCTACGCCGGCTGCGATCAGGGCCAGGACGAGGCGGGGCCCGAGCGGGTCTACGCGCTGCACCTCGACGCGCCGGCCGCGCTGCGCGTGATCGCGCTCGATCGCGCGGGCGTCGACGTCGACGTCCACGTCCTCACCGACGGCGCCTGCGTCGAGCGCGCCGACCGCTTGCTCGACCGGACGCTGCCCGCCGGCGATCACCGGATCGTCGTGGACTCGTTCGTGACCGCCGCCGGCGCCCAGGCCGGCGCGTACACGCTGGTCATCCAGCCGTGCGCCGCCGGCGATCCCGACTGCTGAGCGCGGAGGTCAGTGCAAGGTGGCGCTGTACGCGTCGGCCGCGAGCAGCGCGTCGATCTGGCCGGCGTCGCTGGGCGTGATCTCGACCATCCACGCGGCGTAGCAGTCGCCGTTCACCGCCTCGGGGCTGTCCTTGAGCGCGCCATTGACGGCGGTCACGGTGCCCGAGATCGGCGCGTACAGGTCGGACACCGACTTGACGCTCTCGATCGTGCCGAACCGCGCGCCCTTCTCGACGACGGTGCCGACCGCGGGCAGGTCGACCAGCGTGATGTCGCCGAGCTGCTCGACGGCGAAGGCGGTGATGCCGACCGCGCAGGTCGCGCCGGGGCGCAGCCACTCGTGGTCGGGGGTGTAGCGGAGGTCGCTCGGGACGTTGGACATCGGGTTCTCGCTGGCCTGAAGGTTCGATGCAGGAGGGTGTCGATGCGGCGCGCTCAGGCGCGCTTGTAGAACTTGCCCTTGACCACGGTGGCGGCGACGTCCTTGCCACGGCAGTCGAGGGTGAGGGCGGTGCCCTCGGCGGCGTAGCTCGGCGGCAGGTAGGCCAGGCCGATCGCGCCGGTGATCGAGATGCCGGGGCCGCCGCTGGTGACGGTGCCGATGACCTGCTCGCCGGCCGGCCGGCCGCGGTCGACGACCGGGTAGCCGTGGCGGGCGATCGCGCGGTCCTCGATGCGGAAGCCGGTGAGCACCCGGGCGAGGCCGCTGGCCTTCTGCGCGACCAGCGCGCTGCGCCCGAGGAAGTCGCCGCCGGCCTTGACCCACGGCCGGTCGAGCTTGACCGCCCAGCCCAGGCCGGCCTCGAGCGGCGAGGTGGTGTCGTCGAGGTCGTTGCCGTACAGCGGCAGCCGCGACTCGAGCCGCAGGCTGTCGCGCGAGCCGAGCCCGCACGGCTGCACGCCGGCGTCGATGATCGCCTGCCACAGCGCCGGCGCGTCGGCGTTCTTGCACGCCAGCTCGAAGCCGTCCTCGCCGGTGTAGCCGGTGCGGCCGGCGGTGACCGCGACGCCGGCGACGGTGGTGTCGGTGAAGCAGAAGGTGCCGACCTTGGCCAGCGTGCCGCCGGCGAGGCCGTCGAGGATCGCCGCGGCCTTGGGGCCCTGCACGGCGATCAGCGCGGTGGCGTCGGACACGTCGTCGAGGTCGACGATGCCGCCGATCTGCTCGCGCATCCACGCCACGTCCTTGTGGCGGTTCGACGCGTTGATGATGACGAAGTACTCGTCCTCGGCGCGCTTGTAGAAGATGCAGTCGTCGACGATGCCGCCGTCGGGCCGGCACAGGAGCGTGTAGACCGCCTTGCCGGGGGCGACGCCGCCGACGTCGTTGGTGGTCAGGCGCTGCACCGCCTCGGTGGCCCGCGGGCCCCGCAGGAACGCCTCGCCCATGTGGCAGACGTCGAACACGCCGGCGGCCTCGCGGACCGCCTTGTGTTCTTTGATCGTGCCGGCGGGATAGGACACCGGCATGTCCCAGCCACCGAAGTCGATCATGCGTGCGCCGAGGGCGCGGTGAGCGTCGTTGAGCGGAGTGCGAAGGCCTGCCACGGCGCGCATCCTACAACACGCGGCCCCGCCGCTACACCGCCACGTGGTCGCAGGTGACGGCCGGATCGGCGGTCGGGCCGGCGATCTCGAACGCGGCACGGCGCGGCGCGGTCAGCTGCTCGGTCACCTGCCACCGGCCGCGCACCCGCCGCGACAGCGTCAGCCGGAGGTCGCCGATGGCGGTGAAGTGGTTCCAGCGCTCCTCGCCGTCGGGGTCGTGGTAGTGGGCGCGGATCAGATCGGCCGGCGCGCACGACAGCTCGCCCTCGATCCGGGCCAGCAGCCCGCCGGCGCGGAACTTGAACCGGCCGGTGCCGAGCTCAGCCGGCCCCGACCACAGCGCCTGATCGAAGCGGTTGAACGCCAGATCCTCGCCGGGCAGGCGCAGCACCGCGACCGTCAGCGGCGGCAGGTTGACGCCGCGCCGCCGCAGCCGCGCGTGCAGCATCTCGAGCGCCGCGCCGGGCCGATCGTCGAACGCGCTGCAGTGGCCCCAGGCCCACGCCGCGGCGTGCTTGACGCCCCACAGGTGAGTCTGGCCGCCGCGGGCGCCGGCCAGCGCGACCTTGACGCCGTCGATGGTCAGCGCGCCGGTGATCGGCACGTCGACGTTGGGCGACTGCACGGTGGTCTCGCCGAGCCCGCCGTTGCGGTACATCACCGCCGGCAGCTGGTACAGCGTCGCGACCCCGGGCTGCCAGGTCAGGTCCCACTCGACGGCGTGGCCGTCGCCCGACACCGCGCCCTTGGCGTGGTCGTGGCCCAGCCGCGACGGCCCGATCGCCACCGCGAACGGATCGCGGCCGGTGACCAGCGACGTGATCGGGTAGCGGCGGTTGACGCCGAAGCTGCGCGCGGGATCGCTGGCCGACTGCCGCGCGAACCAGACCTGCGCGTACGGCTCGCCGACGTCGGGCAGCGGCGCCTCGATCACGTAGCGCAGCCAGTAGCCGTCGCGCGTGACCGGATCGTTCCAGGTCAGGAACCACACCTCGTAGAAGCCGCGCCGCTGGCCGTCCCACCGCGGCAGGTTGTCCTCGACAGTCGTCACGGCGCTCCCTCACGCATCGACGAAACCTAACCGATTCCTGAAGCGCTGGCGATGCGTCGACCGGTCGCGATCGCGCGTTGACGGCCGCGGCGCGGCGCGGGCAGGATGCCGTGATGCGCGGCTTCACCTCGATCCTGATCGGCGCGGCCCTGGCGGCCTGCGGTGGCGGCGGCGACGACCCGGCCGCCATCGACGCGGACCCCGGCGACGGCGCGGCCGGCGACGACGCGGCCACCACCATCGACGCGGCCGGCGCGGTCGACGCCCCGACCGGCACTGGCAACTTCAGCTTCTTCGTCACCAGCCTCGACACGATGCGGGCGCAGTCGGGCAGCCAGAACGGCTTCGGCGGCAACCTCGGCGGGCTGGCCGGCGCCGACGCGATCTGCCAGACCGCGGCGGCCGCGGTCGGCTACGGCCACAAGACCTGGCGCGCGTTCCTGTCGGCGTACAACAACGGGACGCCGATCCACGCGATCGATCGCATCGGCAGCGGGCCCTGGTACGACCGCAACGGGCGCCTGGTGGCGATGAACCGGGCCGGCCTGTTGATGCAGCGGCCCGCGGGCGACGCGGCGGTGATCAACGACCTCCCCGACGAGACCGGCCAGGGCACCCGCCGGCTGGGCGACACCCACGACGTCATGACCGGCTCGAACACGCAGGGCCAGCTCGACGGCACCAGCGCGGCCAACACCTGCAACGACTGGACGAGCGTCCAGGGGCCGGGCACCGAGAACCTGGTGCGCTGCGGCCACGCCTGGCCCGCGATGAGCGGCATGCACTGGATCCAGGCCCACCGGCTGCGCGGCTGCGAGCCCGGCATCAACCTGGTCCAGAACGGGCCCGGCACCGGCTACTCGGTCGGCGCCGGCGGCGGCTGGGGCGCGATCTACTGTTTCGCGCTGCAGTTGTAGGCGCGGCGCGGGTAGAGTCCCGGCCATGCGGGACCGCGCGCTGGCGTTCGTGATCGATCGCGACGAGGTGGTGGGCGAGGGCGGGTTCCTGGCGATCCGCCGGCTGCGCATGCACAACCGGCGCGGCGACGGCTCGGCGTCGGCCGGCTTCGTGTGCGACTTCGTCCACCGACCCTACGGCCAGGACGCGGTGGTGATCGTGCTGTGGCACCGCGACGCGACCGGGGCGGTGCAGGTGCTCTTGCGCGAGGGCATGCGGCCGTCGCTGGCGTTCGGGCGCGACCCGGCGCGGGCGCCGCTGCCCGAGCCAGCGGGCGACGGCTGGTTGATCGAGCTGCCGGCCGGCATCATCGAGCGCGGGGACGTCGGCGAGCCCGGCCTGCGCGCCCGGGCCGCGGCCGAGGCGCTCGAGGAGGGCGGCTTCGCGGTGGCGCCGGCGGCGATGGTGATCCTCGGCGCCGGCAGCCTGCCCAGCCCGGGCACGGTGCCCGAGAAGTACTACTTCGTCGCCGCCGAGGTCGATCCGGCGGCGCAGCAGCCGCTGCCCGGCGACGGCTCGCCGATGGAGGAGGGCGCCGGCACCGGCTGGTGGTCGCTCGACGCCGCGATCGCCGCGTGCGTCGCCGGCGCGCTGGCCGACGGCAAGACCGAGCTCGGGCTGCGCCGGCTGCGCGACCACCTCGCGGGGGCCGCGTGATCCGCGCGGCGGTGATCGGGCTCGGCGTCGCGGTCGTCGTGCTCGGCGCCGCGATCGGCTTGCGCGCCGAGCGGCTGCTCGGCCCGTCGGCGCCCACCATCGATCTGGTGGCCACGGTGCCGGGCGACGCGCCGCTGGGCACGTGCGAGCGGGCGTGGCACGCGCGGCTGCGCGCCTACGAGATCAAGATGCGCGTGCTGGACGCGACCGACGAGACCACGACCGTCGGGATCGCGGTCCGTGGCGCGGCGCCGCGCGACGCCGCCGGGCTGGCCGACGCGCTGGTCCGCCCCGGCTCGCTCGGGTTCCACTGGGTCGACAGCGACGCGGCGGTCGCCCGCGACTGGTTCCAGCGGCTGGATCCGGCGCGCGGCCCGGCGCGGGCCGACGGCGTGGCCGCGGCCACCGACGCGTGGAGCGACGACCGCGGCGCGGCGCGCGAGGAGGTCTACCTGACCGGCCCGACTCCGGCGGCGATCACCGCGGCGCTGGCCGAGGTCGCGCCCGACGCGCCGGTGCCGTCGGGGCGGGCGCTGGTGTTCGAGCGCCTCGGGCCGCGCCCCGACGCGCCCGCGGCGCCGGCCTACCGCAGCTACCTGGTCGAGGCCGCGCCGATCCTGACCCAGGCCGACGTGGCCGGCGCGCGCGTCGCCGCGAACCAGTTCGACGGCCGGCCCGAGGTCGAGCTCACCTGGAGCGATCACGCCGGCACGGTGTTCGGCGACCAGACCGCGGCCCGGGTCGGCGCGAAGCTGGCGATCGTCATCGACGGCGAGGTGGCGTCGGCGCCGGTCGTGCGCGGCGCGATCCGCGGCGGCCGCGCGGTGATCTCGATGGGCGGCGGCGATCCGATCGCGCGCGCGGGCGAGGCGTTCGCGCTGGCCCGCAGCCTCGACGGCGGCGGCAAGCTGGTGCCGCCCGGCGTGACCGCGCGGGTGGTCGGCGTCCGCGCCGGCGACGCGTCGTCGCCGTGGCTGGTGCGCGGCGGGCTGGCCGCGCTGGCCGGGTTCGTCGCCGCCGCCGCCGCCGCCGCGTGGCGCGCGCGCCGGCGCTGATCGCTACTTCTCGCCGTCGCCGGTGGTGGCCGGCGCCGCGGCGCCGCTCTGGCGCGCGTACTCCTCGAGCTTGCGGTACAGCGTCTTGCGATCGAGGCCGAGCCGCTGGGCGGCGCGGGTCTTGTTGCCGCCCTCGTCGTCGAGCACCCGCTCGATGTACTCGCGCTCGAGGTCGGCCACGGTCATGTGGCGCGCCACCGCGGCGGCCAGGAAGTCACCGGGCTTGCGCTCGCGGACGTGGCCGGGCAGGTCGTCGGCGCCGATCACCTCGCCCTGGCACAGCGCGGCGCCGCGCTCGAGCACGTTGTGCAGCTCGCGCACGTTGCCGGGCCAGGCGTAGCCGAGCAGCAGCTGCTGCGCGTCGGCGGCGAGGTGCAGCCGGCGCGGCGGCGTGCTCTTGCCGCCCAGCTGGGCCAGGTGGCGCTCGGCCAGCGGCACGACGTCCTCGGGGCGGGCCCGCAGCGGCGGCAGGTCGAGCTGGATGACGTTGAGCCGGTAGTACAGATCCTCGCGGAAGCCGCCGTCGGCGAGCATCGCCTCGAGGTTGCGGTTGGTCGCGGCCACCACCCGCACGTCGATCCGCTGGGTCTTGGTGCCGCCCAGCGGCCGGATCTCGTGCTCCTGCAGCACGCGCAGCAGCTTGGCCTGCAGCGGCAGCGCCAGCTCGCCGATCTCGTCGAGGAAGATGGTGCCGGTGTCGGCCTCGGCGAACAGCCCCAGCCGGTCGGCCCGGGCGTCGGTGAACGCGCCGCGCTTGTGGCCGAACAGCTCGCTCTCGATCAGCGACTCGGGCACCGCCGCCAGGTTGACCGCGACGAACGGCGCCTTGGCCCGCGGCGAGTTGTAGTGGATCGCGCGGGCGATCAGCTCCTTGCCGGTGCCGCTCTCGCCGGTGATCAGCACCGACGCGGTCGAGCTGGCGATGCGCGCCACCAGGCTCAGGATCTCCTTCATCGCCTCGGACCGCGCGACGACGTTCTCGAAGCCGTACTGCCGCTCGACCTCGCGCTGCAGCCGCGCCACCTGCCGGCGCAGCCCGCGCTCGGCCAGCGCCTTGCCGGCCAGGAGGATCAGCTCCTCGAGCTCGAACGGCTTGGTGATGTAGTCGTAGGCGCCCAGCTTGACCGCCTTGATCGCGGTCTCGATCGAGCCGAACGCGGTGATCATGACGACGTGCGGCGGGTCGGGCAGCGCGCCGACGTCGCGGATCAGATCGAAGCCGTCGAGGTCGGGCATGCGCAGGTCGGTGATGATCAGATCGACCGGCTCGCTGCGCGCGGCCTCGAGGCCGGCCGAGCCGCCGTTGGCGGCGCGCACCCGGTAGCCCGCGTCGGCCAGCTCCTCGGTCAGGAGCTCGCGCATCGCGTCGTCGTCTTCGACCACCAGGACCGTCGCGGGCACTTCGGCCATGGCCGCCACGCTACCCCACGGCGGGCGGCGGCGTCACGCCTCGGCCCGCGGTCGTTCGCCGGCCGGCGCCGCGGGCAGGTAGACCCGGAACACCGCGCCGCCGGTGGCGGCCTCGTCGACCTCGATCCAGCCGTCGTGCTCCTTGACGATGCCGGCGCACACCGCGAGGCCCAGGCCGGTGCCGCCCTGGCCGTCCTTCGACGTGTAGAACGGCTCGAAGATCTTGTCGCGGCGGTCGCGGGGGATGCCGGGCCCGGTGTCGGAGACCTCGACCCGCACGAACGCCTGCTCGGGCGCCAGCTCGAGGCCCGGGCGCTGCTGGGTGACCGCCGAGGTCTCGACCGTGACCGCGCCGCCGTCGGGCATGGCCTGGATGGCGTTGAGCAAGAGGTTGAGCAGCACCTGCTGCACGCGATCGCTGTCGGCCACCACCTGGGGCAACCCCTCGGCGCGGATGAGCCGGGTCTTGACCTTGGCGGCGGCGAACTGGCTGCCCAGGAGCTCCATCGTGGTCAGCGTGATCTCGTTGAGGTTGAGGCGCCCCATGCCCGGCGGCCCGACCCGGCGCCGCGCGAAGTCGAGCAGGCGCTGGATGATGCGGGTGATGCGCGCGGTCTGCTCCTCGATGATGGTCGCGTTCTTGGCCACCACCTCGGGGTCGCCGGCCTTCTTGTGGGTGGCCCGGGCGCGGCCGGCGATCACGTTGAGCGGCGTGCCGACCTCGTGGGCGATCTCGGCGGCGATCTGGCCGATCGTCGCCAGCTTCTCGGTGTGGGCCAGGCGCTGCTCGAGCGTGTGCTTGGCGTCGGCCGAGCGCCGGGTCTCGGCCCGCGACTCGCGCAGCGAGAACGTCATGTCGTTGAACCGGGTGGCGATCGCGCCGATCTCGTCGTCGCGCTCGGACAGGAGCACGTGCGACAGATCGCCGCGCGCCACCTCGTCGACGCCGCCCAGGAGCTTGGCCATCGGCCGGGTCATCAGGCTGCGGGTGGCGAGGAACACCGCGGTGGTGGTCAGCGCCGCGATCACCACCACCCAGCCGATCGCGCGCCACACGTCGCCGCGCCACGCCGCGTCGAGGTACGCCACCGGCCGCGCCAGCTCGAGCATGCCGGTGACCTCGATGCCGTCCTTGCCCTGCGCGCGCAGCGGCAGCGCCAGCACCAGGTCGCCGCGCTCGCGCTCGAGCAGCGCCAGCTGCGGCGCGTTGGTGAGCGCGGCCAGGCGCCGGCTCTGGGTCACCGACAGCGCCGGGCGCGCCGGCGGCTTGCCCGGGCCCGGCTCGTCGGCGGTCACGATGTTGATCCGCCAGCCGGCGCCGCTGCGCCCGAGCTCGCGGCCGAGGTCGCGGGTCAGCCGCAGCGGATCGAGGTGAGCGATGTCGGCGCCCAGCGTCTCGAGCGTGGTCCGCAGCGCCAGCCCGGTCGCCCGGGCCTCGCTCTCGATCGCGCGCTGCCGGTTGTCGGCGCGGGCCCGCACCTCGAACGCCGCGTAGACGGTCAAGGTCAGCGTGATCACCAACGCCGTGGCCGCCGTGATGCGAGTGCCGATGCGCACCGCGACATCCTACCGTGTCACGGCGGCGACCACGGCTGTCCGCTGGCCACGTCGACGTGGGCCAGCGCCAGCCCCCGCGCCGACAGCGTCATCGTGCCGTAGACGATCGGCAGCTCGAACCGCCGCGGCCCGGCCGACCCGGGGTTGAACATCGCCAGGCCGCGATCGCGCCCGAGGAACGGCACGTGCGAGTGGCCGCACACCACCAGGTGCGCGCCGGCCGCCGTCGCCCGCCGCGCCACCTCGGCCCGCAACCGCGGCCCGGCCACCGCGATGTGGGTCATGAAGATCGTCAACGCGCTGCCGCCGGTCACCTCGAGCACCACGTCGTCGGGCAGCGCCAGATCGCCGTCGATGTTGCCCCGCACCGCGAACACCGGCGCCACCGCCTCCAGCGCCTCGACCACGGCCATCGCGCCGATGTCACCCGCCAGCAGGATCGCGTCGGGCCCCCACGCCCGCAACCGCCCGAGCAGGTCCGGGTGCGGCCGCCCGTGCGTGTCCGCTACCGCCGCGATCCGCAACGATCCATCGTCCCGCCGCGCCATCGTCGCTCGCACCGCTGCCGTTGCCACCCCGACACCCTAGCAAGTTCCCGATCCGATCCCGCGGATCAGCTACCATCGCGCGCACAGTGGTCCCCGGCCTCGGTCAACACACGCTCCGCATGCGCGACGCCACGCGCATCGGCTACCAGTTCCGCCCCGGCTCCAGCCCCGACGCGCCGCTGGTGGTGCTCAGCAACGGCCTGGGCGGCACCTTCGAGGCCTACCGTCACGTGTTCGCGGCGCTGCCCGGCTTCCGCGTGCTGTGCTGGGACTACCGCGGGCTGTTCAGCTCCGAGGCGCCGCCCGATCCGGCGGCCAACACCGTCGCCCACCAGGTCGACGATCTGATCGAGCTGCTCGATCACCTCGACGCGCCGCAGGCGGTGGTGGTGGGCTGGTCGATGGGCGTGCAGGTGAACTTCGAGCTGTGGCGCCGCGCCCCCGAGCGGGTGGCCGGCATCCTGGCGATCAACGGCACCAGCGGCCGGCCGTTCCGCACGATCATGGGCATGGCGTTCCTCGAGAAGGTCATCCCGTCGGTGATCAACCTGATGCGGGCCCAGGCCGCGTTCGTCGGTAAGGCCGCCGACAAGGTGGCCGGCTCCGACGCGCTGATCGCCGCGATGCAGGCCTTCGGCATGGTGTCGCAGACGCTCGACGTCGACGCGTTCCGCGACGTCGCGGCCGGGTTCCGCACCCTCGACTGGCGCATCTACGGCGACCTGCTCGAGCGGCTGAACCAGCACGACGCCGAGGACGTGCTGCCGACGATCCGGGTGCCGACCGCGATCGTCACCGGCGACAAGGACGTGTTGACCCCGCCCACCACCGCCGAGCGGCTGCGCCAGGCCATCCCCGGCGCCCGGCTGCGGGTGATCCCGGGCGGCACCCACTACACGCCGGTCGAGTACCCCGCGATCATCAAGGACGAGCTGCACCGGCTGCTTGCCCGCGTCCCTGGCTGGCAGCTGGGCCCCGCCAGCGAGTAGACTGGCGCCGACCGATGCCTGCCTGTCCGAGCTGTGGTGCCGACGTCCTGGACATCGACGTCAAGTGCGGTGCGTGCGGCACCAACCTGTCGCCGACCGGCGCGGTGCGGCTGGTCGGCACCACCGTGCTGGGTCAGTACCGCATCGTCGACGTGCTCGGCCAGGGCGGCATGAGCGTGGTCTACAAGGGCAAGCACGCGCTGACCGATCAGGACGTCGCGCTCAAGGTGCTGCCGCCCGAGCTGGCCGCCTACAGCCAGGTCAAGTCGCGGTTCCTCGAGGAGGCCAAGGCCCTGGCCCAGCTCGACCACCCCAACATCGTCCACCTGTACAACTTCGGCCAGGAGAACGGCAGCTTCGTCCTGGCCATGCAGTTCGTGCACGGCCAGACCTGGGAGCGGCTGATCATCGAGAGCGAGGGCCAGGAGTGGCCGACCGCGACCCGGATCGCGGTCGACGTGCTGCGCGGCCTCGAGTACGCGCACAACCGCGGCGTGGTCCACCGCGACATGAAGCCGTCCAACGTGCTGGTGCGCGACGACGACGGCACCGCGACGGTGATGGACTTCGGCATCGCCAAGATGACGACGTCGACCAAGCTGACCGCCACCGGCCAGACCATGGGCACGGTGCGCTACATGTCGCCCGAGCAGGTGCGCGGCCAGGAGGTCGACGCGCGCTCCGACATCTACTCGCTGGGCGCGACGCTGTACGAGGCGCTGGTGGGCGACACGCCGTTCGACGGCAACACCCACTTCGAGATCATGTCCAAGCACCTGTCCGAGGCGCCGCCGTCGCTGACCGAGCGCGGCGTGCGGGTGCCGCCGCTGCTCGAGGCCGCGGTGATGCGGTCGCTGGCCAAGAAGGCCGACGACCGCTTCGCGACCGCCCGCGACTTCCGCAAGGAGCTCGAGGAGGCGCTCAAGGACGCCCACGACGGCTTCGCCGAGACCCAGCGGCTGTCGCGCGAGACCGTCGCCAAGGCGCGCTCGGGCGTCGTCGCCAGCGATCCGGTGCTGGCGGTGCCGCCGACCGGGCCGATCCAGTCGACCACGCCCGGCACCCGCGCCGCCAAGGCCGCCGCCGCCGGCAGCGACGCCGCCAAGCTCACGTCGATCGCCGACAAGCTGGAGCCCGACGGCCCGCGCCCGCCGCCGGCGCGCGGCCTGCCGTGGCTGTGGATCGGCTCGGGGACGCTGGTGCTGGTCGCCGCCGCCGCGGTGCTGTGGCGCCTGCAGCGGTCGCCGGCCAAGGCGCCGCCGCCGCCGCCGCCGCCGGCCCCCGGCCTGACCCTGCCCGCGGTGGCGTGGAAGCCCGAGGCGACGTTCCCCGACGATCAGCTCACGGTGAAGGTGGTCGCCGCGTCGAAGTGGCAGCCCGCCGAGATCGCCGCCGCCGCGGGTCGCATCCGCGCGTTGATCCCGGGGTTGCTCACCGCCCACGGCCGCACCGCCGCGCCGGTGGTGACGCCGCTGACGATCGTCGTCGTGCCGCAGGAGGTCATGTGCGCGCCCGGCGTGGTCGACTCGATCGAGCGCAAGTGCAACGACATCGGCAACTACTACCGGCTGAAGGAGAAGACGCTGCTGCTGGTCGACACCGACGATCAGGAGCTGCGCGACAACCAGCTGGCCGAGGGGCTGGGCGAGGTGTCGTGCCTGTACAACGACGTCACGCCGTGCTTCGCCGACGAGCTCAAGGCCGCGATCAAGGCGCATTGACGGCGCCGCGCCCCCGGCGCACCGCGATCCCGGTCGACGCCCGCAGCGATTGACACGAGGATCCGCAGGCTTGGATACTAGCCGCCGAGGCTGGAGGCCACATGTCACGCACCGTCATCGGCGGCATCGTCGCGATCGCGATCGCGGCGCTCACCGCCGTCTTGTACTTCGTCGTCAGCGGCAGCCTGGCGCGGCCGCTCCAGCGCGAGGCCCGGTCGCTGATCAAGCGGGCGCCGGAGCAGGCGCTGTCGAACGCCAAGCTGTCGGCGCTCGACACCTACAACAAGGTCGAGGTCCTGTCGCACGACCCGGCGATGCTGAGCGCGCTCAAGACCGCGGTGCCCGAGGAGCGGAGCCGGCTGGTCAAGGCGGTGTTCGACCAGTTCAAGGCCAAGACCGAGGGCGCCAGCCCCGACATGCTGGCGCTGGTCGACGCCTCGGGCGCGATCGTCGCGATGGACGGCGTCGCCAACCCCGTGGCCGGCGAGTTCAAGAAGGACGACAAGCTGGTGTGGCAGGGCCTCGCGCTGGCGATCGCCCAGCCGACGCTGCTCACCGAGATCTGGAACTACCCGGGCAAGGGCGTGATGCGGGTCGGGCTGGGCTCGGTCCTCGACACCGAGCAGGTCGACGCCGCCGGCCAGCCCAAGGTCCTGGGCGCGGTGGTCGTGGCCTACGCGTTCACGTCGAAGGCCGCGCGCCTGCAGCAGCAGATCCTCGGCGCCGACGTCGCGTACTTCGACGCCGGCCAGGTGTTCGCGTCGAGCTTCCGCCGCGGCGACGACGCCGAGGACACCAGCATGCAGGGCGCGCTGGCGCCGCTCCTCACCAAGGACGATCTGGTCAAGACCGCGCTGGCCAAGGGCCAGTCGGGCCGGTTCATCCAGGTCGGCGTCCGCGGCAAGACCTACCTGGTGTCGGCGGTGCTGTTGCCGCGGCTGTCGCTCAAGCCGTTCCCCGACGGCTACCCGCAGCCGACCGCCGGCGCGCTGGTGCTGACCGAGCTCGACCGCACCGCGCCCGAGCACGGCACCGCGACGCTGATGATCCTGGTGCTCGGCGTCGTCGCGATCCTGCTCGCGGTCGGCGGCGTGCTGCTGTCGACCCAGCGCATCCTGCACCAGGTCGACGAGGTCGAGCTGGGCGTGGCCGAGATCATCAACGGCAACATCGACCGCACGTTCCGCCCCGTCGGCGAGGAGCTCGACGGCCTGGCCAACGGGCTCAACGTCATGCTGGCGCGCCTGCTGGGCCGGCCCGAGCCCGGCGACGAGGACTACGACGAGGACGGCAACCCGATGCAGGCCGGCCGGGTCGAGTTCGACGAGGGCGACGCGCGCCCCGCGGGCGATCCCGATCTGGCGGCGCTGGCCCAGGAGCCCGAGCCCGACTACTACAAGCGGGTCTTCACCGAGTACACCGAGGCCAAGCGCGCGGCCGGCACCCCCGACGAGGTCAGCTTCGAGGGCTTCATCGCCAAGCTGCGGGTCAACGAGGGCCGGCTCAAGGCGCAGTTCCAGTGCAAGGCGGTGCGGTTCCGCGTCGTCGCCAAGGACGGCAAGGTGTCCTTGAAGCCAGTCCCGATCGTCTGATGCGCGTCGCGACCGGGCTCGAGCGCCTGCTGGCCGACGACGCGATCCTGCGCGGGCGGCGGATCGGGCTGATCGCCAACCCGACGACGGTCGACGCGGCGCTGACCCACGCGGCCGACGCGCTGGCGGCGCGGTCGCACCTGCAGCTCGCCGCGCTGTTCGGGCCCGAGCACGGCGTGCGCGGCGACGCCCAGGACATGATCGGGGTCGACACCGCGCGCGACCCGCGCACCGGCGTGCCGGTGTGGAGCCTGTACGGCCACGATCTGGCGTCGCTGTCGCCGACCGCCGACATGCTCGACGGCATCGACGTGATGATCTACGACGTCCAGGACGTCGGCAGCCGCTACTACACGTTCGTGTGGACGATGGTGCTGGCGATGCGCGCGTGCGCGGCGGCGGGCAAGCCGTTCATCGTGCTCGATCGCCCCAACCCGATCGGCGGCGCGCTGGTCGAGGGCGGCGCGATCGCGCCCGGGTTCGCGTCGTTCGTCGGGCTGGTGAGCTGCCCCAACCGCCACGGCCTGACCGCCGGCGAGATCGCGCGCTGGCGGATGGCCGAGGAGCGCCTCGACCTCGACCTGACGGTGATCGAGCTGGGCGGCTGGACCCGGGGCATGGGGTTCGCCGCGACCGGGCTGCCGTGGGTGATGCCGTCGCCCAACATGCCGACCGTCGACACCGCGCTGGTCTACCCGGGCATGTGCGCGGTCGAGGGCAGCGAGCTGTCGGAGGGGCGGGGCACGACCCGGCCGTTCGAGCTGGCCGGCGCGCCGTACCTCGATCCGTACCGGCTGGCGGCGGCGCTCGACGCCGAGCGCCTGCCCGGCGTGCGGTTCCGGCCGGTGGTGTTCCGACCGACGTTCCAGAAGCACGCCGGCCAGCCGTGCGGCGGCGTGCAGCAGCACGTCACCGACGCCCACGCCTACCGGCCGTACCTGACCGGCCTGGCGTTCCTCAAGGCGGCGTGGCAGGTCGCCGACGGCGCGGCGGCGTGGCGGGCCAAGGCCTACGAGTTCGTCGACGACGTGCCGGCGATCGATCTGCTGACCGGCGACGCCCGGGCCCGGCCGCTGATCGAGGCCGGGGCGGCGCTGCCCGAGCTGGTCGCGACCTGGGCCGAGGCCGAGCAGGCGTTCCGTGAGGCGCGCCGGCCGCACCTCCTGTACCCGGACGCGGCGTGATCACCGTCGGGCTGTTCGGCGGCAGCTTCAACCCGCCGCACGTCGCCCACGCGCTGGTCGGGCTGTACGCGCTCGAGACCCAGGGGCTCGACGAGCTGTGGCTGGTGCCGACGTGGCGCCACGCCTTCGGCAAGCAGCTGGCCAGCTACGACGATCGGATCGCGATGTGCGAGCTGGTGGCCGCGGCGCTGGGGCCGCGGGCCCGGGTGTCGCGGGTCGAGGAGACGGTGGCGCGGGCCCGGGGCGGCGAGAGCCGCACGCTGCACACGCTCGAGCACCTCGCGACCGCCGAGCCCGATCGCCGGTTCCGGCTGGTGATCGGCGCCGACATCCTGGGCGAGACCGCGAGCTGGCTCGGCTGGGACGAGGTGTGCCGGCGCGCGCCGCCGATCGTGATCGGCCGCGGCGGCGTGGCGGCCCCGCCCGGCGCGTCGCTCAGCGAGGTCACGATGCCGGCGATCTCGTCGACCGAGCTGCGGCGTCGGCTGGCCGCGGGAGAAGCGGTGGCGGACCTGTTGCCGGCCTCGGTTTTTCGCTATATCGGCGCCCGAGGTCTGTACCGTGACAGCGCGAAGCCCTAACACCTTCGTCGTCGGCGCCGGCGCGGTCGCCACCGCGCTCGCCGGCAGTCTGCGCCAGGCCGGCGTGCCGGTCCTGGGGCTGTGGGCCCGGCGGCCCGAGGCGGCCCGCGCCGCGGCGGCGCTGGCCGGGGTCGCGGCGTTCTCGCCGGCGCCGCCCGATCTGCTGCTCGAGGCCGAGGTCGTGCTGGTCGCGGTCAAGGACGACGCGATCGGCGCGGTCGCGACCCAGCTGTGCGCGACCGGCCTGGTCGGCAGCCGCCACGTGCTCTTGCACTGCGCCGGCGCCACCGCCGCGGCCACCGCGTTCGCGCCGGTCGTCGACAAGGTCGGCGGCGTGGGCACGCTGCATCCGCTGCGCGCGATCGCGTCGGCCGCCGACATCGTCCGCACCCGGGGCGCGCTGAAGGGCACGGTGTTCGGCGTCGAGGGCGACGCCCGCGGCGCGGCGGCGGCGCACCAGCTGGTGGCCGCGCTCGGCGGCACCTCGCTGGCGGTCGAGGGGGCGACGATGGGCGCCTACCACGCCGCGGCGGCGATCGCGTCGAACTTCGCGGTGGCGGTGCTCGACGCCGCGGTCGAGCTGCTGGCCTCGGGCGGCGTCGACCGCGCGGCGGCGCTGGCCGCGCTGGCGCCGCTGGCCCAGGGCGCGATCGCCAACGCCGGCGCCCGCGGGCTGGTCGACGGCCTGACCGGGCCGATCCGCCGCGGCGACGTCGGCACGATCGAGCGCCACCTGGCGGCGGTGGCCCACGACCCCGAGCTGGCGCAGCTGTACCGCGTGCTCGGGCGGCGCACGCTGGGCCTGGCCCGCGCGGGCCTGAGCGACGACGCGGCGGCCGCGCTCGCGCGCCTGCTGGCGTGAACATCCATCGCTGAGGCCGGCGCGCCGCAACGACTTACATCCGATCACCGGCGTTTTTCGCGCTGGTCGGCGATGAACATTTTTGGGTACCCTGCGTCCCTCCTCGGCTGCCCGCGCGGCGGCCTCGACCCGAGCCAGGATCGTCCATGCGCCGTTCGTTCGTCCCCGTGATCGCCATCCTCACCCTGGTCCTGTCGCTGGTCGCGGCGTCCCCGGCCCGCGCCGGCGGGGGCCCCGACAAGG
>Ga0073899_10001477_pt1 | contig 21568 bp, 20 predicted proteins | sample KloWWTmetaKNB5Ph_FD_88975 | JGI IMG/M metagenome (GOLD analysis project Ga0073899, IMG submission 88975) | Active sludge microbial communities from Klosterneuburg, Austria, studying microevolution and ecology of nitrifiers - Klosterneuburg... | ecosystem: Engineered > WWTP > Aerobic digester >... | reverse complement strand
TACGCGTCGGCATTGCGCAGCACTGACTTCACCACCGGCACCACGGCGTTGCGCACGTCCTCGACCGCGACGCGACGACCGGCGCGGACATCGTCGAGAATCTTCGCGGCCAGCTGCGATGCCTGCACGTGCGCTTCGCGCGCCCGCGGCAGTTCCTCGTGCAGGGTTGCGGTGTCGACATGCTGCACCACGGTGCGCTGGCGCTCGTGCTGGCGCGGGTGTGCCATGTAGGCACGGATCGGCGTGGGGCTGCGCTGCACATCGACGAAAACATGGTCGCAGTGCTGACGCAGCACCTCGATCTGCTTTGCGTTCTGCACCAGGAAACCTTCCAGCGAAAACGGCAGGCCGAGCCACGGCCGATCCAGACGGTAGACATACATGTCCGTCTTCAAATGGTCGACGTGCACCTGACGTTCTTCGAGCTCCATGCGTCGCCCCACCTCCAGGGGGATCGCCGCCACAGCACGCCGCCAGCCGCAGGCGTCCCGTGGACGGCGTCAGGATGCCACGATTCGGCATCCGTGAAACACCTGCCAGAACGGACAGGTTGCCAAAGACTGGTCCGGCGGGTCCAGTTTGTCCACCCGCCACCCCCGGAAGGCCCCATGCAACATCAGCGTCGCATCGGGACGATACGATCGGGTCATGGCATCTGCACAACGACCGGTCTGCATCCGCAATCGTCTGCCCGCTTTCGGTTGGGTCTTTGCCACCTGCTTCGACGCCATGCTGCTGGGTTTCCTGTGGGTCATCGTCCGCGACGGCTGGCCCAAAGACGTACCGTTCTGGGTGCAATGGCCGGTCGTGGCGATGTTCGTCGGCGCGGCGCTGGGCATGTCGGTCTGGTTGTTCGGCATCCCCATGACCGAGGCCCGCATCGGCAGCGACCGCGTGCTGCAACTGAAACGCCGCTGGCTACTGAAGTCGAGCGAAGCGCGGATCCGCCCCGAACGCGTGACCTCGGTGCAGGAGTTCGAGGACACCGACAGCGATGGCGACCCGTATTTTCGCTGCCGGCTCTGGCTCAAGGACGGCGGCCATGTCGATCTGAACGAAGGCTGGGACCGCGAACGCGTGGCCACTGATGTCGCCCGGGTTCGCGACGCGCTCGGCATCGACCGAACCGCCCGCTCTGAACCGACGGTTCACTCTTTGCCGCTGATTCGCCGCTAGAATCCGCCCCGCACTTCCCGTCGAGGGGCGCTGCAAGCCCGGCCAGATCCGGGAACAGGCTCGACGGATGACCCTTTGAACGGCGCCCGCTCATCCAACGGAGTCCAAACCCGATGAACGCAGTCGTTCAATCCCTGCCCTTTTCCGATTTCAAGGTCCGCGACATGGCCCTGGCCGACTGGGGCCGCAAGGAGATCGACATCGCCGAGCACGAGATGCCGGGCCTGATGTCGATCCGCCGCAAGTACGCCGCCAGCAAGCCGCTCAAGGGCGTGCGCGTAACCGGTTCGCTGCACATGACGATCCAGACCGCGGTGCTGATCGAGACCCTGGTCGACCTCGGCGCCAGCGTGCGCTGGGCCAGCTGCAACATTTTCTCGACCCAGGACCATGCCGCCGCCGCGATCGCCGCGGCCAAGGTGCCGGTGTTCGCCTGGAAGGGCGAGACGCTGGAAGAGTATTGGGACTGCACGCTGGACGCGGTGACGCATGCCGGCATGACCGGCCCGGAACTGGTCGTCGACGACGGCGGTGACGTGACCCTGCTCATCCACAAGGGCTACGAACTCGAACAGGGTTCGGACTGGGTCAACAGCGCCAGCGGCTCGCACGAAGAGCAGATCATCAAGAACCTGCTGAAGCGCGTCGCCAAGGAACGCCCGGGTTTCTGGACCAAGGTGGTCAAGGACTGGAAGGGCGTGTCCGAAGAGACCACCACCGGCGTGCATCGTCTCTACCAGATGCTGGAGGCGGGCAAGCTGCTGGTGCCGGCGATCAACGTGAACGACTCGGTGACCAAGTCCAAGTTCGACAACCTGTACGGCTGCCGCGAGTCCCTCGCCGATGGCCTGAAGCGCGCGATGGACGTGATGCTGGCCGGCAAGGTCGCGGTCGTCTGCGGTTACGGTGATGTCGGCAAGGGTTCGGCGCACAGCTTGCGCGCCTATGGCTGCCGCGTCGTCGTCACCGAGATCGACCCGATCAATGCGCTGCAGGCGGCGATGGAAGGTTTCGAGGTCAACACCGTAGAAGCCACGCTGGGTCGCGGCGACATCTATGTCACCACCACCGGCAACAAGGACGTGCTGACGCTCGAGCACATGCAGCAGATGAAGGACCAGGCGATCGTCTGCAACATCGGCCACTTCGACAACGAGATCCAGGTCGACAAGCTGAATGCGTCGGGTGCGGTGAAGCTCAACATCAAGCCGCAGGTCGACAAGTACACGTTCGCAAAGGGCAACTCGATCTTCCTGCTCGCCGAAGGCCGTCTCGTGAACCTCGGCTGCGCCACCGGCCATCCGAGCTTCGTGATGTCGAACAGCTTCAGCAACCAGACGCTGGCGCAGATCGACCTGTGGGCGAACAAGGACAAGTACGAAGCAAAGGTCTACATCCTGCCCAAGAAACTCGACGAAGAAGTCGCGCGCCTGCACTTGGAGAAGATCGGCGTGAAGCTGACCAAGCTCACCACCGAACAGGCCGCCTACCTCGGCGTCGACGTCGACGGCCCCTACAAGCCCGAGCACTATCGCTACTGATTGTCCACGCCAGCTCCGGACGAAAACGCTGCGCCGCAGGGTGCGGCGTTTTTGTTTGTGTCGGCGCTGGGTTATCGTCGGCGCCGCATCACCGGGGAGATGCGATGGCTTCGCCGCAGGCTTTCAACGAACTGGCTCGTGCCATGCACCATGCGCGCTATGGCGAGGCGCTGGCGTTGCTCGACGCTTTGCTGGCGCAGATGCCGGAGTCGTCGAGCTTGCGGCGGCAGCGGTTGCAGTGCGAGGCGGCGTTGGCGTGCGATGCCGAACGCGAGGCGCAGGCGCTGGCGGCGGCGATCGAGGCACCCGAACTGATCCGCGTGGAGGCGGCACTGTTCGACCTGGAGCAGCAGCTGTATTGCAACGCCGCGGCCGCCGAACTGCGGGCGCTCGGCCTGCTGCCGCTATTCGATACCGCATCCCCGGAGTTCTCCAAGTTGAGCCAGGCGCCGGTGCTGATCCGCTTCTACGGCGACGACTCCGGCGACGCTGTGGTCGTGTGCTTCGCCGCAGTCCTGCGACAGCTGCCGGCGCGCTTGCTGGCCTGCGTGTCCGCGTTCGACGATGGTTCTTTCATGCTGACGCATCGCGACGGCGAACTTGCGATCGAGTCGACCGAGCGGGTCACGGTCTGTACGCTGCCGCGACGCGCCAGCCTCACCGAGTTGGTGACGCGCCACGCCGGCCAGCGCGCGATCCGCCTGCGCACGACGCCCGGGCTGCGCCTGCTGGCGCTGCGCGCCCTGTCCGCTTGCGACCGGGTCTGGCGCATGGTCGCCGGCTCCTGAGTCGCGGTTCTCTGCCCGGTGACCGCCCGAGCATGAAATCGAGCCGCTGGTCCGGTACAACCCCACGCTCTGCTGTGAATTTCGGTTACGTTTGAGCCTTGGTCACAATCCGACACAGCATATGCGCCCACCTGTCGAGTTCGCCCGCTTTGTCTCCGCATTTCAGCTTGGCCGCATGGTCGATGCCTTGGCCTGTGTCGATGCCCTGATAGCGGCCCACCCGACCGCACCGGCCCTGCACTGGCATCGCGTCAACTGTCTCGAAGCGCTCGAGCGCTACGCCGAGATCGCGCCCGCGCTCGACCGCCTGCTGGCACTGCAACCCGATTACGTCCCCGCTATCGTCAAGCGCGTACGCTTTGCCGATATCGGCCACGACGACCCCGACGAGTACGCGGACGACGTGCCCAGTGCCGAGCAGGCGCGGCGCGACCGCGACCGCGACCACGCTGCAAACGCAGCCGCTCAGTCCAAGCGCAACGAGATGGAGTTGCGCCGCGCACTGACACTCGACCCGAACCACGTCGAGGCGCTGCACCTGCTGTCCAATGTGCTGCGCTACCGCGAGCCGGGCAGGGCCGAACAACCCGAAGCCGACGCCCTGCTCGAACAAGCGATCGCGATCGCGCCGATGCGCGTCGACCTGCTCGATGCCCGCGCCACCCTGCGCCGCAGTTCGGCGCTGCGCCGCGATCATGGACCGGACAACGCCGACACGGTCAAGACCTTCAGCGGCATGCGCTTCTCGCGCAGCAAGCTCGAAGCGGCGTTCGACGACTACGACACCTGCTACGCGCTCAGCGGCGAATACTCGTATGCGCTGCGCATGGGCACGCTGCTGCACGACCTCGGCCGCTACGACGAGGCGCTGCAGCACTACGACATGGCGCTGGCCAAGCTCGATCCCGAGGACCCGAAGCGCGAGTTGATCCTCGACATGCGCGCGCGCTCCGAAAACAACGGCGCCGGCGAGCGCGAGCAGATGGCGAAACTGATCGAGTCGGCGGCAGTCGGCGACGGCCGCGACCGCTCGCTCAACGACGACGTCGCGGCGCAGGCCCTGTTCGGCGCGGCCAATGCGATTCGGGCCGGACGTCCAGTCGGTGAGGCACTCGACGCGCGCCTGAGCGAAGACCCCGACACCCTGCTCGCGACCAGCATCGCCCAGCAGATCCTGAGTGTCGCACACGAGCCGCCGCCGCTGCTGGAGGCGGTCGCGGCCACTGACTATCCGTCCTACCAGCGCCGCTTCGTCGACCAGGTCGCGCGCGATGCCACCGCGCTCGGCCTGCGTCCGATCGGCGACGCCGAAGCCAAGGGCCTGTTCCCGATCCTCGGCCAACGTGTGCTGCTGCGCTTCTTCGCCGACGACAGCGGCGAGATCGGCATCGCCAGCTTCGCGCTCAAACCGAAGTGGCCGGGCGTGCTCGGCTTCCTGTGGCTGTTGCTGACCGGCAAGTGGAAGACTTCCACCATGGTCGAGTGCGTCTCCCAGTTCGACGATGGCACGCACCTGTCGACGCAATACGAGAACCCTTCCCCGTTCGAGTACGGCGACCGCATCAACATCGAACGTCTGCCGAGGAAGACCCCGGTGCGCGACCTGCTCGCCCGGCACATCGCCCGTGTCGCCCGCTTCAAGCTGCAGCACCCGACCAATGTTGCCATGGTCGCCGACGACCTCGAAGGCATGGAGCTGCGCTGGCGCGAGGGCCAGCGCGTGAAGCGCGACTACCGCACTTCAATCGGTTACATCACCGAGACCGAACTGAAACGGTTGCTGGGTGCCCAGCACGAACGCTTCGGCGACAAGGTACGCGCCCAGCTAGCGATGCTGGCCGAAGATCTCGTCGACCAGGGCTGACGCCGCGAGCGAGGCGCGACAGACGCGATCGCGACCGCCGCCCTTGGCGCGATACAGGGCGCCGTCCACTTCGCTGAGGAAATGATCGGCATTGCCGTGGCGGCTGGCGCTGAAGGCGCCGACGCCGATGCTGACGCGCACCCGCAAATCGGCCAGTTCCGGCACCACTGCGACCGCGCCCAGCCCGATGCGGAAAGCGTCGGCACGCGCGGCCGCCTGCGCTTCGTCGTGCTGCGGCAGGATCACGGCGAACTCCTCGCCGCCAAGACGTGCGCACACTTCGTGCTGCCCCGCGAAGACATGCCGCATCTGCTCGGCGAAGGCGAACAGGCAGCGGTCGCCGATGCTGTGACCGTGGGCGTCGTTGATTTGCTTGAAGTGATCGATATCGAGCACCAGCAAGGACAGCGGGCCATGCTCACGCTGACACTCGCCGATGCGCCGTTCCAGTTCGGCCACGAACTGGCGCCGGTTGGCGAGACCGGTCAGGTCATCGGTGCGACTCATCAACTCGAAGCGGTCGCGCTGGCGGCGCAGTTCCTCGTCGAAGTCGAGACGACTGTGGAAATCGCGGTGGCTGCGCACCAGCGAACTGATCACGTAGAGCAGGTACACGCTGAGACTGAAGGCGACTGCCCGGTCCTGTCCCGGCATCCAGGTGTACATGGTGCTCGGCAGATAGATGCCCGTGATCGCCAGCAGCGACGGCCAGAAGCGCATGCAATAGGTATTGGCGATCGCGGTTGCGAATCCGGCGGCGCCGATGATCAGGGCGATGCGCGCATCGACCAGCACCGGATCCATCAACGTCCACAACACGATGCCGCCCCAGGTCGCAGCCGAGACCTGGATGATGATCCACTGCAGGTCGAGCCAGCGCACCATCGCCTCGGCCGTCCGCGCCTGCGGCGGGCGCAACACCACGCGCGCCACAGCAAGCCCGAAAAAGATCGCCGCGAGTACTGCGGAAGTTGCCGGATAGGTGCGCACGACCGGCGTGAACAGGCACACCAGCACCCAGCCGAGCACGTAGAACGAGCCGCCGATGACCATGCGCCGGCGCGTCTCGCCGACCTCCTGGGCGAGGCGGCGCAGATCGGTGCCCAGTGTTTCCAAGTCCCGGTCCATTCGCGTGCTACCCGCCTTCCAAGGGTTCCGTTGCCCGCAGGAAGTTCCTCCATGTGTTACGGGTCGTCAACGCCGCGCACACGCAAGGCCCGACCGCCGGTCGGGGACGGGCGGCTTCGGTCTGCGCCTGCAGCGCTTCATCGCTTCATACGGACAGAGAGATATACTCCGGCTTTCCTCACGGCCCGGCCCATGACCGCGATCAGCTTCGAGTTCTTCCCACCCAAGACCGACGAACAGCGCGAGCAGCTCGAACGCAGCGTGCAGAAGCTGAAGCAGCGCGGACCGGAATACGTTTCGGTGACCTTCGGTGCCGGCGGGTCGACGCTGTCCTACACCCCGGAAACGGTGCGCCGCCTGCGCCAGGAGCACGGGCTCGACGTCGCTCCGCATCTGTCCTGCGTCGGCGGCACCCGCACCGAGATCGCCAACCTGCTGCAGCTGTATCGCGCGCTCGGCTGCCGGCGTCTGGTGGCGTTGCGCGGCGACATGCCCTCGGGCATGGCCGCCTTCGGCGACTTCCGCTACGCCAACGAACTGGTCGAGTTCATCCGCCGCGAGAGCGGCGACTGGTTCCGCATCGAGGTCGGCTGTTATCCGGAGACGCACCCGCAGGCGAACGACGCGTTCAGTGACCTCGCGAACCTGCGCCGCAAGTTCGAGGCCGGCGCCGACGGCGCCATCACCCAGTACTTCTTCAATGCCGACGCCTATTTCCGCTTCGTCGCCGACGCGCGCCGCATCGGCATCACCCAGCCGATCGTGCCCGGCATCATGCCGATCGGAAACTTCTCGCAGCTGAAGCGCTTCTCCGAGATGTGCGGCGCCGAGATCCCGCGCTGGATCGGCAAGCGCATGCTGGCGTATGGCGACGATGCCGAATCGGTGCGCGCGTTCGGCATCGAAGTGCTGGCGAACCTGTGCCGGCAGCTGATCGCCGGCGGGGCCGAGTCGCTGCACTTCTACACGCTCAATCGCGCCAAGACCACGCTCGCCGTGCTCGACGCGATCGGCTGAGCGCGCCACCGTGCCGCTGACCGAAGCCGCCCGCGCCCAGTGGCAGATCCATCTGTGCGTGCTGCTGTGGGGCTTCACCGCGATCCTCGGCAAGCTGATCAGCCTGGCGGCGCTGCCGCTGGTGTGGTGGCGCATGGCGCTGGTGGCGGCGATGCTGGCGGCTTCGCCGCGGGTGTGGCGCTCGTTGCGCGCGCTCGACGCGCGCCGCATCGCCGCGATCGCCGGCGTCGGCGTGGTGGTGGCGCTGCACTGGCTCACCTTCTACGCCTCGATCAAGCTGTCGAACGCCTCGGTGGCCGCAACCTGCATGGCGCTCGGGTCGGTGTTCACCGCCCTGATCGAACCGTTCGCAGCGCACCGGCGCTTTGCCTTCGGCGAGGTGCTGCTCGGCATCGCCGCGATCCCGGGCGTGGTGCTGGTGGTCGGCGGCGTGCCCTCGGGCATGTGGCTCGGCATCGCCGTGGGCGTGCTCTCGGCGCTGTTCGCGGCAACGTTTGGTTCGCTCAACAAGCGCTTCGTCGCCGACGCTGACCCGCTCGCCATCACCTTCATCGAGATGGCCGCCGGAGTGCTGCTGCTCAGCCTCGCGACGCCGCTGCTCGGCGGCGCCATCCCCCTGTTCGACACGCCGCTGCTGGTCGCCCCCGACGCCCGCGACTTCGCCTACCTGCTGCTGCTCGCCGTCGCCTGCACCCTGCTGCCGTTCGCCCTGTCCCTGGTCGCGCTGCGCCACATGAGCGCCTTCAACGCCCAGCTCGTGATCAACCTGGAACCGGTGTACACGGTGCTGCTCGCCATCGTCCTGCTCAACGAACAACGCGAACTCACCCCGATGTTCTACCTCGGCGTCACCCTCCTCGTCGCCTGCGTGTTCGCGCCGGTGGTGTTCAGGGCAAGAGCAAAGGCCACGTCGTGACGGGCTCATCTCGTCACAGCGGACCGACGAAAGCGGAGCGCAATTTTCACACGCTGCTCCGGGAGCCTCACCCCAAACAGCCCGCGGCGGACTGAGATCAGGGTCATGCGCCCGCGTTGACGCGTCCGCCCGGCAAGCCTAATCTTACCTCCGTCTTACCGATGGAGCGGCCCATGGAAACCACCAAGCTGTCCAGCAAGGGCCAGGTGATCATCCCCAAGGCCTTTCGGAGCACGCACCGCTGGGAACCCGGTCTTGAACTCATGGTGATCGACACCGGCGATGGGCTGCTGCTGAAGCCCAAGGCTCCGTTCGCCCCCTCGGAGCTTGCGTCGGTCCAGGGAATGTTCAAGGGCAAGGTGGCTGCCCGAACCGACGACGAGATCCAGCCCGCGCTGGTCAGCGACCTGCGGAGGAAGTGGCGTGATCGCGGTTGATACCAACGTACTGGTACGCCTGCTGGTGAGCGACAACCCGGCGCAGGGCAAAGCCAGCCACAGGCTGTTTGCCAGCGAGGACATCTTCATCCCGGACACTGTGCTGCTCGAAACCGAGTGGGTCTTGCGCGCCGCCTTCGACCTGAGCCCCGCTGACATCTGCACGGCGTTTCGACGACTTTGCGGCTTGCACAACGTGACCGTCAGCGATGGACCCCTCGTGGCGCAAGTCATCGACTGGCACGAAGCCGGCCTCGACTTCGCCGATGCATTCCATCTCGCGCTCAGCAAAGATCAAGACACGCTCAAGACCTTCGACGCCGATTTCATCAAGCGCGCCAAGAAGCACACGGACCGGCGCGTGGAGCGCCCCTGATGCCCGGCTGTCGCGGCGAAACCACGCGACGCGTTCTCGCCAAGCCCGATCCTCCTGCGACTCCGGGCCGCCGCGGTGAAGCGGTTCTGCCGCGCCCATCGCGCCAAGCAGTTCGGCATGCAACTCATCCCGGACCCGCAACCGCAACCGCAGCCGCAACCGCAACCGACATGAAAATCCGAACCGCCAAATCAGCTACTTGGGAGGGGTTTCTTGAGAGGCATCTCGCGCCGGAGCCGTGGTGGTCATGCTGCGATGAGAGCGGATGAGAAGAACAATAAAGAACACGCTAAAGGAAAGCTGGCTCAGCCCCTTGTCTTGTGCACTTAGGCTTCGCTCAAGGGTGATTGCGGCACGATTCTCCAATTCACGACTGTCCGAAGTGTTCAACGAGTTGCCGGGCGTAGTGCTCTGAGCCAGCGCATCCGCGGCCCACCTGTGCGAGTTGTAGAGACTGAGCGCACCGGCCACCAACGAATAGACAAGGCCTGCCATGGCAATGCTGCGGATGTGCTTCATAGAGAGACCTAATGCCAATTCTCCGACCGGGGAGTTGGGCCATGAGGGCGAGTCTGGGCTGGCTGGACTCGCGTGGTCAAGGACTGCTGTTGGTGGTTGGCGCGGCGCATGGGATTGCGGAGCTTGTCGGCCTGCGGGTTCGGGATCGGGCGGCGTCATGGGCGACACGCTGGCGCGCATGAGCAGCGGCGACGACGCTTCGAAATCACCCTCTCCCCTGCCCCCTCTCCCATCGAGGGAGAGGGGAACGGCGGGCGGTGCGCTGGGTGCTTGCGGCGGCGATGCGTGGGTGTCAGCCCTGCCAGCGCCCGAGCGTGACGCGGTCGCGGTCTTCCATGTCGGGGATGGTTTCGATGTCGGCGTAGCCGTCGCGGGCGAGGATGGTGCGCACGGCGGCGCCTTGGTCGTGGCCGTGTTCGAGCAGCAGCCAGCCGCCGGGTTGCAGGTGGGCGCGGGCGTCGGCGCTGATGCGGCGGATGGCGGACAGGCCGTCGCCTTCGGGGGTCAGGGCCAGGCGCGGTTCGTAGCGCAGGTCGCCCTGCAGCAGGTGCGGGTCGTCACCGGCGACGTAGGGCGGGTTCGAGGCGATCAGGTCGAAGCGCAGGTCCGCAGGCAGCGCGCGTTCGGGTGCGTCCGGCGCTGTGCTGAACCAGTCGCCGAGCACGCAGCGGACGTTGGTCGCCAGACCAAGCCGCTGCGCATTCTCCTGTGCGACCGCGAGCGCCGCGGCGCTGGCATCGACGGCGTACACCAGCGCACGCGGTCGCTCCCTGGCGAGCGCGAGCGCGATGGCGCCGCTGCCGGTCCCGAGGTCCAGCAGTTGCAAGTCACGGTCGGTCGGCAAGCGCGCCAGCGCCTGCTCGACCAGTACCTCGGTCTCGGCGCGCGGCACCAGCACCGCCGGAGTGATCTTCAGCGGCAGGAACCAGAACTCGCGCACGCCGGTGATGTAGGCGATCGGCTCGCCGCGCGCGCGCCGCGCCAGCAATGCATCGGCACGCGCGGCGATGTCGTCCGCCAGCGCGTCGCGCAGGCGCGCATACAGCGCCGCGCGACTGATGCCGAGCAGGTGCGTCAGCAACAGCTCGGCATCGAGTCGCGCCGACTCGTGGTTCAGCCTTGCCGCTGCCGCACGCAGCCAGGCATCGATGGTCATTCCGCGGCGGGCGCGGCGGGCGCGGCCGGTTCCAGCGGCGGTGGCTCGACCGCGGCCGCGACCGCCTTCGGCTGCGCCCACTTCGCCCAGGCGCCGCCCGCGGTCCAGCTCTCGAACGCGAAGCGGCCGATGCGGATCAGGAACCACGCCATCCAGAACGCCCACGCCAGCATCAGCGCGCGATACACCCACATCGGCAGCACCCAGGCACTCGCCGCCGGCAGCGCGCCCTCGGTCTGGTCGGCGAACCAGCGCAGCTGCGTCGCGCTCGAACCATGGCCGGTGACATGCAGGTTCGGGTAGCCCAGCAGACCGCCGTTCAACGCCGCCAGCAGCACACCGGCACCAACCAGCGCCGCCACCGCCAGCGCCAGCTGGGTCAGGTTGAAGCGCCAGTTGCGACCGCGCTCGCTCCAGCGCGCGCGCCAGGCGAAGGCGCCGAGCACCGCGACGAACACCACCAGCGACCACCACGACACCGTCGAGAAGCCGATGCCGAGCAGGAACGCCTCGTGCAGCCGCAACGGCAGCACGCGCGCACGCGCGATCGCGAAGGCGACCAGCAACATCACGATCAGCTCGCCCCAATACAGCACCGCCGGGCCGATGCGCGGACCGTCGGTCAGCAGTAGCCAGCGATCCGCCGGCAACTGCATCGACAGCTCGATGTTCGAGGCATGCGTGCCGAGATCCAGCGCCGGCAGACGTGGATGCAAGCCGGGCTCGCCATTGATGCGCAGCCCGATCTCGACCGCATTCACGCCCGGTCGCAACGGCAGCCGCAGCACGCCTTTCTCGGGGCGCAGATTGAGCAGCTCGCCGCGCACCAGCACGCGCAACACTTCGGCATCGGCCGGCAGCGTCAGCGCATGCTGACCGCCCTGGGTGGCGCGCAGCGACAGCGTCAGCGTGTGTTCGCTGGAGCGCTTGCTGATGCTGCTCGTCAGCGCCGCCTGGTCGATCGCAGCCACGCGCCCGACCACGGCTTCGGGGCGCGAGACATCGACCCGCAAGGTTTCGCCCGGCAACGGATGGAACTGCTGCAGGGTGGCATCGTCCTCGGGATGCACGCCGGGCACGCCCTCGGCGCGCACGTTCCAGGTCGGGCTCGCGACCAGCTTCCAGATCTCGGCGCGCTGGCCGAGTTCGGGAGCGACCAGCTGCAGGGCATCGACCGCCTCCAGCCGCGACATCCAGCTGAGCGCGCCATCGTTCTCGGCGAAGCGCACCTGCACCGCGCCGTCGACGACTTCGAAGTCCTCGCTGGTCACGCGCTCGCCTGCGAGCAGCGGCACCGCGATCGAGAAGGCGGCGCCTTCGGGGGCGATGCGTTGCACCGTGGTCGCGACTTCCCAGTCGAGGTCGAAGCGCAGCTCGCGGGTGACGACGACATAGGGATCGAAGCGCTGCGCCACACCTGCGGTCGGCGCATCGGTACCAGTCAGGAGCCGCGTCAGTTCCAGCGTCGCATTCGGTAGCCGACCCTGTTCGATGCCGGCCGCTTCCCAACCGTCGCCGCGGAAACGCACCAGCGCCGGTGGCATCGGGAAGTCCAGCGAAATCTGATCGGCCGCGGCCGCAGCGAAGCCGAGCGTGGCCCGGTGCACGCCACGCGGCACGTCGATCCAGACCCGGCCATCGTCATCGCGATACAGCGCGGTCACCGCCTCGGCATCGAGCTGCACGCCATCGAGCGCGAGCAGCTGCGCATTGCCGGGCAGCGGCAAACCGATGCGTTCTGCCGCATGCAGGGTCAGCGCGACCTCGATGCGGTTGCCCGCCGCGACCACTTCGGCATTCGCCACCGAGCCGCAAGTGGGCATGCAGTCCGGCGCCTTGAGCAGGCGCTCGCGCAGTTCCTTGATCAGCTTGGCGTCGGGCAGATCCTGCGCCTGCACCGCGCCGCCCAGCCCGAGCAGGGCGAGCGCGAGCGCCGCCGCCGACGCGCGTCGCAGCGGCAACTTCGGCGCCCAGCCAAAACCGGCCCGAGCCAGTTGCAGCGCGATCAGCACGAACAGGGTCGCGATCGCGAAACGCGCCAGGCGCGTCAGCCACGGCGGCGACAGCCACAACTTGACTTCCTGCGTCGGCAGCACCGGGCCGGCCAGTTCGATCGAATAGCTGCGCCAGTTCCACGAGGGCTCGCCACCGCCGGCCTGGATCATGGTGTTGCTGGCATAGCGCTTGAGCTTGCGCGGTGCATACGACTCCTTGGACAGGCGGGAGCCGGTCACCTGAATCGACTCCAGCATCTGCTTCTGCTCCATCGGTGCCGGCGCGGACGCCGGCATGGACATTTCCGCCGAGGCGGCGCGGTCGTACATCGGCTCTTCCTGGACCTGCTGCGCGACATTCATGTTCATGCCCGCCGCCATCGTGTTGCGACCGTAGTAGTCGGAATACGAAGTGCGCCCGTACTCGGCTTCGAGCTGCGGATGCAGGCCAAGCCGCAACTGCGTCGCGACGAAGGGCACGGCAGCCAGCAACGGCAGGATCAGCACGACCTGCGCCAGGCGCTGCGACCAGCGCGGCAGCTTCTCGCGCCAGCGCGGCGACAGCAGCATGGCCGCGACCACGGCCAGCATCAGCGACCACTGCGGCATGTCCGGCTCGTGCCAGGCGAGCAGCACGAACGCCGCCGGCACCAGGGCCGCGACCTTGCCGAAACCGACCACGAACAGGAACACGATCAAGGCCGCGACAAACACGTCCATCAGGTTCCAGCGATCCAGCCACGCCGTCGGCGCGCGATCGGCGCCGGTGGCGGCGACCAGTTCGAACCCGGGCGGCACGCTGAGCGTGGTCTGCACCGACTCGAACGCCTGCTGCCAGCCGGTCGCCGGCAGCACATTGCCCTTTGGCTCCAGACGCGCAGTGGCGCTCAAGTTCAGATCACGCGAGCGCAGCTCGACGCCGCTGAAGCCGGGATGGCGGCCCTCGGTGATCAGCACCGGCTCGCCGTTTTCGGAGGCGCGCATCGCCCGGAACGGCGGCGCCAGATCCAGGCGCCAGTCACGCAACATGCGCCCGCTGACCTGGTCGCGCGCGGTGTAGCCGTCACCGTCGTGGTCGAGCCACAGCGTGCGGCTCAGGTGCAAGCGGTTCTGGTCCTGCTGCGACAGCCCGCGCGAGCGCTCGGCGATGCTCAGGCGCTGACCCGGTTCGAGCGCGAACGCCGGCAAGTCGCGCCAGTCCGCGGGCACCTCGGCCAGCGCCGGGTCGATCTGCGGCGCGCCTTCGGCTTCGGTGACGCGCAACTGCGTCTGCGCGCGATAGCTCCAGATCTCGGCCTCGGGCCAGGGCGCCGGCAAGGTGCGGGTCTGCACCGCGGCCAGCGGCGCTTCGGCGCGCGCCACCAGCGTCAGCCAGTGCTCACCGGAACGCACCTGCAAGGTCAGCGTACCGTCGCCATCGAAGCGCGCATTCAGATCACCGGACAAGGCCACCGGGACGAAGCCTTCGGGCAAGGCCTCGGCCAGCTTCTCCTCGCGACCCTTGCCGGAAACGGTGATCTTGAGGCGTGTCTCCAGACGCGCTGGCACGCGGTCCTCGAGCAGGCGGAAGACATCGACCGCGAGGCTGTCGCGCTCGGCCACCGCGGCACTGACGCGACCGAGCCACAAGGCGTCGTCGTCGCGCTGCACGAAGGGCTGCGCCACTGCATCGAGGCTGAGCGCGATGCGCGCAATCAAAGCGGGCAATGCGATCGACTCCGGTCGCTCGTCCCACTCGAAACGGCCCTCAATGCGGTACTTGCCCGGCGCCAGCCAGACCACCGGCACGCCGTCCTCGTTCGCGATCACGGCCAGGCTGCGGCCGTCGCTGCTCACGTCCTGCGGCCAGAAATCGCTGTCGCCCGGCAGCGGCACCGCCGACCGCGCATGCACGGTCACCGGCAAGGTGAAGCTGGCGCCATCGTCGCGCGCCGCGAGCTGCAACTCGCCCGGCCACAGGCAAGCGTGCTCTGCGTCCTCGCCATCGACGCCGGCCAGGCGCGGGCACGCCGCCGACTCGTGACCCTTGAGCGCCCAGTCGACCCAGTCGCGCAAGGCCGCTGGCACCGGCGTGTCCGGCACCGCAGCCCATGCAGGGAAGGCCAGGCTCGCAAGCAGGACGGACCGGAACAGGATCGAACGCATCGTCGTTCTCCAGATCAGAGGAAGCCCTGCAACGCCGGGCCACGGGCAACGGGGTTAGCGGACCAGCACCATCGCCGCCTCGGTCAGTGCCGCGGCAACAAAACCACTGAGCAGAAAGATGTAGGCCCAGCGCAGGTACGGGTATTTGTAGTGGGCGAGGTAATAACCGAGTCCGTACAGATCCTCGGCCATGGCGCGATAGACGCTGCCGTCGCTGGCCAGCGACTTCGCCATCTCGGCCAGAAAGCGTTCGCGCGACAACTGCGCAAAATGGCCGAAGAACAGCAGGTTGAATCCGGGCGGAAGCTGTTCGCCACTCACCCGCACGGTCGCGAACTTGGGCAGCACCGCGAGGATGGCGAGGATCAGCGCGAGCATGGTGAACACCACCAGCACCAGCGCGCTGGCGCCATGCAGCTCATCGCGCGTGCGACCGAGCGCCATGGTCAGCACGATCGAGGACACGGTGATGATGATGTTGGCCTTGGTGTCGGCCATCACGCTCATCTGCACGTGGTGTTGCTGCGCGGTGCGCAGGATCACGTCGCCGGTGTTGCGCTCGGGCACCGCGGAGAACTGCTGGGCGCTGGGGTCCATGATGGCGTTCTGATCCTCGTGCGACTGGCGCTTCGCTAGCATAGCCGCGGAAAAGCATCCTCCGGAACCCGAATGTCCCCGCCCCGCCCGATCCTGCTGCTGTTGCTTCTGCTCGCCGGCTGCCACCGCACCTACTTCGGCACCATCAACCTTGGCGCCGACGCGCCGCTGGTCGCGTCGCACTCGCACAGCTACGACCCGCGGCATCGGCTGGCGCTCGATGTCTACCGTGCCACCGATGCGCCCGCCAATGCGCCACTGATCCTGTTCTTCTACGGCGGCACCTGGCGCTATGGCCAGCGCGAGTGGTACCGCTTCGTCGGCGAGTCGCTGGCCGACCACGGTTTCGTCGTGGTGATCCCCGACTATCGCACCGCACCGGACGTGACCTTCCCGGCCTTCGTCGAAGACGCCGCGCGCGCCGCAGCGTGGACGCGAGGCAACGCCGCCCGCCTCGGCGCCGACCCGCAGCGGATGTTCCTGATGGGCCACTCGGCCGGCGCGCACATCGCCGCGCTGCTCGCCACCGACGCGCGCTGGCTCGATGCAGTCGACATGCAGCCGCGCGACTTTCGCGCCTTCATCGGCGTCGCCGGCCCCTACGACTTCCTGCCGATCTGGAATCCACGCATGAAGGAAGTGTTCCCCGACGCCGGACGCCTGACCGATACCCAGCCGATCCACTTTGTCGATGGCGACGAGCCGCCGATGCTGCTGCTACGTGGCGACCAGGACATCGTCGTGTTGCCGCGGCACAACGAGCAGCTTGCGGCATTGCTCGCCGCCGCCGATGTGGCGGTCGAGGTCAAGACCTACCGCGGCGTCGGCCACTCGCAGATCGTCACCGCGCTGGCACGCGACCGCTCCGACCTCGCTCCGACCCTGCGCGATGTCGTCGACTACGTGCAGCGCTTGAGCGCCGCAACCAAGCCCGGATCATAGGCTGGCGGCATCGGCGGCGAGGAAGCGGCGCACCTTCGGCGCATCGAACGGCCAGCGCAATTCCTCGCCGTCGCCGCGGCACAGCACCGGCACGTGCCAGCCGTAGCGGGCTTCGAGTGCGTCGTCGTCGTCGACGTAGCGGATGCTGTCCGGCACCGCGCCGAGTTCGTCGCAGATCGCCTGCGCCATGTCGCACAACGAGCAGCGTTCGCGGCGGATGAATTCGAATGCGTGCACGATGCTCTCGCCTGGTTCGCAGCGCGGAAGATATCGCGCCGCACGCGGCGCTCCTACAATGTCGGCCCCTCGCAAGGAGCCGCGCCATGGGCGTCAGCGTGTTCGACCTGTTCAAGATCGGCATCGGGCCTTCGAGCTCGCATACGGTCGGGCCGATGCGCGCCGCCGCGCGCTTCGTCTCGCGCTGGCTGGTGGAGCCAGGACAGCTCGAACGCTGCGTGCGCGTGCGCGCGGAAGTGTTCGGCTCGCTGGCGCTGACCGGACGCGGCCACGGCACCGACAAGGCGGTGCTGATGGGGCTCGAAGGGCATTTGCCGAACCGCATCGACCCCGACCTGATCCCGGCCTCGCTCGAACGCATCCGCAAGCACAAGCGCATCCGCCTGCACGGCAGCCACGAGATCGACTTCGACGAGAAGCGCGACCTGGTCATGAACAAGCGCCAGAAGCTGCCGTTCCACACCAATGGCATGCGCTTCGCCGCCTTCGATGCCGACGCACGCGAAATCGCTACGCGCGACTACTACTCGGTCGGCGGCGGTTTCGTGGTCAACCAGGACGAGGCGGCGGAAGATCGCATCGTCGCCGACGAGACCGAACTGCCCTACCCGTTCCATTCCGGCGACGCGTTGCTGGCGCAGTGCGCGGCACAAGGCATGAGCATCGCGCAGCTGATGCATGCGAACGAGCAGAGCTGGCGCCGCGAGGCGGAAGTGGAAGCCGGCCTCGACGAGATCTGGGCGGCAATGCAGTCCTGCGTCGAACGCGGCATTCGCACCCGCAGCACCAGCTTGCCCGGCGGCCTGCATGTCTCCCGCCGTGCGCCCTCGCTGCATGCCGAGTTGTCGTCGAAGCCGGAAGCGGCAATGCGCGACCCGCTGACCGTGCTCGACTGGGTCAACCTGTACGCGCTCGCGGTCAATGAGGAAAACGCCGCCGGCGGTCGCGTGGTGACGGCACCGACCAACGGCGCCGCCGGCATCATCCCGGCGGTACTGCACTACTACGACCGCTTCTGCCCGGGCGCGAACGTCGCGGGCGTGCGCACCTTCCTGCTCACCGCCGCCGCGATCGGCATCCTGTACAAGGAAAACGCATCAATCTCCGGCGCCGAAGTTGGCTGCCAGGGTGAAGTCGGCGTCGCCTGCTCGATGGCCGCGGCCGGCCTCACCGCCGCACTCGGTGGCTCGCCCGGCCAGATCGAAAACGCGGCCGAGATCGGTATGGAACACAACCTCGGCCTGACCTGCGACCCGATCGGGGGACTGGTGCAGATCCCCTGCATCGAACGCAACGCGATGGGCGCGGTCAAGGCGATCAACGCCTCGCGCATGGCACTGCGCGGCGACGGCCAGCACAAGGTCAGCCTCGACAAGGTGATCAAGACCATGCGCGACACCGGCCGCGACATGCAGGACAAATACAAGGAAACCAGCCGCGGCGGCCTCGCGGTCAACGTGATCGAGTGCTGAGGTGGCGACAGTCAGGCGATGTAGATACGTCGTTGACACACGCATCTGACCTGCCTAGCATGTGGCACGCTGCATCGGTCAACCGCGGAGGGTGCCTTGAACGCACAAGTAAAGAGATGGGGGAACAGCGCCGCGGTGCGAATTCCCGCGACCGTGTTGCAAGCGGCCAAGCTCAAGCTGGACGATGCAGTCGCGGTGCGCGAGGAAGGCGGCCGCATCGTCATCGAGCCAGCCGGTGAAGATCACGGCGATCTCGAAGCGCTGCTGGCACGAATTACGCCAGAGAACCTGCACGACGAAGTTGACTTTGGCCCAAGCGCCGGTCGCGAGTCGCTGTGACCATGAGGCGCTATGTTCCCGACGCCGGCGATATCGTATGGCTGCAGTTTGATCCGCAGGCGGGGCATGAGCAGGCGGGGCTTCGCCCTGCTCTCGTGTTGAGCCCGGCAACGTATAACGGCCCCACCGGACTGATGCTTTGCTGCCCGTTAACGACGCGGATCAAGGGCTATCCCTTCGAGGTCGCCGTGGCCGGCGCGCGCGGCAACGTGGTGCTGGCCGATCAGGTCAAGAGCCTGGATTGGGTTGCCCGCCGAGCGCAACGCAAGGGCAAGGCCAGCGCCGCGGAATTGTCCGAGGTTCGCGCCAAGGCGAATGCGCTGATCGGCAAGCCTTGAACCCGTCTGCGTCCGCGGCTCACTCGCTGGCGAATCCATGGTGGTGTCGCAGCGCCAACACATCATCAAGCAGCGCAGCGGCAGTGAGGTCGGTGCCGGCGCCGGGGCCCTGGATCAGCAGTGGGCGTTCGCGATAGCGGGTGCTGTGCAGGACCAGGCGATTGTCGGTGCCGGAACCGCTGGCGAGTTCGTCGGCGGTGGTGAGTGCTTCGAGCCCGACGCTGGCGCCGCCCGCGTGCCAGCGCGCGACCACGCGCAGGCGCGCCCCGCGCGAGCGCGCGGCGTCGAGGCGAAGGCGCAGCGGCGCGTCGAGGCGCGGCAGCGTGGCATCGACCTGCTCGCGTGCGACTTCAGCCAGCGCCGCATCAAGCAGCGGTGCCACCTGCACTTCCTGCTCGTCGAGCGCGATGCCGGCGGCGCGCGCCAGAATCAGCAATTTGCGGCGCACGTCGGACCCGGACAGGTCTTCGCGCGGATCGGGTTCGGTGTAGCCAAGATCGCGCGCTTCGCGCACCAGCGCACTGAACGGGCGCGTGCCATCGAAGCGGTCGAACAGCCAGGCGAGCGAACCAGACAGCACGCCGGAGATCGCGTCGATACGGTCGCCGCCCGCGACCAGCGCGCGGATCGAACGCAGGAACGGCAGGCCGGCACCGACGCTGGCAGCATCGCCGTAGCGGGCGCGGCCCGACGCCTGCGCGGCGCGGATCGCCTGCCAGCGCAGCAGCGACGCACCCTGGCCGAGTTTGTTCGCGGTGACCACGTCGATGCCCTGCGCCAGCCAGTGCGCGTGACGCGCCGCGACCGCGTCGCTGGCGGTCGCATCGATCACCACACGCCGACCGGCGATCACGCCCCTTGCCGCGAACGCGCGGTCGGCGAAGTCGATCGACCCCGGCAAGTCGAGGCCATCGATGTCGGCTGCGAGCCGGTCCGGCGCAAGTGCTGCGTCGACCACGCCGTGCCGCGAGTTGGCAACGCCGACCAGATTCAGGTCCAGCGCGATGCCGCGTGCCTGGAGTTCGGAAAACCGCCGCAGCAACGCGCGTCCGACACCGCCGGTGCCGAGCAGGACGGCGCGCGTTGCCGCGACGTGGGGAGCGAAGCGGGGTGCGAGCACCGCGCTCATCGCGCCAGCTCGACCGGTTTTCGTGCCGGCACAGTCACCGCCGCGGCGCGTGCCAGCGCGGCTTCGAGATCGCGCCGCAGATCGCGCGCGTCCTCGATGCCGACCGAGAGGCGCAGCAGGCCATCGCCGATGCCGGCCGCAGCACGCGCCTCCGGGCTCATCGCCGCGTGCGTCATGGAAGCCGGATGCGCGACCAGGCTTTCGACGCCGCCGAGCGATTCGGCCAGCGTGAACTGCTCCAGGCCGTCGAGGAAAGCGCGCACCGCATCGACGCCACCGGCCAGCTCAATCGACAGCATCGCGCCGAAGCCGCGCTGCTGGCGCAGCGCCAGCGCGTGGTTCGGATGCGTCGCCAGGCCCGGAAAATGCACCGCCGCGACGGCGCCATGGTTGGCGGCGAGATCCGCCAGTTCGAGCGCATTTTCCTGGTGCACGCGCAGGCGCGCATCGAGCGTGCGCAGGCCGCGCATAGTCAGAAAACTGTCGAAGGGCGAGCCGGTCAGACCGAGCGCATTCGCCCACCACACCAGTTGCTGGTGCAGTTCGGCGTCCTTGGCGATCACCGCGCCGCCGACCACGTCGCTGTGGCCGTTGATGTACTTGGTCGTCGAATGCACGACCAGGTCGGCACCGAACGCGATCGGCGTCTGCAATGCCGGCGACAGGAAGGTGTTGTCGGCGACCACGGTCGCACCGATACGATGCGCGGCCTCGGCAACGAAGCGCAGGTCGGTCAGGCGCAGCAAGGGATTCGACGGCGTTTCGATCCACACCCACTTCGGCTGCTGCGCCAAGGCCTCGGCCAGCGTGCGCGGATCGGTCAGATCGGCGGTGATCAGCTCGAACTGGCCCTTCTTCGCCAGCGCGTTGAACAAGCGCCAGCTGCCGCCGTAGCAGTCATGCGGCACCAGCAGGCGTTCGCCCGGCTGCACCAGCGCGAGCACCAGCGTGATCGCGGCCATGCCGGTGGCGGTGATCACCGCACCGGCGCCGCCTTCGAGTTCGGCCAATGCCTCGGCGAGCAGGTCGCGGGTCGGGTTGCCGCTGCGGGTGTAGTCGTACTTGCGCTTCTGGTTGAAGCCCTCGAAGCTGAAATTGCTCGACAGCACGATCGGCGGCACCACCGCGCCAAACGCCGTGTCGCTGTCGATGCCGGCGCGCACCGCCGCAGTTGCCGTACAACGCGCGCTCATGCCGCACCTCCGCAGGCACTCAACGCATCCAGCAGCACTTCCTGCACGCGGGCATCCTCCTTCAGGAACGAGTCGTGGCCGTACACCGAGTCGACCTCGTGGTAGCGATGCAGCAGCGGCACCGCGACCGCGAACGCGCGCACGTCTTCGACCGGTACCAACTGGTCGCTGCGCGCGGCGAACACGGTCACCGGCACCGGCACGTCGGCCGGGTCGATGTCGTGCAGGTCGATCGATTCGGACAGGCGCAGGAACGCGGTGGCC
>Ga0073899_10001476_pt1 | contig 21572 bp, 17 predicted proteins | sample KloWWTmetaKNB5Ph_FD_88975 | JGI IMG/M metagenome (GOLD analysis project Ga0073899, IMG submission 88975) | Active sludge microbial communities from Klosterneuburg, Austria, studying microevolution and ecology of nitrifiers - Klosterneuburg... | ecosystem: Engineered > WWTP > Aerobic digester >... | reverse complement strand
GCCGCCCGCGGGATCTCGATCATGGTGCCGACGAGGTACTTCAGCTCGATGCCGGAGGAAGCGATGATCGCGTCCGCGGTCTAGGTGACGATGCCCTTGACGTACGCGAGCTCCTTCACCTCACCCACCAGCGGGATCATGATCTCGGGCACGAGGTTCCACTCCGGGTGACGCTTCTGGACGTTCACCGCGGCCTCGATGATCGCGCGGGTCTGCATCGCGCCGATCTCGGGGTAGGTGACGTCCAGGCGGCAGCCGCGGTGGCCCATCATCGGGTTGAACTCGTGCAGCGAGGAGATGATCTCCTTCAGCGTCGCCACCTCGAGGTTCATCTCCGCGGCCAGCGCCACGATGTCGTCCTCGTCCGTGGGCAGGAACTCGTGCAGCGGCGGGTCGAGCAGCCGGATGGTCACCGGCAGCCCCTCCATGGCCTCGTAGATGCCCTCGAAGTCGCCCCGCTGCATCGGCAGCAGCTTGGCCAGCGCGGCCTCGCGCTGCTCCACGCTCTTGGAGACGATCATCTCGCGGATGGCCGCGATCCGGTCGGTCTCGAAGAACATGTGCTCGGTGCGGCACAGGCCGATGCCCTCGGCACCGAACTCGCGCGCCTGCCGGGCGTCCGCCGGGGTGTCGGCGTTGGTGCGGACCTTCATGGTGCGGAACTCGTCCGCCCACTCGATCACCCGGCCGAAGTAGCCGCTCACGTCGGCCGGCACGGTGTCGATCTCCTGGCCGTAGACGTTGCCGGTGGAGCCGTCCAGCGAGATCCAGTCGTTCGCGGTGAAGGTCTGGCCACCGAGGGTGAAGGACGCGCCGTCGGCGCCGAAGCTGATGTCGCCGAGGCCCGACACGCAACAGGTGCCCATGCCGCGGGCCACGACGGCCGCGTGCGAGGTCATGCCGCCGCGGGCGGTCAGGATGCCCTTGGCGTAGTGCATGCCCTCGATGTCCTCGGGGGTGGTCTCCAGGCGCACCAGGACGACCGACTCCCCCGCCTTGCCGCGCGCGGCGGCGTCCTCGGCGGTGAAGGAGACCTTGCCGGTGGCCGCACCCGGGGAGGCGGGGAGCCCCTTGCCGAGCGGGACGGCGGCCTTGAGGTCGGCGGCGTGGAACTGCGGGTGCAGCAGCGCGTCGATCTGCTTGGGGTCGATCATCCGGACGGCCTGCTCCTGGCTGATCGCGCCCTCGTCCACCAGGTCGCAGGCGATCTTGAAGGCGGCGGCCGCGGTGCGCTTCCCGTTGCGGGTCTGGAGCATGAAGAGCTTGCCCTCTTCGATGGTGAACTCCATGTCCTGCATGTCCCGGTAGTGGCTCTCGAGCTTGTTCACGATCGCCACGAACTGGTCGTACACGGCCGGGTTCTCGTCGCGGAGCTGGTCGATCGTCTCCGGGGTGCGGATGCCGGCGACGACGTCCTCACCCTGGGCGTTCATCAGGAACTCGCCGTAGAGGCCCTTCTCGCCGGTGGCCGGGTTGCGCGAGAACGCGACGCCGGTGCCGGAGGTGTCGCCCATGTTGCCGAACACCATGGACTGGACGTTGACCGCGGTGCCCCAGTCGCCCGGGATGTCGTTCATGCGGCGGTAGTAGACCGCGCGCGGGTTGTCCCACGAGCGGAAGACGGCCTTGATCGCGCCGAAGAGCTGCTCGACCGGGTCGGAGGGGAAGTCGGAGCCGATCTTCTCCTTGTACTGGGCCTTGAACTCGGTGGCCAGTTCCTTGAGGTCGTCGGCGGTCAGCTCGGTGTCCTGGACGACGCCGCGGGCCTCCTTCATCTCGTCGATGAGCTTCTCGAAGTAGGCCTTGCCGACCTCCATGACGACGTCGGAGTACATCTGGATGAACCGACGGTAGGAGTCGTAGGCGAACCGCGGGTTGTTGGTCTTGGCGGCGAACGCCTCGACCACGGTGTCGTTGAGGCCGAGGTTCAGGATCGTGTCCATCATGCCGGGCATGGAGGCGCGCGAGCCCGAGCGGACCGAGACCAGCAGCGGGTTGCCCGGGTCGCCGAACTTCTTGCCGGTGATCTCCTCGAGCTTGCCGATGTAGGCCAGGATCTCGGCGCGGATCGCGTCGTTGATCTTCTCGCCGTCGACGTAGTACTGGGTGCAGGCCTCGGTGGTGATCGTGAAGCCCTGCGGGACGGGCATTCCCAGCCCCGTCATCTCGGCCAGGTTGGCGCCCTTGCCGCCCAGCAGGTTGCGCATCGAGGCGTCACCCTCGCTGAATTCGTACACGTACTTGTCAGTCATCGTGTGGTTGAGTCTCCTTCAAGTGGCTCCGATGAATCGGCCCGCTGGCGAGGATCGGGAGAACATCGTCAGTGACCTTCTCTGGCGTCGACGGAGCTGGCCGGCGCCTCATGCTGTGCGAGCCCAACCCTAGCCTGTCGGGGCGGGCCGTTTCACCTTCGCGGACGGCCACGACTGTTGACTCGCGCAGCGCGACGTGATGACCTGAGCGGGACTCCAGGAGGCAGCAGTGTCCGACGCTTTCGACCTCACCGACTGTGAACTCGGGGTGGCCACTGCGTCGACCCAGATCGAGGGCGGCGACGCCGACACCCCCTGGCACCGCTGGGCCGACCAGCCGGGCCGGATCGTGGACGGCACGAGCCCGCGACGCGCCGCCGACCACTGGAACCGGGTCGAGGCCGACACCGCGCTACTGGCCGAACTGGGCATCCGGCACTACCGGATGGGTCTGGAATGGGCGCGGATCGAGCCTGCCCCCGGCCGGTTCGACGCCGCTGCCCTCGACCACTACCGCCGCGAGCTGACGGGCCTGCGCGAGGCGGGGATCCGTCCGCTGGTCACCCTGCACCACTTCAACTCCCCGGGCTGGCTGGAGGACCGTGGTGGCTTCCTGCACCACCACGCCCTCAGCGTCTTCGACCGCTACGTCGCCGTCGTGCTGGACGCCCTGGGCGACCTGGTGCCGGAGTGGATCACGCTGAACGAGCCGAACATCCTTGCCGAGAAGGCGTACGTGGAGGGGGTCTGGCCCCCCGGGCGGCACTCCCTGGCCGAGGCGAGGCGGGTGATGGAGGTGATGGCGGCCGCGCACATCCGCGCGTACCGGGCCATCCACGCGGCGGCGCCCGGGGCCCGGGTCGGGGTGGCCCACCACCTGCGGGTGTTCGCTCCGGCGGTGAGCTGGAACCCGCTGGACCGGATCGGGGCCCGGGCCGGCGAGTACGTGTTCCAGACCGCGCTGGTGCGCGCGATGGCCACCGGACGGTTCCTGGCCCCCCTCCTGCAGCCGGACGGGGTGGAGCCGGGCCGCTACTACGACTTCCACGGGATCAACTACTACTCGCGCAGCGCGATCCGGAACTTCGCCGACACGGTGATGCCCGGCACTCCCGTCAACGACCTCGGCTGGGAGATCCGGCCCGAGGGGCTGGTCGAGGTCGCCCGTTGGCTGCACGCCGCCTACCCCGGCCCGATCTACATCACCGAGAACGGCACCGCCGACGCCGCGGACGCCTTCCGTGCCCGGTTCCTCCACGACCACCTCCGGGCGATCGCCGACTCGGGGCTGCCGATCGAGCGCTACTACCACTGGTGCTTCACCGACAACTGGGAGTGGGCCGAGGGCGAGTCGGCCCGGTTCGGGCTGGTGGCGCTGGACTTCGAGACCCAGCAGCGCACCGTTCGGGAATCGGGACGGTTCTTCGCCGACGTGATCGCCCGTCGCGGGGTGACACAGGACGCCTTCGACCGCTGGGTGGCGGGCCGCGAGTACCGCCGCTGAAGGTCGCCACCCGAAATCCTCCCGGATGATGGACGACTCCCCTTGCTTGTGAACCCGCTTCGGTGGAGAATGCGAAGCAACCGGATACCGCTTGGGGGAGTGGGTAGCCGGCGGAGCCTTCCGGGGGGGAAGGCGGACGCGGTCTGACCGGGGGGATCATGACCACGATTTCGTCGTATCTCGACGCCATTCCGCGACAGCGGGAGGGCGCGTTCACGCGCACCGAGCGTTGGCGCCGCACCATCAGCCTGGCCGTTTCGCTCGATGCGATCGTGCTGCTGCTGGCCGTGCTGCTGGCCTACCAGGTACGGGAGTTGTCCTGGCTCACCAGTCACGACAGCCCCATCCCGGAGGCCTGGTGGACGGTGCCCGCGATCGCCGTGCTGTGGCTGCTGACGCTGCGCCAGACCGGCGCCTACTCGATCCGCCACATGCGGGCCGGGATCACCGAGTACAAGCGCGTCGTGTCGGCCTCCCTGGTGGTCGCCGGCATGGTCGGGGTCACCTGCTACCTCGCCGCGTACGAGTTCGCGCGGGTCTTCTTCGTCTCGTACTTCCTGATCGGGCTCGGCGGCCTGGTCGTGGTCCGCTTCCTGCGGCGCCGCGTGATGCACCGCCTCCACCTGCACGGGCTGCTGCTCACACCGGTGATCGTCGCCGGCCGTACCGGCCACGTCGACTCGGTCGCCTCGGTGCTGCGCAGGGAGAAGTGGCTCGGCTACGACGTCGTCGGGGCGATCACCCGCAAGGGCGAGCGCACCACCCCGACCGGCCTGCCGGTGCTCGGGCACGTGTCGGACATCGCCGGGGTGCTGGCCCGTCATGACGTCGCAGCGGTGATCTTCGCCGAGGGTTCGTTCTCGTCGCCGGCGGACTTCCGCCGGATGGCGTGGGACCTGGAGAAGCGCGACGTCCAGATGATCGTGGTGCCGAACGTGGCCGACATCAGCGCCCAGCGGCTCGACGTCCGTCCGGTGGCCGGGCTGCCGCTGGTCGACGTCGAGCGCCCGCAGGCGATCGCGGCGACCCGCTGGATCAAGCGCACCTTCGACCTGCTGGTCTCCGCGGTGCTGCTCGTCCTGGCCGCCCCGTTGCTGGCCGGGGTGGCGCTCGCGATCTGGCTGGAGGACCGTGGGCCGGTGCTCTTCCGGCAGGTCCGCGTGGGCCGCGCCGGCGAGGAGTTCCACTGCCTGAAGTTCCGCAGCATGTGCGTGGACGCCGAGTCGAAGCTCGCGGAACTGCAGGCTCGCAACCAGGGTGCCGGGGTGCTCTTCAAGATCGCCGACGACCCGCGCATCACGAGGGTGGGTCACTTCATCCGCCGCTTCTCGCTGGATGAGCTGCCCCAGTTGTGGAACGCGTTCCGCGGCGACATGAGCCTGGTCGGTCCCCGTCCGGCGTTGCCGAGCGAGGTCGCCCGGTACGACAGTGACACCCGGCGCCGGCTCGACGTCCGGCCCGGGCTCACGGGCCTGTGGCAGGTGTCGGGACGGTCGAACCTCTCCTGGGAGGACACCGTGCGGCTCGACCTCTTCTACGTCGACAACTGGTCGATGGTGCAGGACCTGGCGATCCTCGCCAAGACGGCGAGGGCGGTCGTCGGTTCGGACGGCGCCTACTGACCCCCAGACCTGGTGGCGCCGATCCCTCAGTCCCCCGACCCGGCGCCACCAGCCAGCCGTTGGGGGGTGCCGCGCGGCAGGCCATCCCGGCTGGGGGGCCGGGAGAGGCCCCGCGCGGCCCCCAACGGTCATAGCCGGCGCCCCCGGCGCCCAGGATGAACAGACCTGGGCGCCGGGGGCGCTGGCTTCGTTCGTGGCGGGCCCGTTCCGCGTCCGCCAGCGGGGCCGGGCGGAGCGTGGTCGAGCCGCTAGGTTGGGTCCCATGCCTGGATTCCGCCCGTTCCGCGCCATCCGCTACGCCGCCGGCACCGACCTCGACGCCGTGATCGCGCCCCCCTACGACGTCCTCTCCGACGCCGACACCGACGCCCTCGCCGCCCGCGACCCGCACAACATCGTCGCGATCGACGTGCCCCGCGGCGGCGCCGACCGCTACGACGTGGCTGCCCGCACGATGGGCGACTGGCTCGCCGCCGGCGTGCTGCAGGCCGACCCCGAGCCGTCCTACACGATCTACCGGATGCGGTTCACCGACGCCACCGGGAACCCCCGGACCATCGTGGGCGTGCTCGGCGGGCTGGAGGTCGTCGACCTCGACGCAGCCCCGGGGCCCGAGGGCACCGTGCTGCCGCACGAGCGGACGACGGCCAAGGCCGTCACCGACCGGCTCGACCTGACCCGGGCCACTGCGACCAACCTCTCGCCGGTCTGGGGGCTCTCGCTGGCCCCGGGGCTCACCGAGGCCCTGGAGGAGCCCGGGGAGTTCCTCGGCTCGCTGGTGGTCGACGGGGTCGACCACATCGTCGAGCGGGTCACGGATCCGGCGCGGATCGCCGCGATCACCGCCGTGCTGGCCGCCGACGACGTGCTGATCGCCGACGGGCACCACCGCTACTCGATCTCGCGCAGCTACCGCGACGAGGTGCGCGCGGCGAGCGGGCGGGACGACACCGAGGCTGAGTACACCCTCACCTTCGTGAACGAACTCGTCGCCGACCAGCTCAGCATCGAGGCGATCCACCGGGTCTACACCGGCATCACGCCGGCCGACCTGCGCGCCGCGCTGGCGGGCAGCTTCGCCATCGAACCGGCGCCGACGCCCACGCCCGAGCTGCTGGCCTCGATGGTCGAGCAGGGCCGGCTCGTCCTGCTCACGCCCGAAGGCGGCGCGGAGTGGCTCGTGCCGCTGGCCGGCGCCTTCGACGGCGTCCGGGACCTCGACGGCGCCTACCTCGAGCACGCCCTGGCGGGGACGACCGCCGAGGTGGGGTACCAGCACGGGCTGGCGGAGATGCTCCAGCTGGTCGGTTCCGGAACGGTCACGGCGGGCATCCTGATTCGTCCCACGTCGCTGGCGGAGATCCAGCGGACGGCTCGCGAGGGACTGCTGATGCCCCCGAAGTCGACCTTCTTCACCCCCAAGCTGCGCACCGGGCTGGTGATCCGGCCCACGACCGGGCTGTCCTGACGTCCCCCCGGGCCCGCCGGGTCGGTGCCCACGATCCACACAGGTCAGGGCGCGGCGACCCCGGGATCACGACCACCGACGCGTCTGAACGGGGCGGGGTCGACCCGCGGCCCCCCGACCAGCTGGACGAGGCGATCGACCGGGACGCCGCGCAGGGTTTCCAACCTCGTCCAGGCGCCGGCGTTGGCCAGCACGGCGTCGTGGGGGATGCCGATCGCGTGGGTGCCCGCGGCGATGGCCGCGGCCAGGCCCGTCGGGGAGTCCTCCAGTGCGACGCAGTCCTCCGGTCGGACGCCGAGGGTGCGGGCGGCGGTGAGGTACGGCTCGGGATCGGGCTTGCCCGCCGCGACGTCCTCGCCGGCCACGATGGCCCGGATGGCCCCGGCGGGCAGCGCATCGGCGACCACGCGCGCCATCGAGCGTGGCGAGGTCGTCACGATCGCCTGCGGCACCCCCGCATCCCGCAGCGCCGTGACGAGGTCGACCGCGCCGGGACGCCAGGTGACCTCCCGGCCGAGCGCGTCGGTCACCTCCCGGGTCAGCCGCTGGATGATCTCGTCCGCATCCAGCCGGACGCCCGCCCGCTGGAGCGCCTCGGCTGTCACGACCATGTCGGTGCCGACCAGGGTCAGCCCGTCGGCGTGGTTCCAGGCGCCGCCGAACTCGCCCACGAGCCGGATCTGCGACTCGATCCAGGTCGGTTCGGAGTCGATCAGGGTTCCGTCCATGTCCCACAGGACGGCGGCGAGGGCTCCGGTTGCGGGACCTGCGGTGTCAGGGGTCACGATCGCTTCTTCCTTCGCGCTCACGGCGTTCGCCCCGTCCAGCGGGCCTCGGTGGCATCGCCAACTCCCCCGCCGCCTTGTGCGGGACACTGTACGACCCCCGCCGGAGGTCTCTCCCTCGGAGGGGACCCGTCGGGACGGACCGTCGGGGCGCCCGACTACGCTGGCGCCGTGACACGACGACGGTGGGTGCTGCTGGGCATCGCCGGCCTGCTCGTGGCCGGTCTCGGAGTCGGCGCGTTCCTGTGGTCCCGCGAGGTGCAGACCGCCGCGACCGCCGGCCGCGACTCCCTCAAGGCCGGCCTCGCCGCGCTGGAGGAGCAGGACGTCCCGGGCGCCCGGGACGCCTTCGCCGCGGCCGGGCAGCGCTTCGCGACCCTGGACGACCTGCTCGGGCCCGACTGGCTGCACGGCGTGCCGTGGGTGGGCCGCAACGTCGAGGCCGCCGGCCAGCTGGCGAGCCTGGGCGAGGCGGGTTCCGCCGCGGGCGGGGCCGTGGCCGACCTGCTCACCTCCGCGAAAACCACCGACGGTCTGGACGCCCTGCTGCAGCAGGCGGGGCCCCACCTCACCTCCGCCCTGGACTCGCTGCAGAAGGTGGCGGACGCCGATGCCGCGCTCAGCACGGACGGGCTGCTGCCGCAGGTCGCCCAGGTGGTCACCTCGGCGCGGACGGCGCTCGACCCGGTGCGCCCGCTGTTCGACCGCCTGGCACCTGCCCGGACGCTTGTGGAGTACCTCTTCGGGGCCGACCACCGCTTCCTGGTGCTCTCCCAGAACAATGCGGAACTGCGCCCCACCGGCGGGTTCATCGGCTCGTACGCGTTGCTCCGGATCGGCCCGGGCGGCCTCGCCCTGGAGCGCTACGCCGACACCTACGACCTGCCGCCCACCACCCTCCGGGTGCCCCTGCCCGAGGGTGCCCGCATGGGAGGCACCTCGCTGCAGCTCCGCGACGCCAACTGGTGGCTCGACTTCCCCACCAGCGCGACGACGATCCTCGACCTCTACGACCACCTCGCCGAACCCCAGCCAGCGGTCGACGGGGTGATCGGGATCGACCTGATCACGATCCAGGCGCTGCTGGCCGAGTTCGGTCCGGTCGAGGTGAAGGAGTACGGCAGGACCTTCCAGGCCGAGGGGTTCGTCAAGGCGCTGGTCGTCCTGATCCAGCAGGAGGTGCCGCGGGAGGGGCGCAAGGACGTCCTGGTGCCGCTGGCCAGGGAGCTGCTCGACCGGCTGGTCTCGGTGCCCGGTGACCAGCTCGCCTCGACCGTCCAGCTGCTGACCGAGGTGGCGGGCTCGAAGCGGATCCAGATCTTCGCCCGGGACGCGGCCGCGCAGGCCGCGATCGGCACGCTCGGCTGGAGCGGGGCGATCGACCCGCCGGCGGAGGCCACCGACCTGCTTGCGCCCAGCGACGCCGTCGTCTGGGCGAGCAAGATGAACGTCGGAATCCACCGCAAGGCCGACTACCGGGTCACCCTCGCCGCGGACGGCTCCGCCGACACCCTGCTGACTCTGCGCTACCACAAGGACTCCGACCGCCTGCTGCGCAGGCAGCGGCAGTGGTTCGGCAACTACCTGCGGATCTACCGGCCGCCCGGCACCACGCTGACCGGCTCGGACTCGACCCGCTCGATGAGCCCCCTGACGGAGAACCAGCGCAGGGCCGAACTGACGCCCAGGCTGCGCACCGACGAGCTGGGGCTGCCCGCCATCACCACCGGGTTCAGCCTCAACCCCGGCGAGACCCGCACCGAGGAGTTCCGCAGCCGGGTGCCGGCCGCGCTCACCGCGGCAGCGGACGACGGCCGGCACTACCAGCTGCTGCTCGTGAAGCAGCCCGACCTGGAGGAGCTGCACACCACGGTGGCGGTTGCCGTGCCAGCCGGCTGGCACGTCTCCTCCGCGACGGCGTGGCGCCGCCACACCGGGGCTGTCCTGCACGTGAGCACGACGACCGACCGGGTCGAGTTCGACACCCGGCTGGAGGCCGACACCCTCCTCGACGTCGTCCTCGCCCAGGACTGAGCCGAGGCCCGGGGCCGGACGGCTCAGGTCTCGACTTGGTAACGATCCGGGGGCGGCCCTTGGCTTCGATTTGTTAGTGAGCTTTACTAACTTACGTGAGCAACCGCCCGAACCACACGCTGCGCCCCAGCCACAAGATGCTGCCGGTGGACGCACGGCGCCACCACCGCGCGATGGTGCTGCAGGTGCTGTTCCGCGAGGGGCCGCGCAGCCGGGCCGACCTGGCGCGGGCGACCGGGCTCACCCGGGTCACCGTCTCGGACGTGGTGACCGGCCTGATCGGCGAGGGCCTGGTGGTCGAACTCGGCGCGCAGGCGGCCACGCGGGTCGGCAAACCCGCGACCCTGGTGGGGCTCGACCCCGACGCCTGCCACATCGTCACCCTCGACGTGTCCCCGGACACGGCGCTGACGGGGGCCGTCCTGAACCTCTCCGGCGAGGTGCTCGCGCGCCGCAGCCTGCCGCTGGACGACGCGAGCGGCGCCGAGGCCGAACGACGGACCGTCGAACTCGCCCGTGAACTGATCGCGGCCAGCACCCGTCCGGTGCTGGGGGTGGGCATCGCCTCCCCCGGGATCGTGGACGGTGGCGTCGTGCGCGACGCGCCGAACCTCGGCTGGGTGAACCTCGACCTGGCCGGACGGGCGAGCCGCAGCCTCGGCGTCGGGGTCCAGGTCGCCAACGACGCGAACACCGCGGCCATGGGCGAACTCGCCTACGGCGACGCGGCCGTCGACGGCCTGCTGGTACTGCGGATCGGCCACGGCGTCGGCGCCGGCCTGGTGGTGGACGGCCGTCTCGTCGGCGGTCGCAAGGGAGCCGCCGGCGAGATCGGGCACGTCGTGGTCGACCCCGACGGGCGGCCGTGTGCCTGTGGGCGACGCGGCTGCCTGGAGACCCTGCTCGCCGCGCCGCGACTGCGCGCCGCGATCGCCGACGTCGATGATGCCGGACGGGCGCAGGTGCTCGGCGACCTCGGCCGCACGCTCGGCATCGTGCTCGCCCCCGTCGCGGCGGCGCTCAACCTGCGCGAGATCGTGCTCAGCGGCCCGCCCGACCTGCTCGCCGGGCCCCTCGCCGACGCCGCCGCCGCCACGATCGCCGAACGCACCATGCCGGTGATCGGCGGCGACCTGCCCGTCCGGGTCTCCAGCCTCGGGCAGGACGCCCAACTGCTCGGCGCCGCCGGGCTCGTCCTCGCCGCCGAACTCGGCGTCTCCTGAACCACTCCGCCCCGCCATGTTTCACCACCGAAAGGAACCGACAGTGAAGATCCGAACCGGTCTCGGCCTGGCAGTAGCCGGCGCCCTGGCCCTGTCCGCCTGCGGCCAGCCGGCCGCGACCACCGCCCCCGTCCCGGGCGCCACGACGACGCCCGCAGCGTCCGCCGCCGCGCCCGCCAACATCCGGGTGTGGCTCAACGGCACCGACACCCCGCAGGAGGCCCGCGACTTCCTGAAGAAGACCTTCGAGGCCCAGAACGCCGGCTCCACGCTGACCATCGAGGAGCAGCAGTGGACGGGCCTGGTCGACAAGCTGACCACGGCCCTCTCCAGCGACTCCCAGACCCCGGACGTGGTCGAGGTCGGCAACACCCAGGCCGCCACCTTCACCACCGTCGGCGCCTTCGCCGACGTCACCGCCGACCTCGCCGGCTGGGGCGGGGACGACCTGCTGCCCGGCTTCGTCGCGGCGGGCTCGGTCGACGGCAAGACATTCGCGGTGCCCTACTACGCGGGCAGCAAGGCCGTGTTCTACCGCAAGGACCTCTTCGAGAAGGCCGGGCTGACCATCCCCACCACGATGGCCGAGTTCGTCGACACCGCCATCAAGCTGAAGGCCGCCAACCCCGACAAGACGAAGAACTTCTCCGGCTTCTGGTTCCCGGGCAAGGACTGGCGCAACGCGGTCGCCTTCATCTGGGACGCGGGCGGCGACCTCGCCACCAACACCGGCGGCGCCTGGGCCGGCGCGCTGTCGGCGTCCGGCTCGCAGGCGGGCCTGGCGACCGTCCAGAAGCTGTTCACCGAGGCCTCCGCGGCCCCCAAGGACGGCGATGAGGCCGACACCTGGACGCCGTTCTGCGAAGGCCAGGCCGGCATGATCTCGGCTCCCGGCTGGGTGCGCGGGCTGATCCTGAGCGAGGAGAACGGCTGCCCCGACATGGAGAAGAACCTTGGCGTCTTCGCCCTGCCCGGCTCCGACGGCTCGTCGGCCCCGGTGCTGCTCGGCGGCTCCAACATCGCCGTCGCTGCCAAGAGCCCCAACCAGGAACTCGCCCGCAAGGCCGTCACGATCATGCTGAGCACCGAGTACCAGACCATCCTGGCCAAGGCCGGCCTGACCCCGGCCAAGGTGTCGCTGGCCTCGCTGCTGGGTGACGACGAGTCGGCGAAGGCGACCATCGCCGCCGCCAGCAACGCCCGCCTCACCCCCGCTGCCGCCGGCTGGGCCAGCGTCGAGGGCGCGATGATCCTGGAGGACTTCATGGTCAACGTGGCCAAGGGCGGCGACATCGCCGCGCTGGCCGCCGAGGTCGACGCCAAGATCACCGACAAGCTGAAGTAGTCCCCCTCACCACCGAGGGCCACCCTGTCGCGGTGAGCGCCAGCCAGTCCGGCTGGCGCTCACTGCCGGAGGCTGGCCCTCGCTGCAGGAAGGTGCGCCATGAGCACAGTGCAACCCCTCGACCTCGCCGCCGGGGCGAGCGGGACGGCCCTGCCGGGGCGCCGCCGACGCTTCCGCGGCCTCCCCTACGGCCTGCTGCTGCCCGCGGTGGCCGTCATCATCGTCGCGCTCGGCTACCCGCTGGTGCGCCAGGTCTGGCTCTCGTTCCACGAGTTCGGCCTGAAGCAGCAGTTCGGGCAACCGGCCGAATGGGTCGGGCTGGCGAACTACGTCGAACTGGCGACCGACCCCTACCTCTGGGAGGTGCTCGGACGCTCGGTGCTGTTCTGCCTGGTCAACGCTGCCGTCACCCTCGGCCTCGGGCTGTTCATCGCCCTCGTCATGCAGGCCATGAGCGCCGGCGTCCGGATCGCCACCCAGGCGGCCCTGCTGCTCGCCTGGGCGATGCCGGTGCTCGCCGTCCTGACGGTGTGGCAGTGGATGTTCGACACCACCTACGGCGTCGTGAACTGGGCGCTCACCGCGCTGGGCGGCGACTTCTCCGGCCACTCCTGGCTGATCGAGCCGCTCTCGTTCTTCGGGATCGCCACGCTGATCATCGTCTGGATGAGCGTCCCGTTCGTCGCGTTCACCGTCTACGCCGGGCTCACCCAGGTCTCCACGGACGCGATCGAGGCGGCCATGCTGGACGGCGCCGGCACGCTCGCCCGGGTGCGGCACATCATGCTGCCGGCCATCAAGCCGGTGCTGGCCGTGGTCGGGCTGCTGCAGATCGTGTGGGACCTGCGGGTGTTCACCCAGATCTACGTGTTGCAGCGGGCCGGCGGCACCGCGTCCGACACCAACCTGCTCGGCACCTACGTCTACCGGCTCGGCATCGGCGAGGGCAGCTTCGGCATGGCGGCCGCGGTCGCCATGTTCCTGCTCGCCGTCACGATCGTGCTCACCAGCCCCTACCTCGTCACCATGTTCCGCCAGGAGGACTGATGAAGCCGTCACTGCCCGCCCGGATCCTGGCCAACGCGGTCGGGGTGGTCGTCATCCTCGCCGCCGGGTTCCCGGTCTACTGGATGGTGAACACGTCCTTCCTGCCCACCCGGGCGATCCGCGCCTCCGAACCCACGTGGGTTCCCTTCGGAGGCAGCCTGGACAACTACGTCCGCCTGGTGCAGGCCGGCGATTTCACGCAGGCACTGTGGGTCAGCCTGCAGGTGGCGGTCGCGACGGTCGCGATCGCGCTCGTCTTCGCCTTCCTCGCTGCCCTCGCCGTGGCCCGGTTCCGGTTCCTCGGCCGCAAGTTCTTCATCGTCGTGATCCTGCTGATCCAGATGATCCCCGCCGAGGGGCTGTTCATCTCGCAGTACAAGCTGCTGGAGGGCATCCACCTGCTCAACACCGTCGCCGGCCTGACGCTGGTCTACGTGGCCACCGTGCTGCCCTTCACGATCTGGACGCTGCGCGGCTTCGTCGCGGGCATCCCAGCCGAACTGGAGGAATCCGCGCTGGTGGACGGCGCCGGCAGCGTCCGCGCCTTCTTCGCGATCACCCTGCCGCTGCTCGCACCCGGCCTGGTCGCCACCGGCGTGTTCGGGTTCATCCAGGCCTGGAACGAGTTCACGCTCGCCCTGGTCGTGATGAACTCCGAGGCGATGCACACCCTGCCGGTGTGGCTGCACAGCTTCACCAATACGAACCGCGGCACCGACTGGGGTGCGGTGATGGCCGGCTCGACGCTGATGGCGCTGCCGGTGATCATCTTCTTCATGATCGTGCAGGGACGGATGGCCTCGGGCATGGTCTCCGGGGCGGTCAAGGGCTGATGGACGAGTTGCACCGTCTCGCCTTCGCCGTCCTGCTGCCCGGGCTGTCGCGTCCCGCCCTCGACGCGGGGGTGGCCGACCTGCTCGGCGAGGGCCTCGGCGGTCTGTGCCTGTTCGGGACGGCTGCCACCGCCCCGCGGGAGGAGTTGCACGCACTGCTGGCCCGTGCGCACGGCCTCGCCGGGCAGCTGGTCGTCGCGATCGACGAGGAGGGCGGGGACGTGACCCGGCTGCACGCCGCCACCGGCAGCCCGTCGCCGGGCAATGCGGTGCTCGGCGCCGTGGACGACCCGGTGGCGACCCGGCGCGCGGCCCTGGCGATCGGCGCCGAACTCGCCGGCCTCGGCGTCACCCTCGACCTCGGCCCGGTGGCGGACGTGAACGCGGCCGCGGACAACCCGGTGATCGGGGTCCGCAGCTTCTCCGCCGACCCGGCCGTGGCGGCCCGCCACACCGCCGCCTGGGTGACCGGCCTGCAACAGGCGGGCGTCTCGGCGTGCGCCAAGCACTTCCCCGGCCACGGCTCGACCTCCTCCGACAGCCACCTCACGCTGCCCGTCGTGCCCGACGACGCCGCCACCGTCGCCGCGCGCGACCTGCCGCCGTTCCGGGCCGCCGTGTCCGCGGGGACGGACGCGGTGATGACCTCGCACCTGCTGCTGCCCCGGCTCGACCCCGAGCTCCCGGCGACCTTCTCGCCGACCGTTCTGGGGCTGTTGCGGGGCGACCTCGGCTTCACCGGCACGATCGTCTCCGACGCCCTCGACATGGCGGGCGCCTCGGCCGGCCGCGGCATCCCGGCCGCTGCCGTCGCCGCGCTGGCCGCCGGCGTCGACCTGCTCTGCCTCAGCGCCGACACCCCCGCCGACCTGGTCCGGGCGGTCCAGGCCGCGATCGTGGCGTCCGTCCGCGGCTGCGAGCTTCCCGAGGCGCGTCTCGTCGAGGCGGCGGGACGGGTGGCGCGGCTGCACCGCCTGCCCGCACCCGACCCCGATCCGCTCACCGACGCCGAGGCCGTGGCGCTCGCGGCGCGGGCGATCACGATCACCGGCGAGCTGCCCGACCTCGCCGGCGCGCACCTGGTGCAGGTCGACACCCCGGCGTCGATCGCGGTGGGCCGCGTCCCCTGGGGGCTGCCCGGCGGCATCGTCATCGACCCCGGCGACCCCTCCCCCGGCCTGGCCCGGCTCTGCGAGCGGAACGGACGGCGCGTCGTGCTCGTGCAGGTGCGGGACGCGCTCCGCTGCCCCGGCTTCGACGGCATCATGGCTGCCATGCGCACGTGGGGCCGACCAGTCGTGATCGAGTACGGGTGGCCGACGGCCGCGGCGAGCCCCACCGTGTTCACCCGGGGCGCCTCCCGGGCGAGCACCGTGGCGCTGGCCGCCCTGCTGCGCGACCACGGGTGGCGGGGATGATCGGCTTCGGGCTCGACATCGGTGGCACCAAGACCCTCGGGGTGGCGGTCGACCCCGACGGGCGGGTGCTCGCCGACGCGCTGCAGCCGACTCGTCCTGGCGCCGAAGGAGTGGTGGGCACCGCGCTGGCGGTGATCGCGGCCCTGCGCGACCGGGTCGGAGCCCCGGCGAGCGTCGGCGTCGGCGTGCCCGGGGTGGTCGAGGCCGGCAGCGGCGTCGTCCGGCACCCGGTCAACCTCGGCCTCGCCGAGCCGGAACTGGCCCTCGGACGGGCGCTCGGCGCTGTCCTCGGACAGCCGGTGGTGGTCGAGAACGACGTCAACGCCGCCGCCCTGGGAGCACTGGCGTGGCTGTCCGAGGGTGGCCGGGGCGCCGTCCGCGACCTCGTCTACCTCAGCCTCGGCACCGGGGTCGCGGCCGGCATCATCCTGGACGGACGGCTGCGCCGCGGCGCCACCGGCACGGCCGGGGAGATCGGCCACCTGCCGATCGCGGACGGCCCGGTCTGCCGCTGCGGCCAGCACGGCTGCGTCGAGACCGTCGCCTCGGGCCGGGCCCTCGCCCGCGCGTGGCCCACCCCGACCGGGCACGCGCTGCCCGCGCTCCTGGCCGCCGTCGCGGCCGGCGACCCGGCCGCAGTTGCGGTGTGGGAACGCTTCACCGACGGGGTGGCCGCCGCCCTGGGGATCGCTGCGCTGGCCGTCGACCCGGAATGGTTCGTGGTCGGCGGTGGTCTCGCGGGCGTCGGCCGGCCCCTGCTGGAGGGCGTCACCGCCGCCCTGGCCAGGCGTGCCGCGGCCTCGGACTTCCTGGCGGGGGTCGACATCGCCGCGCGCACCGTCCTGGTGCCCGCCGGCCTGCCCGTCGGCGCGCTGGGCGCGGCCCTGGCCGCCGTTACCGGGTGAAGCCAGCCTGAACCCGCGCTGCCCGAGTTTGGCCGTCCCGTCGCCCGGAGCCTCCCGGAGTCGGTAGCGTGGGGGCGGTCCCAAACCAGTGTCGAGGAGAGACATGTCGCGTATCGAGAACGCCAGCCTTCGCAGCAAGATCACCACCGCTGAGGAAGCCGCTGGTCTCATCAAGCACGGAATGAACGTCGGTTTCTCCGGCTTCACCGGCGCCGGCTACCCCAAGAAGGTGCCGGTCGCCCTTGCCGCGCAGATCAAGGCCGCGCACGAGCGCGGCGAGGAGTTCATGATCGGGTGCTTCACCGGCGCCTCCACCGCCCCCGAGCTGGACGGTGCGCTGGCCGAGGTGGACGGCATCAGCTTCCGGATGCCCTACCAGTCCGACCCGATCATGCGGAACAAGATCAACGCCGGCATCAGCGGCTACTCCGACATCCACCTGTCGCACTCCGGCCCCCAGACCTGGGCGGGTTTCCTCGGCAAGCTCGACGTGGCCGTGATCGAGGTCACCGCCATCACCGCCGACGGCGAGCTGATCCCGTCCTCGTCGGTCGGCAACAACACCACCTGGCTGCGCGCCGCGGACCGGATCATCCTCGAGGTCAACTCCTGGCAGAGCATCGACCTGCACGGCATGCACGACATCTACGAGGGCGTCGCGCTGCCGCCGGACCGCAAGCCGGTGCCGCTGGTCGCCGCCGGTGACCGCATCGGCCGCACCACGATGCGGGTCGATCCCGAGAAGATCGTCGCGATCGTCGAGACCGACGACGCCGACCGCAACACCCCGTTCAAGCCGCTGGACGACGAGTCGCGGCTGATCGCCAGCCACCTGCTCGACTTCCTCGCCTACGAGGTGAAGCAGGGCATCCTGCCCAAGAACCTGCTGCCGCTGCAGTCCGGGGTGGGCAACATCGCCAACGCGGTGCTCGCCGGCCTGCTGGAGGGCCCGTTCGAGAACCTGACCTCCTACACCGAGGTGATCCAGGACGGCATGGTCGACCTGCTCGACTCGGGCAAGATGACGGTCGCCTCGGCTACCGCGTTCTCGCTCAGCCCCGAGTACGCGCACCGGATGAACGACAACGCCGCGGACTACCGCGACAAGATCATCCTGCGGCCCCAGGACATCTCCAACAACCCGGAGATGATCCGCCGGCTCGGCGTGATCTCGTGCAACGGCCTGATCGAGGCCGACATCTACGGCAACGTGAACTCGACCCACATCATGGGGTCGCGGATGCAGAACGGCATCGGCGGTTCGGGCGACTTCACCCGCAACGCGTACATCTCGACCTTCGTCACCCCGTCCACCGCCAAGGGCGGCGCGATCTCGGCGATCGTCCCGATGGTGTCGCACCACGACCACACCGAGCACGACGTGATGGTGGTGATCACCGAGCAGGGGCTGGCCGACCTGCGCGGCCTCTCCCCGCGGCAGCGCGCCACGGCGGTCATCGACAACTGCGCGCACCCCGACTACCGCGACATGCTGCACGAGTACTACGACCACGCCTGCAAGGTCGCCAACGGCCAGCAGACCCCGCACGACCTGCGGCTGGCCCACAGCTGGCACGTCCGGTTCCTGGAGACGGGCTCGATGCTCCCGGCCTGAGGCCTCCCCGCGCGGCGGCGTCCCCTCCCGGGGCGCCGCCGTTCGCATGCCCCGCTGACAGAGCCCGACGAACCCTGGGCCTGTCGAAGGGTCGACCTCCCGAGCTTCGCCGCCGCCGCTCAGTGACCCAGCAGCAGACTGGCGAGTTCGGCCACGCTGTCGACCACCGCTGTCGGTCCGGCGGCGCGCAACGCCGCGGGCTCCCCGGCACCCCAGGTGACCGCGATCACGTCCATCCCGGCGGCGAGGGCGGCGAGCACGTCCACCACGGCGTCGCCGACGTAGACCGCGTCGGCTGCCGGGACGCCGAGACGCTCCAGTGCCAGCAGTAGCGGCTCCGGCTCGGGCTTGTGCCGGTCGGTGTCCTCGAGCACCACGGTGAGCGGGACCGGCAGCTCGAGCAGGTCGCGGGTGAGCTGCGCGGACTCCTGACGCTTGGAGGTGACCACGCCGACACGCAGGCCGGCCTCCGCGAGTGCTGCCAGCAATTCCTCCACCCCCTCATACGGTCGGATCATCGCCGCGATGTTCGCACGGTTGAATTCGAGGTAGGAATTGGTCAATTCCACGGCACGTGCGGGGTCGAGCCGCCCGAAGGTCACCGGCATCGGCTCCCCGATCCAGCCCCGCGCCACCTCACGGTCGAGAGCAGTCCGCAGCACCGACTGCACGGCATGGTCGTAGGAGGCGATAATGAGCGCGATGGTGTCGGCCAGGGTTCCATCGAGGTCGAACACCACCGCGCGCCAAGGAGGTGGGGTCATCCCACCAGCCTATGAGTTCAGAGGGGGACTCACACGTGACAACCACGACCGCCAAGCCCCGCGGACGCCGGCCCGGAAACGCCGACACGAGGGGATCGATCCTGGAGGCAGCCCTCCGGCTGTTCTCACACGACGGCTACGACAAGGTCTCGCTCCGCGCCATCGCCCGCGAGGCTGACGTCGACCCCGCCCTGGTGCACCACTACTTCGAGAGCAAGGCCGACCTGTTCGCCCGCGCTGTGCTCGATGTCGAGTTCGACCCCGACTCCCTGCTCACCGAGGCACTGGAGGGTCCAGAGGAGACCCTCGGACACCGGGTCGCGGTCGCCCTGCTGCGGGCGTGGGAACGTCCGGGCATCAAGGACCGGACCAGCGCGATGATCCGGGCCGCCGTGAACGACGAGGGTGCCCGGCGTCCGCTGGCCGAGTTCCTCTCCAAGGAGCTCTTCCTCAAGCTGGCCCAGCACTTCGGTCACAGCGACGCCCGGCAGCGCGCGCAACTGGCGCTGGCCACGCTGCTGGGGGTGATCATGGTGCGCGACATCCTGCGGATCCCGCCGACCACCCGCAGTGCCGATCTCGCCCGCGGCCTGGGGCGTGCCCTGCAGCAGTACCTCGTGGAACGCTGGGCCTGAGGGTTCGAGAGCTCGGCCTAAGCTGGGCCGTCCAGTCCCGCTGAGCCAGCCGCGGAGGTGCGATGTCCGACCAGGGCGTGATCGTCCCGGGCCCTGACGAGCCCGGAGGCGAGCCGGGCGTGATCCGGTCGGAGGGCATTCCCGGGGTGCCCGCCCCGACGCTGGAGCCGCCGGGGACGCCGGTGAGCCCGCGGACGGGAGAGCCGGCGCGGCCCTGGACCGTGACGGCCGCGGCCGCCGCCGGCTACCTGGTCGTCGCCGTGCTGGCGGTGACGACGGGCTGGACCTACCTCGTCGCGGTAACGCGCTTCGCGGAGGCGTCCTGGCTCATGGGCCGCTTCGACACCGAGCCCGGCTCGCTGGCCCGGGTGCTGCTGGCGGTGGCCGTCACCGCGGCCGTGCTGGCGGTCGCCGTTCCTGCCGCGATCACCGGGTACTACGCGTGGGCCGGCTACGGCTGGACCAGGTGGAGCGCGCTGGTGGCGGCCGTCGCGTCAACCCTCTGCCTGCTGCTGACCCCGTTGGCCCAGGTCGCGATCGGGCTGGCCGTGTTGCAGGCCGTGGCGGTGTGGCTGCCCCCCAGCCGACGGTTCTTCGCGGTGTGGCGGCAACGCCGGCACCCCGCACCGCAGGTGAGCGAGCCGGTCACGGCCGTCCGGTACGGGCCGCTGCCGCGGTACCGCTGACCATGCCGCCCGCCGCTCGGGGTGCAGTAGCGTACCGCCCGTGAACCTGGCCTCCCTGCTCCGCGACCTGCTGCGCGCCGTCACCCGTCCCGCCGCGAACGGCTCCCCGGCCGCTCCCGGACGGACGCGCCCGCGTCCGACAGCGCCGGCCCCGGCGCCCACGGCCAGTTCGGACGGCTACCCCGGCGACTTCACCGGGGTGCCGGTGATCGAGTACGCGCCCCGGGACGGGCGGCTCGCCGACCCCGGCGAGGTCGCCTGGACGTGGGTGCCCTACGAGGAGGACCACAGCCAGGGCAAGGACCGTCCCGTCCTGATCATCGGACGCGACGGCGACTGGCTGCTCGCGCTGCCCCTGACCTCACAGGACCACGACCGGGACGCCGGACAGGAGGCCTCCCAGGGCCGCTTCTGGCTCGACATCGGGACGGGTCCGTGGGACACCTCCGGCCGCAGCAGCGAGGTGCGGGTCAACCGCATCCTGCGGGTCGCGCCCGACGCGGTACGGCGGGTCGGCGCCCGGCTCGACCAGCCCCGGTTCGAGGCGGTCGCCCGGGCCGTCCTGCCGCACTACCGTTGAGCCCGGCCGGGCGAGGCGGTCAGGCGACCCGTCCGGCGCCGTCCACGGCCGCGACGGTGAAGCAGGAGGGCGCGGTGAACCCGGCCGCGCCGAAGGCCCGCTCGACGGCCCCGACGACCTCCGGGACGGCTGCCGTCTCCACGACAGCGATCGCGGCGCCACCGAAACCGCCCCCGGTCATCCGGGCACCGATCGCGCCGGCGCCCATGGCCGCCTCGACCGCGGCGTCGAGTTCGGGGGTCGAGATCTCGAAGTCGTCCCGCATCGAGGCGTGGGAGGCGAGCAACTCCTCGCCGATCGCGCGCGGCCCGGCGTCGCGCAGGCGCTCGACCGTCGCGATCACGCGGGCATTCTCGGTCACCACGTGCCGCACCCGGCGGAACGTCACCTCGTCGAGCACACCCTCGGCCCGGGCGAGGTCGGCCTCGGCCAGGTCGCGCAGGCTGGGGACGCCGAGGGCTGCGGCGCCCTGCTCGCAGGAGGCGCGGCGGGACCCGTAGCCGCCGTCGGCATGGGCGTGGCTGACTCGGGTGTCCATCACCAGGACGCAGAGGCCGGCCGCGGCCAGCCCGAGCGGGACGACCTCTGCCTCCAGCGAGCGGCAGTCGAGGAAGACCGCGCTGTCGGCGGCACCCAGGAGGGAGGCGGACTGGTCCATGATCCCGGTGGGGGCGCCCACCACGACGTTCTCGGCGCGCTGTCCGACCCGCGCCAGGGTGCGCCGGTCCAGGCCGAGGCCCCACAGCTCGTCCAGGGCGGTCGCCACGGCGCTCTCGATGGCCGCGGACGAGGAGAGCCCGGCGCCGACCGGGACGTCGGAGACCAGCGCGACGTCGAAGCCGGGCAGGGCGGCGAG
>Ga0073899_10001475_pt1 | contig 21584 bp, 24 predicted proteins | sample KloWWTmetaKNB5Ph_FD_88975 | JGI IMG/M metagenome (GOLD analysis project Ga0073899, IMG submission 88975) | Active sludge microbial communities from Klosterneuburg, Austria, studying microevolution and ecology of nitrifiers - Klosterneuburg... | ecosystem: Engineered > WWTP > Aerobic digester >... | reverse complement strand
GCCACCATCGCCGACGTCCTCGGCATCTCGACCGGCACCGTGAAGAGCCAGCTCTCGCGTGCCCTGGACCACCTGCGCAACTACCTGGGAGGAGACGCATCATGAACGACCTCGACGACCTCATCGGCACGACCCTGCACGAGCACACTGCCGCGGCCGCGCCCGACGACTCCCTCGCCGGCCGCGTCCAGGCCACCGGACGACGCATCCGCCGCACCCGAGCCGCCGGCGTCGCCGTCCTCGCGCTGGTCGCCATCGGCGGCGCCGCCTGGGGGGCGAGCGCACTGAACCGGCTGGCCGACCCGCCGATCGCGGCGACCCCCAGCCCGACCGCGCCGGCCACCACACCTGTCCCGACGGCGACCGCGGCCGAGACCGCGCGGCCGCTGGAGAACACCCGGGACGTGACGAAGCTCGGCGCCCCGGTCGAACACCGCACCACCGAATACCTGGTGAGCGACTTCGCCTCCCCCGACGGCAGCCTGCGCTGCTTTATCGGCACCGTCGGTGCCGGGTGCCAGGGCGACGAATGGGCCAAGGGAGTCGAGCCCTCGGCGAAGATCTGCGACGGCGAGGGCGCCGTGCTAGGCCCCGAACTGTGGGTCGACGAGCCGGCGGCCTGGGCGTGTGGCACCGACCCGCACTCGCTGCCCTACTTCAACGCCGACGGCGGCCAGCTCGCCTGGTGGGACGCCGAGTTCGGCAAGAAGCTCCCGGGGCCGTCCGACAGCACGGGCGCCATGGCCGGCCTGCCCGCCGGGTCGACGCTGATTGCCGGCGACTTCCGGTGCACCGGCACCGACGGCGGCGGCGTCGAGTGCACCAACACCCGCACCGGCGAGGGGTTCTCGGCCCGCTTGGACGAGGTCAGCCTGCAGCCTTGACGCCTTCCAGGGTCCCTCGCTTCCGCTGGCGCGAACGGGGTGGGGGCGACTCCGGCACCGACCGGTGCGTCACGCCCCGACTTCGCTCCCGAAAGGACCGTAGCTCCCGAACGTTCGGGAGCAACGGTCCCTTTCGGGAGCGCGGCGCTTGGGTGGGGTCGTCGGGAGGGGACGATGGGCGAGGCTTCGACAAGCTCAGCCGTCGTCGGGCTCAGCCGTCGTCGGGGTAGCCGTCGTCGGGGTCAGCCGTCGTCGGGCTCAGCCGTCGTCGGGCTCAGCCATCGTCGCCTCAGCGGTCCAGGACGCAGTCGATCCGGGTCGCCCACACCGGGGTGTCGGGCAGCGTCTCCCCTGGCCGCCGCAGCATCGCGGCGATCACCACGCAACCGCTCGGCGCCGCGGCGGGCCACGGCGTGTACCCGTCGGTGAAGACCACGATCAGGTCCGGACGTGGCCGCAGCGTCGTCGCGGTGGCGATCCCGACGCGCATGTCGGTGCCGCCGCCCCCGACGAGGTCGGCCTCGGCGGCCTTGCGGACGCGGGTGACCGCGCCGACGGCCGCGTCACAGGCCAGCACGCTGATACTCGCGTCGGGGATGCCGAGCCCGCGCAGGGCGCCGTCGACCTCGCCCATGGCCCGGCCCAGCAGCCCGTCGTCGATGCTGGCCGAGGTGTCTACCACCATGGCGACCGCCGGGACGGGCCGGCGCCAGCCCGGACGCAGCACCTCGGGCTGCACCGACGCCCGCCGCGACGGCCTCGTCCACGTGGGTTCGTGGCGGCCGCTCGTCCAGCCGATGCCCCGCCGGACGGCCCTGGCCAGCAGCGGCTCCCAGGGGATGGTCGGCTCGGTGAGCTGCTTCGCCCAGCGAGCCGCCTCCCCTGGCGTGGTGCCTCGCCCCTTGCGGGCCGCCAGGTAGTCGATCGCGACCCGCTCGCGGACGCCCGCGGCGTCGACCCGTTCCAGGGTGCCGACGTCGGCGTCGGGCGGCAGGTCGCTGGCGCGCGGGATGCCGTCCGCGGCCCAACCGCAGCTGTCCCGGTCCGAGAGCTGGTCCAGCCCGTCGCCACCGCCCTCGGCCGGCAGACCGGTGATCACCGCGAAGTAGTCCTCCGCGGAGCGGCCCGGACGGAGCCGCGGATCGGCGCGCCGGGCGGTGGCGGACCGACGCAGCACGGGCTCGGGGCAGCAGCCGTCCGCGGCGAGGGTGTCGACGACCGTGAGGTCGCAGCCGAGCTGCCACGCGCGGCTGGTGCTGCCGTCAACCCGGATCGACCGGGCCCTGCCCGCATGGTCGAGCAGCAGGTGCCACACCACATGGGCCAGCTCCCGGCCCAGGTCCGGGACGCTCACTGCCGCCGCCCACTCGGGGTTGAGGTACAGCCGCCAGTACTCGTCGGCCCGGACCGTGTCCACCTCCGGCGACGGCACGGTGCTGAGCGCGTACACGGCCGTCGCCAAATAGGCCAGGTCCCGCGGGGAGTCGTCCCCGACCGACCCGGCCCCGACCGACACCGAACCTTCAGGCGGCTGGCTGATCAGCCACAGCTTCGCCGCGGCGACGCGCTCGGCGACGGCGTCCATCAGAGCAGCCCGGCCTGGGCGAGCGCGCCGGCGAACACCCGGATCGAGCCGGGCAGCCCGGCCGTGGCCGGACGGGTGCCCGGACGCATCAGCGCCCGGATCACCGGCACGGCCGGGTCCGGACTGCCGAGTTCGGTCGCCGCCTGGGCGCAGGCCTCGACCGCAGCCGTCCAGCGCGCCGCGGTGGGGCTGCGGTGGTAGGCGGCCAGCACCGACTGCAGGATCACGTAGACGCGGTCGGGGCGGGTGCCCGTGAAGGTGAAGCCCCCGTCGAGCACCAGCTCCGGATCGGGCAGGTCCAGCTCGGCCGAGTACCGCAGGAACTCGTGCGCCACCGCGTTGCCGACGCACCCGGCCACCAGCAGCGCCGTCACCTTCCGGGACGCGCCGCCGGCGATGGCCCAGGCGGACAGCCGTCCGGCGTAGTCCCAGGTGCGCGGCGTCGGGAAGGCCCGGCCGCGGTCGATCGCGTCCTTCGGGATGGCGGAGAGCTGCGCGCTGCGACGGTTCAGAAAGCCCGCGATCAGCGCCCGCTGGCCGTTCAGCCGCTCCTGGTACTCCGCCGGCGGCGGGCCGACCGGCAGCTCCGGCCACGCCCCGCTGACCAGGCATTCGCTGTACACCTCCAGCGGCAGCCCCCAGTCGAGGTGGACGAACCGGGAGGCGGTCGGCGCGGCCAGCTCCCAGCCGGCCGCGGCGATGTCGGCCGGGTTCGCCGCCGCGACGAACGAGACCGTCTCCGGCAGCTGCAGGTCGCCCACCTGGTAGTGGGTGAGCGGACGCAGCGCCGCGGCCTGCAGGGCGGGCGAGGCGGTGGAGAACTCGTCGAAGAACGCGATGGACGGGCCGTCGTGCGCGGCCAGCCGCTTGGCCCACGCCGGGGGAGCCAGGCTCACCTGCCCGTCGTGCAGCAGCGGCAGTCCGGCCAGGTCGCTCGGCTCGTAGTGGCTGATGATCAGGGTCTCGACGTGCCAGCCGAGGCGGGCCGCCGACTCGACCACCGAGGTCTTCCCCGAGCCCGGGTCGCCCCACAACAGCGCCGGGATCCGGGCGCTGATGCAGACGCCGAGCGCCGCCAGCACGTTCTCGTAGTCACGCCGGTCGGTGACGGTCATGGGTGTTTCCTCTCCTCGGGGGCCGGCAGGTCCGCCAGGCGGCGGGCCCCCCGGCGGATCAGGGCGCTGGCGGTGGTGGGCGTCCCGGCGGCGACCAGGATCAGGCCGGCCTGGGTGCGGTCGATGCCCTCGGGGGCGTTGCGTAGGACGAGGTCGAGCGCCGCCGCGGTCGGCGCCAGCCGTCCCCCGCGCACGAGCCGGTTGACCGCGAGGACGTCGGCCAGGCTCGGCCGGCACCCCGCACCCAGCCAGCCGGCGAGCACCTGCCCGGCGTTGTTGCGGCTGCCATCGGTCGCGTCCGCGAGCGCCTGCACGTCCGCCAGCCGGTACGGGCCGCCGAGCAGGCTGCCGATCAGTCGCCAGTGCAGGCCGCTGAGGTACCACTCGCGGCGCTCGGTGGGGGCCGCGGCGTCGTGCGGACGCCAGGTGGAGGCGGCCCAGCAGACCGCCTCGGGGCTGTCCCCGGCGTAGGGCGCGAGGTCCGCCAGCGTCGCGCCGCAGCCGGCGACGTGCAGGTAGCCGATCGCCGCCATCGGACGGGTCAGGCCGAGCCCGGTGTGCAGCCGTTCGACCTCGTCGGGGTGGAGGCCGACCTCCCACAGCCACGCCAGGTCGGTGTGGTGGTCTACTGCGGCCGAGCGTGCCTGGCCGGGCGGTGCCGCGTCGAACACGGTCCCGGCGGCGCGCTCGATCGCCACGATCAGCCGACTGCAGGCGGCCGTGTCGGCGCCGAACGCGCGCGCCCAGTGCCGCAGCGTCCGCAGGTGCGCGGCGGCGTCCTCGGGTTTCCGCCAGAACCCGCCGCCGACCCCGCACTCGCAGTCGCGCGCCGGCTGGATCGCCTCCCAGCGGCCCTGCGGGGTGCGGCGGATGCCGGGCGGGACGAGGCGCTGCCGGTGCAGCCAGACCTGCCGGACGCAGGGCAGTCGACGCTCGGTGAGGTCGATGCAGGCGATCGTCGAGCCGAACGCTGCGGCGATCCGCTCCAGCTCCAGGTCGTGGCCGGTCTCGGCCGTCCAGTCCGGCCGGATGACGACCGGATGCCGCCCGGCGCGGCCGGGCTTTCCGCCGCACGCGACCGAGATCTGCACAGCCGACGACGAGGGGAAGTGGGACAAGGAACACCTCCGATGCCGCGCCGAACGAGGCTCCCGATCCTGCCACCGGCCACCGACAGTCCGGCCGCCGCCGGGCCCCGGAAGTGCCGCTCCCGCGCGTCGCCGCCGCCGCGTGTCGCCGCAAAGTGTCCTCTGACAAGCCCGGACGTGGACGCGTCCGGCCGGGGCGTACTGCTGCCCCCTTTCGCGCCCGCGGTCCGGTGGGCTAGTCTCAGCTGGCATTCCGAGCGGGGGTATCAATGGCGGACCTTTCCTTGGCAGAGGTGATCGACCTCGACGAGTTGCAGCGCACCCTGGAGGATTTCTCGGATGCGACGGGCCTCGCGACGGTCGGGGTGGACATCCGGGGCATCCCGGTGACGAACGTCAACTCGTTCACCGACTTCTGCCGCTCGATGCGCGCCGACCCGGTGCGCAGCCAGCTGTGCTACGGGTGCGATGCCCACGGCGGCCTGCAGTCGCTGATCCAGGGCACACCGCACGTCTACCGTTGCCACGCCGGGCTGGTGGACTTCTCGCTGCCGCTCACCAACGGCAGCACCTACCTCGGGGCGATCCTCTGCGGCCAGGTCCGGGTGCCGGAGCGCGAGCAGCCCGACTACCTCACCGCCCGGTCGGCGTGGGAGGGCGACCCGCAGCTGGCGGACCTGTACGACGGCGTCCAGCAGTCGCACCTGCGGCGCGTGGTCGCCGCCGCGAAGACCCTGCTCGGGCTGAGCCTCGGGTTCCTCGACCAACGCTCCCGCCCCCGCGCCCTCGACCCCCAGCCGCTGCTCTCGGCCGCCGCGGAGCGTCCGCGGCGGCTGCCGCTGGCGACGGTGCCGCAGCCGCAGGCGGCCGTCCCCGAGTTGGGCGCGCCCGCCCGTCCGTCCCCCAGCCTGAAGGAGGCCCTCGACGCCGAGGACCTGGCGACCGCCGTGGTCGAGGTGAGCCGGACCCTCGACGACGTCTTCCAGGACCGGGACGGCCCCGCGCGGCGCCTCGCCGAACTGGAGGACGAGATCGTGGCGGCGACGGTGGCGTGCGCGCCCCGGCTGGCGCCCCACCTCACCCAGATGGTGCAGCGGCACCGCGAGCGCCGCGCCACGTCCGTCGACCGCTACCAGACCCAGCTGTACCTCGAACGGATGCTCGGCATGGTGCTGGACGAGGTGCTGCGGTCCCGGCCGCACCGCCGGCAGGACCTGCGCGACCTGCTGAACACGATCGCCCGACACCCCAACCGTGCCCTCTCGCTGACGGAGGCCGCGGCCGCGACCCACTGGTCACCCGGTCACCTCTCCAAGTTGTTCAAATCGGTCACGGGCTGCACATTCGTGTCGTATGTGACCGCCTGGCGGATCTGGCGGGCGCGGCTGCTGCTAGCTTCCACGCAGATGCCGATCCGGCGGATCGCAGTGGAGCTGGACTTCCACCAGGTCAACTACTTCTCCCGGGTCTTCCGGTCGCACGTGGGGATGTCGCCCAGCGAGTATCGGCGTCTCAGTACGACGCGCGAGGGGAGACCACCCGGTGTTCCGCTTCAAGTTGACCACCACGCTGTGCTACGGACCTGACTCACTGTCGGCGCTGGGCGAACTCGCCGGGCGCCGGGTCCTCATCGTCACCGACGCGTTTCTCGCCACAACCCCGCTGCTCGGGCAGGTGCGCGCCGCGCTGGCCGGCGCAGAGATCGAGGTGTTCGACCAGGTGATCCCCAACCCGGACGTCGCCGCCGTCACGGCCGGGTTCCGCGCCTTCCTCGCGTTCGGGCCGGACGCGTTGGTCGCGGTCGGCGGCGGCTCGCCGATCGACACGGCCAAGGCCGTCCGCAAGCTGGCGATGGAGCAGGGGTACCGCACCGACGGCGGCTTCTACGTCGTCCCCACCACGAGCGGTTCGGGGTCGGAGGTGACCTCGTTCGCCGTGGTGACCGACAGCCACCACCAGAAGTTGCCGCTCACCTCGCCCGACATGCTGCCCGACGTCGCCATCCTCGACCCGGACGCGGTGAGCACCGCCCCGCCCCGGCTCGTCGCCGACTCCGGGATGGACGCGATCAGCCACGCCATCGAGGCCTACGTCGCCATCGGCCACAACGACTTCTCCGATGCGCTGGCAGAGAAGGCGCTGCGGATCGCCGACACCTACCTGCTGCGCAGCTACCGGAGCAACTCCGACACCAAGGCCCGCGAGCACCAGCACACCGGGGCGACCATGGCGGGGATCGCGTTCCAGAACTCCGGCCTCGGCATCGTGCACGGCCTGTCGCACGCCATCGGCGGCTCGTTCCCTGTCGCCCACGGCCGGCTCAACGGCATCCTGCTGCCGCACGTGATCGAGTTCAACGCCGGCGAACTCGGGGTGCGTCCCGGCGAGGTCACCGAGGTGGGACGCCGGTACGTCACCCTGGCGAGGTCGCTCGGGCTGGCGGCCTCCAGCGACCGCAACCTCGTGCTCGGCCTGGTCGGCTGGGTGGAGCGGGTGCGCCGTGAGCTGGAGATGCCCGGGACGGTCACCGCCGCCGGGGTGGACGCCGCGGCCTTCGTCGCGGCGATCCCCGAGCTGGCCGCCACCGCCCACCGGGACTTCTGCACCTCCGGGAACCCGATCGCGGTGACCGAGGCCGACCTGGCCGGCTTGCTGCGGCTCGTCGTCTGAGGCCCGCAGCTCAGGCGAGCCGCGCCCGTAACGCGTCGATTCCCTCGCCGGTCAGCGCCGACACCGCGAAGACCTCGGCCGTCCCGGCGAGCCGGAGGTGGTCGACCGCGTGCGCCACGTCCGCCGGTGTGGCGAGGTCGATCTTGGTGACCACCCCGATCGAGGGCCGCGTGAAGTAGCTCGTGAACCCGGGCGGGATCTTCGCCTCCAGCTCGCCGGCCGCGGCGAGCAGCACCACCAGGTCGACCTCGTACGAGGCGAGCAGCAGCGCGTGCTTGAACCACGGCAGTTCCAGGTACTCCCCCGGGGTGTCGAGCACCTCGCCTTCCGTGACGATGGCCGGTGTCTTGGCGTAGACGAGTTCTGCCCCGTGCAGGCGCTGCAGCAGGGTGGTCTTGCCGCAGCCGACGCTGCCGACCAGCAGGATCCGCTGCATCGACAGGCTCAGGTGCGGGTCAGCGTCGGACGGGCGAAGCCGAGCGGCCCGCAGAGCACCTCGACGACGCCAGCGACCGCAGCCTCCACGTCGGTGAGGCTGCCGAGTACCACCAGCGAGCCGGAGAAGCGGTCGATGAAGCCCAGTTCCACTCCCGCGGCCTTGGTGGCGACGTCGGCCGCGATGATGGCCGCCTCCGCCGGCGTGATCGTCATGACACCGATCGAGGTGCCGGCGACCGGCAGCCCGATCTTGGGGAACAGCTTGGGGTAGGGGTTGGCCACGACGTGCGCCAGCGTCACCTGCTTGCCGGGCACGAACTCCTGGATGACCCGCTGCTTCTCCTGTGCCATCGCGTCCTTGCCTGGGGCTGCCGCGGCCGCGGCAGCGACCGCCAGCGCCCATCGTCGACCCCTCGTGCCCCGCCCTGTCAACCGTCCGGACGCAACTGCGCCCGGGTTCGCACCCTGCCGGGCGGAGTAGCACTTTTTGGTCGCCCGCAGCACGGAAATGTCGCCCGAAAGTGGCTCCTGCTTGGCCGTTTAGTGCCCCGGAGGCAGACCTATCCTGCTGGGCAATGCCCGTCCGGTCGCCGGCCGGCGGCACACCGACCCAATGAAGGAGCCCGGAATGCAAGAAGCCCTCGGAATGGTGGAGACGAAGGGTTTCGTCGCCGCCGTTGAGGCCGCCGACGCCATGGTCAAGTCGGCCAACGTAGTTCTCATCGGAAGCCAGCGGGTTGGCTCGGGCCTGGTCACCGTGCTCGTGCGCGGCGACGTCGGCGCCGTCAAAGCCGCGACCGACGCCGGTGCCGTCGCCGCCCAGAACGTCGGCGAGCTGGTCTCCGTCCACGTCATCCCGCGTCCGCACACCGACGTGGAGAAGATCCTCCCGTCCGCGCAGCAGTGAGGGGAGTGAGCACCCATGGCAAGTGAGGAACTTATCAACCAGCTCATGTCCGCCGTCATGCAGAAGATCGACTCCGGTGCCGCCGCCCCGGCCGCCCCGGCTCGCGCGGCCGCCCGTCCGGCCAGCACCGAGTTCGTCGGCTGCAACCCGCTCGGCGACACGATCGGCCTGGTCATCGCCAACGTCGACCCGCAGATCCACGCCCTGATGAAGATCGACCCCCGCTACAAGTCGATCGGCATCGTCGGTGCCCGCACCGGCGCCGGCCCGCACATCTTCGCCGCGGACGAGGCAGTGAAGGCCACCAACACCGAGATCGTCACCATCGAACTGCCCCGCGACACCAAGGGCGGCGCCGGCCACGGCTCGTTGATCATCTTCGGCGCGCTGGACGTCTCCGACGCCCGCCGGGCCGTCGAGGTCACCCTCGCCGAACTCGACCGCACCTTCGGCGACGTGTACGCCAACGACGCCGGCCACCTGGAGTTCCAGTACACCGCGCGGGCCTCCTACGCCCTGAACAAGGCGTTCGGCGCCCCGCTGGGCAAGTCGTTCGGCATCACCGTCGGCGCCCCGGCAGCGATCGGCGTCGTGCTCGCCGACACCGCGGTGAAGGCCTCGACGATCGACGTCATCGGCTACGCCAGCCCGGCCGCCGGCACCAGCTACTCCAACGAGGTCATCTCGTTCTTCAGTGGCGACTCCGGGGCCGTCCGGCAGGCGATCATCGCCGCGCGCGAGGTCGGCCGCGGCCTGCTCGGCGCACTCGGTGCCTACCCCGAGTCCGTCACGACCCCCTACATCTGAGACGAGGCGGTTTCGTGAGAAGCAAGCGTTTCGAGGCACTCGATGCCCGACCCGTCAACCAGGACGGGTACGTGACCGAATGGCCCGAGGTCGGCCTGATCGCCATGAGCAGCCCGAACGACCCCACACCCTCCATTAGGGTCGAGGGCGGCCGGGTCGTCGAGCTGGACGGCAAGCAGCGCGCCGAGTTCGACATGATCGACACCTTCATCGCCGACTACGGCATCAAGCTGGACAACGCCGAGGCCGTCTGCCGGATGGATTCCCTCGACCTGGCCCGGCAGCTGTGCGACATCAACGTGCCCCGCTCGGAGGTGGTCAAGCTGACCACCGCGATGACCCCCGCGAAGATCTGCGAGGTCCTCGGCATGATGAACGTGCTGGAGATGATGATGGCGCTCACCAAGATGCGCGCCCGCAAGAACCCGGCCAACCAGGCGCACGTCACCAACGTGAAGGACAACCCCGTCCAGATCGCCGCCGACGCGGCCGAGGCATCCCTGCGCGGCTTCGCCGAGCTGGAGACCACCGTCGGTGTCGCCCGGATCGCGCCGTTCAACGCCATCTCGCTGATGGTCGGCGCGCAGGTCGGACGTCCCGGCATCCTCACCCAGTGCGCGGTCGAGGAGGCCACCGAGCTGAACCTGGGCATGCGCGGCTTCACCGCGTACGCCGAGACGGTGTCGGTGTACGGCACCGAGCCGGTCTTCATGGACGGTGACGACACCCCGTGGTCGAAGGCCTTCCTGGCCTCCTGCTACGCGTCCCGCGGCCTGAAGATGCGGTTCACGTCCGGCACCGGCTCCGAGGTCCAGATGGGCTACGCCGAGGGCAAGTCGATGCTGTACCTGGAGGCCCGCTGCCTGTACATCACCAAGGCGGCCGGTTCTCAGGGCATCCAGAACGGCTCGGTGTCCTGCGTCGGCGTGCCGGCCGCGGTCCCCGGCGGTATCCGGGCGATCCTGGCAGAGAACCTGATCGCGACCGCGCTCGACCTTGAGTGCGCGTCGTCCAACGACCAGACGTTCACCCACTCCGACCTGCGCCGCGTCGCCCGGTCGCTGATGCAGTTCGTGCCCGGCACGGACTTCATCTGCTCGGGCTACTCGGCCACGCCGAACTACGACAACATGTTCGCCGGCTCCAACTGGGACGCCGACGACTACGACGACTGGCTGATCATCCAGCGCGACCTCAAGGTCGACGGCGGCCTCGTCCCGGTGCTCGAAGAGGACGTCGTGCGGGTGCGCAACAAGGCGGCGAAGGTCATCCAGGCCCTGTTCCGCGAGCTCGGGCTGACCGAGGTCACGGACGCAGAGGTCGAGGCGGCCACGTACGCGCGCGGTTCGCAGGACATGCCGAACCGCAACATGGTCGAGGACCTCAAGGCGGCCGAGGACCTGCTGAAGCGGGGTCTCACGGGCGTCGACATCGTCAAGGCGCTGTCGCGGACGGGCTTCGACGACGTCGCGGCCTCCGTCTTCGGGATGCTCAAGCAGCGCGTGGCGGGTGACTACCTGCACACCGCGGCGATCCTGACGAAGGACTTCGAGGTGATCAGCGCCGTCAACCAGCCCAACGACTACCGCGGCCCGCGGACCGGCTACCAGATCTCCGACGAGAAGTGGGCGCAGTTGATGAACATCCGCCAGGCCATGAGCCCCGAGAACGTGTAGGGGAGTTTGAGATGGACGAGAAGACACTGCGCACCATCATCGAAGAGGTCGTCCGCGAGTTCAGCGCGGGCGCGGGCGGGACGGCCACGGCCGTCGCGACCGCTCCCAGCGTCGTGGGCGCCGCCGGCCAGTTGAAGATCAGCGAGGCCGGCCCGGCCGAGCGGGGGACCAACCCGCGCGAGGTCGTGATCGCCCTCACGCCGGGCTTCGGCGGCCGGATGGTCAACACGATCACGGGCGTCCCGCACGCCGACGCGATCCGGGAACTCTGCGCCGGCATCGAGGAGCAGGGCCTGACCTACCGGTTCATCCGGGTGTTCCGGACGGCCGACGTCGGCTTCGTCGCCCACGAGGCGGCGAAGCTCTCCGGCTCGGGCATCGGGATCGGCATCCAGTCCCGCGGCACGACGGTGATCCACCAGAAGGACCTGCCGCCGTTGTCGAACCTGGAGCTGTTCTCGCAGGCACCGCTGGTCGACCTCGACACGTTCCGGGCCATCGGCCAGAACGCGGCGAAGTACGCCAAGGGCGAGTCGCCGGCCCCCGTGCCGGTGCGCAACGACCAGATGGCCCGGCCGAAGTACCAGGCCATCGCCGCGCTGTGGCACATCAAGGAGACCCAGCTCTGCGACCCGAACAAGAAGACGCAGACCCTTGCAGTCGAGTACCGGTAGGAGAGCGACATGGAATCCGAAGAACTGATCCGCCAGATCATGGCCGAGGTGATGGCGAACCTCGGCAAGGACCAGGTGGCGTTCGCGAAGAAGCCGGCGGCCGCCGGCGGACGGGTCGACGCCTCGAACTACCCCCTCGGCGAGAAGATGCCCGGCCAGATCAAGGCCGCCACGGGCAAGGTGCTGGGTGACTTCAGCCTCGACAAGGTCATCTCCGGCGGGCTGACCGCCGAGGACTTCCGGATCGCCCCGGAGACCCTCGAGTTGCAGGCCCAGGTCGCCGAGTCGGTCGGACGGGACACGCTGGCCCGCAACATGCGGCGTGCCGCCGAGCTGATCAAGGTGCCCGACGCCGAACTGCTCAGCGTGTACAACGCGCTGCGTCCGTACCGCTCGACCAAGGCCGAGCTCTACGGCATCGCGGACAAGCTGGAATCCAGCTACGGGTGCTCGGTGAACGCCGGGTTCATCCGCGAGGCCGCCGACGTGTACGAGCAGCGCGGACGGCTGAAGGCCGAGTAGTCCCGCGCCCCCCGGCCTCGTGCCGGGCCGGTCCCCAGAGCCGGCCCGGCACGACGCACCACCCGACAAAGGAAGTTGCACATGGCCCTGATCGTCGGCATCGACATCGGCAACGCGACCACCGAGGCGGCGCTCGCCGAGCTCGTCCCCGGCCGCGCGCCGGTGTTCCTCGCGTCGTCGATCGTCACCACCACCGGCATCAAGGGCACCTCCGCCAACACCCAGGGGGTGTTCGCCGCGCTCACCGCGGCACTCGACAAGGCTGGCCGGGTCGTCGGCGACCTCGACCTGATCCGGATCAACGAGGCGGCACCGGTCATCGGCGACGTGGCGATGGAGACGATCTCGGAGACGATCATCACCGAGTCGACGATGATCGGGCACAACCCCACCACCCCCGGCGGCCTCGGCATCGGGGTCGGCACCACGATCCGGCTCGCCGACCTCGACGGGGCCGCTGCCGGCACCTCCTACATCGTCGTGGCCGACCGGTCGCACAGCTTCGAGCAGGTGGCCGCCCGGATCAACGCCGTCGCGGACACCGTCCGGATCACCGGGGCGATCCTGCAACGGGACGACGGTGTACTCGTCCACAACCGGCTGGCCCGCAAGATCCCGATCGTCGACGAGGTCGGCCTGATCGACAAGGTGCCGATCGGGATGCCGGCCGCGGTCGAGGTGGCGGAGGTCGGACGGATCATCGAGACCCTCGCCAACCCCTACGGAATCGCCACGCGGTTCGGGCTCGACCCCGACGAGACCGCTGCGGTCGTCCCGATGGCCCGCTCGCTGGTCGGCAACCGCTCGGCCGTCGTCATCAAGACACCCAAGGGCGACGTGACCGAGCGGCGCATCCCCGCCGGCTCGCTCACCTTCATCGGGGAGCGGACGGCGACCGTCGACGTCGACCGGGGCGGCGAGGAGATCATGCGGGTCGCCGGGACGGTCGGGGCCGTGACGAACATCCGGGGCGAGGCCGGCACCAACATCGGCGGCATGATGGAGAAGGTCCGGGTCGTGATGGGACGGCTCACCGACCGCGACCCCGCCGGCATCGAGGTCACCGACCTGCTCGCCGTCGACACCCAGGTGCCGCAGAAGGTCACCGGCGGCCTGGCCGGGGAGTTCTCGCTGGAGGCTGCCGTCGGCATCGCCGCGATGGTGAAGGCCGACCACCTGCAGATGCAGCGGATCGCCCACGACATGACCGCCCAGTTCGGGATCGCCGTCGAGGTCGGCGGCGTCGAGGCCGAGATGGCCGTCCGCGGCGCGCTGACGACCCCCGGCAGCTCCGTGCCGATCGCCATCCTCGACATGGGCGCCGGGTCGACCGACGCCTCCGTCCTGAAGGCGGACGGGACCGCGCGCTCGATCCACCTCGCCGGGGCAGGCAACATGGTGACGCTGCTGATCCAGTCCGAGCTCGGCCTGGAGAGCTCCGAGGACGCGGAGAACATCAAGCGGTACCCGCTGGCCCGCGTGGAGACCCTGTTCAACATCCGGCACGAGGACGGCACCGTCGAGTTCTTCGACACGCCCCTGCCGCCGCACACCTTCGCCCGCACCGTCGTGCTGCACCCCGAGGGGATGATCCCGCTGCCGCTGCGGCAGCCGCTGGAGCTGATTCGGCAGATCCGGATCCGCGCCAAGGAGCGGGTGTTCGTGACCAACGCGCTGCGCGCGCTCGCCGCGGTGAGCCCGACCAGCAACGTCCGCGACATCGCGCACGTGGTGCTCGTCGGCGGGTCCGCCCTGGACTTCGAGATCCCGCAGCTCGTCACCCGGGCGCTCGGGGAGTACCGCGTGGTGGCGGGGCGGGCGAACATCCGCGGCACCGAGGGCCCCCGCAACGCGGTCGCGACCGGCCTGGTCCTGGCGTGGGAGGCGCAGCGATGAACACGGCGCGGCCCACCATCCGGCTGGCTCTCAACGAGCGCATCCCCGAGGCCCGGATCGCCGAGGTGCTGCACGGCATCGAGGAGGAGGGGGTGCCGGTCGAGGTGACCAGCCACGCCGAACTGAACCCGCTCGTGCTCGCCCACGCCGCCAGCCTGGAATCCCGGCTGGGGATCGGCATCGGGGTGAGCCTCGGCTTCCTGGTGATCACCACCGAGAAGCTGCCCGAGGAGCGGCCCTACCTGGTGGCGAACCTGAACCGCGCCGAGGCCAGCGACCGGGCCGCGGGCGCCAACGCCGCCCGGCTCGTCAAACGAATGCCCTTGAACGACCTGTCAGCAGTGTGACCAGACCGCAGTGTGAAGGAGTGAAGCGATGCCCAGAATGAGCCTCGGCACCATCGAGGTGCTCGGCCTGCCGGCCGCGGTCGAGGCGGCCGATGTCGCGCTCAAGGCCGCCGACGTGACGCTGATCGGCTACGAGACCACCGACGGCATGGGGATGGTCGCGGTCAAGATCGAGGGCCAGGTCTCGGCCGTCCAGTCCGCCGTCGCGGCCGCGCGCGCTGCCGCGGGCCGGGTGTCGAAGGTCTTCGCCACCTCGGTGATTCCCCGCCCCAGCGACCAACTCGATCCGATCGCGCGGTCGGAAGGGACGGTGGGGCTGGCGGTGGAGTCGGCCGCCGAGCCCGTGGTCGAGCCGGAGCCGGTGGCCGAGGACGCTTCCGTCCCGGAGCCTGAAGCCGAACCGGTGACCGAGCCGGCGGACGTCCCCGTCCCCGAAACCGAGCCGGAGCCCGCCGCGGCTCCCGAGGCCGCCCGGACGCCCAGGGCGCGCGCCGGACGCTCCAGCAAGCCTGCAACGAAGTAGTGAGAGGAAGGAAGCAGCGATGAGTGAAGCACTCGGTCTCATCGAGACCAAGGGATACGTGGGAGCCGTCGAGGCGGCGGACGCGATGGTGAAGTCGGCCAACGTGGTGCTGATCGGCTACCAGAAGGTCGGCGCCGGGCTGGTCACCGTGATGGTCCGCGGCGACGTCGGCGCGGTGAAGGCAGCCGTCGACGCCGGGGCGGCCGCCGCGGCGCAGGTCGGCGAGGAGGTCGTCAGCAAGCACGTCATCCCCAGGCCCCACGCCGACGTGGAGCAGTTGCTGCCCAAGAAGGCGTGAGATGGCGCGGGACACCGTCGACCTCATCGAACGGATCACCAGGATGGTGCTCTCCCGGCTGGAGAACCAGATCGTCGTCGGCGTGTCGAACCGGCACGTCCACCTCAGTGCGGACGACCTGGCGACCCTGTTCGGGCTCGATGCGATGACGGTGTTCCGCGACGTCCGGCAGCCCGGCGAGTTCGCGGCGGAGCAGTTCGTCGCCGTCCACGGGCCGCGGACGAGCTTCCCGCGGGTCCGCGCGATGGGGCCCTGCCGGCCGCAGAGCCAGGTCGAACTCAGCCGGACCGACTGCATCACGCTCGGCATCGCCGCGCCGGTGACCCAGTCTGGGCACCTCGCCAACGCTGGCCCGATCGACCTGGAGGGGCCCAGGGGCAGCGTCCACCTCGAGCACGGGGCGCTCGTCGCGGCCCGGCACATCCACATGGGGCCGAGTCACGCCGCCGCGTTCGGGGTCGCCGACCAGGACCTGGTGAAGGTGCGGTTCGGCGGCCAGCGCGGCGGCCTGCTGGACAACTTCATCATCCGCACCAAGCCCGAGTGGGTGCCCGAGATCCACCTCGACACCGACGAGGCGAATGCCCTCGGGCTGCGGGACGGCGACCACGGAGAGCTGGTGGTGGGGTGACTCTGACCATGGCACGGGAGACTGTCGACCTGATCGCACCGGAAGCGGCCATCCGCCGGTTCGCCGAACTGGTGCGCACCGGCGCCGTCGACCCCGGCGTGGGCGAGCCCCGGCTCGGGATCGACCTCGGGACGGCGAACATCGTCGTCTCCGTCGTCGACGAACTTAACCGTCCGGTGGCCGGCGCCTGGCTGCACTCCAGCGTCGTCCGCGACGGCGTGGTGGTCGACTGGGCCGGTGCGACCGCGGCCGTCCGCCGACTCACCGCGGACGTCGAGAGCCGGCTCGGCCACCGCTTCACGTGCGCGTCGGTGTCGATCCCGCCGGGCATCAGCGAGGGCGACATCAAGGTCTTCCGTAACGTCGCCGGGGCGGCCGGACTGGACACCGCCGAAGTCGTGGACGAACCAGTCGCGGCGGCCCGCACCCTCGGCATCACCGACGGCTGCGTGATCGACATCGGCCACGGGACGACCGGGGTGTCGATCCTGCGCGACGGCGAGGTGCTGCTGTCGGTGGACGAGGCGACCGGCGGCCACCACATGACGCTCGTGCTCGCCGGCGCCTACCGGATCGGCTACGAGGCCGCCGAGGAGATGAAGAAGGACCCTGCCCGTCGCGACGACGTGCTCGGCGTGATCCGTCCGACCCTGGAGAAGATGGCGACGATCGCACAGACCGCGCTCGCCGGCCACGACGTGCCGATGGTGTACCTGGTCGGCGGGTCGAGTTCGTTCCCGAACGCGCCGGACGTGTTCGCGACCCGGCTGGGACGGCCGGTCGTGCGGCCCGTCGAGCCGCTGTTCGTGACCCCGCTCGGCATCCCGATGACGACCGTCGGAGGCGGCGGCGAGTCCGTCCGTGGCCGGCGGGCCGTCCGCCGGACCGTCCGGCGAGCGGGGGGTGCGCGATGACCGAGGCCGAGCTGCGGGCGGTGGTCCGGGCGGTCGTCCTGGAAGGGATGCTGCCGCCGCCCCGGCGCGCGCTCGTGCTGTTCACCGGCGGCCTGCTCGGCTTCGAGAACGCCGTCGAGAGCTTGCGCCGGCTCGGCGCGGCCGGCGTGAGCCTGGACTACCTGCAGACGCCGAGTGCCGAGCGGGTGCTCGACCAGCGGCTGATCGCCTCGCTCGGGATGCGCGAGGTGAGCCGGCGGATGGTCGAGTCGCACGACCTGCTGATCGCCCCGACCCTCACGGCCAACATCGCGGCGAAGGTCGCCCACGGCGTCGCCGACTGCCTCGCCAGCAACCTGTTCAGCGAGTTCATCATGGCCAACCGGCTGGTGGTGGCGTCCCGCACGGCGGTGTGCCCCGACGGCGCTGCCAAGCAGTCCTGGTTCCCCGAGATGCCGCCAGGCTACGCCGACCTGCTGCGCGGCAACCTGCGCGCGCTTTCGTCCTTCGGCGTCCGGCTGACCGACTCCCGCTTCCTGTGCCGGACGTCGCTGGCGGCCTTCGACCGCCGGGACGCCGCCCGCCGGGCACCGTTCGTCGCGGCGCTGGGGACGTCCGTGGCCGGGATGGTCGCGGCGCTGGGGCGGGAGCTCGCCGCGGCGGGGCGGACGGCAGGGAGCCCGGCAGCGGGCTCGACGGCGTCGGCGCCGGGCCCGCGCACCTGCGAACTGGGCCTGATCAGCCAGCAGGTGGTGCAGCAGCTGCCCGCGGGCAGCGAACTGCGGATCGGGCAGCGGGCCATCGTCACCGCGGCGGCGCGGGACCTCGCCGCCACACGTTCGATCCGGATCTCACGGGAGGTGTGACATGTTCCTGGCCAGGGTGCGCGGCACGGTCGTCTCGACCAGCAAGGACGAGCGGCTCGTCGGGTTCAAGCTGCTGGTGGTGCAACGGCTCGGCATCGAGGACGAGTACGTCGGGATGCCGCAGGTGGCCGTCGACACCGTCGGCGCCGGAGTCGGCGAGACGGTCATCGTCACGGGCGGCAGCTCGGCGCGGGTCGCGGCGCGGCCCGATTCGCCCATCGACGCCACGATCGTCGGGATCGTCGACTCGGTGGAGATCGGCGAGCGCTGATGCCCAACGTCTACACGCGCACCGGCGACGCGGGCTCCACGGGCCTGTTCGGTGGGTCGCGTGTGCCCAAGCAGGACGTCGGGGTCGAGGCCTACGGCACGGTGGACGAGGCGAACGCCGCCATCGGCGAGGCGAAGGCGCTGGCGCCGGAGGAGTCCGTCCGGGACCGCCTGCACCACATCCAGCAGCGGCTGTTCGTGCTGGCCGCCGAGCTGGCGAGCGACGCCAAGGGGCGGGCGATCCTCGACAACACCATCTCGGCCGCCGACGTGGCCGACCTGGAGGCCCTGATCGACGAGTGCCTCGCGGTCACCGGGCCGCAGCGCGCGTTCGTCGTCCCCGGCCGCGACGTGCCCTCGGCCGCCCTCCACCGGGCGCGGACGGTGGTGCGCCGGGCCGAACGGCGGGTGCTCACGATGGCCGAGACCCGCGAGGTCCGTCCCGAACTGGTGAAGTACCTCAACCGGCTCTCCGACACCGTCTACGCGCTGGCCAGGCTCGCCGAGCACCGGCACGACCTCGCCGGCGTCGAACAACTCGTGCGCGAGGCGGTGGCGCGGGCGCTCGGCGGGACGCAGGGCGCGTCCGTCCGCCCGGGGGAGGTCGTGGCGTACGACCTGGTGACGCTGAAGCGGATGGCGGAGGCGGCCGAGACGAAGGCAGCCGAGCTCGGCGTGCCGATCGTGTTCGCCGGGGTCGACGAGGGCGGCAACCTCATGCTGCTGCACCGGATGGCAGACTCGCTGCTGGGCAGCATCGACATCGCCGTGAACAAGGCGTTCACCTCTGCCGCCTTCAAGCTCCCGACCGCCGCGCTGCACGACCCGTCCGCGCCGGCGGGGGAACTGCACGGCATCCAGCACTCCAACGCCGGCCGGGTGGTCGTCTTCGGGGGCGGCTTGCCCGTCCACGTCGGCGGCCGGGTGGTCGGCGGCATCGGCGTCTCCGGCGGCACCGTCGGCGAGGACGTCCAGATCGTCACCCATGCCCTCTCGATCGCGCAGGAAGCGAGCCAACCATGAGCACAGTCAGCCCCGAGGCGGTCCGCAGGGTCGTCGAACTGGTCGTCCGCGAGGTCGCCGGCAGGACCGCGTCCGACTCGGCCACCGGGGACGGCTGTCTTGGCGACGGCATCTTCGCCGACATGGACTCCGCGATCGTCGCAGCGGACACCGCCTGGCGCGCCTACCTCGACTGCTCGATGAAGGAACGGGCGCGGTTCGTCGCGGTGATCCGGGAGGTGTCGCTCGTGCCGGAACACCTCGAGCGCATGGCCCGCGGCGCGGTCGAGGAGACCGGCATGGGCAACGTCGCCGACAAGATCGCGAAGAACCGGGCCGCGGCGGAGCTCACGCCCGGCACCGAGGACCTCGTCACCGAGGCGTGGTCGGGCGACGAAGGCCTGACGACCGTCGAGATCTCCCCGTTCGGTGTGATCGGGGCGATCACGCCGACCACCAACCCGACCGAGACCATCATCAACAACGCCATCGGCATGCTGGCCGCCGGCAACGCGGTCGTGTTCAGCCCGCACCCGCGGGCGACGAACATCAGCCACTGGCTGATCCGGGAACTCAACCGGGCCCTGGTGGCCGCCGGTGCGCCGCCGAACCTGATCGTGACCGTCGCGGAGCCGTCCATCGAGAACACCAACGCGATGATGCAGCACAAGCTGGTGCGGCTGCTGGTCGCCACCGGCGGGCCCGGCATCGTGCAGGCCGTGCTGTCCAGCGGCAAGAAGGCGATCGGCGCCGGCGCCGGCAACCCGCCGGCCCTCGTGGACGCGAGCGCCGACATCGCGAAGGCGGCGAAGGACATCGTCGACGGCGCCAGCTTCGACAACAACCTGCCCTGCACCGCGGAGAAGGAGGTCATCGCGGTCGAGAGCGTCACCGACCTGCTCAAGTTCGAGATGCTGCGGCACGGCGCCTACGAACTGCGCGACCCCGCGTTGATCGCGCGTCTGGCGGACCTCGTGGTGGACGGCCGGCACGCCGTCACCGGCTGGATCGGCAAGGACGCCCCGGTGATCCTGCGGGCGATCGGGGTGGAACCGCCGCCCGGAGTCCGGCTGATCATCGCCGAGGTGCCCTTCGACCACCCGTTCGTTCGGGTCGAGTTGATGATGCCGGTGCTGGCGATCGTCAGGGCGAAGGATCTCGAGCAGGCGATGGACCTGGCGGTCATCGCCGAGCACGGCAACCGGCACACGGCGATCATGCACTCGTCCGACGTCAACGCGCTCACCCGGATGGCCAAACGCATCCAGACGACGATCTTCGTGAAGAACGGGCCTTCGTACGCCGGGATCGGCATCGGCGGGGAGGGCTACTGCACCTTCACCATCGCCGGGCCGACCGGCGAGGGTCTCACCTCGGCGCGGAGCTTCGCCCGGCGCCGCCGCTGCGTGCTGGTGGGAGGGCTGAACGTCCGCTGACGGCCGTTGAACGAAAAGGGAACCGTCCCCTTTCGGTTCATGAACCGAAAGGTGTCCTGGACCGAAAGGGGACGGTTCCCTTTTCAGCCAGGGACGGGAACCGCCAAACGTCGGCCCTCGGCCTCAGCGGGCGAGCGGGGTCTGGCCCAGCCAGTGCCGGACCATGGCGGGGTGGAAGCCCTCGCTGAGCCAGAGACAGGCCGCGGTGTGGCGCAGGTCATCGAGGCTGCGGCCGCGTCCGGTCTGGGCCCAGTTCAGGCGACGCAGCACTGCGCCCCGGCGCAACTGGCCGCCGAGCCCGGTGGTGAACAGCAGATCATCAGGCTCGCCGCCGGCGACCAGCCGGGCAACGATCGGACGAACCCATCCCGCCAGCGGGACCTCCCGGGCTCGGGCCGGCGGCAGCGCGTGCGTCCGGCCCCCCTCACCAGCTGCCTTGTCGACCACCAGCGCGTCGTCGGTCGCGTCAGCCAGGGTGAGGGCGCGGGCCTCGTTCCAACGCAGCCCGGTGCGGGCCAGGACCAGCAGGACGTCGGCCAGCACGGGGGAGTAGCTGGACCACTCCGACCAGGCGGCGTCCAGTTCGGTCGCCGTGAACGGGTTCGCCGGCACGGCCGCCGGGCGTGGGAGGACCGAGGTGGGGGCGGCAGGCCGGCGGTGGCCCGGAGTGGCCAGGATGGTCATCGGCGTCATCCTTCTGCTGTGAGCACGGATGGCGGTGACCGCCTCCCGAGCTTGCGCGACAGCGTGTCGAGGCTGATCCACCAGGTGAGGCATTCCGACTCGCCGACCTGGGTCGGCTCACGGCTGCGCGTCAGTGCCGGTCTCTCACCGGCTTCCCCTCATCTGATGGGTGTAGGTCAAGAGTAGCCCTCCGGCGTCGGTGCGGACGGCCTGAGCCGGAACTCGCCCGGACGTGGTTCGACGTGCTCCGACCGGACCCCACCAGACGCCATCGAGAGTCAAGCCTGCCATCGAACGTTCGGTGGCTTCCTTGACTTTCGATGGCGTCTGGGGAGAGGCCCGGCGAGGAGAGAGGAAGGTGGCGGCGGCCTC
>Ga0073899_10001473_pt1 | contig 21597 bp, 19 predicted proteins | sample KloWWTmetaKNB5Ph_FD_88975 | JGI IMG/M metagenome (GOLD analysis project Ga0073899, IMG submission 88975) | Active sludge microbial communities from Klosterneuburg, Austria, studying microevolution and ecology of nitrifiers - Klosterneuburg... | ecosystem: Engineered > WWTP > Aerobic digester >... | reverse complement strand
CGGAACACCGGCGTTGCGCGGTGCAGCTCCAGGTACTCGCGCAGCAGCAACTGGGCCTTGACCCAGGCGATGGCGGCCACCGCGGCGGTCATCCAGAAGCGGGCGCCGCCGTCATGCGCCACCCCGGCGGCGGCCACGCTCAGCCCGGTCAGCGCCATCAGGGCCCACCAGGCCAGGGTCGTCGTGCTGGGGTGATGCATGGCGGGCTCCTCAAGCAAACGCATAGAACAGGCTGAAGATCATCAGCCAGACCAGGTCGGTGGCGTGCCAGTAGACGGCCAGCGACTCCAGGCCGCGGCAGTCCTCGGCGGAATAGGCCCCGGTGCGCAGCCGCACCCAGCCCCAGGCCATGCCCAGCAGGCCCCAGCTGGAGTGCACGAAGTGGTTGATCGTCAGGTAGTAGTACACGACCACGAAGATGCCGGCCCCGGCGTCCAGCCCCTGGCCTCGGTTCCAGTGCCACTCGGCCATCTTGACCGCCGGGTACGCCAGCCCCACGGCCAGCGCCAGCAGCAGCCAGCGCTGCGCCGCCACGCGCCGGCCCTCGCGCATGGCGCGCAGCATGCGGGTGAGCAGGTAGCCGCTGGTCACCATCACCAGCGTGATCAGCACGCCGCCCAGCGTCCACAACCGCGCCGCCCCGGTCTGGAAGTCCTGTGGGTGGAACCAGCGTGAGCTGAAGTAGATGGTGAAGAACACCGCGAACTCGATGAACTCCAGGCAGATCGCCACCCACATCGCCCGGTGGCCGGGTAGGGTCGGCGCGGCCGGCCCGGCGGCGGTGGGGGCCGGGGTGGAGGGGTCAGGCAGCGTCAGCGAGGCCATGGGCGGATCATCCCTCGCCCGCGGCCGACCCTGCCGGCAACGTCGTGTCTGAGTTATCCCAGATCAAGAACCGGCGGCGGTCCCCGGCACGTTCCCCTGGGGCGCCGCCTGCGCGCCCGGGCGGCGGCGCACGAAGCGGATCGGCTGCTCGCGCAGCGGCCGGGGGGCGGCACCCAGGCTGACCAGCGCCTGGTCCAGCGCCCGGCCGGCGTCGTCGGCCAGCGCCGCCTGGCGGGCCCGGGCGATGGCGCCAGCGCGTTCGTCGTCGCCGGCAAAGGGCACCTGCCGCGCCAGCTGGTCGAGCACATGCAGCAGCGCTGCCTTGCCGCGCTCGTTGGTGCTGCCGTAGCCCTTGATCAGCCGCCCGCACAGCGCCACCTCGTGGCCGCTGGCCCAGTGGCGGCGCGTCAGGTCCACCACACCCGCCAGCCAGTGCTCGATCAGCGCCTGCTCCTGCGCAAAGCGCTGGCCGCGCGGGCGCAGTGACCGCATCGCGCCGAGCGTGCGCAGCGCCAGCGCGCCACCCACCGTGTGCGTGCCCAGCGTCAGCTTGAACGACCAGGGGGCGAGGCCGCGGTGCTGGCGGCGCTCGTCCCAGCGCTGCAGCGCACCGGCCAGCGGTGCGGGAAGCAGGCCGGCGATCTCGGGGATGCCCGGCTTGAAATGATCGAAGACCTTCAGCACGTCGCCGTCCCCCGCGCGCGCCTCGGCACGGATGCGCGCCAGCCGCGCGGCGCGCAGCTTCAGGTCGGCCACCCGCACGATGTCGTCGAAGGCCATCCACAGCGCCAGCCAGCGTGCCATCTCGCGGGTGGTGGCCCAGGACTGCGCCGCCTGCGGGTCGGCCTCGCGCTCGGCCGCCAGCACACGCTCCAGCCGGTCGGCGTACAGGCCGGCGTAGTCCGCATCCTGGTACTCGATCAGCCGGGCATGGCCCAGCGCGAGCATCGGGTGCACGGCCACCGGGAAGCGGCGGGCCACCTCCGCCGGCAGCAGGGGCGGCGCCGGCACGCCCGGTGCTGCAGCGATGACCTTGCGCAGCGCCTCGCCCTGTTCGCGCTGGCGCTGCACCTGCTCGTAGGCGGCGGCAAAGCCGCGCCGGCTGGCCTCTGCGGCGCGGCCTTCGGTGCCGATCACGGCCTCGTACAGCTCGCGGCCAAAGGGCAGCACGCCACTGGCGGCCACCGCGCCCAGCATCACCGCGCTGACGATGGTGCCGGCGGCCTGGGTGAGCGCGGCCATGTCGAGCAGCTGATGCTCGCGCGAGCCCTGGCGGATCACCTCGGCCAGCCGGGTGCTGTCGATGCGCCCATCGCCCAGCGGCATGCGCTCGGCGGTGGTCAGCGCGCGGGCGCTGCTGCTGATGATGCGGCTGTGCTCGGGGGAGGTCACCCCCAGGCTGACCTGGCGGGCCGTTTCCAGCAGCTCGGAGGACACCAGCAGGTCCACCTGACCCGGCACCGGGTAGAGGCTGAACACCGGCCGGCGGTCGGTGGGGTCGGCTGGGTCGGCGGGCCGGGGTGCGAACTCCAGGTAGTAGGTGGTGGCGCCGGTGCGCTGCGCCACGCCGGGGATCGAGGTGCTCTGCACCGCGTGGCCGGCGCGCAGGGCGACCTCCACCAGCCATTCGGCCAGCACGCCGCCGCCTTCGCCACCCAGGGCGCAGAGCAGCAGGGTGATGGGTTGATGGTTCATCGTCGATGCGTTCATGGCAGGGGCCTCCTCATGCCGTCCGAAGTGGGCGGGTCAGCGCGCTGCGCAGCGCGGCGCGCAGCCGCTCGTGCCAGGCCGGGTTCTGGATCACCTCGGCCTTGTAGAAGCTGGGGCAGAGCGTGGCGGCATGGGCGTTGGCGCCGCACAGGCCGCAGCCGACGCAGCCGTCCAGCACCGTGGCGACCGGGTCCACCTTCAGCGGGTCCGGGTTGTCCTTGAGCGTCAGCGTCGGGCAGCCGGACAGGCGGATGCAGGCGTGGTCGCCGCTGCAGACGTCCTCGTCCACGCCGAAGCGGCTGCGCACCACCCGCGCGCCCTGCCTGAGCAGGCCGGCGATCCAGGGCTTGATGCGGCGCTGGCGTTCCAGCTGGCACTCGCCCTCGGCGACGATCACCTTCAGCCCGCCCTGGGCGGTGGTGAAGGCCTCGATCAGCGTGTCGCGCATCGCGCCGACCTCGTAGCTGTGCACGCTGCGCAGCCAGGTCACTCCCAGTCCACGCAGCGTCTCCTCGATGGTGCGGTTGCGGTCGACCAGGCTCTGGTGCTTGTCGGCTGCGGCGGCCTTGATCTCCTCATCGGGCGTGGAGATGATGTCCTGCGTGCCGGTGGCTGAGGTGTAGCCGTTCTTGAAGATCAGCAGCACCACGTCGTCGCCGTTGAACAGCGCGCTCTGCACCCCGGTGACCAGGCCGTTGTGCCAGAAGCCGCCGTCGCCGACGATGGCCAGCGTGCGCCGCGCCATCAGCGGCGCGACCCCCGCGGTGCTCGCCAGGCTCATGCCGTAGCCGAGGATGGAGTGGCCCGACGAGAAGGGCTCGAAGGTCGCAAAGGCGTGGCAGCCGATGTCCGCCGCGATGTGCACCCGCCCGACCTCCTGCTGCGCCAGCTTCAGCGCCGAGAACACCGGCCGCTCCGGGCAGCCGACGCAGAACGCCGGCGGGCGCGGCGGCAGCGGCGCGCCCAGCGCCTGCGCCGCCTGCTCGCGCCGCTGGCGGTTGCCGGCCAGCCAGGCGGTGGCGGCGCTGGCGTCGTGGCGCGGCAGGTAGCGCGCCACGAAGGGCGCCAGCCCCTGGGCGATCACCTCCACCGTGTACTCGCCGCCGTTGGGCAGTCCTTCGGTGCCGGTGGTGTTCGCGGCGCCCTTGCCGTGCAGCGGGGTCTGCAGGTCCTGCCGGCGCAGCAGCGTGGCCAGCTCCTGCTCGATGTACTCCGGCTGGCCCTCCTCCAGCAGCAGCACGCCGCGCTTGTCGCGGCAGAAGTCCAGCAGCTCGTCGTGCACCAGCGGGTAGGTGACGTTGAGCACGTGGATCGGGATCTCGCTGTCGCCCCAGGCATTGGCCAGGCCGAACTGCTGCAGTGCGCGGATGGCGGCGTTGTACAGCCCGCCTTGCACGATGATCCCCAGGTCCGCGTGAGTGCCCGCAAAGGTCTCGTTCAGCCGGTGCTCGGTGATGTAGCGCCGCGCGGCGGGGATGCGCTGCTCCCCCTTGAGCTTCTCGTGGCGGAAGGTCACCGGCGGGTGGGCCAGGCGCATGTAGTCAAAAGCGGCCGGCTCCACCTGCAGCGCGCGGGTGGAGATGGCCGGCGCGCGGTTGTCCCGGCACTCGAAGCTGCCCTGCACGTGGCAGGCGCGGATGCGCAGCTCCAGGATCGCCGGCATGTTCGACGCCTCGGACAGCGCAAAGCCGTGCTCCACCATCTCCACCATGCGCGCCAGGTCCGGCCGCGGGTCGAGCAGCAGCATGCAGCTCTTCATCGCGAAAGCGTGCGTGCGCTCCTGGATCACGCTGGCGCCCTCGCCGTAGTCCTCGCCGACGACGATCAGCGCGCCGCCCGTCACGCCGGGCGAGGCCAGGTTCGACAGCGCGTCGCTCGCCACATTGGTGCCGACGATCGACTTCCAGGTCACCGCGCCGCGCACCGGGTAGTGGATCGACGCGCCCAGCATCGCCGCGGCCGAGGCCTCGTTCGAGCAGGCCTGCACGTGCACGCCCAGCTCATCCAGGTAGGGGCGCGCCTGCACCATCACGTCCAGCAGGTGGGAGATCGGCGCGCCCTGGTAGCCGCCGACGTAGGACACCCCGCTCTGCAGCAGTGCCTTGGTGATCGCCAGGATGCCCTCGCCGTGGAAGGTGCTGCCCGCACCCTGGCGCAGCTTCTCGATCTCGCGGCTGAATGACACTTCCATCGCCGGTCTCCTCAAGGGTCTCGTTGCAGGCTGCGAGTGTCGGCGCGTCAGCTCCCTGCCGCAATAGAATGAGCCGACTAAGTGATATCCGGAATATGGATGAGACTGGCCCGGCTCCTGACGGCAACCCTGCCGCCGACCCCAGCGTCACCGCCGACGCCGCTTCGATCGACCTGAACCTGCTGCGCGTCTTCGAGGCCGTGCACCGCAGCCGCAGCGTCAGCCGCGCCGCGGAGCAGCTCGGCATGAGCCAGCCGGCCGCCAGCAGCGCCATCGCCCGCCTGCGCCACCAGCTGCGCGACCCGCTGTTTGCCCGTGCCCACAACGGCGTGCGTCCCACGCCCGCGGCCGACCGGCTCGCGCTGGCGGTGGGCCAGGCGCTGGCGCTGCTGGCCGAGGCGCTGGGCGACTCGCTGCGCTTCGACCCCGCCACCTCGCGCCGCCACTTCCGCCTGCACCTGAGCGACATCGGCGAGGCGCGCTTCCTGCCCGCGCTGATGGCCGAGCTGGGCCAGCGCGCGCCGGGCGTGACCATCGACTGCCGCGTTGCCGAGCCCGAGCGCCTCCCCGGCCTGCTCGACAGCGGCGAACTCGACTTCGCCTTCGGCTACCTGCCCAGCGTCAACAGCACCGCCGCCACCCAGCGCTGGCCGCTGGTCGAGGACCACTACACCCTGCTGCTGCGCCAGGGTCACCCGCTGCTGCCCGCCCTGGCAGCGGCCCGCGACGATGATGCGGCGCTGCGCGAGGGGCTCGGCCGCCTCGGCTACGGCGTGGTGCGCTCGCACTCCGAGACACTCGCCATCCTGCAGAGCCTCAACCTCTCCGACCGCGTGCGGCTCTCCGCCTCCCACTTCCTCGCCCTGCCCGCCATCGTGCGCCGCAGCGACCTCGGCGTCGTCATGCCCGCCGAACTCGCCCGCGAGTGGGTGCAGGGCGGCGAGTTCAGCCAGATCGACCTGCCCGGCCACTGGCCGGCCTTCGTCGTCTCTCTGCACGCCTCGCGGCTGAGGCAGCCGGACGCGGCGCAGGGGTGGCTGGGGGAGGTGCTGCGGGGGTTGTTCGGGGAAACTATCCTGCCCAACCCGGCAAGCCGGTGAACTGATCGAGGTGGATTGTGATGAGAAAGACCCAATGCAGGATGCGAACCACCGCGATTGACACGTCCCGGTCGCGGTAGACGATCACGTGCGAGCCGACGAAATACAGCCGGTGCGAGGCAGGGAGTTCGGGGGCGGTCTTGCCCAGTGCGGCGTTGTGGGCGATGAGTTGCAGCGCCCCGTCGAGCTTGTCGCGGTAGGCGACAAGCTGTGCCTGCCCCCAGGTTTCACCGGTGTAGCGCAGGATGTCGATGAAGTCCTGCTTCGCGCGTGGCGAGAGGACGATCCGCCGCGGACCGTCAGGGGCGGACATCCGGGTTTGCCGGCTCGTTGCTGTGCCGGCCGGCGATTGCCGCTTCTGTGATCTCGTTCAGTGTCTCGGGGGTATAGGCGAGGCCTTCGCCGCGGTCGAGTTCGGCGTCGCCCTTCTGGATGGCGGCCAGCCAGGCCTGGGTGCGGGATTCTTCGGCCTGCATGCGGCGGATCGCGTCACGGATGACTTCGGTGGCGTTGCCATAGAAACCACTCGTGACCTTGCCCTTGATGAAGCTTTCCATCTCGGGCGAAAGATTGATGTGCATCGTCATGTCTACGCCGGGTAGGGAGTCGTATCCATAGGGTATCCATCATGTGGATATGAAGCAAGACTGACTGACTTACTGGACTGGATTCCGCGCGCGCCCTCACAAATCCGTGCGCAGCCGCCACAGCTCCGGGAACAGCACCGTGTCCAGCATCTGGCGCAGGTAGCTGATGCCGCCGGTGCCGCCGGTGCCGCGCTTGAAGCCGATCACGCGCTCGACCGTGGTCAGGTGGCGAAAGCGCCAGAGGCGGAAGGCGTCTTCCAGGTCGGTCAGCTCCTCGCCGAGCTGGTAGAGGTCCCAGTGCGCGCCGGGGTCGCGGTAGACCGTCAGCCAGGCCTGCTCGACCGCGTCGCTGGAGGGGTAGGGCAGGGTCCAGTCGCGTTCGAGGTGGCTGGCCGGCACAGGCAGGCCGCGGCGCGCCAGCAGGCGCAGGGCCTCGTCGTAGAGGCCGGGCGCGCGCCAGGCGGCCTCGACGGTGGCCAGCAGGTCCGGACGATGGGCGTGGGGCCGGAGCATCGCGGCGTTCTTGTTGCCCAGCGAGAACTCGATGCAGCGGTACTGCCAGCTCTGGAAGCCGCTCGAATGCCCCAGGTACGGGCGGATCGCGGAGTACTCGGGCGGCGTCATGGTGGCCAGCACGTCCCAGGCGTGCACCAGCTGCGCCATGATCTTCGAGACGCGCGCGAGCATCTTGAAGGCCGGCGGCAGCTCGTCGCGGGCGATGGCGCCCACGGCGGCACGCAGCTCGTGCAGCATCAGCTTCATCCACAGCTCGGAGGTCTGGTGCTGGACGATGAAGAGCATCTCGTTGTGGTCGGGCGAGAGCGGCCGCTGCGCGTTCAGCACGGCGTCGAGCTGCAGGTAGTCGCCGTAGCTCATGTCGCCAGCGAAGTCGAGCTGGGCGCCCTCGGTGGCGACGATGGATTCGCCGCGCGGGGCTGCAGCCCCTTCGGTGTGGTACAGACAGCTCATGTCACGGCTCCTTTCTGCGTGAATTGCAGCAGGCGCCACTCGCCGCTGGCGAGCACGGCGGCCAGGGTGTCGACGGCGTCGAACACGTCGATGAAGCGGGTGTAGAGCGGCGTGAAGCCAAAGCGCAGCAGGTGCGGCTCGGCGGCGCTGCCGTCGCCGGCGCGGTAGTCGCCGATCACGCCACGCTCGATCAGGGCCTGCATCACCGCGTAGCCATCGATCTGGCCGTTTGGCGGTACGCCCAGCGACACCTGGCTGCCGCGTCGCTCGGCGTCCAGCGGGCTGTGGATCGTCAGGCCCGAGCCGGCCAGGCGCTCGCGCGCCAGCGCGATGAAGAGCTCGCAGAGCGCGACCGACTTGGCCCGCAGCGCCGCCATGCCGCCCAGCGGCTCGGCGGCCAGCAGGGTGTCGACGCCGCACTCCAGCGCGCTCAGGCCGATCACCGAGGGCGTGCCGCAGAGGTAGCGGCCGATGCCCGGTGCCGGCCGGTAGCCAGGCTCGAAGACGAAGGGCGCGGCGTGGCCCATCCAGCCCGACAGCGGCTGCCAGAAGCGCTCGGCGTGGCGCGGGTGCACCCAGACGAAGGCGGGCGCGCCCGGGCCGCCGTTGAGGTACTTGTAGCCGCAGCCCACGGCGAAGTCGGGCGACTTCGACGTTCGCCAATCCACGAAGTCTGCATTCGCCGCGTTGAGATCCACCGGCACCGCGCCGGCCGAGTGCGCCAGGTCCCAGAGCATCAGCGCACCGGCCGCGTGCGCCTGCGCGGTCATCGCGGCCATGTCGGCCAGGCGGCCGCTGCGGTAGTTGACCTGGGTGAGCATCAGCAGCGCCACATCCCGCCCTTGCCCCGGGCCGAGGCGTTCGGGAATCGCATCGATGTCCAGCAGCTCCAGCGTCATGCCGTGCTGCGCGGCCACTGACTCGGCGATGTAGAGGTCGGTCGGGAAGTTGCTGCGCTCGGAGAGGATGACGCGGCGCGCCGGGTCGTCGGCGCGGGCAATCTGTGCCGCGGCGCTGAGCACCTTGAAGAGGTTCACCGAGGTGGAGTCGGCCACCACCAGCTCGCCGGGCCGGGCGCCGACCAGGCGGGCGATCTTGTCGCCCACGCGCTGCGGCAGGGTGATCCAGCCGGCGCTGTTCCAGCTGCGGATCAGGCCCTGGCCCCACTCCTGCTGGACGACCTCCTGCACGCGCGCGGCGGTGGTGGCGGGCAGCACGCCCAGCGAGTTGCCGTCCAGGTAGTTGACGCCGGGCGGTAGCGTGAACTGCGCTCGCAGCGGCGCCAGCGGGTCGGCCGCGTCGCGAGCGGCGCAGGTGGCTCGGGTGATTTCTTGGGGGATGTCTTGGTGGACGTCAGGGCTGACGGGTGCGGGCATGGAGGGCTCCGTTCGTTCATCCATTCGTTCATTCGGGCCCGGCACCGGGCCGGGCCAGGTGGGATCGCATCGCGCCCAGCAGGTCGTAGAGCTGCTGCTGGTCGCTCGCCGGCACGCCGTCGAAGAGGTCGCGCAGCCAGCGCTCGTGCTCGGCGGCCATCGCGGCGAAGTCGCTGCGGCCCTTGGGGGTGAGGCGCACGCGCCAGGAGCGGCCGTCCTTGGGGTCGGGCAGGCGCTGCACCAGGCCCTCGGCCTCCAGCTGCGTGGTCAGGCCGGTGACGTTGCCGCCGGTGACCATCAGGCAGCGCGAGAGCGCGCTCATGCGCAGGCCGTCGGGGTGGCGCTCCAGCTGGGCCAGGTAGTCGAAGCGCGCCAGCGTGGTGCCGAAGCGCTCGCGCAGCCGGGTGCGGATGTCCTGCTCGATCTGGGTGGTCAGCGACAGCAGGCGCAGCCAGGTGCGCACGGCCAGATGGTCGTCGTGCACGGCACGGGCTTCGAGGCCGAGCTGGTGCCCGTCGAGCGAGCGGGGTGGGTTTTTCATCGTGGCGATCCGGATCCGGCAGGGTCGAGCAGGGCAGGGCGCTGGCTCAGGGTTTCAATTTACTTCAGTTCTAAAGCTTTAGAACTAAACTAAAACCCGAACACCCACCCAGACACCCCAACACCCACTTCCCCGACGGAGCCAGCGCATGAAGATCGTCTGCATCGGCGGCGGCCCGGCCGGCCTGTACTTCGCCCTGCTGATGAAGCAGCTCGATCCGCACCACGACATCACCGTGGTCGAGCGCAACCGGCCCTACGACACCTTCGGCTGGGGCGTGGTGTTCTCCGACGCCACGATGGACCACATGCGCCGGTGGGACGCGGTGACGGCCGAGCAGATCCAGCAGGCCTTCAACCACTGGGACGACATCGAGCTGCGGCTCAAGGGCCGGCGCATCCGCTCGGGTGGTCACGGCTTCGTCGGCATCGGGCGCAAGAAGCTGCTCAACATCCTGCAGGCGCGCTGCGAGGCGTTGGGGGTGGCGCTGGTGTTCGAGACCGAGGCCGAGTCCGACCTGGACTACCCCGATGCTGATCTGATCATCGCCAGCGACGGCATCAACTCCCGCATCCGCAGCCGCTGTGCCGAGACCTTTCGCCCCGACATCGTCACCCGGCCGAACCGCTACCTCTGGCTAGGCACGAAGCGGCTGTACGACGCCTTCACCTTCGACTTTCAGCGCAGCGAGCACGGCTGGTTCCAGGCGCACATCTACAAGTTCGACGCCACCACCAGCACCTTCATCGTCGAGTGCCCGGAGCACGTCTGGCTGGCGCACGGGCTGGACCGGGCCGACCCGGCCGAATCGATTGCCTTCTGCGAGCGGCTGTTCGCCGACAACCTGCAGGGCGAGCGGCTGATGAGCAATGCGCGGCACCTGCGCGGCTCGGCCTGGCTGAACTTCCAGCGCGTGGTCTGCGGCCAGTGGTGGCTGAAGAACACCCACGGCAGCCACGTGGTGCTGATGGGCGACGCGGTGCACACGGCGCACTTCGCGATCGGCTCGGGCACCAAGCTGGCGCTGGAGGACGCGATCGAGCTGACCCGGCAGTTCAAGGCGCTGGGGCAGACCGTGGTCGACATGCCGGCGCAGATTGGCGCGGTGCTGGCCCGCTACCAGGCCGAGCGCAGCGTCGAGACCCTGCGCCTGCAGAACGCGGCCTGGAACGCGATGGAGTGGTTCGAGGTCTGCGGCGCACGCTACTGCGACCAGTTGGAGCCCGAGCAGTTCATGTACTCGATGCTCACGCGCAGCCAGCGCATCAGCCACGAGAACCTGCGCCTGCGCGACGCGGGCTGGCTGGAGGGCTATGAGCGGTGGTTTGCGCGGCGTGCCGGCGTGGTGGTTGCGAGCGGCGGACACCCCGTTCCACCGATGTTTACCCCGTACACGGTGAAGGGGCTGACGCTGAAGAACCGCGTCGTCGTCTCGCCGATGGCGCAGTACAGCGCGGTCGATGGCGTGGTGGGCGACTACCACCTGGTGCACCTGGGCGCACGCGCCCTGGGCGGGGCGGCGCTGGTGATGGCCGAGATGACCTGCGTGAGCCCCGAGGCGCGCATCACCCCCGGCTGCCCAGGCCTGTGGAGCGATGCGCAGGGCGAGGCCTGGCGGCGCATCGTGCAATGGGTGCATGCGAACAGCGACGCGGCCATCGGCGTGCAGATCGGCCATGCCGGTCCCAAGGGCTCCACCAACGTCCCCTGGCAGGACGCCGGTGCGGACCAGCCGCTGCCCGAGGGCAACTGGCCGCTGCTGGCGGCGAGCGCGCAGCCCTACCTTCCCGGTGGCCAGCTGCCGCGCGCGATGACCCGCGCCGACATGGACCGGGTGACCCAGGGGTTCGTCGCCGCTGCCGTCCGCGCTGCCGAGGCCGGCTTCGACTGGCTGGAGCTGCACTGCGCGCACGGCTACCTGCTCTCCAGCTTCATCTCGCCGCTGACCAACCGGCGCGACGATGCCTACGGTGGCCCCCTGGAGAACCGGCTGCGCTGGCCGCTGGAGGTCTTTGCCGCGCTGCGCGCCGCCTGGCCGGCCGACCGGCCGCTGTCGGTGCGCATCTCGGCGCACGACTGGGTCGACGGTGGCCTGACGCCTGCCGATGCGGTGGAGGTGGCCCGCGCCTTCAAGGCGGCGGGGGCGGACCTGATCGACGTGTCCTCCGGGCAGGTCTCGCCGGACCAGCGGCCCACCTACGGCCGCATGTACCAGACGCCCTTTGCCGACCGCATCCGCCAGGAGGCCGGCATCGCCACGATGGCGGTGGGCGCGATCAGCGAGGCCGACCACGTCAACGCCATCATCGCCGCCGGCCGGGCCGACCTCTGCGCCGTGGGCCGGCCACACCTGGCCAACCCGGCCTGGACGCTGGCCGAGGCGGCGCGCATTGGTTTCACGCCGATCAACTGGCCGAAGCAGCTGGTGTCGGGCAAGGGCCAGATGGAGGCGCTGGCGCAGCGCGCGGCGCATCAGGCCGGAGGGGTGAAGTGACGGGCCGGCACATCGTCGTCACCGGCGCGGCGCGCGGCATCGGCGCTGCGATCGCCCGCGTGCTGGCGGCCGACGGCCACCGCCTGACGTTGATGGGCCGGCGGCTGGGCGCCCTGCATGCGCTGGCCGCCAGCCTGCCGCCCCCTGTGGAGGGACGGCACCACTGCGCCGCTGCCGACGTGGCCGACGAGGCCCAGGTGCTGGCCGCTTTCGACAGCGCCCGCGCCGCGCTGGGCCCGGTCTGGGGCCTGGTCAACAACGCCGGTCAGGCTGAAAGCGCGCCGCTGCACCGCACCTCCGCCGAGCTGTGGCAGCGCATGCTGGCGGTCAACCTGACCGGCTCCTTCCTGTGCTGCCGCGCGGCGCTGGCCGATTTGCGGGCCATTGGCCAGGGGCGCATCGTCAACATCGCCAGCACGGCCGGCCAGCGCGGCTACGCCTACGTGGCCGCCTACAGCGCCGCCAAGCACGGCGTGGTGGGGCTGACGCGCTCGCTGGCGCTGGAGCTGGCCACCAGCGGCATCACCGTCAACGCCGTCTGCCCTGGCTACACCGACACCGACCTCCTGCGCGAGAGCGTGGCCAACGTGGTCGCCAAGACCGGCCGCACGCCCGAGCAGGCCTTGGCCAGCTTTGCGGCCGGCAACCCCCAGCAGCGCATCGTGCAGCCCGAGCAGGTGGCCGATGCGGTGGCCTGGCTCTGCGGCGATGCCGCGTCCGCCGTCACCGGGCAGTGCATCTCGGTGTCTGGCGGCGAAGTCATGTGAGGACCCGACGAGGAACCATGAGCAATACCACATCCCATCAAACCCGCACCGACATCGACCCCGGCTTGCTCTCGGGCAACCGCCGCGCGCTGGCCGGCTACCCCGCCACGCACTTCCACTGGCGCGTGCAGGGCGCGGTGGCGACGATCACGCTGAACCGCCCCGAGCGCAAGAACCCGCTGACCTTCGAGAGCTACGCCGAGCTGCGTGACCTGTTCCGTGCCCTGAAGTACGCCAGCGATGTCCATGCCGTGGTGTTGGCGGGCGCGGGCGACAACTTCTGCTCCGGGGGCGACGTGCACGAGATCATTGGCCCGCTGGTGCGCTTGGCCGCGCCCGAGCTGCTGATGTTCACCCGCATGACCGGTGACCTGGTGGCAGCGATGCGCGCCTGCCCGCAGCCCATCGTGGCGGCGGTGGACGGCGTGTGCGCCGGGGCCGGCGCGATCATGGCGATGGCCTCGGACCTGCGCCTGGGCACGGCGCGCTCGAAGACCGCCTTCCTGTTCAACCGCGTCGGCCTGGCCGGCTGCGACATGGGCGCCTGCGCCATCCTGCCGCGCATCGTCGGCCAGGGCCGCGCCAGCGAGCTGCTCTACACCGGCCGCGCGCTGCCGGGCGAGGAGGGCGAGCGCTGGGGCTGGCTGAATCGCCTGGTCGCGCCCGAGGCGCTGCTCACCGAGGCCCAGGCGCTGGCCGCGCAGCTCTGCGAAGGGCCCACCTTTGCCAACGGCATCACCAAGACCATGCTGCACCAGGAATGGGCCATGACGGTCGACCAGGCCATCGAGGCCGAGGCCCAGGCCCAGGCCCTGTGCATGCTGACCAACGACTTCCGGCGCGCCTACGAGGCCTTTGCCGCCAAGCAGCGGCCGGTGTTCCAGGGGAATTGACGCGATGGCCGACACCGCCTACCTCGACTGGCCCTTCCTGGAAGAACGCCACCGCAAGTTGGCGGCCGAGCTGGACGCCTGGGCCGCGGCGAACGTGCCGCACGCCCACGGCCCCGACGTGGACGCCGAGTGCCGCGCGCTGGTGAAGTCGCTCGGCGCCGCCGGCTGGCTACGCCATGCGGTGGCGGGCACGGCGCATGGCGGCGCAGCCGAGGTGATCGACACCCGCGCCATCTGCCTGATCCGCGAGACCCTGGCGCGCCACAGCGGCCTGGCGGACTTCGCCTTTGCCATGCAGGGCCTGGGCTCGGGCGCGATCAGCCTCGCTGGCACGCCGGCACAGCGCGCCGAGTGGCTGCCCCGTGTGGCGGCGGGTGAGGCGATCTGCGCCTTCGCCCTCTCCGAGCCCGAGGCGGGCTCCGACGTGGCAGCGCTGGCCTGCGCCGCGCGGCGCGACGGCGATGACTACGTGCTCGACGGCGAGAAGACCTGGATCAGCAACGGCGGCATCGCCGATGTCTATGTTGTCTTCGCCCGCAGCGGTGAGGCGCCGGGGGCCCGCGGCATCTCGGCCTTCATCGTGCCCGCGGGTACGCCCGGCTTCGAGATCGCCGAGCGCATCGACGTGATCGCGCCGCACCCGCTGGCGCGGCTGCGTTTCACGGGCTGCCGCGTGCCGGCCAGCGCGCGCATCGGCGCGGCGGGGGAAGGCTTCAAGGTGGCGATGCGCACGCTGGATGTGTTCCGCACCTCGGTGGCGGCCGCTGCCCTGGGCTTTGCCCGCCGCGCGCTCGGCGAGGGCCTGCAGCGCGCCACCACGCGACGGATGTTCGGCGGCGTGCTGGCCGACTTCCAGCTCACCCAGGCGAAGCTGGCGCAGATGGCCACCACCATCGACTCGGCCGCGCTGCTGACCTACCGCGCCGCCTGGCAGCGCGACCAGGGCCGCAACGTCACTCGCGAAGCGGCGATGGCCAAGATGGTCGCCACCGAGGGCGCGCAGCAGGTCATCGACGCCGCGGTGCAGCTCTGGGGCGGTCTGGGCGTGGTCAGCGAGCAGCCGGTGGAGCGGCTGTACCGCGAGATCCGCGCGTTGCGCATCTACGAAGGGGCGACCGAAGTGCAGCAGCTCATCATCGCCCGCGAGTTGCTGAAGGAGGTGAGCGCATGATCCGCAGTGCACACACCGATACTTTTGCGCGAGACCACCTGCCCGCGCCCGAGGCGCAGCCGCAGTTCCTCTTCGATCTGCCCGAGCTGCAGTTCCCCGAGCGGCTGAACTGCGCCACCGAACTGCTGGACCGCCACATCGCCGAGGGCCGGGGCGACCGGGTGGTGATCCGCGCGCCCGGTGGCCTGGTCTGGACCTATGCCGAGCTGCAGGACCGGGCCAACCGCATCGCCGAGCTGCTGGTGGGCGAGATGGGCCTGGTGCCCGGCAACCGCGTGCTGCTGCGCGCGCCGAACAACCCGATGCTGGCGGCCTGCTGGTTCGGCGTGATCAAGGCGGGCGGCATCGCGGTGGGCACCATGCCGCTGCTGCGCGCCAAGGAGCTGAAGGCCATCATCGAGAAGGGCCAGGTCACGCACGCGCTGTGCGACGCCGCGCTGGCCGAAGAGCTGGCGCTGGCCTGCCCCGACGTGCCGGTGCTGCGGCAGGTGCGCCACTTCAACGAGCCCGGGCCTGACGGCCTGGAGGCGGCGATGGCCCGGCAGACTGGCCGCTTCACCCACGTGGACACCGCAGCGGACGACTGCTGCCTCTTCGCCTTCACCTCCGGCACCACCGGCATCCCCAAGGCGACGATGCACTTCCACCGCGACGTGATGGCGGTGTGCGCGGGCTTCCCGCGCCACATCCTGCGGCCCCGGCCGGACGATGTGTTCATCGGCAGCCCCCCGCTGGCCTTCACCTTCGGGCTGGGCGGCCTGCTGCTGTTCCCGATGACGGTGGGCGCCAGCACCGTGCTGCTGGAGAAGGCCGGCCCGCCACAGCTGCTGGAGGGCATCAAGGCCTTTGGCGCGACCACGCTCTTCACCGCGCCCACCTCCTACCGCACGCTGGCCGCCCGTGGCACCGAGCTGCGCCGCACGCCGCTGCGCCAGTGCGTCTCGGCCGGTGAGGTGCTGCCCGCCGCCACCCGCGCGCAGTGGCGAGAAGCCACCGGCATCGAGCTGATCGACGGCATCGGCGCCACCGAGCTGCTGCACATCTTCATCTCGGCCGACGAGGCGCACAGCCGCCCCGGCGCCACCGGCCGCGCGGTGCCGGGCTACCGCGCCCGGGTGGTGGGCGACGACGGCCAGGAGCTTGCACCCAGCACGGTGGGCAAGCTGGCGGTGCAGGGCCCCACCGGCTGCCGCTACCTGGACGATGCGCGCCAGGCCGGCTACGTCCGTGACGGCTGGAACCTCACCGGCGACGCCTACCTGATGGACGCCGACGGCTACTTCTTCTACCAGGCGCGCACCGACGACATGATCGTCTCGGCCGGCTACAACATCGCCAGCCCCGAGGTGGAGGACGCGCTGATGACCCACCCGGCGGTGGCCGAATGCGCCGTGATCGGCGTGCCCGACGAGGAGCGTGGCCAGATCGTCAAGGCCTTCGTGGTGCTGCGGCCAGGCCAGCAAGCCGACGACGCCATGGCCCGGGTGCTGCAGGACCACGTCAAGCAGGCCATCGCGCCCTACAAGTACCCGCGTGCGGTGGCCTTCCGCAGCGACCTGCCGCGCACCCAGACCGGCAAACTGCAGCGCTTCAAGCTGAAGGAATCGGAATGACCAAACATGTGCTGCAACCAGCTGGTTGGACTGCGCCCAAGGGCTATGCCAACGGCGTGGCCGTCAGCCTGCCAGCCAGCGGGAGGTGGGTCTTCGTGGCCGGCCAGATCGGCTGGAACGCCGCCAGCGAGTTCGACAGCGACGACCTGGTCGACCAGGTCCGCCAGGCCCTGCTGAACGTGCGCGCGGTGCTGGCCGAGGCCGGCGCCGCCCCGGAACACATCTGCCGCATGACCTGGTACCTGATCGACAGGCGCGAGTACCTGGCCCGCGCCGTCGACATCGGCCGCGCCTACCGCGAGGTGCTGGGCCGCGAGTTTGCCGTTGCGATGAGCGCGGTGCAGGTGGCGGCACTGGTGGAAGATCGCGCGAAGGTGGAGATCGAGGTGACGGCGGTGCTGCCGGCCGATGCGCTGGCCTGATTTCCGACTCCGCGCCTGTCGGTAAGATGCAAGAGACGACGCAGGAGCATCCACATGGCTGACGTAGTTGATGAGCTTGCCCAACGCGGGCGCGCCCTTGAGCCCAGGGATCGCGAGCGCTTGATCGATTTGCTGCTCGAATCGCTGGACGATGCGTCCGACCCCGCCGTCGAAGAAGCGTGGCGCCTCGAGATTCGGCGCAGGGTTGCAGCCTACGAACGAGGTGAAGCCACCTTGTTCGACGCCGACGAGGTCATGGCCGAGGCCAAGCTGATCGCGCGGTGAAGAAGGTCCGCTTTGACGCCTCCGCTCGGGCCGAGTTGCTCCACGAGACACGGTTCTACGGGGCTACCCGACCCGGTACTGGCATCAAGTTCCAGGAATCCGTGCAGGCGACGCTTGATCGAATCAGGCAAAGCCCCGCGACGGGCAAAGGTGACGAGGTCGACTGCCGCAGGATGCGCATCAAGGGATTCCCCTTTTCCCTCGTCTACCGCGAGGAGAGGGACGAGATCGTCATCTATGCGGTGCGACCCGATGCGAAGGACCCTGGGTACTGGCTCCAGCGCCTGCGTTGACGCCGCGCCGCTCCCTCAAGCCGGGGCCGCTGCCTGACCGGGTCCCCAGCGCACAATCGGGCGCCTCTCGCTTCCCCGCCGCCCACCGGCCCGTCCCATGCCCGCTGTTTCCCTCCCGCCCGCCGCCCTGCGCCTGACGATCGACCCGGCGTCGCTGCCCTTTGCCGACACCGCGGAGCTGCTCGGGCAGCCGCTGCCCTGGATCGGCCAGGAGCGGGCCGAGCAGGCGGCGCGGTTCGGGCTGACGATGCAGGCGCCGGACTACCACCTCTTCGTGCTCGGCGAGGTGGGCACGGGCCGCAGCACGCTGATGCAGCAGATGATGCGCGAGGTGGCGGCGAGCCGGCCGGTGCCGCCGGACCTGGTCTACCTGCACCACTTCGAGAACCCCGAGCAGCCGCGCGCGCTGCGCCTGCCGGCCGGGGAGGGGCGGCTGCTGCGCCAGCTGATGGGCGACTTTGCCAAGACGTTGCATGAGCAGATCCCCAAGCGGCTGGCCTCGCCGGAGGCCAAGGCGGCCATCGAGCGCATCGAGGCCGCCGCGCAGGCAGAGGACGAGCGCACCTTCGTCGAGCTGGCGGCCTGTGCCGAGGCGCACCACTTCGCGCTGCTGCGCGAGGAGGGCCACTTCATCTTCACCCAGCGTGACGAGGCCGGCGAGCCCCTCACCGCCGCCAAGGTGCTGACGCTGAGCCTGGAGCAGCGCGCCGCCAACGAGGCGGCCGAGGCGGCGCTGCGCGCGGAGATCGCGCCGCACCTGGAGCGCATGCAGGCGCGTGAGCTGGCCAAGCGCGAGGCGCTGGCGGCACTGCGGCGGCAGATGGTCAAGCCGCTGCTGGAGCATGCGCTGCAGGCCATCCGCGCGGCACTGCGCAAGCAGATCAAGGACGGGCGCAAGCTGGCGCAGTACCTGGACGGCGTCGAGGCGGACGTGCTGGACAACCTGGCGCTGTTCCAGCCCGCCGTCGTGGACGGGAGCCTGGACGAGGCCGAGCGCGTGGCCGGCCTGCTGGGGCTGACGGCGCGGCTGCGGGTGAACGTGATCGTCGACCACGCCGAGGCCCACCACGCGCAGCAAGGGGCGCCGGTGATCGTCGACGACAACCCGGGGTGGCGCTCGCTGTTCGGCAGCATCGAGTACGAGAGCGAGAACGACGTGCTGGTCACCGACTTCTCGCGCATCCGCGCCGGCAGCCTGCTGCGTGCCCACGGCGGCTTCCTGCTGCTGCACCTGCGCGACCTGATGAGCGACCCGCAGGTCTGGGAGAAGCTGCGCCGCTTCCTGCGCAGCGGCCGGCTGCAGATCGAGGAGCCGGGGCTGGCGGTGGCGCCGATCTCGGCGGTGTCACTGCAGCCCGAGCCGGTGGACGTGCAGGTCAAGATCGTGCTGATCGCCTCGGTGGAGGAGTACTACTTGGTGCAGGAGGGCGACCCGGAGTTCGCCCGGCGCTTTCGCTGCAAGGTGGACTTTGCCGAGAGCTTTCGCGCCTCGCCCGGCTCCTACCTGGCCAGCGCGATCTTCGTGGCCCAGCTCTGCTCGCAGCACGGCCTGCCGCAGGCCTCGGCCGCGGCGGTGGCCGCGCTGATCGAGGTGACCCACCGCGAGGCCGAGGACCAGCGCCGCCAGAGCGCGCTGTTCGGCCGCACCGAGGCGCTGCTGCTGGAAGCGGCCGCGCTGGCCCAGGCGCGCGGCGCGGTGCGGGTTGTCCCCGAGGACCTGCTGGCCGCCCGGCAGGCGCAGCGCAGCCGCCACGACTACCCCGAGCAGCGGCTGCAGGAGAGCGTGCTGGACGGCGAGCGGCTGATCGCCGCCAGCGGCGAGCGTGTCGGCCAGGTCAACGGGCTGACGGTGGTCGACCCTGGCGACCATGCCTTCGGCTTCCCGGTGCGGGTGACCGCGCGCAGCCACGCGGGCGAGGAGGGGCTGCTGGACATCCAGCGCGAGGTGGAGATGGCCGGGCCGATCCACAGCAAGGGCGTGCTGATCCTGCACAGCCACCTGGCGGCGCTGTTCGCGCACATCGCGCCGCTGGCGATGAACGGCTCGGTGGTGTTCGAGCAGGAGTACAGCGGTGTGGAGGGCGACTCGGCCTCCTGCGCCGAGTTCTACGCGCTGCTGTCCAGCCTGGCCGGCACGCCGCTGCGCCAGGGCATCGCGGTGACGGGGGCGATCAACCAGCACGGCGAGATGCTGCCGGTGGGCGGCATCAACGAGAAGGTCGAGGGCTGGTTCCGCAGCTGCGAGGGCCTGGGGCTGGACGGCAGGCAGGGCGTGCTGATCCCGGCGCGCAACGCCCGCCACCTGATGCTCGACGAGCGGGTGGTCGAGGCGGTGGCCGCCGGGCGCTTCCACCTCTACACCGCCGAGTCGGCTGCCGAAGGCATGGCACTGCTGACCGGCCTGAGCTACGGCGCGCTGGAGCACGGCAGCTACGCGCCCGACACGGTGCTCGGCCGCGCGCAGCGCACGCTGCAGGCCTACCGCCGCGCCTGCGAGGGGCCCGGTGAGTTGCCGCGGCGCCACCATGGCGGGCACGCGCTGCGCGGTGCCTTCGGCCGCCATGGCGGCCCGCAGGGGCACTGAGCGCGCTGCGAGCGGCAGGGGCGCTGCCGCCGCTGCTGCCGCGGCCGCTTATTCGGCCGCTTTATTGGCCGGCAGGGTCGCTTTGCGGCGTCGGGTCGGGCCGGTGGTGGTCTTGACCGCGGCCGACCGAGGGCTGCTGTTGCGGCTGCGCCGCTGGCGTGGCAGGCAGGCTGCTTCCAGCTCCTGCAGCGCCTCGGTGGCGTACACCGCGACCTTCTGCAGGCTGGGCAGCGAGGCGTGGCAGCCGGTGAAGCCGAAGTTCATCTGTCCGTTGTAGCTCTCGCAGGTGATGTTCAAGGCCTGGCCGTGGGTGACGATGGAGGCAGGGTAGATCGACAGCAGCTGGGCGCCGCGGAAATACAGCGGCCGGTCGGGCCCGGGCACGTTGCTGATGGTGATGTTGAACATCGGCGGCGTGCGCCCGCCGATGCCGGTGAGCAGGGTGACCAGGGTGGGCGCCATCAGCAGCAGCGTGTACTGCTGCATCACCGGGCGCGACAGGCTCTGCAGATGGGCCTTGGCATGCTGCACCGAGGACTGGATCGCGTGCAGCCGCGCGAGCGGCTCCTCGACGTTGGTGCCCAGCGTGGCGACGATGAAGCTGATGGCGTTGCCGGTGCCCTCGTCGTCGGCGGGCCGCACGGACACCGGGATGCCGGCGGTGAGCGATTTCGCCGGCAGCTCGTCGCGCTCCAGCAGGAAGCGCCGCAGCGCGCCGCCGCACAGCGCCAGCACCACGTCGTTGAGGGTGCAGCCGGCGGCCTGCGCCAGCGCCCGCAGCCGGGCCATCTCGAACTGCTGGGTGGCGAAGCGCCGCTTCTCCCGCACGCGGCCGTTGAGCGAGGAGCGCGGCGCGTCGAAGGGCACAGCCAGCCCGTCCGAGGGGTCGCCGATGCGCTTGAGGATCTGCCCGAAGGCGCCGAACAGCTGCGGCAGCGCCTTGGCCTGAAAGCTCAGCCCTTCCATCGCGGCGTTGGTGGCCGAGGCCAGGGTCGGCACGAGCTGGTTCACCCCGGCCGTCACCGAGGCCGTCACCGAGGCCACTACCGCGGCGGCGGCGCCTGCCGGGTCGACCCCCTCGTCCTCCGCCGTCGCCTTCCGTTTTTTCCTGGTGTGACCGGGCGGGCGGGTTGCCTCTTCGTCCGAAGTGGTGGTGTCCCAGAACGGCGGCATCGCCACGCTGGCGTCGGCGCTGTCGCTCATGGCGCGCTGCAGCAACTTCATGCCGCTGATGCCGTCGATCAGCGCATGGTGCATCTTCACGAACATCGCGAAGCGACCGTCCTCCAGCCCTTCGATCAGGGTGCACTCCCAGGGCGGGCGCGTCAGGTCGATGGGGGTGCTCTGCAGCCGGCCGATCAGCTCGCCGAGTTCGCGCTCACCGCCCGGCCAGGGCAGTGCGGCGTGGCGCAAGTGGTACTCCAGGTCGATGTCCGCATCGTCCTCGGTCACCCAGCTGGGCAGCGGGTTCTTGGTGAAGGGAACTTTGAGCCGGCGATTCCAGGGCGCGCCGAAGCGGCGGTGCGCCCGGAAGTCCGACATCAGGCGGCTGAGGAACTCGCGCGGCGCCTGCTCTGGGAGGTGAAACAGCAGCAGCCCGCCCACGTGGTTGGGGGTGGCCCGCGACTCGGTGAACAGCCAGGCGGTGTCGAGCGGGTTGAGGCGGACTTCGTTCATGGAGCCTCCGGGCGGGGATCAGTCGGCCGCTGCTTGAGTGGCAGCCGACTTCTTTGCTGCCTTGCGGGCCACCTTCTTCGCCGTCGGCGGCAATTCCGG
>Ga0073899_10001472_pt1 | contig 21602 bp, 14 predicted proteins | sample KloWWTmetaKNB5Ph_FD_88975 | JGI IMG/M metagenome (GOLD analysis project Ga0073899, IMG submission 88975) | Active sludge microbial communities from Klosterneuburg, Austria, studying microevolution and ecology of nitrifiers - Klosterneuburg... | ecosystem: Engineered > WWTP > Aerobic digester >... | reverse complement strand
CGCCATCCACTTGGAACGACGTTGCATTGAGCGCGAATACAGTGAGGGTGCCATCGCAGGCACCAGCACAACTTTCATTGGTAACCACCACGGAGTCGATGGCGAAGACGGGCGGTGCCGTGATGGTGAAGTCGGCGGATATCGAGCAACCATTGGCATCGCTCACGGTCAACGTGTAGGTGCCGGGACACAAGTCGATCGCATCCGCGACATTTCCAGCAACACCACCGGACCACGTGTACGTGTAGCCCGCAACGCCGCCACCGGCCGTGGCCGATGCTGCTCCACCACAAACTTGGTTGCATCCGGGATCCTGCGGATCGAGAACCAAGGTCACCGCAACAGGCTCGCCGAGCATCTCATCCAGAGTTGCCTGGCAACCACCAGCGTCCTGCACGGTGATCGTATAGTTCCCAGCTGAAAGTCCAGCGAACGATGTGCTTGGTTGGAAGGAAGCACCACCATCGATGCTGTACGAAAGCGGTGCGTTACCGACTGCCGTGATCAGTAGGGCTCCGTTGGCATCGCCCGTGCAGAGCGGTTCGGTTGGATCGATCGCCGAGATCGACGGCCCCGGCAATTCAGCAATGACCACATCTTCAGTGGCCGAACATCCGTTCTCCACCACCACCGTGTACGATCCGCTCACAAGCCCCGTGAATGAATTCGCTCCCTGGAACGTTGCTCCGCCATCCACGCTGTAAGTGAGGTTGGAGCCCGTGGCGTCGATACTTATCGTACCTGTTGCGGACCCGCACGCGGAAGGTGTTTGTGCTACATCAATGATCACGGGTCCGCCGACCTCCATGATAACAGCCACGTCCTGGGCTGTGCAACCTGCGGCGTCCATCACCACGACATCATAGGTGCCCGGGGCGATCCCATTGAAATCGAACGAAGATTGGAAGGTGGTACCGCCGTCGATACTGTACTGAAGCCCGTTTCCAGTGGCAATGATCGAAATATCCCCGTTGGAGAATCCGCAATCCGAGTTTCCTTCTGTAATGAAGTCGATGGTCGGACCGGGTGGTGCAAGTAGATCGGCCAGAGTGCTGTTCGTGCATGCGGCACCGTCCTGTATCACAATGTCATACGTTCCTGCTGCCAGCCCGCTGAAATCGGGTGAAGCCTGATACGTGAGACCACCATCGATGCTGTACTGCAACCCAATGGGTGTGGCTACGACACTGATGGATCCATCGGCGTTGCCACAGGTAGGCTGTACGAATACGATGTCCACGAACTGCGGGCCGCCGCTGGTGCTCAACGACACCAACGAATCTGCGATGCAACCCGCCGCATCCACGACCACCACATTGTAATTCCCGCCACCGAGGCCTATGAAATCCGGCAACACTTGATAGGTGGCGCCTCCGTCAATACTGAATCCGATGCTGGTGGTGTCCGCCGTAATGGCGATACTGCCATCATTCGCACCGCATGTCGGTTCCACAAGGTCGATCGCTATGATCTGCGGCACGCTGGGCTGGGGGAGGATGGCATTGGTGTTGGCACCGCATCCGTTGGCGTCCTGCACCACGATGTCATAAGTACCTGGGGGGAGTCCGGCAAACGTCCCGGATCCTTGGAAGATGGCACCGTTGTCAATACTGAATTGGGTGGCGCCCGGAGCGGTGATGTCGATCTGGCCATCCGAGTTCGCACAGGTGGGCGGGATGGTGATCACACCGGTTATCACCGGACCACCTCCTGCGATCAGTGCTGCCGTGCTGTCCGCAGAGCATCCAGTTCCATCCTGAACAACGATGTCGTACACTCCTGCATCCAATGCTTGGAACGAGTTGCTGCCTTGGAACGTGGTGCCACCATCGATACTGTACTGCAAGCCAACGCCAGTGGCAGTGATCGTGATGGATCCATCAGCGGCACCACAGTTGGGTTGGACCAGATCGATCAGGTCGATGGATGGTCCGCCTGCGCTCACGAGATCCACCACTTGCTGCACTGGGCAGCCGTTGTCGTCGTTGACCGTGACGGTGTACTGGCCGGGTGCCAGACCGGTGAACGTGGCTGAGGCTTGCGGTGCGCCAAGGTCGAGGGCGTAGGTGACCCCTGTTATTTCTCCGAGCAGGCCCGTAACCGCTATGGATCCATCATTCGCACCACAGGCTGGGTCCACGGTGGCGATCGAGACGATCTCCAAGGCACAACAATCCTGCATGGTGATCATGACCGGCTCGCTCACGGTGATGCATCCCGCCAGATCGGTCGCGGTCAGTGTGTATTCCGTGGTTGCTTGAGGACAGACCTGCGGAGTGAGCGTATTGCTCCCGCTCATGTCCGTGGTGGGCGACCAACTGAAGTTCACGGGCTCGGTGATCTGCGGATCATCGAACGTGATGTTCCATCCGAAGAGCGTACCGATGCCGATGCCGAGTCCGGGCGCGCTGAACGTCAGGGTCCAAACTCCGTTGGCATCGCAGCCGTTGAGACCCGTCAACGGCTCTTGTGGATCCCAGGTCCCGCCGTCGGGGAACGTTCCGCCGAAGGGTGCGCCGCCAACAGGCACGAAGCAGGTGTTGTTGTAATCACCGGTAGCCACACCGGAAGGTACCAACACGATATCGCATCCACCAGGCGCTGTGAGCGTAACGGTGAACCCGGACGAAGTGAGGTCGCAGTTCTCGAAGAACCCGATGGGCACGCCGTTGCAATCACAACCACCGAATTCCGTGCAGATGAACGAACCGGAAAAGCTGAACCCGTTGATGCATACGGAAGTGATGGACCCGTCCACCAGTTGGGTGGTGTTGAGCCCCTGCACGTTGATGTTGATATCGGAGTTGCCGCTCACCACCAAGGCGAACTCCTCGTTCTCAAAGGTGGGTGTGCTCGCTGGGCTCACCAGGTGGTAAGCATCACCATCAAGCGTCACGCAATCGCCGGCACACAGGGTGGTGTCGTTGCCTGCGGTCATCACGATCACTGGATCCACGACCGTAACGGTCACGGATTCGGTACAGGTGGTGGTGCCATCGGAGATCTGTGCCGTGTAAGTGGTTGTTACCGGCGGGCATACCGCTGTCGGGTTGTTCCCTCCGGGCGCACCCAGTCCATAATTGTAGCCGTCGTGCAGCCAAGTGATGGAGAAGTTCGGGTCGTTGAGCGTGATCTGCACGTTGTCGATCCCCCAGTGGTCGTAGATGTCATCGGTCACATCGTCCTGGTGCCATCGGATGATCGTGTTGGGCGTAACAGCACCGGGAGGCAGCGCGAAGCACCAGTTGTTCCAATTCGTCAATTGGTCATCATATCCACCGTTCGGGTCGAAATAGTTGATGGTGATCCAAGAGGCACCACCATCGATCGAATACTCGAGGTACACGCCCTCTTGCGGTTCGTCCGGCCCCTCGCACGGTGAGTCTTCGCCTTGTACCGCGAAGAGCATGTCGAAACAGATGGAACCGCCGAGGGAGAGGTCCAGCGGCAGCGTTACCATGTCCCTTGGGTTGATGGAGCCAGGTCCCATCCACAAGTGCGTGGTGCCATCCACACCGCCCGGTGAACAAGGATTGTTGAACTGGGCCGATTGCGTGAACTGCCAACCTGTGGGAGCACCGCTGTTGAAGTTCTCCGTGAAGGCCACGTTGCCGCTGCCGTTGCCGAAGGCGGAAAGCGTTACGCAACTACCACAAGTGATAGAAAGGTCCGATGCGTTGGTGGTCAGCTGGCACTGCCCAAAGGACGAAGCTGCCCACATGAAGGCTGACAGCGCAATGGGGAAACGCATCGTCATCAGGGCGTGGGAAGATCGGTGGCTATGCGGCCGGAAAGTAGGACTTCCAAGGAAGCGTGAAGCCCTTACCGATGAACGCCACATTTTGGCCCACGAGGTGGATCTCCCGCCGATACAACCATCTTTGTCCGCATGCGGCCGGTCTATCGGTTCTTCTTCCAAACCCTGTGCGGCTGGCGCGTACAGGATGATCGCCCCAGCGACCTCAAGCGCTTCATCGTGGTGGTCGCACCCCACACGAGCAACTGGGACTTCGTTGTGGGTTTGGCCGTCCGCAGCATCGCAAGGATGAACGATGTCAAATACCTCGGGAAATCCGCACTCTTCAAACCACCTTACGGATGGTTCTTTCGTGCCGTGGGCGGGTACCCGGTGGATCGCAGTAAGCACAACAACCTGGTGGATGCCGTAGTGGCGATGTTCCAGCGAGGAGATATCAAGAAGATCGCGATCACACCCGAGGGAACCCGGAAGTACCAGCCCGATTGGAAGACAGGGTTCCACCGCATCGCGACCGGGGCTGGCGTGCCCATCATCCTATGCACCTTCGACTATCGCAACAAGATCGCGATCCTCACGGCCCCCTTCCAGTTGACCAGTGATCCGGAGGCGGATATCGCGCGTATGAAGGACTGGTTCCGTCCGCACAAGGGGAAGAATCCGGAGGACGGCGTGCGGTGAGGCACGATGCTTGCCCACCGTCGCGTTCACGAACCATGCGCCTATCCTTCGTCCTTCCCCTACTTATTGCCCACGCGTCCTTTGCGCAGCAGGTTTTTCCAACCTTGCTGGGTGAGACCGCTGACGGTATGAACGTTCAGTTGCCGCTGTCTTCGCCGAAGGAATACACCATCCTCGGTCTTGGCTACAGCCAGAAGGCGCAGCCCGCGTTGGAGGAGTGGTTCGAGCCGGCCTACTTACGATTCGTGGCCAAGCACGGTCTCTTTGCCGGGGCATACGACTGCGATGTCTTTTTTATGCCGCTTTTCACCGGGTTGAACAAGGCAGCCTATGAGCCCAGCATGAAGAAGTTCCGCAAGAGCGCGTCACCGGAGATCGTGGACCACGTGGTCTTCAGCAAGGCCGATCCGGAGACATTGAAGACCGCGCTCGACCTGGCCGACAAGAACATCCCGTATTTCTTCATCCTCGATCGCTCTGGTCGCATTGTTCATCGTACCCAGGGCAGCTTCACCGAAGAAAAGATGGAGGCGATCGAGGAGGTGTTGCTGCGCTGAACCATCGCCCTTCATTGCTCGCTCTGCTCATCTACATTTGACACCCCTACAACAACGACATGACCATGCTGCTACCATTCACCGTTTCGGCCCTGTTGGGTCTTGCCATTTCTTCCTGCACTCCCGCAGCCGATGGCACCGAGAACACTGCGAACCAACCAAGCAACACCGTGGAGAACAACGAAGAAGGCATTTACGCCAAGATCCAAACGACCAAAGGGCTGATCACCATCAAGCTCGAATACGAAAAGGCTCCCATGACCGTGGCCAACTTCGTGGCCCTCGCTGAAGGGAAGATGAAGAACACGGCCAAGCCGGAAGGAACGCCGTACTTCGACGGCCTGAAGTTCCACCGTGTTCTCGCTGATTTCATGATCCAGGGCGGCGACCCTACCGGCACAGGCAGTGGTGGTCCCGGCTACGCGTTCGCTGATGAGATCCACCCCGACCTCAAGCACACGCGAGCAGGTACCTTGAGCATGGCGAACGCCGGCCCGGCCACCAACGGCAGCCAGTTCTTCATCACGCACAAGGACACGCCATGGCTCGATGGCAAGCACGCAGTGTTCGGGTATGTGGTGAGCGGTCAGGAAGTGGTGAACGCGATCGCTCAGAACGATGTGATGCAGACCATCCGCATCGAGCGTGTGGGGAAAGCCGCCAAGGCATGGGATGCCGTTGCTGTGCTCACCGCCAACAAGGACAAGTTCCGTTCGAAATAGTTCCGAGCAGCGGGGCTAGCGCCTTCCGCCGCGATCGTTCCCACGGCCTCCGCTTCGGCGGGGGCCGTTCGTTCTTGGGCCGCGCTCCACCTTGGCCCGCGGATCGTAGACAGGCCCGCGAATACCGTCCGGCAGCGGCATCTTCTTCACCTCGTATCCGATGAGCGATTCGATCCGGGAGAACTCGCGCATTTCCTTCTCGTTCACGAAGGTGATGGCAGTGCCCTTCTTCGCGGCGCGGGCAGTGCGGCCTACACGGTGTACATAGTCCTCGGGATCCCGGGGCACATCGTAGTTGATCACCAGGTCGATATCGTCGATGTCGATGCCGCGGCTCACCACATCGGTGGCCACCAACATGCGCAGTTTGCGGTTGCGGAAGGCGAGCATGACCTCCTCGCGTTCGCTCTGTTCCAGATCGCTGTGCATACCTCGTGCATTGAACCCCTTCTTCTGCAAGTGGCGGTTCAGGTTCTTCACCTCGACCTTTCTTCCTGCAAAAATGACGATGCTGGTGGCGCTGTTCGTGTTCAGGATGTGCTCCAAACACGTGGCCTTCTGCATGTCGAAGACCACGTATGCCTGTTGATCGACACCTTCCGCGGGTTTGCTCAACGCAATGGTGATCTCCACCGGTTCGTGCAAAATGCGCTTCGCCAGGTCGCGGATCGCGGGTGGCATGGTGGCGCTGAACATGAGCGTCTGGCGTTCCTTGGGCAGGAAGGTGATGATCCGGTTGATGTCGTCGATGAAGCCCATGTCCATCATCCTGTCGGCCTCGTCGAGCACAAGGAATTCGATCCCATTCACGGGGACATAGCCCAGGTTCAGGTGGCTCAGGAGTTTGCCCGGTGTGGCGATCACCACTTCCACACCGCCGGTGAGTGCTTGCTTCTGCTGGTCGAAGGTGGAACCATCACTACCGCCGTAAAGAGGGATGGAAGTGATGGGCGTGAAGTAGGCGATGGCCTGCAACTGTTGATCGATCTGCAAGGCAAGTTCCCGCGTCGGCACCACGATCAAGGCCCGAATGGAACCATCGACCTTGGGACGATAGCCGGTGATCACGTCGATGAGCGGGAGGAGGAAGGCAGCGGTTTTCCCTGTACCTGTCTGTGCACAGGCGATGAGGTCGCGGTGATCGAGCACCGCCGGTATGGCCTGTTGCTGGATGGGCGTCGGTACCTTGATGTTCATGTGATCAAGGCCGTGCAACAGGTCCTCACTGAGACCGAGCGAATGGAAGTCCATGGAATGCGATGGGAGCGGAGGTCCGCTTTGGAAAGGGGGCGAAGATAGGCGGGTACCCAGCCGCGCTCAGGAAGCCTTGCGCTGCGCGGTGCCTTCCGGAAAGAAGGAGAGGCTGACCGCAGTGCCGGAACCCTTTAGAATTCGGACCTCGCCGTTCAATTGCTGGGCCAGTGCCTCGATCAGTTGCATCCCGAAGGAACCCTGGCGCAAGTAGGTGGTGTTCGCTGCATGGCCGTCACCATCGTCGCTGAAGAGCAATTCGTACCCGGCACCGTTCGGGCGGAGCACGATGCGCACCTGGCCGGACTCGCGATGCGGGAAGGCATATTTGATGGCGTTGGTGAGCAGTTCGTTCACCAGCAGGCTCAGCGGCATGAGGTCTTGGGCCGTGAGGCCGATCTCGGCCACGTCCACCAGCACCGAAACGGAATCGTGCTTGCCGTGCGCCGCGAGCACATGGCGGGCAAGCTCTTGGAGGTGGTTGCGCACAGGGATGGCTTCTTCGCCACCACTGCGGAAGATGGAACCATGAACGAGCGACATGGCGCGGATGCGCCCTTGCGCTTCTTTGAGCATGCGCGCGGTGGCTGGGTCTTGAAGACCACCGCATTGCATGTTCAACAAGCTGTCGATCACCTGCAGGTTGTTCTTCACACGGTGGTGGATCTCCTTGATGACGATGTCCTTCTGCTCCTCGCTCACGAGGGTTTCCGCCAGGCGCATGTTCTGCCGCTGCAATTCCATGTTCTTGGCGTGGATCTCATCCTTCTGTCGCTCGATCACGCTGTTCTTGAGGCGTGATCGGCGCGCGTTCCTGAGGCTGTTCCGACTGATGAGGAACAAGGCGACCGCCAAGGCGAGGAAGATCCCGGTGGCCACCAGCAAGTACCGGTTGGAAATTCGTTGCTCGGCGATCACCGCCTCGTTCCGGGAGTTCTGGTCGCGTAGGTCGTGATTGTCCTTGTCCTTGCGGTCCAATTCGTACATCACTTGCATACCAGCCAGCGTCAGGTCAAGGTTGGCGGCCTTCGTGCTATCATCGAATGCGCGAAGTCGGCGCAGTTCATCCAAGGCTTCCTTCCATGCTCCTTCCGCGAATTCCAAGAGGTAACGTTGCTGCATCAACAGGCTGCGGTTCTCCAAGGTGTTGGCGTACGGAAAGAGCGCTTGGGCATCTTCAAGATGATCCCTGGCCTCTGTGATGTGATCGATACCAAGAGCGGCTTCGGCCCGGTCGATGGCCAAGGTGAAGCGTTCATCGGCGGTGCCCTCGCTGGCGAGGACCCTTTCGGCCATGGTCAGGTAGGGAAGGGCGTCGTTGTATTTCTTCAGGGCCAGCAGGGTGCGGGCCATCATCACACGGATGCGGGCCTTCTCGGTGCTGTCCGCGGGGGCATTACAGCGGCTCAGGGCGCGCTCTCCGTTACGGAGTACTTCGTCGAAGCGTCCGGCTTGGAGCAAGGTGTGCATGAGGAATCGCTCCGCTTCTTGCACAGCCTCCTTGTCGTTCGTTGGGGTTATCGCTGCAAGCGCGTTCCGTGCTTCCTCCACCGCGCGGTCCATTCGTCCGTTCATCCTATAGGCGATGGACAGTGCTCGTAGGTCAGATCCGATGCGCGCTGCATCAGAGAGGGCTTGGGCCAATTCCAGCGCGCGCATGGTACTGCGGAGGTACTCAGCGTACATGCCCATGCGCAACTGCACCTCCCGTTGTACCGAAACGGCGTCGTGCTCCGTGGCTTGGTCGCCACTTTGCTCCGCGAAACGCAAGGCGTTCATGGCATGGGCCAGCGCATTGGCCGGATCATGTTCCATGGTCCGCTCGGCCATCTTCACCAAGGCCTTTGCCCGGTCCACCAAGCTGGCATCCGCATCAAGCACATAGCGCAGGCTGTCGCCCACCACGCTGGCGTGCATACGGGTGCATGCAACTGCCATAAGGATCAACGTAACGAGGAGTCGCAGTTTGGACATTGGGACCTTGGTACGGCTTCCGCAGGGCCGGGTTGCAGGGCCGAGCGACTATGTTCGCATCATGGCCGTAATGCTGGAAGTATGCGTGACCTCCGTGGAAGAAGCGGAAGTGGCCGCTTCTTGTGGGGTCGATTCGGTGGAGGTATGCAGTTGGCTGGCTTGTGGCGGGATCACTCCGAGTTCCGGACTGGTGGATGCCATGCGCAGTGCCGTCAAGATCCCTGTGCGGGTGCTCGTGCGGCCAGGCCCTGGCGGTTTCATTTACAGCCCCGCTGAAACGCTCGCGCTTTTGACCGACGTGGAGGTCTTTGGCGGGGGCGCGATCGGTTTGGTAACCGGTGCGCTCGAGGAGAATGGCTCGCTGAACGAACGCGTATTGGCGTCGGTCATGCGCTTGGCACCGGAAAGCGAGATCACGTTCCATCGTGCCATCGATCACGCAGCTGATATGCCCTCAGCTCTGGATCGATGCATGGAGTTGGGCGTCCACCGTGTGCTCACATCAGGCGGAAGCACGCTTGCCATGGACGGGGCTGCGATGTTGAAGCAACTCGTCGCCCGTGCGGGTGAGCAGCTGACGGTCGCGGCTGCGGGGGGGATCAACGCAACGAACGTGGTGGAGTTGATCGAACGCACCGGTGTTATGGAGGTACACTTCGCCGCGCAACGACCCAAGCCGGGCAAAGCGCTTGGTGCGGCCATGAGTTCCGCGAACGTTGGTGTGAACTTCGAAACAGAACCGGATCGGGCCAAGATCGAAGGGGTGATGAATGCGCTGGCCAAAGCCGGATTGCGATGAAGTGGTTGTCTGTTGTTGGTTGTCAGTTGTCCGTTACGCTGGGTTGCGCGCAGGAAGTGTATATCCCGTTGAACGACGGCTGGCAGTTCCAGCAAATAGGGAAGGAGCAGTGGTACAGCGCCGAGGTACCGGGCGTCGTGCAGACGGATCTCATGCGGCATGGGCTCATCCCGGACATCTACAAAGGCAACAACGTCGACAGTGTTCAGTGGATCGAGAACGAGGATTGGATCTACAGGCGGACTATTGTCGTGACGGATTCGCTACTGATGCACGGCCACCTTGATCTTGTTTTCAAAGGGCTGGACACCTTCGCCGAGGTCTACATCAACGATTCGCTCATTGGCAAAGCGGACAACATGTTCAGGACTTGGGAGTGGCCGATCAAGTCATTGCTGAAACGGGGTCCTAATGAACTGAAGGTCATATTCCGAAGTCCGATCAAGGAAGGGGCGAAACTGCGCGATGCGTACGGCATCCAACTCCCGCACGACAATGACCCCAGCGGCGTGAGTCCTTACATCCGCAAGGCGGCCTACCAGTTTGGTTGGGATTTTTGTCCGCGTTTGGTGACGAGCGGGATTTGGCAGGGGGTGGAGTTGAGGGGGTGGAGCGTTGGCCGGATCAAGGAAGTGGAAGTGGGGCAGACCGAGAAAGGCAATTCGGTCACCCTCAGCGTGGATGTGTATTTCGATACGAGGATGAATGGAACGGAAACCCGATGTGGTACTACGGTGCAGCTATGGGAACCTGAAGTGGATCGTCCATTGGTGGTCAAGAGGGACTTCATCGGCTTCGGCGGTGGCACGTTCACGATCAAGAACCCGAAGCGCTGGGAGCCGCGCGGTTCGGGTGCCCAACCTCTTTACCGGGTGCGCTCCGAGCTGGTGTGCAACAACATGGTGCAGAGCGTCCACGAAATGCGTGTCGGCATTCGTACCGTGGAGTTGGATACGACCCAGGACGGCCAAGGGAAGGCGTTCGCATTCAGGCTGAACGGGAAAAAGGTGTTCATGAAAGGCTGCAACATCGTTCCTCCGGATCTGGTGCCATCGCGGGATGCGGATGAGAAGTGGTTGGAGCTGGTGCGGCACATGAGGGATGCGGGGATGAACATGGCGCGGGTGTGGGCTGGTGGGACCTATCCGCCGGATGTCTTTTTCGATGCTTGCGACACGGCGGGCATAATGGTCTGGCAGGACTACATGTTCGCCCAACTTCCGCCTGCCGGATTCAGACACATGGATGATGCGGAACGGGACCGATCGGTTGCGCGGGCGGAGGTCGTGGTGAATTTTATGGAGAACGTGGAAGAGGAGGCGGTCCAACAGTTTACACGACTGCGTAGCCATCCATCGCTCGCGCTCTGGTGCGGGAACAATGAGCTTGAGGTGGCGTGGAACAATTGGGGCTGGCAGGACCGCTATGGGATCCATGGCGCTGATTCCATCACGGTGGCGCAGATCTTCTCGGACGTGTTCAGTACAGCGTATGGTCGACTGTCGCCCTTCTTCAAGCGCATGCCATACACCCCAACCTCCCCCCTCAGCAACTGGGGCTCCGCCGCGGGTCTTCGGTCCGGCGACCTGCACTACTGGGGCGTCTGGCACGGCGACAGCACATTCGCTTCCTTCAAGAACAACGTGGGCCGCTTTGTGAGCGAGTACGGTTTCCAGAGCTACCCGGATAGCGCGCTGCTGGCCAGGTACATCGATCCGAAGGAACTCTACCTCGGTTCACCTGCCTTTAAACGCCTTCAGCGCAGCTACAAGACCGACAAGCCCATCTGGGAGGCGATCGAGCGAGAGCTAGGGGAGAAGCCCACCACCTTGGGTGGATTCATTGATGCAAGTCAGCGTGTGCAGGCCAAGGCATATCAAATGGCGATCGATGCACACATGGGCGCGCAGCCGCATTGCATGGGCACCTTGCTCTGGCAACTGAACGATTGCTGGCCTGGGCCGAGTTGGAGCATCATAGACTACGAAGGCCGGCCAAAGCCAGCCTATGATGCTGTGCGTGCTGCCTATGCGCAGTAGTTGACGAACGGTGAAGTGCGTTGCCAGAAAGGTCGGGATCCTTTGGATCCTTGCTGGTCGAAGCGTTGGGTCGTACGGCTAGGTGGCATACCTGAAATACTACCTTCGACGCCGACGAACCGGACCCAAATCGAATACTCCATGAACAGACCTGGACGCTACCAAAAAGCCCTGATGGGCCTGCTGTTGATGCTTTCCGCCGCACCGGCGATAGCCCAAGGTGATTGCCTAAACGAAACCCTCTATCCTTCAGAGGCCGTGACGCCGAATTCGCTCGGTTTGTTGACGGAGATCGCCACGTGCAGTTTCGAGCAGGAGCACTCCCGTATCACCGGTGTTTTGGCTGGTGCCCCTTATGAGTTCACACTTTCATCCGGTGGCTATATCACGGTGCGTCAGGGAACCTTCGATGGGGCTATCCTCGGGCAAGGCCTCTCGCCGGTGCAGGTGACCGCCGCCGACGCATCGGACATTTTTGCCCACTGGAACACCAATGATCAGTGTGGCGTGCTGGACGATTGCGTGATCACGACCGTGCAGTTGCTTTTGAATTGCACACCGGCCGAGGCTACCGCCACGTACTCCGAGGACTGTGACCTGCAACAGTTCAGTGTCACCGTGGATGTAATTTCCACCGGCGATGGTTCGGTGGTCAACGTGGCGTACGATGTCTCCGGCACCCCGCAGTCCTTGCTGGGTGTAGGTGTAGGTAGCTATGTGCTCGGGCCCTTCGGTTTCGGCGATGTGGTGACCGTTGCGGTGGAGCACGAGAGCGACCCGCTCTGCAACCTGGCCTTGGGCACCTTCATCACATCTGGCGCGTGCCCTTTGCAGGTGCCCTGCGGCTCGGGTCCGATCGCCCTCAGCTACTGCTACGACAACAGTGAGACCCAGGTCTGGAACTTCAGTTCCACGGGTGGTACAGGTTCCATGATCTTGAACTTCTCATCGGGTAACATCGAAGCGTCGTTCAACGACCAGTTCGTGATCTATGACGGTACGGACGCTACGGGACCGATCCTCTTCCAGCACACGACCTTCGACCTTTTCGACCTCACGGGGCTGTCCTTGATCTCGACCTCCGGTTCGTTCCACATGGTGCTTACCACGAACGATTTCAACTCCTGTGTTGACGCGGTTACCGAGCAGTGGAATTGGACCGTGGAATGCCTGAATTGCCAGTTGCCACAGGTCAGTGCCACGTATCTGGACGACTGCCCGAACAACCAGTTCTCCATCCCCGTCACAGTTACCACCACTGGCGATGGTTCCACTGTGACGATCGAATACTCGGTCAACGGCGGGGCACCGCTGACCATCCCCGGCGTAGGTGTAGGGGAGACCATCTTAGGGCCTTTCACCATCAATGATGTGGTGGCGATCTCCGTGCAACATGAGTCGGACCCGACGTGCAATGTTGATCTGGGCTTCGTCACCGATGGTGGAAGTTGCCCGAACCTGATCACATGTGGCGCGTCTGCGCTGCAGGAGACCTATTGCTACCTCGATAGTGACACCATGAGTTGGTCATACACCAGCGTGGGGACCGGTACGCTCCGCCTAACTTTCCTACGGGGGACCATCGAGAGCACCACATGGGAGGACCTCCGGATCTATGACGGTTCCGACGCAACAGGTATCCTGATGTTCGACCACACCAACTTCGCCACGTACAACCTTGGACCTGTCGGTAGCGCAACGACCACCACTTGGCCCGACTATTACGGGATCGAGATCTACTCTACCACGGGTAGCCTGTACATGGAAATGGCATCCGATGGTTCCGTGAGCTGTGGCGGAACGTTCCCGGGAACGGACTATGACCCCTGGGAGTGGGAAGTGGTATGCTTGGATTGCAGCATTCCAGAGGCCGACGTGACGATCGTGGACGATTGCGCTTCCAGCACGTTCACGTTGGAAGTGAACATCACCAGCACGGGTAGTGGTACCAGTGCGTCATTGGATTACTCCGTGAACGGCACTCCGCAAACCAGCCTCACCGGCCTGCCTTTGGGTATCACCACGATGGGTCCCTTTGCTTTCGATGACCTGGTGAACATCACCCTTGCGCACGAGAGCAACAGCCTGTGCAACATCAGCCTTGGTGATTGGTCCGATACGGGTACCTGCCCGCTGTTGATCGCCTGCGATGGCACCTTTGTGAACGACTCGGCCTGTTTTGCAAACAATCAAGACCTGCGCTGGTACTACCAAGGCACGGGCACCTTCCCGTTGGGCATCTTCTTCGTAAGCGGTACCTACGAATTCCAGGATTCGATCTTCGTTTACGACGGGGGCGATATCACGGCTCCACTACTCTTCTCGGGTGGCGGTTTTCCACTGGACATGAGCGGAGAGTTCTTCTACACTACCAACGTCGATCATCGCTTGTGTGTACGCATCAAGTCGAACGCCTTCACGGCTTGCTCCGAAGGTGCCATTACGCAGACCGAATGGCAGATCAGTTGCCTTGATTGCGTGCCCCCGGCAGCCACCTTCGAGATCGTGCAGGATTGCGACAACTTCCAATACTTCGTGGACGTGGTGGTCACCGATCTTGGTACGGACCCGGATCCGGAGATCACGAATACAGCAGGGCTTCCCAGCACCACCATCACCGCCACTGGCACCTACCAGATCGGTCCCTTCCCATCGGGCACCCAACTTGAGATCACCGTGGAGAACGAGTCGAACAGCCTGTGCAATGTGTACTCCGGGACGTTGGTGAACCCGCTGTGTCCGACCATTCTCTGTGGTAGCAGCCCGCTGGCTCAGACCTACTGCTATAGCAACAATGCCAACACGGCTTGGGCCTATGCCACACCGGATGGGACAGGAACCATCCGCTTGTACTTCGACATCGGTACCGTGGAAAGCAACACATGGGATGACCTCATCATCTACGATGGGCCGGACGCGAATGGACCAGTGCTGTTCACGCATGGTGCCAGCACAGCCAACTTGGGGCCCGTTGGCAGCGCGGTCAACAGTGGTGCCAGCCCTTACGAAACCGTCGATGTAACAACCACAGGCGGTAGCATTTACATGACTTTCACCAGCGATCCCTCTGTTGCTTGCGTGGATAATGTCGGCTTCTATGACCCATGGGAGTTCCAAGTGCAGTGCTTGGGCTGCGCCGCTCCCGGCATCGCGTACAACCTGGTGCCTGATTGCCTGCATCGCGATTACGTGACGGAAGTGATCGTAACGCAAGCTCCGAGCACGCAAGGCCTCACGGTCACCAACATGGAGACGGGTGAGATCCAGACCATTTCCACCGCCGGCATCCTTTCCTTCGGCCCATACGGTACTGATTCGCTGTCGTTGTACTCCGTCGTGGACGGTAGCAGTCCCACCTGTGTCTGGATGAGCGACTCGCTCACTTTCGATAGCGATAGCTGCCACATCGTTTCCTGTGGTATCGACAACTACCAGTACTGCTACGGGAACGACGAGGATCGTTGGTACACCTACCGCTCCGCGCTACCTGTTCCAACCACGATCGCCTTCCTCCAAGGCCAGTTGCTCACAGGTGACCGTATCGTGATCTACAACGGCCCAAATGAGAACTCGTCCGTGATCTACCAAGGCACCAATGGGGGCAATCTCACGGGTTTTGCGGTGAATTCACAGAATCCGGAGAACACCATCACGTTGCGGATCCAATCGAACGCATCGGGTTCATGCGCGGATGGAGGATCGACCACCGAATTGCGTTGGTTCGTTGGCTGCGGTGCCGTTGGGATCGATGAGGTGGCGGCCGATGGTTTCGCTGTGTACCCCAACCCAACGGAAGGCACGCTGTACATCAATGTGGGCAAGTCCGTTGCGGGCAGCGTGAAGCTGCGCGTGCTTGACATGAGCGGCCGTACCGTGATGGAACAGCCGATGAACGTTGTAGCTGGTAGTGCGAACACCCTTGAGATGGCAGGTTTGCAAAGCGGCCAGTACATGGTGCAACTCACCACGGACAAGTGGTCCAAGACCCAGCGCGTGCAGGTGGCTCGCTGATCATTTCGAACATGATTCCGGAAGGCCGTTCCGCGAAGCGGGGCGGCCTTCTTGTTTTTGGCTATCGGTGGGTCGCGAAAGCTCGAACAGCGGAATGGACAGTCAAGGAATGCAAAGGGCCGCCCTTGTGAGGCGGCCCCTTTGCTTGCTGTGCAGGTTCGTTAGTCGTCGTTACCGAGGTTGATACCGACCGTTAGTCCATAGGTGAGATACTTGGAGCCGATGTCCTTCACAGCGGGGTTGTCGCTGAAAACCCGGCTAAGGCCGAAGCTCACGTTGGGTTCCACGGTCACCAACCCCATGTCGAAGCCCAATGCGGCGTCCAGGTTCAATGAACCACTGTTGAAGTCCCCCTTGTTGTAACCGATCTCATCGTTGCGGTCGTCCACGCTGAGCAGTACATCGTAGGTGGGGCCCATGGCGAAACGCAGATCGAACTGGTACGAGTCGATGATCCGATAACCGACCATGCCTTTCAGCTTCAAGCTCGTGCGTACAAGATCGTCCTCGTACAAGAGCGTATCACTCGAGTAGGTCTTCACTGCGGTCGCACTGCGGCCGAAAAAAGCACCGGGTTGGAAGTAGAGGCGATCGCCGATGCGCAGGTCGGCACCCAACTGCCAGCCGATGTTGGCCTTGTATTCCACACCGGCAAGCGGGCTGGTGAGTTGTTGGAAGTTCACACCCGCCTGCGGGTTCACCTGGAACTGGGCCGATGCACCGACGGCGGACAGCCCGAGGGCCAGGGTGAGAAATTGCTTGTTCATGGTAGTATCCGTTTGGTTCGGGCACCAAATTGCGAATGCTGTGCCAGAAGGCCGATCCTCCACCCCAGCCATTGACCACCAGCCTCTTGTGGGGATCGCGCCGTCTCCTACCTTGCACGGGTACACACCTAAACCTGCTCCCGTTCCATGATCCATCGCTACACCGCTTTTCTTTCCTGCCTCACCCTGACCGCTGCCGTTGCGCAGGAGTGCGGTAGTGGCCGCTACTTCACTGCGAACTATTTCACCGATGTCACGGTCACTTCCGCAGTGACCTATGGTAGCAACACCGCCGTGGCGGGTGGTGCGCAAACCCTGCGCTTGGATGTTTATGAACCAACCGGCGATCTACTTGCCGAGCGACCAGTGGTTATCGTTGCCTTCGGTGGCTCGTTCATTTCGGGTTCACGTGCGGACGTTGCCCAGATCTGCGAGGACTTCGCCAAGCGTGGTTATGTGGCAGTTGCTCCTGACTACAGGGTCGGCTTTTTCTTCCCGAACGCTGCCACCACCACACGTGCCGTGATGCGCGGATCCCACGATATGAAGGCTGTCGTTCGCTACCTGCGCAAGTCTGTGGCCGAACTCGGCAATCCGTACCACATCGATGTGGACCGTATCATCAGTGGTGGTGTCTCCGCCGGGGCCATCAGTGCGCTGCACGCCACTTACCTGGACCAAGAGAGCGAGATACCCTCGGCCATCGCGGCTGAAATGCCCGCTCTGGGTGGTGTGGAAGGCAATAGCGGCAGCCCCGGATACTCCAGCGCAGTGTTCGCCTGCTACAGCTTCAGCGGTGCAATCGGTGATACCTCCTGGATCGCCACGGGTAATGCCCCGCTCGCGAGCATCCACGAAGTAGGTGATGGCGTGGTGCCGTATTACACGCAAGAAGTCTCGGTGATCGGTATTCCGACCGGATTGATCGCTTCCGGAAGTCATGATATCCACGAGCGCGCCGCCAACATCGGTCTGGTCAACTGCTTCAAGAGCTATCCCGGGACCGGTCACGTGGGTTATCTCAGCAGCGACTTTGCGGTGGCCTTGGACTGGACAGCGCAGTTCCTTGGTGAACTCTCCTGCGGCACGCCGGTGTCCTGCGGTGCTACAACTTCCATTGCGATCGTAGACCGCTCGGTGGGTTCATCCGTATTCCCGAACCCTACCAACGGGAACATGCAATTCGAACTGCCTGAAGCGTCGACCGTGCGAGTGCTGGATGCCAGCGGCCGTGTTTTCATCAACGAGCGTTTCGCACAAGGTGTCGCATATATGGACCTCAGCGCATTGCCAGCAGGTGCTTATGCTGTTGAAGTTCGCAACAGCGGGCTCGAGACCTTCCGGGTAGTGAAGGTGGACTGATATCCTGAACGTGGAAAGCAAAGAGGGCCGCAGTGCGGCCCTCTTTGCTTTGCCGGTGTTCCCTTTTGCTCACCGAATGAATCGGAACGCTTTACGATCCGGTCCGCGGCCCACTAACGCGACATAGAGGCCCTGCATCGCTTCGAACGGAAGAACGGCCTGATCACCGTTTACTTCGGTCATTAGTACGTTCCGTCCGGAGGCATCGATCACCTCGATCGGGAGCCGGTCATACTGGCCGACCCGCACAATGTTCACCTCCCCGTCAGCGTACCATAGCCGTAAGTCATCCGCCGTCCGCTCGTCAAGTCCGGCAAGCGGACCCCAGATGCTTTGAACCCATTGCGGGTTATCGATGTAGGGATTGCGATTGCCTTGGATGAGGAAGATGGAATCGTTTCGAGCAAGTTCCTTCTGGCTCACAGGGTCCGCCGCATGCCAGGCCAGCAAAAGGCTTTCGGTCCAAGAGAAGAACTCTCCGGCCGATAGGATGGGAGCGGACCAGGTCACGCTCTCGTTCATATAGCGCGTGAGCATGTAGAAGTGTCCGCGCGCGAGATCGCCTTTATAGGCGTCGATCGGCTCGAACACCGTTCCAGAGCATCCGGGCCAGGAACATGGTCCACGCTTGCCACCGTTGCTACTGGTATAGGTCGGCGCGTTCACATTGCCATAGGGCCAGCTTCCCCGTTGGGCGTTCACCCAGCCATCCGTTGGATAAATGTGGAAGAGATCCGAGTTCATGGGCGGAACATCGTTGAACCAGCTCACCGGGAAGCTGTGCTCCCGGTTGAAGCAATCTCCTTCGCTATCGTACGTGCCGCATTGATCGCTCACGAACTGGAACACATAGGGTGGCGTGCCGCTCGGCACATCACTGTAAATGTCCCATACAGTGTTGTCGGATCTTCTATCCGTACGTGAGAAAGCATTCCACAACTGGTTGTACAGTATAACGGTGTGCGGGCTGATGATGTCGTACAACGCTGCACGCAGAGGTTCACCGGAAAGACCTGCCGCCGGATCGTAATAACCAGGCGGTGGTTGGGCGAGGCATAAGGATGGAGCGAGGGGAACGAGAAGGAGCAAACGCCTCATGGGGCGAAGGTACCCGGAGAGAAGGCAGGATCGCCAATGTGGCACAGCGTGAAGCCGGGCCGGAGCAACCTGAACGGGATCGGGCAAAATGGTTCGTAGGTCTCTCAGGGGTAAACGAAAAAGGGGACCCCTGAGGTCCCCTTCAACGATGGTTCTTTGCTGTCTACTTCACCTTGCTCACGATGGCCGCGAAGGCAGCTGCATCCGTGTAGGCGATCTCGGCCAAGGCCTTGCGGTCCAAATCGATGTTCGCCTTCTTCAATTTGTTCATCAGCACGCTGTAGCTGATGCCGTTGATGCGGGCGGCGGCATTGATGCGCTGGATCCAGAGGCCGCGGAACTCACGCTTCTTGAGCTTGCGCCCGTCGTAAGCGTGTTGCAGGCCTTTCTCCACCGTGTTCTTCGCGACGGTGAACACGTTCTTGCGGCGACCGAAGTTGCCTTTCGCCATGTCGAGGACCTTCTTCCTCCTCGCCCTGCTGGCTACTTTGTTCTTACTGCGTGGCATGTTCCACTTGGTTTTTGGGCGTGAGCGCCATCAGTGTCACCTTGAACTCGTCGAAGGTGCTTCTACCGATGATCTTGTTTACTGCACGTCCTGGTTAACGCTACCTATTGATACCCGGTGCGGTTGGGTTGTTCTTACTTGAGCATGATCAGGATCCCCTTCTTGTCGCGCTCGTGGATCATTCCCATTTTGGTGAGGGAACGCTTACGCTTGGTTTCCTTCTTCGTTAGGATGTGGCGCTTGAACGCGTGCTTGTGCTTGATCTCGCCGGTGCCGGTCAGCTTGAACCGCTTTTTCGCACCGGACTTGGTCTTCATTTTTGGCATGGCCTCTTTCGTGTTATGGTCGGGGCGATGCACTCACCGCCCTTGCGTTATTTCTTTTTCTTGGGGATCAGGAACATGATCATGCGCTTTCCTTCGAGCTTGGGCATGCTCTCCACCAAGCCGATGTCCTCCAGGTCCTGGGCGAACTTCAACAACAGGATCTCGCCACGCTCCTTGAACACGATGCTGCGGCCGCGGAAGAACACGAAGGCTTTCACCTTGTGGCCTTCCTCAAGAAAATTGCGCGCGTGCTTCAGCTTGAAGTTCACATCGTGTTCGTCCGTATTTGGACCGAAGCGGATCTCCTTCACCTCCACAGTGGCCTGCTTGGCCTTGATCTCCTTCTGCTTCTTCTTGAGGTCGTACAGGAACTTCTTGTACTCTATGATGCGGCACACGATTGGTACCGCAGAGGCGCTGATCTCGACCAGGTCCAGTCCCATCTCCTCGGCCATGCGCAAGGCTTGGTTGAAGGGATACACACCTTGCTCCACATTATCGCCAACGAGACGTACCTCGTTAACACCATAGATCTTGTTGTTGATCCGGTGCGGGTCTTCCTTGATGACGCGACCACGGAAAGGACGACGCGGGCCGCCACTTGGACGCGGACCACTTGGACGATAGGGAGCTCCTGCCACTTACGAGTGTTTGGTTCTTGTTCCGGGAACGCTGGTTTCCGGGTTTGAGGGCGCGAATATCGGCATCTTTCCCTATCCGTCAGCGGCTTCCGTGTGAAGGCGGTATTGTCCGTCCCTCAAGCCTGCCCCAACTGTTCCGTGATCCGCTCATTCACCAAGGCGGCGAAGGCGTCCGGTGTCATGGCACCGATATCGCCTTTGCCCTGTTCCCGGACCGAGATGGTTCCATCGGCCTGTTCCTTCTCGCCGAGGATGAGCATGAAGGGGGCCTTGGCAAGTTCGGCATCGCGGATCTTCCGGCCGATCTTTTCGTTGCGGTCGTCCACACTGGTGCGGATGCCGAGTTTGCCCAAGGCCTTGCTGGCCTCGTTGGCCGCATCCACGAACTTGTCGCTGATGGGCAGCACGATGGCCTGTTCCGGTGTAAGCCAAAGCGGGAAGCGCCCGGCGGTATGCTCGATGATCACGGCCAGAAAGCGCTCCAAGCTTCCAAATGGAGCGCGGTGGATCATCACCGGACGGTGCCGGGCGTTGTCGCTGCCCACGTACTCCAGTTCGAAGCGCTCGGGGAGGTTGTAGTCCACTTGGATGGTGCCGAGTTGCCACTTCCGGCCCAAGGCATCCTTCACCATGAAGTCCAGCTTTGGACCGTAGAAGGCCGCCTCACCGTATTCGACCACCGTCTTCAAGCCACTGGCGGCTGCGGCATCGATAATGGCTTGTTCCGCCTTCTCCCAATTGGCCTCGCTGCCGATGTACTTGCTCCGGTCCACCTTGTCGCGCAGGCTCACCTGTGCTTCGAAGCTCTCGAAGTTCAAGGCCCTGAGGACCAGAAGTACAAGGTCGATCACCTTCATGAACTCTTCCTGTACCTGGTCGGGTCGGCAAAAGAGGTGGGCGTCATCCTGCGTGAAGCCACGAACACGCGCCAGACCGTGCAGTTCGCCGCTCTGTTCGTATCGGTAAACGGTTCCGAATTCCGCAAGGCGAAGTGGGAGGTCCTTGTAGCTGCGTGGACGGCTGGCGAAGATCTCGCAGTGGTGCGGGCAGTTCATGGGCTTCAGCATGAATTCCTCGCCTTCGTGCGGGGTATGGATGGCCTGGAAACT
>Ga0073899_10001471_pt1 | contig 21613 bp, 16 predicted proteins | sample KloWWTmetaKNB5Ph_FD_88975 | JGI IMG/M metagenome (GOLD analysis project Ga0073899, IMG submission 88975) | Active sludge microbial communities from Klosterneuburg, Austria, studying microevolution and ecology of nitrifiers - Klosterneuburg... | ecosystem: Engineered > WWTP > Aerobic digester >... | reverse complement strand
CACGTCGTCGATGGCGTGGACGTCTTGCGTGGTCGGCAGGTGCAGGGGTGAGCCCTGGCCTGCGACCGACAGCCCCGAGCCGAAGCGGTGCAGCTTGGCGCTTCGGAGCTTGTACGCGTTGGCCCCGACCGGGGTGGTGGGTTGCGTGTCGCCGGCGTGTCCGCCGACCACTCCAGCCGAAGTGCGGCCATAGCCCAGCGCGACCTTCACCGTGCCCACGGCCTGGCCCGGCGCGATCATCACCGGCACCTCGATGCTCTGGCCGCCGACCGTCAGGCGAGCCGGGGTGCCGTCGGTGACGCCCAGGGCGGCAGCGGTCTTCGGGGCGATCAGCGCCGCGTTGCCCCAGGTGAGCTTGGTGAACGACTCGGGCAGCTCTTGCAGCCAGGCGTTGTTCGCCCAGCGACCGTCGTAGATCTTGGGGCAGGCGGTGAGCAAGAGCTCGAGCTGACCGTTGCCCACGTCGAGCCCGCCGGCTTCGCCGCCCTCGAGCTTCACCGGAGCGATGGCCTCGAGCTTGGGCGCCTTCTTCTCGAGCTGCCCGGGGGCGCCGAGCCCGGCCTGCACCAGGCGGGCCCACTTGCGGTCGTCGGGCACCGCCTCTTTGTGGGTGCGGCGCACCAGATCCTTCGGTGTCCAGGCGACGTCTTCGGTGAGCCGGGCCACGATCTCGATCGCGGCCTTTCCGCCGAACAGCGGCGCGATCAGCGGCTGGCCGATGCCCAGCGTGCCGTCCCAGGCCAGCGTGTCGCTCCACGTCTCGAGGGGGTGGGCCAAGGGCACGTGCCAGGTGCTGGCCTTGGCCGTCTCGTCGGCGTACATGCTGACCGCGACGCGCGTCTTGGCTTTGGCGTACGCCGCCGTGAAGTCGAGATCGGCAGGCGCGGTGTAGACCGGGTTCGCGTCGAGCACGAGCAGGGTGTCGACGGCGCCGGCGTTCAGATCGGCCACCAGCGACGCCAGCTGCTCGCGCATGCTCGGCTCGTCGGACGCCTCGGTGTACGAGACCGTGTTACCGACGTTGCCCAGCACGGTGTTGAGGCGTGCGGCGAGCGCGTGCACCTCGGCGGGCTGGTGCGGGCCGGCCACCACCAGCGAGCTGCCCTTGTGCGCGACCAGATCCTTGGCCAGGGCGTCCAGGAACTTGGCGACGTGGGCGTCGCTCAAGAACCCAGCGCTGGGCTTGGGCTGGCCGGGGCCAGCGTCGGCGGCGCCGGCCGCGGCGCTGACCGCGGCGTCGAGCGCGGCCGCGAAGGCCTTGACCAGCTCGGCGCGAATTGCCAGGCGATGGTCGGCAATGCTGCCGATCTGCGAGAACGCCGGCTCGACCACGTAAAGCCGATTCATGCGTGGCGCGTCGGGGTCGCGGCCCGCGGCCACGGCCCGCGCGTTGCGCAGGCCCATGGGGAAGGCGGGGCCAATGAAGTCGGCGTCGAGGCTGACGATGACCGCGGCCTTCGCGCAGTCCAGGTGCACGCGGTGGGCCTTGCCGAACGCCAGCTTGGTGCCAGCGCGCTCTTCGTCACCGGGCGCGACTGCGTCCCAGGTCAGCCACTTCGACTGGGTGTACTTCTCGGCGACCGACCTTCGCAGTGCCGCGAGCGTCGGCGAGCTGGAAGCGCCCGACAGGATGTAGAGGCCCTTGCCGCCCGCAGCCTTGAGCTCGGTCACCTTCGCCTTGAACGCCTCGTCGAACGCCGCCAGATCGACCTTGTTGCCGTCGTTCAGCGGGCTCTGGCTGCGATCGGGGTCGTACAGCTCGAGCACGCTGGCCTGGTGCCAGGCCGCCGAAGCGCCCAGGTTGGCCGGGTGGGCCGGGTTGCCTTCGACCTTCACCGGGCGGCCGTCGTAGCTGGTGGCGATCAGGCCGACCGCCAGGCCGCCGACCTCCATCGTGGTCGCATAGTGCCGCGCTTCGCCCGGGACCATGCCCTGCGGACGCTTGGCGAAGTCGACCAGCTTGTCTTCCTTCCAGCGGCAGCCAGAGAGCCCGGCCAGCGCGAAGGAAGCACCCATCACCTGCATGAAACGGCGACGGGCCGGAGACCCCGGCTCTTGGTCGAGGGGGACCTTGAACTCGCGCTCGATCGCCTCGCGAAACTCGGGATCGTTCTCGAGCTCGGCGAGGCTCCGCCAGTACGAGGGCTTGTCGTTCACCTGTGACATGCGGAGCAGTCCTCGGGAGGGTTGATGTTGTTGGCCTTCTTGAACTCGGCGCCGAAGGTGGGGCTGGGCGCCTGCCAGCTCATGTTGGTCGCCTCGGCCGGAGGGCGGAGGTGCGGAGCGGGGTTGCGGTGGCAGTCGAGGCACCAGCCCATGCTGAGCGACTCGAGCTGCGCCACCTCGGCCATGCGATCCACTCGGCCGTGGCAGCTCACGCAGCCGACGCCGCGGGTCACGTGGGCGCTGTGGTTGAAGTAGACGTAGTCCGGCAGGTCGTGGACCTTGGCCCACTGCACCGGCGCGCCCGTCTCGGCGCTCTGGCGGATGGGCGCCAAGAGCTCGCTGTCCTTCCTGACGCGCGCGTGGCAGTTCATGCACGTCTCGGTCGGCGGCGACGCGGCGTGCGCGGCGCGATCGACGGTGTTGTGGCAGTAGCGGCAGTCGATGCCGAGCTGGCCGGCGTGCAGCGCATGGCTATAGGCCACGGGTTGCTTCGGCTGATATCCGGCGTCGGTGGTCTTCGGAGAAAACCCGTACCAGACCAGTGCGGTCAGGTAGACCGGCGCAACGCCGATCACGACGCCGGCGAGCTGCCGGGTCTTATTGGCCCATCGCGGGAACGTGAATGGATTCATCGATTCGACCCTGAGCTGGGTCGCCCGGGGTGCGAGAAACACGGCACCGGACGAGGAGGTGATCGGGGCGCCCCCCGGTACCACGAGGCGGGGATGGAAGGCGACAGAAGAGACACACCCCCGCCGGGGAAATGACGGGCGTCGGTCGCGTGCCACAGCACACCCCCACCTGCGGCCACGCCCGCCCTCGCCGCGCGCGGAGGTTATGCGAGAAACCCCCGCGGTTGTAAAGCCTGAAATCGGCCCTATTCGGCCAGCTCTTGCAGGCGCTTCGGGTTCGCCACGCGCACCGCCCGGCCGCGCGCGAGCACGCCCGCGGCACGGAGCTCGGCGAACGCGCGGGACAGTGTCTCGGGTCGCATCCCGAGCATCCCGGCCAGCACCACGTGTGGGGTTTCGAAGGGCTCCCCGCCCGCGTCGGTCTGGGACTGCTGGAGCAAGAAGCGCGCGACGCGGCGCCGGGCGGGCCCCTGAAGCGCTTGGCGCTCACCCACGCGCCGCGAGGCTTCTTCCAGGGCGTAGATCAGCGCAGCACCGGCAGGCGTGCTGCGATCGCCGAGCCACGCTTCGGCCTGAGCGCGCTCGAGCACGCAATACGCGACGTCGGTCAACGCCCAGACCTGGTAGGGCATCGGCTGCGACAGCAAGAGCTTGAGGCCCAAGAGCGTGTCGGGGCCGCGCACGGCGCAGGACACCTCGGCCCCCGAAACGGCGGTCGAGCTCAGGACCACCTGGCCGCGGCGAAGATAGATGACCGTGTCCGGCGTCACCCCTTGCGGCAGCAGCACGGTTCCCGACGGCCGGCGAGTGTCCCGAAAGGGGCAGGCGGTCGTTCCCGAGCGAAGGACCAAGCCACAGGTCTGGCAGCGGAGCGGCGGCGAGGCGTTCATTGAAGGCGCGCGAGCCCAATTGTGGCACGATTGGCGAGGCCGAACGCGGCCGCTCTGGCATATCTGGGAGAAGAAACCGATGGTCCGCTGGATTTTCGTGGTGTTGGTCTCGATGTTGGCGATGGCCTGCGACAAGTCGGCGGGTGCGCCCAAGGCCGGGGGGACCGGTGCAAAGCCTCAGCCCGCACCCAGCGGCAGCGGCGGCGAAGAAGCCATCGTGCCGCCGCCGGACAAGCCCGGATACGCGAAACCCGAGTAGACGTGCTAGCCGTCCGGCGTGCGAGCGCTCCTTCTTCGGCCGCGCGCCCGTGAGCGCTTTGGCCTCGGCCCGTTCTTTCGGGTCGAGCCGCTGGGCCTCGAATACCTCGGCGCCGCGCTCCGGCGCGCGGGCCATCAGGTCGAGATCCGCGACCTCCGGCTCGCGCGGGGGCTGGGTGCCCGTCGCCCCGACTGGGTCGGGCTCTCGTGCATTCACACGCTGGACGTGCCCGAGACCCTGGCCCTGGCACGCCAGGTGAAACAGCGCTGGCCCGGAGTGTTCGTGACGGTCGGCGGCCATGCGGCCAGCGCCGACCCGGACAGCTTCGCGGGCCCCGACGTCGACGCGGTCGGCCTCGGCCCCGGTGAGCACAGCGTGCCGCTGTTGGTGTCGGCGCTCGAGCGCGGCGCGGCGCTGGCAGGGGTTCCGGGCTTCCGCCTGCGCGCCCGCGAGGCCCAGCGCGAGCACCCGACGGACATCGATCCGAAGCTGCTGCCGGCACGCGACCTGGTCGCGGACTTTCGTACCGGGTATCGCTGCGTACACCGGTCGCCCATCTGGGCGATCGAGACGGGGCGCGGTTGCCCGTTTCGGTGCTCGTTCTGCGCCGTCGGGCGCGCCGACGGCTATCAACCTCGGGACCTCGGGGTGGTGGTCCGCGATTTCGAGACCGTCGGCGGCGACGTGTTCGTGATCGACGATCTCTTCTTCTATCCCCGCGACCGCAGCCGCGAGCTGGCCGCCGCGCTGGCGGCGCGGAGCGTGAAGAAGCGCTGGGTGCTGGCCCAGACCCGCGCCGACACCGTGGTGCGCGGTGCGGAAGTGCTCGAGGCCTTTCGCCCGCTGGCCGAGCGCTTCGACCTGTTCTTCGGCTTCGAGGCCGCCACCGATCGCCGCCTGGCCGAGTTGCAGAAAGACGCGACCGTGGGCGACACCGAGGCAGCGGTGCGCCTCTGTCGGGATCTGGGCTTTGGCGTCACCGGCAACTTCGTGATCGACCCCGACTGGGGTGAAGCCGACTTCGAAGACCTGTGGGCGCTGCTCGACCGGCTGCGCCTCGACCGGGTCGGGTTCACGGTGCTGACCCCGTTGCCCGGCACCGACTATCACCAGGCGCAGCGGTCGCGGCTGGCCGAGAAGGACTTCGCGCGGTTCGACATGCACCACGTGCTGTGGGAGCCCCGCCTTGGCCGGCGACGGTTCTACGAGCTGATGGTCGAGAGCTGGAAGCGTAACGTGCTCTCGTCGGGCAACGCCTCGCGGCGCTGGCTCACGTGGTTCCGCGGCATCGGCGTGAGAGAGGCACTGGCCCTCGCCGGCGTGCTGTATCGCACCCAGCGGCTGATGAACGTGGACGCCTATCTCAGCGACACCTTTCCGCCCGAGCTGCCCGCGGTCTTGGTCGAGTAGCGCGCGCGCCCGGGCCGGGTATCATCCGCCCCCTCGCCATGACCCACCGAACCCCCTTGCTCGCCAGCGCACTCTTCCTGGTCGCAGCCGCGTGTGACCAGGCGCCCAGCCCAACCCCCGCAAGCACGGCCACGGCTGCGAGCGCACCAGCGGCGGCCGCCGTGCCGTCCGCGCCGACGCCGAGCGCGGCTCCGGCTGCAGCCGACAGCGCGACCCCGGCGGCGCGCCCGCGCCGCGAGCGGGGCGGGGTGGCCGGCACCCTGCTGGCGGCCGCGGCCGAGCTGGGGCTGCCCGCCGAGAAGCAGAAGACCGTCGACGAGCTCGAGCAAGCGCTCGGGGACCCGAAGCCTGCCGACGCGGAAGCGAGGATGGGTCTGGACGCGGCCCTGCGCGACGGCGTGAAGGCCGGCAAGGTGGAGCTGGTGAAGCTCGAGCCGTCGCTGGCCGAGCTGGACAAGGCGGCAGCGGCTCGCAAAGAAGCAGAGGTCAAGGCGCTGGACGGACTGCACAAGGCGCTGGATGCCACCGAGCGCAAGGCGCTGGTCGAGGCAGTGCGCAAGCGGCAGGCGGATCGCGAAGCGCGCTTCGGCAAGCGTCCGGACGCGGACGATACGGCGAACGATCCTGCGCGCACCCGGCGCCGGCTCGAGCGTCTGGCGGGCGAGCTGGGCCTCGATGCCGAGCAGCAGAAGAAGGCGGAGCCGATCGTCGAGAAGTACGACTTCGGCCGCGAGGGCCCGGGCCCAGGCGCGCTCCGCGACGAGATGAAGAAACGCCTGGACGCGCTCCTGGCCGCCTTCGGGAAAGACGCGTTCCGCGCCGCCCAGCTCGACTTTGGGGCCGACGCCAAGCGCTACCGTGACGCCACCAAGAAGAAGGTGGAGTACCTGAATGCGCTGCTCGGGGTGATCAAGCCCGAACAGCGCGACAAGCTCGCGGCGTCGGTCCAGGCGGCGGGCCGCGGTCGCCCGGGGCGAGGCATGCGGGGCCCCGGCGGGCCGATGCGCATGCCGCTGGGCGGGCCCCCCGGCGTCGGCGCGATCGGCGATCAGCTCGACTGACCCGAGGGCCGCGCCGGGCGGTTACCAGTTGTCCCGCATCTGCTTGCGGATCTTGCCGATCGCCTGCTCTTGCAGCTGGCGAATGCGCTCCCGCGACAGGTTGTACTTGTCGCCGATTTCCTTGAGCGTGAGCTCGTCCTCGTTGTCCAGGCCGAAGCGCCAGCGGATGATCCGGCTCTCGATCGGGGTCAGCGTGCCGAGCAGGCGCCGCACCTCGGCCGCCCACTTCTGGTTGGCCAGGCTGTCGTAGGGCGACAGGTTGTTCTCTTCCACCAAGAAGTCGATGAAGCGGCGACCGTCCTCGTCGCCCACCGGCCGGTCGAGGGAGAAGGGCGTGTCGGCGTAGAGGTCTCGCACCTTGTCCAGCTTGTCCTTGGGGATGCCGGTCTCTTTCTCCAGCTCGTCGGGGGTCGGCTCGCGCCCGGTGCGGGCGATGATGGTCTGCGTTGCGCGCGACACCCGGTTGTAGGTGTCGAGCATGTGCACCGGGATGCGCACCGCGCGGCCCTTGTCGGCCAGCGCCCGGCTGATGGCGTGACGGATCCACCACGACGCATAGGTGCTGAAGCGATACCCGCGGGCGTGGTCGAAGCGCTCCACGGCCTTCATCAGGCCGATGTTGCCCTCTTGGATCAGATCGATCAGCGGCAGCCGGCCGCGGTTGTAGCGCCGGGCGATGCTGACCACGAGTCGCAGGTTCGCCTTCACGAAGCGGTTCTTCGCGGTGCGCTGCTCGGCGTCGGTCGCCTTCACGCGCTCGATGAAGCGCTTGTACGCGGCCGACTCGGGCAGGACCGGGCGGTCGACGTCGTCCGTGGGCAGCTCGACCACCTCGCGCACCACGCGGTTCGCGTTGGCCATCCAGATGCGATCGGAGTCAGCCAGACGGATGTCGCGCGCGAGCCCTTCGCACAGATCGGTCCAGCGCTTCTGCTGGGGTGCGAGGAACTTCGAGCGCTGCTTGCGGTGCAGCTTGAGCAGCTTGCGCAGCTCTTCGCGCTGGGCCGCTTGCGGACGCTCCTCTTCGGGCGCCGTGAGGATGTCGGCGTCCAGCTGCTCGAGCACCAGCTCGGCACACGGCGGATACGCGAGCAGCGCGGACCAGTGCTCGACCTCGGCGCGTTCGACGCGCTGGGCGGTCTGCAGCTCTTCGTCGGGGCCCATCACCTGATGGGTCGCCATCTCGCGGAAGTAGCGCGAGAGCATCGAGTCGGTGGAGCCGTCTTCTGCCGCGGGCGCTGCGGTTTCGGCGGGCGGCCGGAGCTCACTCTCGGGCGGCTCGTCGGGCACGATCGACGAACGCGCGCGCACGTCGGTCTGCTCGTCGAACTCGTCGACTTCGGTGGGCTCGGCGGCGGCTGCGGTGGCGCGGTTCTGGGCCATGTTGGTCCTCGGTTCGGGCGGGCGGCGACCAGGGTGGGGGAACCCTGAGCGCGGGGGAGCGGGGTGGGCGGCGGGCTCGGACTCGGCCGGTGGGAGACGCTGGGCCGGGTCAGAGGTTCGGGGCGGAACGAGACGCTTGGCTTTTGCTGCAATGTCCGTGCCCGTGCGGATGCGCCGTGAGCGCAGACCGGCAGGCTGGGACTTGGGGCTTTCGTTCATTGGTATGCGGGGCGGATCTGAAACGTTCGATGCAAAGCTGGGGCCGCGGGTGACGGGGCGCACGGTTTGGAGTACTCGCTCTAGTCAGTAACTACGGACGAGATGCAGCAGGCGATCCGTGCAAACTCGAACAACGCGAAGATTCGCGAGTTCGTGACCGACCTCTGGCGCGATGTGCCTTCGCGCCGCTCCAGCCTGCTGGCGCTCGGGTTCAGCCTGGCCCTGTCGGGCGCCGGGCACGGAGCCCTGGCATTTGCGGCCGGAATGTTGACCCGGTCACTGGCCCGGCCGACGGGGACCAGTGGCGAGGGGCTTGCGCTCCTGGAGGTTTGTTATTTCGGGCTCGCCGCGGCTTGTGTCAAGGCCGCGGGCTCGACGCTGCTCGCCTACTTCCAGGCAAGAACTGCGGGTGGCGTCGGGCTCGCATGGCGTCGCCGCTTCGTCGAGCGCTGGAGCGAGTGTGGTTTGCCAGACGCGGCCCCGCGGGTGCTTGCAATCGTTGCGGTGCGCCTGGCCGAGCTCGAGGCCGCTGTCGTACATGGTGCGCTGGCCGGCGCCCGTGCCTTGGCACAGCTCCTGCCGATCGTGTTGGGTCTGATCTTCGTGTCACCCCTGCTTGCAGGAGTTGGCACCTTGACCCTCGTCCCCTTCGGGTTCGGGCTTGCCGCCCTGCGGCGAAAATTCCGCCGCGAGAGCGAGCGGGCCCAGGCCCGCGCCGTGGAGCTGCACGAGGGCGTCGACTCGCTGGTGAGCCACCTCGATCTGTGGCGGACGTTCGGCGCCACGGGGCGGGTGGCGCGAGCCATCGAGAGCACCGGCGCCATCGCGCTCCGTTCGATGTCGCGGGTCGAGGCTTCTCGTGCGGCGCTCTCGGGTGCGAACGAGGTGCTCGGCGCGCTGGCACTGGTCGGCGCGGTGGCGCTGGCCCAGCGGGCAGGCGCATCGCTGGGTGACGGCAACTGGGTGGCGTTCGCAGCCGTCTGTTTCATGGCGTATCGCCCGCTCCGCGACCTGGGAGACGCGCGCGCCTGGATCGACCGCGGCGCTCTTGCCGCGCGAGCCCTCGACGACGTCAGCCGACTGCAGCGGGAGCCGGCCGACGCCGACGGCGCCGACCAGGAGTGGGCGGGCCGCGCCGGCGTGCTCGAGCTTCGCGAGCTCGGCGCCCAGGGCCGCGGGCCGCGGACGAGCCTCACCCTCGAGTTCGGGCAGGCGCTGGCCATCGTGGGCGAGAATGGATCGGGCAAGACCACGCTGCTCCGCACCCTGCTGGGCCTCGAGCCCGCGATCGGGACGGTGACCTACGACGGCGTCGATCTGACGCGGCGGGGCGTCGGGCCCGCGGCCCGGCCGTTCGCGTGGGTTCCACAAGAAGCACCGCTGGTCACCGGATCGATCTTGGAGAACGTCGCCCTGGCGTGCGGCGACGCGGGGCGTGCGCGCCTGGCCCTGGCAGAGCTCGGCGCCGACCGCCTGTTGGCGCGCGAGCACGACCGCGTGGGTCCGGGCGGGCTGCCGCTCTCGGGTGGGGAGCGGCGCCTGATCGCATTGGCCCGCGCGCTGGCGACGGACTTGCCGGTGTTGCTGCTGGACGAACCCACCGAAGGGCTGGACGACAAGGCTCGCGCGCGGGTTCTCGAGAGCATCGGCGCGCTGTCGGCCCTTCGCACCCTCATCGTGGTCACGCACCGCCCAGAAGTGGCCGCGCTGGCCGCGCGCGTGGTGACCCTCGATCCGATCTCGAAGCTGGCCGCCGAGTGAGGAATGCACCCTGCGAGGTGGCGCGTTGGCACGCGAGCGCATGAACCGGCGAAGTGTGCTGAAGCTCTGCCTTGCCCTCGGCGCCTTCGCCGACCCGGCGCGGGCCGCCCTCGCGGTCCGGGCGCTCCCCCGGCGTTTTTCCGGGATTTCAGCCCAGCCGTGGCTGGCGCTGGCGGCGCTTCCGACGCCCCTCGAAGAGCACCCCGCGCTCGGACGCGCGCTGGGGGTGGGGCGCCTGTGGGTGAAGCGCGACGACCGCGCTGGCGCCCGCGCAGGGGGAAGCAAGCTCCGCAAGCTCGAGCTGCTCGTGGCCGACGCCGAGGCGCGGGGGCACCGAGCCGTCGCCGCGGTGGGGGGCGTGGGCTCGAATCAGACGCTGGCGACCGCCGTCGTCGCGCGGCAGCGCGGGCTCGGTTCGCACCTGTACCTCTTGGCCGAGCGCCCGAGCGCGGCGGTGCGACATCACCTGCTGGCCCAGGCGGCGCTGGGCGCGAAGCAGCAGCTGGTGGCCAGCGAGGCGCAGGCAGCGCGCGCCATCGCGCAGCTGGCCGAGCGCCCGTACTCGATCCCGATGGGTGGCAGCTCGGCACTGGGCAACGTCGGCTTCGTCGAAGCGGGGCTCGAGCTCGCCTCGCAGCTCACGCCCCACGTGGTGTACCTGCCGCTGGGTACCGGGGGCGCCGCGGTCGGGTTGGCGCTTGGCCTGCGTGCCGCGGGGCTCGACGTGGAGGTGGTGGGGGTGCGCACTTCGAGCTACGCGACGGGCCCCCGCCTGGCGAAGATGGCCCGCGAGACCAGCGCGTTGCTCCATCGCCTGGATTCGAGCTTTCCCCGAGACCCCGGCCGGTTGCGCCTGCGCGTGCGCGACGGCTTCGTCGGGCGGGGCTACGCCGAGCCCACCGCGGCGGGGCAGCGGGCCCTCACCCTGGCCAAGCAGCACGCCGGCCTGGAGCTCGACCTCACCTACACGGCGAAAGCGCTGGCGGCGCTCGCCGCCGACGCCGCCGCGCTGCGCGACAAGACCGTGGTGTTCTGGCTGACCTACGACGCGCGCCGCGTTGGCTCGGAAGGCGCCAGCGCACGCGACCTTCCCGCCAGTTTGCGGGGCTACGCGCGCGGCTAGAACTGCGCCAGAAACCGCGGATCGTTCTCGAAGAGCAGTCGAATGTCCGGGATGCCGTAGCGCAGCATGGCCACGCGCTCGACGCCCATGCCGAAGGCGAAGCCGGTGTATTTCTCGGGGTCGATGCCGCAGTGCTCGAACACCGCCGGGTGGATCATGCCGCAGCCCAGGATCTCGAGCCAACCCGTGGCCTTGCAGACACGGCAGGTGGCGCGCGGGCCGCGCCCCTCGGCGCTCGAGCCCGGATCGTCGTCGGCGTGGCAGAACACGCAGCCCACGTCGACCTCGGCGCCTGGCTCGACGAACGGGAAGTAGCTCGGGCGAAAGCGCACCGGCGTTCCGGGGCCGTACAGGCGCTCTGCGAACGCGGTCAGCACGCCCTTGAGCTCGGCGAAGCTGACCCGCTCGGCCACCAAGAAGCCCTCGATCTGGTGGAACATGGGCGAGTGCGTGACGTCGTCGTCGCGCCGATACACCGGACCGCCGCTGACGATGGCCATGGGCGGGGTGTGGGTGCTCATCTCGCGGACCTGCACCGTGCTGGTGTGGGTTCGGAGCAGCACCCGCGCGTCGGGGCGGCCGCCCTCGACCGTGACCCAGAAGCTGTCTTGCATGTCCGTGGCCGGGTGATCCGGCGGGAAGCCCAGCTTCTCGAAGTTGTTCGCCTCGAGGTCTACCTCGGGCCCCCACGAAATCTCGAAGCCCAGCGAGCGGAAGATGTCGAGGATCTCGTCCTTCACCCGGGTGACCGGGTGCAGGTGACCGCGCGGCGCTGGCACGCGACCGGGCAGGGTGAGATCGAAGGGCCGCGCCGCCAGATCGGCGTCGCGCAGCGCGCGCAAGAGCTGGCCGAGCCGCGCGTCGAACGCGGACTCGACGCCGGCCTTCACCGCGTTGACCTGTTCACCGATGGCCTTCTTCTGCTCGGCCGGCACCTTGCCCATCAGCTTCAGCAGCTTGGTCAGGTCGCCGTTCTTGCCGAGCACCTCGGCCTTGGCGTTGCGTAGCTCTTGCTCGGTGGCGGCGTGGGCGAACGCTTCCCGAAAACGCTCTCCGAGCGCTCGGAGCCCCGCCTCGATCTCCGCCGCCGCGTCGGACACGAACCGATTACTTGGCAGCCGCGACGGCGAGCTCGGTCAGCTGCTTGAACGCGGTCGGGTCGTTCACCGCCATGTCGGCGAGCACCTTGCGGTCGAGCTCGATCTCGCTGGCCTTCAGCGCGCCCATCAACTTCGAATACGTGGTGCCGTTGATGCGGCACGCGGCGTTGATGCGCGTGATCCACAGGCTGCGGAAGTCGCGCTTCTTGAGCTTGCGACCTTCGTAAGCGTACAGCCAGCTGTGCCAGAGAACGTGCAACGCCTGGCGGAAGCGGTTCTTCCGACCACCGTGGAAGCCTTCGACCTGCTCGAACACGCGCTTGTGGCGGCGATGAGCGGTGACACCTCGTTTGACGCGGGACATCTGACGGTTCTCCTCTTCAGCCGTACGGCAGCAGGATCTTCACGCGACGCTCCATCGCCGGCGAGACCATGTCGTTGTCGCGCAGACGGCGGCGGCGCTTGCGGCTCTTGCCGATCATGTTGTGTTGGGCGCCGCACTTCGGGCGACGAACGCGGCCCTTGCCGCTCACCTTGAAGCGCTTGGCGGCCGCGCGATTGGTCTTCATCTTCGGCATGACAGTCGACTCCTGTGGGGCCACCCGGGCCGCCGGGAGCGCGGACTTATGACGGAAGGGGGCCCGCCAGTCAAGCCTCGGGAGGGGGCCTGCGCGGGTGACCAGGGGGGTCAGTCGCGCCGCACGCCCCCGAGGCGGTCGGCCCAGCTCTCGGGGAAGCCGCGATAGTAGCCCTCCCAGGGCCGGCGCGTGACGGTCCACTGTGCGGCGGCGTAGAGCGCGCGGAGCGACGAAGGCACACCCACCACGGGCAAATAGAGCGGGCCAAGGAGCCGGCTCTGGAGCGCGTGACCCCATTCGTGCCGCTCGTTGTCCGGGTTCACCCGCACGAAGGGCGTGTCGGTGGTGCTCCAGAACACGAAGTGACCCAGCGAGACCGCCCCCGCCCGCCGGAGCTTCACGAACAGCCTGCCGTGCCGGCGCTCGGTGCGCTCGACGTTGCCGAACAGGTGCTGGGCGCCCAGGTTGGCCAGCCCCAGCAGCGACTGCGGGGCTTCCCAGACCAGGCCGAGCATGACCGGGCCCTCAGAAGCGCCAGCGCGCCGATGCGGCGGCGCCGCCCGGGGCGACGCCCAGACCCAGGTCGAAGCGTCGGGGCCGCTTCGCCTTCTCTTGCGTCGCCGGCTTCCCGGTGAAGTAGAGCACCGCGCCCACGCTGGCGCTGACCACCGCGACCCCGGTCAAGATGGTGCTGGTGAGGGCCAGGGTCTTGCCCGCCGACACGTCGTCGTCGGTGCAGCTCGGCGAGCAGGTGTCCTTGGCGTCGCTGTACTCTCCGTTGGCGAGCACGCCGGTGATCACCGCGCCGGCAGCGGTGATGCCGCCGATGCCGAGCAGCACGAACGCCGGCACGTTGCTCTGGGTCTGCACGGGTGCTGGCCGATCGGGGGGCACCGGCGCCGTGCCCGGGCCGCCGGGCGGCGGCGGATTCTTCGCACCGTCGCCCGGACCGGTGGGCGTGCCCTTGGGCTGCTCGGCCATGCGCTTCTCGAGGTTCGCGATCCGCGACTCGACGGTGGCGCGCTGCTCGCCGTCGGGAGCAACCTCCAGGTACTTCTTCAGCGAGGCGACGGCGGAGGCGAGCTCGCCTTTGCGCTCGTGGACCGTGGCCACGTTGAGCAAGAGATCGGGGCGCTTGCTCAGCTCGTATGCCTTCTCGAAAGCCTTGAGCGCGCTCTCGTAGTCGGCTTCTTGCAGATACGCGACGCCGGACTCGAAGTGGCGCCGGGCCAGCTCGTCGGGGCTGTCTTGCGCGAGCGCCGGAAGGCTCTGACTGGCCAGTGCGAGCGCGACGAAGGTCGAAAACAGCCGCGAGCGGGTGCGCGTCCCTCCTAGCATGCCGCGAGCTTAGCGCGGCTCTCGGCGCCGACAAACTCCCGCGATCTGGCGCCATGGGAAAGGCGGCTTCTCCCCGGACCGGGGCTGGGATAGACGCCCAGCCTCGATGCCCAGACGAGACGACATCGAGAAGATCCTGCTCATCGGCTCGGGCCCCATCGTCATCGGGCAAGCGTGTGAGTTCGACTACTCGGGCACGCAGGGGGCCAAGGCGCTGACCGGCCTCGGCTACGACGTGGTGCTGGTCAATTCCAACCCGGCCACCATCATGACCGACCCCGAGCTGGTGCGGCGGACCTACGTCGAGCCGATCGAGGTCGTCATGCTGACGGCGATCATAGAGCGCGAGCGCCCCGACGCGCTCTTGCCCACGCTGGGTGGTCAGACGGCGCTGAACGCCGCCATCGCGCTGCACGAGAGCGGTGTCTTGTCGAAGCACGGCGTGCGCCTGATCGGCGCGCAGATCGACGCGATTCGCAAGGCAGAGGACCGCCAGCTGTTCAAGGAAGCGATGGACCGCGCCGGCCTCGAGTGCCCGCGGTCTCGGCACGCGGGCAGCGTGGCCGAGGCGCGAGACTTCGCAGAGCTCACCGGGTACCCGGTGATCCTTCGCCCCAGCTTCACCATGGGCGGGTCCGGCGGCGGCATCGTGCGCGACGCTGCCGAGCTCGAGGCCAAGGTGGCGTGGGCCATCGCGCAATCGCCCACCCGCCAGGTTCTGGTCGAAGAGAGCGTGGTGGGGTGGAAAGAGTACGAGCTCGAGGTCATCCGCGACAAGAACGACAACTTCATCGTGGTGTGCACCATCGAGAACATCGACCCGATGGGCGTGCACACCGGGGATTCGATCACGGTGGCCCCGGCGATGACCCTCACCGATCGCGAATACCAGCGGTTGCGCGACGCGGCCCGGGCCGTGATGCACGAGATTGGCGTGGAAACCGGCGGTTCCAACGTGCAGTTCGCGGTGGACCCGAAGACCGGCCGCATGCTGGTGATCGAGATGAACCCCCGGGTGTCGCGCTCCAGCGCGCTGGCCTCGAAGGCCACGGGCTACCCCATCGCGAAGATCGCCGCCAAGTTGGCGGTCGGGCTCACGCTCGACGAGCTCGAGAACGACATCACCGGCACCAGCGCGGCGTTCGAGCCGACCATCGACTACGTGGTGGTCAAGTGGCCGCGCTTCGCCTTCGAGAAGTTCCCCGGGTCCGACGGGCGCCTGGGCACGCAGATGAAGAGCGTGGGCGAGGCGATGAGCATCGGCCGGACCTTCTGCGAGGCGCTGCAGAAGGCGGCCCGCTCGCTGGAGACGGGCAAGGCCGGGCTCACCAGTCTGGTCGGCATCGTGGACTATCGCGCGCTGTTGGAGGATCCGACTGCGGCACGCGACCTGGTGCACGACGCGCCCCCCATGGCCCGGCCCCGCGCCAGCGCGCCGCCGCCCGCGGACGAGCTGTCGGCCTTCCTCGAGCGGGTGGTGACCCAGCCCACCGCCGACCGCCTGTTCCACGTTGCCGACGCGATTCGCCAGGGCATCTCCCTCGAACGCCTGCACGCGCTGACCGCCATCGACCCTTGGTTCTTGGAGCAGCTCGGGCGCATCGTGGCCCACGAGCGGGCGATCCACCAAGCCCCCGAGCTCGACGCGCGGCTCTTGCTCGAGAGCAAGCGTCTCGGGTTCTCGGACGTGCAGATCGCGCGCCTCCGCGGGCTCACCGAGGGCGACGTTCGCGAGGCACGCAGCGCTCGGGGCGTGCATGCCGTGTACGGCCGCGTGGACACCTGCGCGGCAGAGTTCGTGGCGCGCACGCCCTACCTCTATTCGACGTGGGAGACCGAGAGCGAGGCAGAGGTCAGCGATCGCAAGAAGGTGGTGATCCTGGGCGGCGGGCCCAACCGCATCGGGCAGGGCATCGAGTTCGACTATTGCTGCTGCCACGCCGTCTTCGCCCTGCGCGAGCTGGGTCTCGAGACGGTGATGGTCAACTGCAATCCCGAGACGGTCTCGACCGACTACGACACCAGCGACCGGCTCTACTTCGAGCCGCTGACCCTGGAAGACGTGCTGGGCATCTGCCGGGAAGAGGCCCAGCGCGGCGAGCTCTTGGGCGTGATCGTCCAGTTCGGCGGGCAGACGCCGCTCAAGCTGGCAGTGCCCCTCGAGCGGGCCGGCATTCGCCTGCTCGGCACCACCGCCGACGCCATCGACCGCGCGGAAGACCGTGAGCGCTTCGACGCGCTGCTCTCGAAGCTGAAGCTCGAGCGGCCGCGTGCAGGGATTGCCAAAGGGGCGCCCGAGGCGAAGCGGATTGCCGCCGACATCGGTTACCCGGTGCTGGTGCGGCCGAGTTACGTGCTGGGTGGGCGCGCCATGATGATCTGCTGGGACGAGGCCGAGCTCGACGCATACGTCGAGCTGGCGATCGAAGCAGCCCGGGAAGAGGGCGGGTCCCAGACGTTGCTGATCGATCAGTTCCTGAAGAACGCCATCGAGGTCGACGTGGACTGCGTGGCCGACGGCCGTCGCGCCGTGATCGGCGGCGTGATGCAGCACATCGAGGCTGCCGGCATCCACTCGGGCGACTCGACCAGCGTGCTGCCGCCCTTCAGCCTGGCCCCCTCGGTGGTTGCCGAGATCGAGCACAGCACCCGCGCGTTGGCCCTCGAGCTGGGCGTGGTCGGGTTGATGAACGTGCAGTTCGCGGTGAAAGACGGCAAGGTCTACGTGCTCGAGGTGAACCCGCGAGCGTCGCGCACCGTGCCCTTCGTGTCGAAGTCGACCGGAAGGCCGCTGGCGAAGATCGCCGCCAAGGTCATGGTCGGAGAGACCCTCGACGCGCTGGGCGTGAAAGACGAACCCGTGCCGACTCACGTGGCGGTCAAAGAGAGCGTCTTCCCCTTCGCGAAGTTCCCCGGGGTCGACACCATCTTGGGCCCCGAGATGCGCTCGACCGGCGAGGTCATGGGCATCTCGGTGAGCCTGCCGCTGGCGTTCGGCAAGTCGATGGCGGCCAGCGGCTACAGCCTGCCCGACCACGGGCGCGCCTTCATCAGCGTGCAAGACGACGACAAGCCGGCGGCGTGCGACGTCGCACGCCGCCTGCGCAACCTGGGCTTTTCCATCGTCGCCACCGGCGGCACGGCGCAAGAGCTGGAGAACGCCCGCATCCCCGTCGAGCGCATCAACAAGGTGCTCGATGGCTCGCCGCACGTGGTGGACGCCATCGAGGCCGGGACCATCCAGGTCGTGGTCAACACCACCCAGGGCGCCAAGGCCATCCGCGACAGCTATTCGATCCGCCGCACCACGCTCTTGGCCAACATCCCCTATTTCACCACGCTCAGCGCCGCCCGGGCGGCGGTGGACGCGATGGAGGTGCGGTTCGTCGCGGGTCGCAACATCAGCGCCGTCCGCAGCTTGCAAGAGTGGCATCAGCGCTCGCGCCGGGCCACGTCCGGCTGAAATCGCGGTATTTCGCCCGGCGCTGAACGCCCGTCTGGGGAAAGTCGCCCGAACTCGACCGCTTTGCTAGGGTCGATCCGTGAAGCGGCGCTACCCGCTCGAGGCCCTGAAGACCGTGCGGCGGAGCGCCGTGGACGGGCAGGTGCGCCAGGTGGCCGAGCGGGCTGCGGCCACGGCCGAGGCCCAGGGTGCGGAGCGGAGCGCACGGCGCCGGCGAGAGGACGAAGAGGCGGCGGCTCGGGGCCAGCGTCAGGCCGAGCAGGCGCGGGTCGAAGAGGGCGCGGCGCGCGTCGCCGATCTGCAGGCGCAGGCGGGCTTCGAGCTGGCGGAGCAGCAGCGTCTGGAACGGCTACGCCGGCGCGAGCTCGAGAGCGCCGAGGCGGCCCGCGCGGCCGCCGCCCAAGAGCGGGCGGCCCGCGACGCGCTGGCCCGTGCCGAGGCCGAGGCCAGGGCGGTGGAACGGCATCGCGATGCGTGGCGTGCCGAGCGCGAGCGCGAGGCCGAGCTCGAGGTGGAGGACGGCGCCGCCGACGGCTGGGCGGCGCGTCACTTCGGGCCGGGGAGGCGAGCGTGAGAGCTGCCTTCGCCGTGAGTGCCGCCCTGATCGTGGCGTGCTCGGCCCAGCAGTCGCCGGTGGGCTCGCACGGCGTGCAGACCCCGATCGGCAGCGACGGGGGCATCGCGCTGTCGAAGGCGGCACCGGTGGTGATCAAAGACGCGATCTCGATCGCCGAGTTCCAGCCGCTCATGGCCGAGCCGGTGCTGGCCCGCGCCCAGAAGCACGTCGAGGCCGGCAACCACGCCGCCGCGGCCCGCGAGGTCGAGGCACAGATGAGCAAGGTCGAGGCATCGACCAAGAACGTGGCGCGCTTTCAGATGTTGCTCGGGCGCCTGCGCGAGCTGGCGGGGGATCTGAAGGGCGCGCAGGCGTCGTACGAGCTGGCCGCTCAGGAGCGCTGGGCCCTGAGCGGCTACGCCACGCTGGCCGCCGGACGGGTGATGCTGCGTGCCGGCAAGACCGAACAGGCCATCGGCCAGCTCGAGCGGGTGCCCAAGGATCAACCCATCGCGCTCGATTCGCGCCTGCTGCTGGCGGAGGCCGCGCTCAAGGCCGGCAAACCCGACATCGCCATCGACGCCTGGCGCGCGCACCTGGGGACGAAGCCGGCGCACGCCAGCGACTTCTCGCTGCGGCTGGCGGCCCTGTTGCTCGAGCGCGCCCCGGGCCGACCCGGGGACGGCGCGCTCGTGGATCAACGCGAGGCCTTGAGCCTGGCACGCCGCACCGCGGCCGAGAACGCCGCCACCTTGCCGATCTTGGACCGTGCACGCCGGCTCGAGAAGCGCGCGCTCGACGCCTTGCCCAAAGAAGAGCGCCAGCGCCTGGCGCGGCCGACCGGCGACGAAGAGCTGCTCCGCGTCAAGGCCCTGGTCGAGGCAAAGCTCGAGGCCGATGCCGAGAAGTCGGCGGATGCGTTGCTCGCCTCGCTGGGCAAGCCCCAGCGCTGGAGCGCGCTCGGTTGCGAAGGCTCGTTCTGGCGTGCCAAGGCCATCTCGCTCAAGCGCGAGTCGGCGCGATCTGCCGAGGCGTTCGACGAGGTCGTGGCGCACTGCAAGTCCGACGAAGATCTGCTGGCGCGCGCCTTGTTCCTCGCGGGCAAGCAGGCCGCCGCCGACGGCCGTCCGATGCAGGCCGTGCAGCGCTATTCGGAGCTCGAGAAGCTCTTGCCCAAGCATCGCCTGGCCGACGACGCCCGCATGGGCGCGGCGCTCGCCTACTTCGAGCTGGGTGTCGAGGCGCGATTCACCGAGCTCTTGTCCACCATCATGGACGACTACCCCGAGGGCGACGTGGTGCTGGACGCCGTGTTTCGGCTGGCGCTGCGGCGGATCGAGAAGGGCGACTGGCCCGGCGCCGCGAACGTGCTCGACAAGGTGGCGCCGACCATCGCCAAGAACGACAGCGCGCGGGGCACCGAGCACAGCGGCCGCGAACGGTATTTCCTGGCGCGCGCCTGGATCGAGACCGGCGATGCCGCCCGCGGCTTTGCCGAGCTCGAGGCCATCGTGCGCGAGCTGCCGCTCTCGTATTACATGCTCTTGGCCTGGTCGCGGCTGGTCGAGCGGGACGCCGCGTCGGCCAAGCGCGTGCTGGGCGAAGCCGAGAAGCGGGCCGAGACCCAGCCGTTCAGCATCGAGCATCAACCCGAGTTCGACACCCCGGGGTTCTCGCGCGCGATGGAGCTGCTGCGCCAGGGCGAGCTGGACCAGGCGCGGCGCGAGATCGAGGCCCTGGGCATCGCCAAGCCCGGCGCGACGCCGCGCTTGCTCTGGGCGCTCTCGCTGCTCTATTCGCGGGCTGGCTCGGCGCGTGACGCCCACGTGATCGCTCGCGGCATGTTGACGGACTGGCTCGGGCGCTGGCCGGCGGGGGACTGGGCCAAGGCCTGGCAGCTGGCCTATCCGCGGCCGTATCGCGCCATCGTGCAGCGCGAGACCAAGAAGAACGACGTGCCCGAGTCGCTGGTCTACGCGGTGATGCGCGAAGAGAGCGGCTTCGATCCGAGCGCGGTCAGCCCGGCCGACGCCTATGGGCTGATGCAGCTGATCGTGCCGACGGCCAAGCTGATCGCCAAGCCCACCGGGCTGCCCTCGGATCCGGCCAGCTTGAAGCAGCCCAACGTGAACATTGCGCTCGGCACCCGCGGCCTGTCGGAGCTCACCCAGAAGACGTTTTCCGAAAACCCCCTGCTCGCCATCCCCGGCTACAACGCCGGCCCGGGCCGGCCGCGCCGCTGGTTGCGCGAGCGCCCTCGGGCAGAGCTCGACCTGTGGGTCGAGCTGATCCCCATCAGCGAGACGCGCCGCTATACCAAACGGGTGCTCGCGAGCCGGGCGGCGTACGCTTATTTGTACGAAAAAGAGCGCGCCGCCGACTCCCTGGCGCTGCCCGTGCGCCTCGACTGAGCTCGCGCCGGGATCGTGGCCAGTCGTCGTCGACCGGGGTAGTCTTCGGATGCTCCCGAGGGCCCGAGGATGGCGACCTGCCCCAAGTGTTACACCCGCTACCCGGACGAGACGGTCAGCTGCGAGGCGGATGGCCAGGCCCTGGTGCCCGACACTGCGATCGCGGCCATGGACCGCGAAATGCTCGCCGGCGAGATGGTCGGCGAGTACCGGATCGAAGCCAAGCTCGGCGAGGGCGGTTTCGGTGCGGTCTACCGCGCGGTGCAACCGCTGATCGGCAAGCAGATCGCCATCAAGATCCTGTCGCGCAAGCTCTCGGGCGATCCCGAGATGGTGTCGCGCTTCGTGGCCGAGGCGCGCGCGGTCAACCAGATCCGCAGCAAGAACATCGTCGACATCTTCGGTTTCGGCTCGCTGCCCGACGGCCGGCAGTACTTCGTGATGGAGCTGATGACCGGCGTCACGCTCGAGGACTGGGTGCGCCAGCGCGGGCGCATCCCGGCGGAAGAGGCGGTGCCGATTTTCCGGGGTATCGCCCGGGCGCTGGATGCGGCCCACGCCGCGGGAATCGTCCACCGGGACCTGAAGCCCGAGAACGTGTTCCTGGTCGCCGACGATGAGTCGCCGCTGATGCCCAAGCTGCTCGACTTCGGCATCGCCAAGCTGATGGGCGGCGCCACCGGCGGCCACAAGACGCGCACCGGGGTGCCGATGGGCACGCCCTATTACATGTCCCCCGAGCAGTGCCGCGGGGACAAGATCGACCACAAGACCGACGTCTACTCGTTCGGCGTGCTCGCGTTCCAGGTGTTGACCGGTGCGCTTCCGTTCGCGGGTGACTCGTTCATGCAGATCATGTTCGCGCACGTCTCGTCGCCGCCGCCGGCGCCGACGTCGGTGCTGCCCGGGCTTGCGCCCACGTTCGACGCGCCGATCTTGCAGATGCTGGCGAAGAACCCGGCCGAGCGCCCTGCGTCGTGCGGGGCGGCGGTCGAGGCGATTGCGGCCGCGGCCCGCGCCGCGGGGCTCGAGGTCGGCACGCTGCCGGTGGGGACGCCCGCGTCGATGGTCACCGGGCAGCCGTCGGGCCAGCGATCGCTGGCCCACGCCGACACCGCCGTGGCCCAGACCGGCCCGACCACGCTCACGGCGTCCGCGAAGATGCCCCCGCCGGTGGCCAAGAGCCGGACGACGCTCTTTGCCGTCGGCGCCGTGGCCCTGTTGGCGCTGGCCGGCGGCGGCATCGCCATCGCGATGTCGCGT
>Ga0073899_10001468_pt1 | contig 21637 bp, 20 predicted proteins | sample KloWWTmetaKNB5Ph_FD_88975 | JGI IMG/M metagenome (GOLD analysis project Ga0073899, IMG submission 88975) | Active sludge microbial communities from Klosterneuburg, Austria, studying microevolution and ecology of nitrifiers - Klosterneuburg... | ecosystem: Engineered > WWTP > Aerobic digester >... | reverse complement strand
GCCGCTGCGCGCCAGGCGCGACAGCGCCTGATCCACCGCAGCCCGGCTGCCCAGGTGCAGCAGGGCCTTGGCGGACAGGCTGGCGCCTTCCGGCATCGAGGCGGCGTGCGCGAGGACTTGTTGGGCGACGTTGGACACGGTGATTCCTTGGATGTCAGAAGTATTATTCAATTTCTGACAACTTTCAAGGGCTGGTGGCGCGGAGCGTGGAGGAGGGTGCTTGGATGGTCCGGGCAGGATGCCTAGAATCCCCGGCGAGGCGCCAGCCGTACTTGCACGCGAGTAGAAACAGGCTCTCCCTTTCATCGTCATCGATCTCCCTTCAAGGCCTCGTCGTCGGGGACTTAAACGCGTGCGTCTGACCCGATTCGGCGAGGTACACCGAGGGAAGACTCATGACCTTGAAAGAACTCGCGCACCTTGCGCAGCAGACCCTCCACACGCGTGCCGGCTGTCCTGTCAAACGCAGCCACGTGCATGAACTCCTTGCCGCCGCGTTCGGGCATCGTTCCTGGGCTGCGTTCCTCAGCGACTCGGTGCTGGCCGATTCGGGCGTCGGGGCGGCGCCGACAGGCGGCTTGCCCGACCTGATCGGCCGCGCCGTTCAGCTTGGCTACGAACAGCAGGCCGCCGCGTCGGTGGCGGCCACCCTCCAGGCACTTATCGCCGAACACCGGCTTTCGGCGGTCTCGTTGGCCGACCTACGAGCCACACTGTTGCCGGCGGCGCAGGTCGCCGACCGTGACGATCTCGACGACGCCAACGACGATCTCGACGACGACAACGACGGCATCGACGATGACGACGAGGGCTGGGACGATGACGGCGAGGGCTGGGACGACGAACCGCCCAGGGCTGCGCCGCCTGCTTCCGGTCCCGCTCGCGAGCAGCTCATGGGCTCGCCGATGCTGCTGAGCAGTCTCGAGCAGGCGGCCGGGCCGGCGAATCCGCAGGGGCACTTCCTGCTGGCCGCGCTCTACCGCTGCGGCCGTCCGAATCCCTACCTCTACGAGGAGTCGCTGAAGGGGCGCGTGCTGACCGCCATCGAGCGCGGCTGGGTCGACGACTACCTGCGGCTCGAACCGCAGTACCGGAAGTACGAGGCCCACCTGAAGGCGGCGGCGCTCGGTGGCATCCGGGCGGCGGCGCTGGAGTACGGCACGGCGTTCGAGAACCCGGAGTTCATTGCTTTGGCCGAACGGCTCACCGGCGAGATCGATGTCCTGAAGATGGCCCGGCATGCTTCCAGTGACGAAGCGCGCGCGCGGTGGCTTCGCGCGGCGGCGGAGCAGGGGTCGCGGACGGCCATGGAAGCACTCGCGTCCGAAGGTGACGCATGGGCCGAAGACCGGGTTGCGGAGTGGGCCGATGACCAGTGGCTGCGATCTGCCGCCGAACGGGCACTCGACGCGGGCGATGTCGTCCGCGCTTGGACCTGGCAGTACCTGGCGCTGGAGCATGGGGTCGACCTCACCCGCTCGACGATGGCCGCGTACCACGACGGTGGCGAGCGCGATGGCCAGTTCTATGACAGCGACTTCGGCGGACCCCTTTATGCCGGTGGCGACGAGGGGCTGGTGCTTCCCGACCTGGACGCTTTCTCGCACGAGGTGGCGAAGGCGAAAGCCGAAGCGATCTTCAGCCGGGCGCGGTAGGAGCGCTGTCGACTGTTTGGATCCGGACATCCTGAAATCGCCCGGGACCCCCATGCACAGTTCAGGTGGCGAGTTTCATCGGCGGGGCTTTCGCAGGAGCGCCGCAGTGTAAGCGTCGCCCTGCGCCAACCAGCTCCCCCGTGCCTCATCACCCCACCCGCTGCGCCCCCACCGCCAGCAGCCCGGCCATCACCGCCACCACGCTCATCGCGGCGGTCAGGGAAACCGCCTGGGCGATGCTGCCGATCAGCGGCGGGCCGATCATGAAGCCGGCGTAGCCGATCGACGACACCGCGGCGATCGCGGCGGCGCGGCTCGTGCCGGGCACGCGGGTGGCGGCGTTGTAGAGGATGGGCACCACCGGCGCGAGGCCGGCGCCGATCAGCGCGTAGCCGAGCATCGCCACCACCGGGTGGCCGCTGAGCAGCACGACGGCCATCGCCACGGCGGCCAGGGCGGCGCTGGCGCGCAGCAGGCTGCGCTCGGCGAATCGGGCGCGCAGGGCGTCGCCGCCGAAGCGCGCGGCGGCCATCGCCCCGGTGAAGGCGGCGTAGCCCATGGCGGCCACGTCCTGCGTCAGGCCGACCTCCTGCTTCAGGTAGAGCACGCTCCAGTCGTACATCACGCCCTCGGCGCTCATGCCGGCGAAGATCATCAGCCCGATCACCAGCAGCAGGCCACGCGGCCAGGCGAAGTGGGCCTGCGGCTCGTCCTCCGTCGCGGCAGGGTGGCTGGCCAGCATGCCCCTGGCGGCCAGCGCCACCAGGGCGGCCGCCGCGGCGCCGATGGCCGCGAGCTGCAGGGCCGGGGCGACGCTGGCACGCAGCAGGGCACCGGTGAGCGCGGCGCCGGCCATCGCGCCCAGGCTGAACATGCCGTGCAGGTTGCTCATCACAGCGCGGCCGGAGAGGGTTTCCAGCGCCGTGCCTTCGGTGTTGATGGCCACGTCGAACAGGCTCATCGCAGCGCCGAACACCAGCATGGCCGGCAGCAGCCACGCGAGCGAGGGCCACCACAGCACCGAGGCCAGCATGGCGCCCATCACGGCGGCCGCCAGCGTGCAGGCGCGCTGCACCCCCAGCCCGGCGATGACGCGCCCGGCGGTGAACAGCGCCAGCAGCGCGCCACCCGCGGCCGCCAGCAGCACGACGGCCAGCAGCGCCTCGCCCAGCTCGTACTGCTGCTTGACCGACGGGATGTGCACGCCCCAGGCCCCGGCCAACAGCCCGAGTGCGGCGAACTGCGCGCGGCAGGCCCAGCGGGCTTGCCGCAGGGGCGGGGAGGGCGCCGGGGGAGGGAGATCGATGGCAGAAATCATGGGCATGGTAGGCAGGGCAAAAGAGCGGGCGGCAGAGCAAGGTGGCCCGGCCGGGCGGGCGCTCGGGGAGGGCGCCTACTGCTGGATTCGCTCTATGGCGTCGCGGTCGATGGGGCGAGCTTAGGGCCGGATCTGCCCGCTGCTCAAGCATTGCTGCTGGCACAATCCTTGGAACGATGCAAAAAAACCTGGATCAGCTGGGCTGCCCGGAGCGCCCCGATCTGGACCTGGCTGCCGGGGCCGGTCCCTGGGTGTTGAGTGCCCAGCCCGGGCAGGCGGCAGCGCTGCGCGAGGCGCTTGCCGCTGCCGTGGCGGCGCTGGCGAGCGGGCAGTGGCCGCTGTGGCTGGGGCCGCCAGCGGATGCGGCGCAGCGGGCGCAGGGGCATTTCCACCTGGCGCCGGAGCTGTTCGTCCAGGTGAGTGGCAGCACGCAGTTTCAGTTTCCCGGCGGCGAGCACCGGCTCGGGCCGGGCGAGTTGCTGCTGCTGCCGCCCCAGCTGCTGCACGCCGAACGGGTGCAGGCCGGTGCGGCGGGCGAGCCCTTCCGCAACCTGGTGATCTACGCCGAGGCCGGCGTGCTGAGCTGCCACCTGGCGCACGAGTTGCGGCCGGGGGTGCCCGGCGTGCTGCACCTGGAGGCGCGCCGGCATCCGCAGGCGCCGCACGTGCTCGCCTGGCTCGGCGACGCGCTGGAGATCGGGCGGCCCGCCGCGGGCACGGCCGTGCCCGCGTGGGCCGCGGCCCAGCAGCGCGCCCTGGTCACCGCCGCCCTGGCCGGGGTGCTGCGCGCACTGGAAGAGCCCGCCGCTGGCGATCTCGGCGAGCCGCCGCTGGTGGCGGGCCTGCGCGTGCTGATCCGCAACCAGCTGGGCGACCAGGCGCTGAGCGTGCGCTCGCTGGCGCAGCAGTCGGGCTGCACGGCCGACTACCTGTCGCACCTGTTTCGCCGCAGCACCGGCGAGCACCTGGTGGCCTGCATCAACCGGCTGCGCCTGGAGCGGGCGGCCAGCCTGCTCGCCGAAGGCCGCCTGGCCGGCAAGGAAGTGGCCTGGGCCTGCGGCTACGCCAGCCACAGCTACTTCATCCGCAGCTTCCGGGCCCGCTACGGCATGACGCCGACCGATTGGTGCACTCGCCAGGCGGGGGCCGCGGGGCACGTCCGTTGACCTGCCTGCGGGTGGGAACGGGCACTGCGGATACAAAATGCAACCATCCGTGCGACTCCGGCTGACCCTGTTCTTGTTCCTGCGCATGTCCGTCCGTTGCCCCCTTCGCCGCTTCGTTGGCAGGTGCCGCCTGCCGGGCCTGCTCTGCCTGCGGCATGTCTCGACCGCGTTGTGGATCGGCGCGGCGGCAGCGTTCACCGCGCCGGTGCAGGCGATGGCGCTCGCTCCCCCGCGGCCCGCGGCCGGCTTTGTCCAGGTGGGCGCTTCCGAAGACGCCTGGTCGATCAGCGGTGGGCTCATCTGGCCGAGTCAGTGGAACTGGCCGCGCCGGCTTGCCAGCGGGCGCTGGACGGGGCACTGGGAGGCGAGTGCCGCCGCCTGGGTGACGACGCGACGCCGGCATGGCCAGGACACCGGCGGATCGGCCCAGGTCGGCCTCACGCCGGTGCTGCGCTGGTGGCCCGGCGGCTCCGATGAGGCGTCCTGTGCCTACCTCGAAGGCGGCATCGGGCTGAACCTGATCGTGCCGGTGTTCCGCAGTGCCGAGCGGCGCTTCAGCACTTGGTTCAATTTCGGCGACCACCTGGCCTGCGGCTGCGCCTTCGGCCCGGGCCGCCAGCACGACCTGTCGCTGCGCTTCGAGCACTTCTCGAACGCCAGCATCCGCCAGCCCAACCCGGGGGAGAACTTCGTGCAGCTGCGCTATGCGTGGCGGTTCTGATGATCCGGGACGCTCAGCCCGAGCTGGCGCTGCAGTCCAGCCACAGCAACTCGTAGGGTGACAGCGTCAGCCCGTCGCGCAGGCGGCGCGGCCGCTCCCCGAGCAGGTCGACGGCGCTGGCCGGCTGGGCGGAGAAGACCTCGGCCGGGCAGTGCTGGTCGAACTCGCTGAAGTTGGCCAGCACCAGCACCAGTACCTGGATCTGCGCCTGCCGGCCCGGCCCGGCGCGGCTGTAGCCCAGCACGCTCGGGTTTCCGCTGCGAAAGCCCGTCAACGCCCCGCCTGCGAAAGCCGGGCAGCCGCGGCGCTGCTCGATCATCCGGCGCAGCCCCCGGTAGATCTGCCCCGCGGGCGTGGCGGGGTCGCCGCGCTGTGCGTACAGCGCCTCGGCACGGCGTGGCCGGTGCACCCAGCGGCTGTCGCCGGCCTTGGCCGGATCGTCGAGGTAGCCCGGATCGTTGAGCGTGCCCACCTCGTCGCCCAGGTAGATCAGCGGGATGCCGCCCGCGCTCAGTGCGATGCCGTGCAGCAGCAGGATGCGTGCCACTGCGTGCGGGTCGCCCTGCTCCAGACCGGCCAGCGAGGCGCAGGTGCCGCTGATGCGGCAGTCGCCGGTGGCCGGGTTGTCCTGGAAGGGCACGCCGCGCGCGAAGCTGCCGGGAAAGCGGTTGACGTAGAAACGGTTCAGGAACTGGCGGTGGTCGAAGCCCTGGATGCCCGCGCGGATCGCGTCCTCATCGGCAAAGGTCCAGCCGATGTCGTCGTGGCTGCGCACGTAGTTGACCCAGGCGGTGCCCGCGGGCAATGCGTGGCGCTCCTCCAGCGCCTGCTGCAGCAGGTTCACCTCGCGGGTGGCCAGGCTGTTCCACAGCAGCGCCATCTGCAGCGGGTTGTAGGAGATCTGGCATTCCTCGGGCGCGATGTACTTCACCACCTGGTCCGGGTGCACGATGGCCTCGGACTTGAACAGCAGCCCCGGCGCGGCGATGCGGCACACCGCGTTGAAGGCGCGGATCAGCGCGTGCGCCTGCGGCAGGTTCTCGCAGTCGGTGCCCAGCTGCTTCCAGATGAACGCCACCGCGTCCATGCGCAGGATCTCGGCGCCCAGGTTGGCAATCGCCAGCATCTCGCCGGCCATGGCGTCGAACACCGCCGGGTTGGCGTAGTTCAGGTCCCACTGGAAAGAGTTGAAGGTGGTCCAGATCCAGCGGCCGTCGGCCAGCTGGGTGAAGGCGCCCGGGTGCTGGTCCGGGAAGATCTCGCGCACCGTGCGGTCGTAGGCGTCGGGCAGCGTCCGGTCCGGGAAGATCAGGTAGAAGTCACGGTGCGCCTCATCGCCTGCCGCTGCCGCACGCGCCCAAGCGTGCTCGTCGGAGGTGTGGTTGAAGATGAAGTCCAGCACCAGGCTGATGCCCTCGCGGCGCAGCGCCGCGGCCAGTTCGCGCAGGTCGTCGATCGTGCCCAGTGCCGGGTTGACCTCCCGGTAGCTGCTGACCGCATAGCCGCCGTCGCTGTTGTCCGCCGGGCAGAGGAAGGGCGGCATCAGGTGCAGGTAGGTCAGCCCCAGTTCCTTGAAGTCAGGGATCCGGGCCATCAGGCCGCGCAGGTTTCCGGCATGGAGGTCCACGTAGCAGACGCCGCCAAGCATGCGCTCGGACTGGAACCAGTCCGGCTGCGCCTCGCGGGCTGCATCGAGCGCGCGCAGGTCGGCGGGCCGCTCGCGCCAGCCCTGCCAGGCGGTGGCGACCACGCGGGCCAGCACGTCGAGGAAGTCCGGCCGCCCGCCATAGACGCTGGCGAGCTCGCGCAGCAGCGCCGGGAAGTGCCGGCTCAGGCGGGCGTTGAAGGCCTCCCAGGTGGCACCACGGGTCTGGCGGCCGATGCTGCGGCTCAGGCTGTGGCGAACGTGGCTGAGCGCCAGGTGGATTTGTTGATCGGTCGTGAGCATGTCGCGGGTTGCGGCTGACGGCGGATGGCGGGCGGGTGGGCGGCATGCCCACGCAGGAGAACCGTATCCAGGGCGCATCAAGGTGAATCGGAAGCGCTTTGGATCAATGTATTCGATGCAGATGAGCTTCGTTTCAGGGTAAACCATAGATGCGTTCCAAAGCGCTTCGGATAAATTTCAAAGCGCTTTGGATGTGGTCCAGGCAACCCCGCATGGATCACATGGCCGCTTTGCATATGCTGTGACGGCACGTCCAAAGCGGTTTGATTGTGATGCATTGCCGGCCCGAGCCGGGCGACAGCGCCCGCCGGCCGGTCACAGGAAACACCTTCCCAACGGAGAAGCTCCATGAAGTTCAAGCTGTCCCCCCTCGTTGTCGGCGCCCTGATCGCACTGGGCGCCGTCGGTGCCACCGGTGGCGCGCAGGCCGCCACCCTCACCATCTCCTGTGGCTCGGTGGGCCAGGACTTCGAGTTCTGCAAGCGCCACACCGACGAGTGGTCGAAGAAGACCGGCCACACGGTCAAGCTCTTCACCCTGCCGCAGTCGACCACCGACCTGCTGGGCCTGTACCGCCAGATGTTCGCGGCCAAGAGCGCCGACGTGGACATCATCAACGTCGACGTGGTCTGGCCCGGCATGATCAAGGACCATCTGATCGACCTGAAGCCCTACAGCAAGGGCGTCGAGAAGGACCACTTCCCGTCCATCGTCGCCAACAACACCGCCGACGGCAAGCTGATCGCGATGCCTTGGTTCACCGACGCCGGCCTGCTCTACTACCGCAAGGACCTGTTGGAAAAGCACGGCGAGAAGGCACCGACCACCTGGGAGCAGTTGGCCGCCACCGCCAAGAAGATCCAGGACGCCGAGCGCAAGGCCGGCAACGCCGACATGCAGGGCTTCGTCTTCCAGGCCAAGGCCTACGAGGGCCTGACCTGTGACGCGGTCGAGTGGATCGCCAGCTACGGCGGCGGCAACATCGTCGACGCCAGCGGCAAGATCACGGTGAACAACCCGCAGGCCGCCAAGGCGCTGACCACGGCGGCCTCGTGGATCGGCACGATCGCCCCGACCGGCGTGCTGAACTACGGCGAGGAAGACGCGCGCGGCGTGTTCCAGAACGGCAACGCCGTCTTCATGCGCAACTGGCCCTACGCCTGGAGCCTGGGCAACGGCGGCGACAGCAAGATCAAGGACAAGATCGGCGTGTCGGCCCTGCCCAAGGGCGGCGAAGGTGGCAAGAACGCTGCCACGCTGGGCGGCTGGCAGCTGGCGGTGTCGAAGTACTCCAAGGAGCACAAGCTGGCGGCCGAGCTGGTGATGTACCTGACCAGCAAGGAGATCCAGAAGGAGCGTGCGATCAAGGGCTCGTTCAACCCGACCCTTCCGGCGCTCTACAAGGACAAGGACGTGCTGGCCGCCGCGCCCTTCTTCGGCAGCCTGTACGACGTGTTCACCAGCGCCGTGCCGCGCCCCTCCACCGCCACCGGCCTGAAGTACAACGAGGTCAGCGCGGCCTTCTGGAACGCCACGCATGACGTGCTCTCCGGCAAGGAGCCGGCCGAGACCAGCCTGAAGAAGCTCGAAGGCAAGCTCAACCAGGTAAAGCGCGGGAAATGGTGACCCACCCCCGTTGCGGCTGACGCCGCTCCCCCTCAAGGGGGCGCCACCAGCGGACCGGCGAAGCCGGATCCGCGGTGGCCGCTGGATGAACCTGGCTCAGCTGCCTGAGAAGCGCCGCGGGGCCAAGTGGTCCGGAGCCGGTACTTAGCGAGCGATCCGTCCTGTTGCCCGATAGCCTGTACATCATGCGCCGCACGACTCGAACCGCCTGGATCTTCCTGGCACCGATGCTGATCACGCTGCTGCTGGTGGCCGCCTAGCCGCTGGCGCGCACGATCTGGTTCAGCTTCACCGATGCCAATATCAACGACATGGGCGCGGCCCAGTTCGTCGGCTGGACCAACTACGTCGGCGAATACGGCCTGTTCGCCAACCCCCACAACACCGAAGGGTTCTGGGCCGGCGACTGGGGCATCTCGATTCGCAACACCTTCCAGTTCGCGCTGGTGTCGGTGCTGCTGGAGACCCTGTTCGGCCTGGGCGTGGCGATGCTGCTGAACCAGCAGTTCAAAGGCCGCACGCTGGTGCGCGCCGCCGTGCTGGTGCCCTGGGCGATTCCGACCATCGTCTCGGCCAAGATGTGGGGCTGGATGCTGCACGACCAGTTCGGCGTCGTGAACGCCATCCTGCAGGGCTGGGGCCTGATCGACGCCAAGATCGCCTGGACCGCCGAGCCCGCCTGGGCGCTGTGGACGGTGGTGGCGGTGGACGTCTGGAAGACCACGCCCTTCATGGCGCTGCTGATCCTGGCTGCACTGCAGACCCTGCCCAGCGACTGCTACGAAGCGGCCAAGGTCGACGGCGTGCACCCGCTGCGCGTGTTCTGGAAGGTGACGCTGCCGCTGATCCGCCCGGCGCTGCTGGTGGCGGTGATCTTCCGGCTGCTGGATGCGCTGCGCGTCTTCGACCTGATCTACGTGCTGACCTCGAACAACAACAGCACCATGAGCATGAGCGGCTTCGTGCGCCGCGAGATGGTGGACAACGGCTACATGGGCTACGGCTCGGCCGCCTCGACCGCGCTGTTCCTGATCATCGGCGCAGCCACCATCGTCTGCATGCGCCTGTCACGCATGAAGCTGTCGGAGGACGCATGAACACCGCCGTCGTCTCCTCGCGTCCCCGCTGGGGCCGCATCGCGATCTACCTGCTGGCCGCGCTGGTCACACTGGTGTCGGTCTTCCCCTTCTTCTACGCCATCTCGACGTCGCTGAAGACCGGCGCCGACCTCTTTTCCACCAGCCTGGTGCCGGCCAGCCCGACGCTGCGCAACTACGTCGAGCTGTTCACGGTGGCCGAGCAGCCCTTCGGGCGGCACATCATCAACTCGATCCTCGTCTCTGTGTCGGTGGTGGCGCTGTCGATCTTCCTGGGCGTGACGGCCGCTTATGCGCTGGGGCGCATCAGCTTCAAGGGCCGCGGCCTGCTGCTGGGCACGATCCTGAGCGTGTCGATGTTCCCGCAGGTGGCGGTGCTGGCCGGCATGTTCGAGATGATCCGCGCACTCGGCCTGTACAACCGCTCGCTGGGCCTGGTGCTGCCCTACCTGATCTTCACGCTGCCCTTCACCGTCTGGGTGCTGACCACCTTCATGAAGCAGTTGCCCAAGGAGCTGGAGGAGGCCGCCATCATGGACGGCTGTGGCCCCGCGCGCATCATCTGGGAGGTCTTCATGCCCCTGCTGTGGCCCGCGCTGGTGTCCACCGGGCTGCTGGCCTTTATTGCGGCCTGGAACGAATTCCTCTTCGCGCTGACCTTCGTGATCGACAACAACGAGCGCACCGTGCCGGTGTCGATCTCGCTGATCAGCGGCGCGAGCAAGTACGAAATTCCCTGGGGAAAGATCATGGCCGCCTCCGTGCTGGTGACGCTGCCGCTGATCGGCCTGGTGCTTGCCTTCCAGAAAAAGATCGTCTCGGGCCTGACCGCCGGCGCGGTCAAGGGCTGATCGCCCCATAGGAGTTCCCTCCATCATGAAAGCACCCAACAACGGCTGGTGGCGCGGCGGCGTCGTCTACCAGATCTACCCGCGCAGCTTCGCCGACAGCAACGGCGACGGCATCGGCGACCTGCCCGGCATCACCGCGCGCCTGCCCTACGTGGCCTCGCTGGGGGTCGATGCGATCTGGCTGTCACCCTTCTTCACCTCGCCGATGAAGGACTACGGCTACGACGTCAGCGACTACTGCGACGTCGACCCGATCTTCGGCTCGCTGGCCGACTTCCGCACCCTGCTCGACAGCGCCCATGACCTGGGCCTGAAAGTGATGATCGACCAGGTGCTCTCGCACACCAGCGACCAGCACCCCTGGTTCAAGGAAAGCCGCGCCAGCCGCGACAACCCGAAGGCCGACTGGTATGTCTGGGCCGACCCCAAGCCCGACGGCACGCCGCCCAACAACTGGCTTTCGATCTTCGGCGGCAGCGCCTGGCACTGGGACACGCGGCGCTGCCAGTACTACCTGCACAACTTCCTGACCAGCCAGCCGGACCTGAACTTCCACCACCCGGCGGTGCAGGACGCGCTGCTGGAGACGGTGAAGTTCTGGCTCGACCTCGGCGTGGACGGCTACCGGCTGGACACCGCCAACTTCTACTTCCACGACGCCCAGCTGCGCGACAACCCGCCGCGTGGCCGGCCCACCGGCGAGGACCCGGCGGTCAACTCGCTCAATCCGTACGCCTGGCAGTGGCACCGCCACGACAAGAGCCAGCCGGAGAACCTGGCCTTCCTGCAGCGCCTGCGCGCGCTGCTCGACCAGTATCCGCACACCACCATGGTGGGCGAGATCGGCGACGACGACGGTCTGGCGCGCATGGCCGAGTACACCAGCGCCAGCCCCGACGGCGAAGACCGGCTGCACATGGCCTACTGCTTCGACCTGCTCGGCCGGCCGCATGATGCGCCCTTCCTGCACGCGCTGATGACGCGCTTCGAGCAGGTGATCGGCAGCGGCTGGCCCTGCTGGGCGCTGTCCAACCACGACGTGACCCGCGTGGCCAGCCGCTGGGGCGAAGGCGGCGCAGCAGTTCCCGGCCTGCTGCGCATCGCCGCGGCGCTGCAGATGACGCTGCGCGGCTCGCCCTGCGTCTACCAGGGCGACGAGCTGGGCCTGCCCGAGGCCGACATCGCCTACGAGGACCTGCACGACCCCTACGGCATCGAGATGTGGCCCGACTTCAAGGGCCGTGACGGCTGCCGCACGCCCATGCCCTGGGTGGCCGAGGCGGCGGATCTGGGCTTCGGCAGCGGCTCGACAAGGCCCTGGCTGCCGCTGGCCGAGCCGCACCGCGCGCTGGCCGCTGACCGCCAGGAGGCCGACGCGCAGTCGCTGCTGCAGTTCTACCGCCGCCTGCTGCGCTGGCGCCGCCAGCAGCCGGCGTTGCTCAACGGCAAGCAGACGCTGCTGCCGGCGCACCCGCAGGTCTTCGCCTTCGTGCGCGAGGAGGCGCCCAGGGCGGGCCAGCGGGGCCAGCGCCTGCTGTGTGCGTACAACTTCAGCGACCGCCCGGCCCGCCTGGAGCTGCCCGCCGATCTGTGGGTGGCCAGCCTGTGCAGCGCCAGCGGCGTGGTCGGCGGCCGGCCCGATGCCGAGGGCATCGAGCTGGCACCCTGGGGCGGCCTGATCGCCCACCTGTCCTGAACCGAAGGAGCGAGCCTGCCATGTCCCGCATCGATTTCAAGAGCGTCTGCAAGCGCTACGCCCCGAACCTGCCCTACACCATCAAGGACGCCGACATCGCCATCGCCCAGGGCGAGTTCTGCGTCTTCGTCGGTCCCTCCGGCTGCGGCAAGTCCACGCTGCTGCGCATGGTGGCGGGGCTGGAGAGCATCACCTCGGGCGAGCTGTCGATCGGTGGGCGGGTGGTCAACGAGCTGGAGCCGGCCAAGCGCGGTGTGGCGATGGTGTTCCAGAGCTACGCGCTCTACCCCCACATGACGGTGGCGGAGAACATGGCCTTCGGTCTGCGCGTGTTTGGCGCCGACAAGTTGACCATCGAGAAGAAGGTGAAGAAGGCGGCCGACATCCTGCAGCTCACGCCGCTGCTGGAGCGCCTGCCCAAGCAGCTCTCGGGCGGCCAGCGCCAGCGTGTGGCGATCGGCCGCGCCATCGTCAAGGAACCGGACGTCTTCCTCTTCGACGAGCCGCTGTCCAATCTGGACGCCGCGCTGCGCGTGCAGACCCGCCTGGAGATCGCCAAGCTGCACCACGATATCGGCACCGCCAGCATGATCTACGTGACCCACGACCAGGTCGAGGCGATGACGCTGGCCGACAAGATTGTGCTGCTGCGCAGCGGCGCGGCCGTGCAGGAACAGGGCAGCGTGGCGCAGTTCGGCTCGCCGATGGCGCTGTACCACCGGCCGGAGAACCTCTTCGTCGCCGAATTCATCGGCTCGCCGAAGATGAACATCCTGCCCGCCACGCTGCTGCGCGCCGAGGCCGACCACGCGGTGGTGCGGGTGCAGGGTGGCGAGGCCGCCGAGATCACCGTGGCGGTGGACGCGCGCCGGGCGAAGGCGGGCGACGCGGTGTCGCTGGGCATCCGGCCCGAGCACCTGCTGCACGGCAGCGAGGCGAGCGGTGCGCCGCTGGCCGCCTCGGTGCGGCAGATGGAGCGCCTGGGCGAGGCCTCGATGCTCTACCTGGACGTGGCCCCGGGCCTGCCGATGGTCACGCTGCGCCTGGAGGGCTACGCGCCGCAGTCCGCCGGCGACGCGCTGACGCTGCGCCTGCGAGCCGATCACTGCCATCTGTTCGACGCCGCCGGTCAGGCCTTTGCGCGCAGCGTGCAGCTGCCGGGCTGAGGGTGTCGGCACTGTCGTGCGGGCCGGTGCTGCACGGCCGGGCGGGCGGTTTGCGAGAATCGCCCACTTTCCAGCCGCCGGGTGGCCCTGCCGTGTCGATCGATCTGAAGCAACTGTCCGCGAAGCTCGGCCTGTCCCAGACGACGGTGAGCCGCGCGCTCAATGGCTACAGCGACGTCAGCCCCAAGACGCGCGAGCGCGTGGCGCGGATGGCGCAGGAGCTGGGTTACCAGCCCAACCTGGCGGCGCGCCGCCTGGCCCGCGGCCAGGCCGATGCGGTGGGCATCGTCTATCCGCTCGACGCCGGGGATCTGGGTGACCCCAACTTCCTGGCCGTGGTGGAGGGCATGTCCGACCGGCTCGGTGCCGAGCAGATGGACCTGCTGATCGCCTCGGCGCGCGAGACCGACGAGCTGCGCACCTACGATCGCCTGCTGCGCGGCGGCCGGGTCGACGGCGTGATCGTCGCGCGCACCCGCGTGAGCGATCCGCGCATCGACTACCTGATCCAGTCGGGCTTTCCCTTCGTGGCCTATGGTCGCGTGGGCGAGCGCATGGATTTTTCCTGGTTCGACTTCGACAACGAGGCGGGCGGCGCGCTGGCCGTGCACGAGCTCGCGCGGCGGGGTCACCGCGACATCGCCTTCGTGCACGCGCCACCGCACCTGAACTTCGCCCGCCAGCGGCGCAGCGGCTTCCTGCGTGCCCTGCGCGAGTCCGGCCTGCCGCTGCGCGAGGAGGCGATGGTGGAGGCCAGCCTGTCGCGCCGTGGCGGCTATGCGGCCGCGCAGCGTGTGCTGGCGCTCAACCCCCGGCCCACCGCGATCTTCGTCGACGACAACCTCTGCGGCATCGGGGTGGTGTGGGCCCTGCTGGACGCGCAGGTGGCGATCGGCCGCGACATCTCGGTGATCGTCTACGACGGCGTGCCGCCCGACACGCTGCTGACCGGCCAGAGCATCGCCGCCATCGAGCAGCCCACCGCCTACGAGGCCGGCCGCACCCTGGTCGAGATGCTGCTGCAGGTCATCCGTGACCCGTCCGCGCCGCCCCAGCACCTGCTGCGCCAGCCGATGTTCGTCGGCGGCAGCTCGGTCGGCCCGGCGCCCTGAAAGCCCGTGGCCGAGCACCCTGGGTGACTGCTCCACCTCAGGCCCGTACGCCCGGCAGCAGCAGCGTGGCGCGCAGGCCGCCGAGGGGCGACTCCCCCAGCGTCAACTGCCCGCCGTAAAGCTCTGCCAGATCCTGCACGATCGCCAGGCCGAGGCCGCTTCCGGGCACCGATTCGTCCAGTCGGGCGCCCCGCGCCATCACCTGGGCGCGCCGTTCGGGCGCGATGCCGGGGCCGTCGTCGTCGACCTGCAGCAGCAGCCGAGGGCTGTCCGCCGCGGATTGGGTCGTGGCATGCACTGCCACGCCCGTGCGGGCCCATTTGCAGGCGTTGTCCAGCAGGTTGCCCAGCATCTCCTGCAGGTCCTGCGCATCCCCGGCGAAGGCGATGGCCGGGTCGATGTCGCCGCCGTCGAGGTCCAGATGGCGCTCGGCGTGCACCCGCTCCATCACCCGCAGCAGGCCTTGCAGCAGCGGCGCGATGGCGCAGTGGCTGCCGGGCAGGCCCGGCGCGGCCGCGGCACGGGCGCGGGCGAGGTGGCGGTCGACCTGGCGGCGCGCCAGGTCGACCTGCTGGGTGACCAGTGCGGGCAATTCAGCGGCCGCAGCGGGGTCGGTCCGCGCGGCCGTGGCGGCCTGGGCCAGCACCGCCAGCGGGGTCTTGACCGCATGGGCCAGGTCGCCGGCCTGGCTGCGTGCCCGGGCCACGCCCTGGGCGCGGTGGTCCAGCACCGCATTGAAGTCGTCGATCAGCGGCTGCACCTCGCTCGGGAAGCGCCCGACCAGCCGCGGGGACTGGCCGGCGTGCACCGCCGCCAGCGCGCGCTGCAGGCTGCGCAGCGGCGCCAGGCCAACGGCCACCTGGGCGACGGCCGCGGCGCAGAGCAGCCCCAGCAGGACGGCGAGCGAGCCAGCCAGCGTGCCGTTGAAGCGGGTGATCGCCTGCTCGGTCTCGGCCAGGTCGGCCGCCACCATCAGGCGCCAGACGGGCCGGCCGTGCGCTGGGGCCGCATCGGCGGGGGTGGGGGCGGATGGCTCGGCCGAGCCGTCGCGCACGCTGCGTTCGGCCAGCAGCAGCCGGGCGCCGCCCGGGCCGGCCACCTCGTGCAGGTGGACCGTGCCGTCGGCAATGGCATCCGCGGGGGCCTGCAGCTCGCTGTCCCAGAGCGAGCGGGAGCGCAATACACCGCGCTGGCCGCGAAGGCCGTGCTGGCTGCCCGGTGCACCCTGGGTGCTGACGCGGTCGACCTGCCAGTACAGCCCGCCATAGGGGCGCGACCAGCGTGGGTCACTCAGGCCGGCGGGGTCCAGCCGCGGCTGGCCGGCGGCGTCGACATCGAGCCGGGCGGTGACCTGGTCGAGCTGGGCCGTCAGCGCCGTGCCGAACTGGCGCAGCACGTGGTCGCGAAACAGCCCGGCCAGCAGGCCGCCTGCCAGCAGCAGGGCGATCAGCAGCGCCACCAGCGTGGCGGCCAGCAGCCGCCAGCGCAGCGAATGGCGCAGCGCGCCGCGCAGCCCGGGAGGCTTCATGCGCCGCCCTGGAGCCGGTAGCCCAGGCCGCGAACGGTCTCGATCGCCTCGGCCGGCAGCTTGCGGCGCAACCGGCCGACGAAGACCTCGATGGTGTTGGAGTCGCGGTCGTGGTCCTGGGCGTAGAGGTGCTCGGTCAGCTCGCTGCGCGACACCACCTGCCCGGGCCGGTGCATCAGGTAGGCCAGCAGGCGGTACTCGTGGCTGGTCAGCGTGATCGGCTCGCCGCCCAGCGTGACGCGGCCGCTGCGCGTGTCCAGCGTGATCGGCCCGCAGCGCAGCAGCGGCGAGCCCAGCCCCTGCGCCCGGCGGATCAGCGCGCGCAGCCGGGCCAGCAGCTCCTCGGTGTGGAAGGGCTTGGTCAGGTAGTCGTCGGCGCCGGCGTCGATGCCAGCCACCTTCTCGTGCCAGCCGTCGCGGGCGGTCAGGATCAGCACCGGCATGGCCTGCCCGGCCTCGCGCCAGCGCTGCAGCACGGTCAGGCCGTCGAGCTGCGGCAACCCCAGGTCGAGCACCACGGCGTCGAAGGGCTCGGTCTCGCCCAGGTGCCAGGCGTCACGGCCGTTGTCGGCCTCGTCGACGACGTAGCCGGCGTCTTCCAGGCTGCGGCGCAGGGCGGCGCGCAGGGTGGGCTCGTCTTCGACCAGCAGGATCCTCATGGGCGTGTGCCTCCACGGTGGTCTCCGGCGCGCCTGCCCTTGCTGCGCTGCGAGAGCACGTCGCCGTTGCGTGCGTCCAGCGCGAGCTTGAGCAGCTGGCCGTCGGCGCGCAGCAGCTTGACCTCGTAGACCCAGCGGCCGTCGTCGCGCTCCAGCTCCACCTCCAGCACCCGGCCGGGGTGGCTGCGCTGCAGCCGCTCCAGCAGCGTGGCCAGCGGCAGCACCTCGCCGGCGCGCAGGGCGGCACGGGCACGCTCGTGGTCGTCGTCGCCATGCGCGCTGGCCGGCAGTGCCGGCAGCAGGCCGCTCACCACCAGCGTCATCACCAGCGTCATCACCAGCGTCATCACCAGCTTCACCACCAGCGTCGCCGCCCGGCGGGCGCGGGCCGCGGGGTGGGGCGGGGCAGGGAGGAATGACGCCGACATGGCCGGTCATTGTGCGGCCGCGAAGCTGAATGGTGGATGAACGCCGCCTTCAGGTTCGGTTCAAGCGCCCCCGCGAAGAATGCGCTGCATCGACCCACCGAGGTCTGCCTCACCCGATGCCCACCATGACCTTCCTTCTTCGTCCGTACGCCGCCGCCGCCGCCCTGTCGCGCACCGTGCTGCTCATCGCCGGCCTGGCGCTCGGCACCGCCGCGGCCTGGGCCGCCGACACCAGCCCCGCCGCGCAGCAGGCCCGCTTCACCGCCGAGGGCCGGGCGCCGGCCGATGCCGAGCGGGGGCGCGTGTTCTTCACCAGCCGCCAGGGCGGCGAGTGGTCCTGCGCCTCCTGCCACGGCAATCCGCCGACGGCGCAGGGCAAGCACGCCAACACCGGCAAGCTCATCAAGCCGCTGGCGCCGGCCTTCAACCCGATGGCCTTCACCGACAGCGCCCGCGTCGACAAGTGGTTCCGCCGCAATTGCAACGACGTGCTCAAGCGCGAGTGCAGCGCGGGCGAGAAGGCCGACGTGCTGGCCTGGCTCAACAGCCTCAAGCCCTGATCGCCACTGGAAAGGACCTTCCCATGCCCCCCCTGATGTCCTCGTTCACCCGGCTGTGGGTCGGCGCCGCGGCTGCCCTGACCACCCTGACCAGCGCCTGGGCGGACCATGGGTCGCTGCTGCCGCGCAGCATGCCCAAGGCCTATGTGCAGGAGTGCGCCTCCTGCCACACCGCCTACCCGCCGGCGCTGCTGCCGGCGGCCTCCTGGCAGCGCCTGATGGGCGGGCTCAAGCAGCACTACGGCAGCGACGCCTCGCTCGACCCCGCCACGGTGGCGCAGCTCAGCCAGTGGCTGCAGGCCAACGCCGGGACCTACAAGCGCGTACGTGAGGGGGTCAGCGAGGCGCCGCCGCAGGACCGCATCACCCGCTCGGCCTGGTTCGAGCGCAAGCACCGCCGCATCGAGCCCGCCGTCTGGGCGCTGCCCAGCGTGAAGAGCGCCGCCAACTGCGCCGCCTGCCATGGCGGGGCCGACCAGGGCCGCTATGACGACGACGAGCTGCGCTTCCCGGCCGGCCTGACCCAGCGCCAGCGCTGGATGTGGCACGACTGAGCCGGCCTGCACCGACCTTCCGACCCACCGATCCACCGATTCACTGATCGCCCGCTTGGAGAGCGCTCCATGAACACCACCTCCCCTTCCTTCGGCGCTGCCGGGGCTGCTGGCGCCGCGCCCGCGGCCACCGCCCCCCGCACCCGCCGCGTGGTCGATGCGCCCACGCGCATGTTCCACTGGCTCTTTGCCCTCAGCTTCACCGGCGCCTACCTGACGGGGGACTCCGAGCACTGGCGCGCCCTGCACGTCACGCTGGGCTGGACGATGGCCGGGCTGCTGGGCTTTCGCGTCGTCTACGGCCTGGTCGGCCCGCGCCAAGCCCGGCTGAGCACCCTGTGGCGCCGGCTCACCGGTGTGCCGGGCTGGGTGCGCGCCACGCTGCAGGGCAACGCGCCCACCGCGGCGCACTGGCGCCAGGGCCAGAACCTGCTGATGGGCGTCTTCATCGCCGCGCTGCTGGGGGCGGTGGGGCCGCTGGTGCTCAGTGGCTGGGCCACCTACGACGAGTGGGGCGGCGACCGGTTCGGTGACCTGCTGGAGGAGGTGCACGAGGCTGCCGGCCAGCTCTTCCTGCTGCTGGTGCTGGGCCACCTGGCCCTGCTGGCCGTGCTGAGCGGGCTGCGCCGCCGCAACCTGGCGCAGCCGATGCTCACCGGCCGCACCGAGGGCAGCGGCCCCGACCTGGCGCGGCGCAACCACACCTGGCTGGCCGTCTTGCTGCTGCTGGCAGTGCTGGGCTACGGCGCCTGGGAATGGAAGCAGGCGCCCAACGGCCTGCTGCCCTCGGCGAGCGCTAGCCAGGGGGCGGGCGACGGTGGCGGTGCGGCGATACCCAGCGGCGGCAGCCGGCTCAACCCGCTGGACCGCTACCACGACCGCCATCACGACCGCCACCACGGCGACGATTGAGGGCCCGGGCCGGGGCATACTGGCCGCTCCTGTCTCGACCGCCGGGTGCCCCGATGACCGTCCTTGCCCCTCAGCTCAACCTCATCGCCGGTGAGCAGGTCAGCGCCGCCAGCGGCCTGACGCTCGACGTGCTCGACCCCTCCGACGGCACGCCGCTGACCACCCTGCCGCGCAGCGATGCCCGCGATGTCGATGCCGCGGTGGCTGCCGCGCGCAGCGCCTTTCGCGGTGTCTGGGGCCGCTGCACAGCCACCGAGCGCGGGCGGGTGCTGAGCCGGCTCGCCGCGCTGATCGCGCAGCACCATGCCGAGCTGGCCGAGCTGGAAAGCCGCGACACCGGCAAGCCGATCGCCCAGGCGCGCGTGGACATCAACGCCTGCGCGCGCTACTTCGAGTACTACGGCGGCGCGGCCGACAAGCTGCACGGCGAGTCGATCCCCTACGCCGCGGGCAGCACCGTCATCGCGATGCGGGTGCCGCATGGCGTGACCGGCCACATCATCCCGTGGAACTACCCGGCGCAGATCTTCGGCCGCACCGTCGGCGGCGCGCTGGCCGCCGGCAATGCCTGCGTGGTCAAGCCGGCCGAGGACGCCTGCCTGACGCCGCTGCGCATCTCGGCACTGGCCCTGGAGGCCGGCCTGCCACCCGGCGCGTTGAACGTGGTCTGCGGCCTGGGCGCCGAGGCTGGCGCGGCACTGGCCGCTCACCCGGGCATCAACCACCTCTCCTTCACCGGCTCGCCGGGCACCGGCACCGCGGTGTCCCAGGCCGCGGCGGTCAACCACGTGCCGGTGACGCTGGAGCTGGGCGGCAAGTCGCCCCAGCTGCTGTTCGCCGACTGCGACCTGGAGGCGGCGCTGCCGGTGGTGGTCAACGCCATCGTGCAGAACGCCGGGCAGACCTGTGCGGCCGGCAGCCGGGTGCTGATCGAGCGCTCGATCTACCCGCAGGTGGTCGCTCGCCTGGCCGAGCGCTTTGCCGCGCTGACCACCGGCCGCGGCCTGGATGGCCCCGACTGCGGCCCGCTGATCAGCCGCCGCCAGCTGCTGCGCGTGCAGGAGAAGGTGGCCACCGCCCGTGGCCTGGGCGCCCAGGTGCTGGCGCAGGGCCGGCTGCGTGACGATGCGCCGGCGGGCGGCTTCTGGTTCCCGCCGATGCTGATGGGCGAGGTCGACCCGGCCAGCGCACTGGCGCAGGAGGAGGTGTTCGGCCCGGTGCTGGCCGCCTTCGCCTTCGACGGCGAGGACGAGGCCGCCGAGCTTGCCAACGCCACCCCCTACGGCCTGACCGCCGCGGTATGGACGCGCGACGGCAGCCGCGCGCTGCGCCTGGCCCAGCGCATCGAGGCCGGCCAGGTCTTCATCAACAACTACGGCGCCGGCGGCGGCATCGAGCTGCCCTTCGGCGGCATGAAGCACTCCGGCCACGGCCGTGAGAAGGCCTTCGAGGGCCTGCGCAGCTTCACGACGATCAAGACGATCGCGATCCAGCACGGCTGAGCCGATTCGCCTTCAAGGCGATGACAAGGCTGGTATGTGTGCGGCCTCGGCCGCACGCCGCTTCACGCTGCGGGTGAGCCGACCGAGCCGTCCAGCACCGCCTGGATCTCGTCCAGCGTCGCCCAGGCGGCGGCAGCCTCCTCGGCGCTGAGGCGCTGCACGGCGCGGTCGAGGTGCACCATGAGGTGGTCGCCCACAGCAGGGAGGTCATCGACCAGCGCCCAGAGGCTGACAAACCGCTCGGCGCCGCGCACCTCGCAGCGTGCGGTCAGGCCATCGACCGCGATCACCAGCATCGGAAAGGCCATGCACATGCGCCGATTGTCGAGGCCCTGGGCGGATCTGTCTTCATACGCCGAGGGGTACTCCATCAGGGTAGTGTGAACGGATTTCCCGCCTTGATGCAGCTCAAGTAATCGGCTCTGGCAGCGGCCTACCGTGCGGTTGTGTTCCCACGGTGCGTGAACCCTTCACGTGCCCTGTGGCGGATGCCGGATGGAGATCACGATGCTGCTGGTGCTGGGATTGGGCAACCGCCTGCTGAGCGATGACGCGGCCGGCCCGATCGTCATTGAGCAGCTCATGCAGCGCCACGGCGAGCGCCCGGGCGCGAGTTGGCGTGACGGCGGCACGCTCGGCCTGAGCCTGCTGCCCGAGATCGAGGACGCCGATGCCCTGGTGGTGGTGGATGCCGCCCGCTTCGGCGCCGAGCCCGGCACGGTGCAGGTCTTCGAGGGCCCGGACATGGACGAGCAGCTCGGCGGGCGCAAGCAAAGCGCCCACGAGCTGGCGCTGGCCGACCTGATGGGCGCGGCGGCGCTGGGCGGCCGGCTGCCGCTGCGGCGTGCGCTGGTGGCGGTGGAGCCGGCCAGCACCGTGCTGGGCCTGGAGCCCACTCCCCCAGTGGCCGCGGCGCTGCCGGCGCTGATGGCCGCGGTGGAGACGCTGGTGGCCCGCTGGGCGCCGCAACCCTTGGACTTGCAGGAGGTGGCCCATGAAGCCTGAATCGATCGGAACGGGTTTGCCCACGCAGACGCTGGGCGAGCACCTGCGCACACGCGGCATGACGCGGCGCAGCCTGCTGCAGTACGCCGCCTGCACGGCCAGCCTGATGGGGCTGTCGCCCCAGGCGGCGGCG
>Ga0073899_10001467_pt1 | contig 21640 bp, 19 predicted proteins | sample KloWWTmetaKNB5Ph_FD_88975 | JGI IMG/M metagenome (GOLD analysis project Ga0073899, IMG submission 88975) | Active sludge microbial communities from Klosterneuburg, Austria, studying microevolution and ecology of nitrifiers - Klosterneuburg... | ecosystem: Engineered > WWTP > Aerobic digester >... | reverse complement strand
CGTGGGAGTCACGGGTCGGACGGCTCCTGCTCGGCAGCCTGTCTGTGGTGACCCTGCCGTGCGAGCCGTTTCTCGGTGTCGCCGAGCGTCTTGGGTCGGTGCTCGGCCCGGCGGTCGTGCTGGGCTACACCGACGGCGTCGTCGGCTACCTGCCCACCGCCGACGACTACCCGGACGGGGGGTACGAGGTGGTCGACGCCCATCGCTACTACGGCATGCCCGGACCCTTCCGGCGCGGTACCGCGGAGCAGTTGGTCGACGCGGTCGTGAACCTGCGCCCCGGCTGAGCCCACGGGTCGGGCTCCCCGGGGGGCGGACTCAGCGGGTGATCGACCGGACCCGGACCGTCTCCGGCAGGGCCTGCAGCTCGGCCAGCAGACCGGGGTGACCCGCATCGTCGACATCGGTGATGACGTACCCGAGCGAGCCTCGCGTCCCCAGCACCTGACCCGCGATGTTGACGAGGTGGTCGCCGAAGACCGCATTGAGCCGGCCCAGCACCCCGGGCACGTTGTGGTGCAGGTGGAGCAGCCGCTGCACGCCCGCCGCCGGACTCTGCACCTGCGGCAGATTGACCGACAACGTCGTGGCGCCCAGCAGCGCATAGTCGAGCAGCTTGGTGGAGACGAATCGCCCGATGTCGCGCTGAGCCTCGGCCGTGGAGCCGCCGATGTGGGGGGTGAGGATCACGTTGGGCAGGTGCTGAAGCGGGGAGACGAACGCCTCGCCGACGACCTTCGGTTCGCGCGGGAAGACGTCGACGGCGGCACCGGCGACGTGGCCGCTCACCAACGCGTCCCGGAGGGCGTCGCTGTCGACCACGATGCCGCGACAGAGGTTGAGGAACAGGGACCGGGGACGCATCGCCGCGAACTCGGCCGCGGTGAAGAAGCTGGCGTTGCCCGGACGTCCGTCGACGTGGAGCGACACCACCTCCGCCTCGGCGAGCAGCTCCTCGAGGGTGTCGCAGCGCCGGGCGTTGCCCAGGGCGAGCTTGTCGACGACGTCGAAGAAGATCACCTTCATTCCCAGGCCCTCGGCCAGCACCGAGAGCTGCGAGCCGATGTTGCCGTAGCCGACGATGCCGAGGGTACGGCCGCGGACCTCGTGAGCGCCGGTCGCCGACTTGTCCCAGACGCCGGCGTGCACCCGCTCGTTCTTCTCGGTGAGGCGCCTGGCCAGGGCGATGATCTCGGCCAGGGCCAGCTCGACCACCGACCGGGTGTTGGAGAACGGGGCGTTGAAGACGGCGATCCCTGCCTCGCCGGCCGCGTTGAGGTCGATCTGGTTCGTCCCGATGCAGTAGGCGCCCACCGCGAGCAGGTGCGGTCGCGCTCGGACCACCGCCTCGGTGACGTGGGTCGCGGAGCGGATGCCCAGCAGCGACACCCCGTCGAGCGCCTCGATCAGGGCGTCCTCTCCCAGCGCCTCGTCGCGTGCGTCGACGTCGACGCCCCGCGCTGCCAGCAGCTCTCGGCCGTCGGGGTGGATGTTCTCCAGGAGCAGTGCCTTCACGTGGTCATCCTGCCATTGCGCGCCGCGCTCAGAAGCGCAGCCGTGGGACGGCGGCCAGCAGCTCCTTGGTGTAGGCCGCCTGCGGATCGCCGTACACCTGCTCGGTGGGGCCGGATTCCTCGATGCGTCCCTGCCGCATCACCACCACGTGGTCGCAGACGTGGCGCACCACGAGCAGGTCGTGGCTGACCATCACCAGCGTCAGTCCGAACGTGGCCACGAGATCGTTCAGCAGGTTCAGCACCTGGGCCCGGACCGAGACGTCGAGGGCCGACACGGGCTCGTCGGCGATGAGCACCTGTGGCTTGGGCGCCAGGGCTCGGGCGATGGCGATGCGCTGGCGTTGCCCGCCCGAGAACTCGTGGGGATAGCGGCTCGCCATCGACAACGGCAGGTCCACGGCCTCGAGCACCTCGGCCAGCCGGGCGCGGTGGTCTCTCGGTACGTCGGGCCTGCGGCGCAGCAACGACGAACGCAGCGGTTCGGTCACGATGTCGGCGACCCGCATGCGTGGGTCCAGCGACGACCGCGGGTCCTGGAAGACGAGCTGGACGGCGGCTCGCAGCCCGCCCAGGTGGCGCTCGGCGCGCCCCGAGACGGTTTCCCCCTGGAACCGGATCTCCCCGGACGTCGGCTGATCGAGGGCGGCCAGCATGCGGATCAGGGTCGACTTCTCCGAACCGGACTCCCCCACGATGCCGAGCCGTTGCCCGGGCCGCACCACCAGCGACACGTCGTCGACGGCCAGGACGGTGCCGGTCGCACCGTGGCGCCCGTAGCGGCGCGAGACATGCGACACCTCGAACATCACGGCGCCCCCCGCCGGCCGCCGGCGTCGCGGGCGTAGAAGTCCTCGACCGTGGGCAGCCGGGTGCCAGGAGGCACCTGGTCGAGCCGGGCCGTGGCGACGAGCCCCTGGGTGTAGGAGTGGCGGGGCCGGGTGAACACGTCGCCCACCGAACCGTCCTCGACGATCTCCCCGTCGAGCATCACCAGGATCCGTGAGCACACCTGTGAGACGACGGCCAGGTCGTGGCTGATGAACAGGCAGGCGGCCTCGGCCGCGTCCAGCTCGGCGTCGAGCAGCCTCAGCACGCGAGCCTGCACCGTCACGTCGAGCGCGGTCGTCGGCTCGTCGCAGATCACCAGGTCCGGCCGGTTGATGAGAGCCATCGCCAGCACGCACCGCTGTCGCTGACCGCCCGAGAGCGCGTGGGGGTAGGCGTCCGCGACGCGCTCGGGATCGGCGAGGCCCACCTCCCCCAGCATCGCGACCACTCGCTCGCGGGCGGTGCCGTGGGGCGTGTCCTGATGCAGCCGCAGCACCTCGGCGACCTGCCTGCCGACGGTCATCGTGGGATCGAGCGCGGTCATCGGTTCCTGGAACACCATCGACAGCTGGTCGCCCCGGAGCGCCGACAGCTCCCGGTCGCCCAGGCCGACGAGTTCGCGGCCGTGCAGCCGCACCGACCCCGCCACCGTGGCGTTCTCGGCCAGCAACCCCATGACCGCCAGGGCCGTCACCGACTTGCCCGACCCGGACTCCCCGATGACACCGACGCGCTCCCGAGCTCCGACCGTGAAGGACAAGCCGTGCAGCACCTCGTTGCGGGCCCGCCCGAACGCGACCCGCAGATCCCGCACCACGAGCAGCGGCTCGGCCGAGGGCGTCACGAGACCTCCCTCAGCCGGGGGTCGAGCAGGTCACGCAGACCGTCGCCCAGCAGGTTCAGCCCCAACACCGCGACCGCGATCGCGAGGCCCGGCCAGAGCGCCTGCTCAGGGGCGCCGAACAGCACGTTCTGGCCCTCCCGGAGCATGCGCCCCCAGGTGGGCGTGGGCGGTGGTGTGGCGAGACCGAGATACGACAGGCCCGCCTCGGCGAGGATGGCGATGCCGAACGACACCGACGCCTGCACGCCGAGCACGGGCGCGATGTTGGGCAGCACGTGCCGAACGGCGGTCGCGCCGACCGACGTGCCCGACGCCCGGGCCGCCAGCACGAAGTCCTGGGTCATCACGGTGAGCGTCGCGGCTCGCGCGATGCGGGCGAACGCCGGAATCGTCGCCACCCCGATCGCCACCATGGCCGTGGCCGTGGAGGCACCCACCGCCGCGGCCAGCAGGATGGCCAGCAGGAGCGCCGGGAAGGCGTACAGCACGTCGACGGCCCGCATCAGCGCTTCGCTCAGCCAGGCGCCCCGCCGGCCCTGGGCGTAGCGACCGTCGCTCATACCGGCGATGAGGCCCAGCGGCACTCCCCCTCCTGCGGCCAGCGCGACGGCCACCACGCCCACCGCGACGGTCGCGCGGGCCCCGACGAGCAGCCGCGAGATGACGTCGCGGCCGAGGTGGTCCGTCCCGACCGGATGGGCGAACGACGGCGCCGCGAGCTTCGGCCCGACGATCGCGGCGGGGTCGTAGGGGGTCCAGACGAGCGACCCGAGTGCCGCCAGCACGACCAGTCCCACCAGGACCGCGCCCAGGTAGAGGGGGGCGCGCTTCATCGGGAACCCCCGCCCCGTCCGCCGCCGTCCCGCAGGCGGGGGTCGATGGCGAGGTAGGAGAGGTCGACGAGCAGGTTGATCACGAGCACCGCGCCCACGAGGAGCAGCACCACCCCCTGCACCAGCTGCAGGTCGCGGTTGCCCACGGCGGTCAGCAGCAGCGTTCCGAGCCCGGGCAGCGAGAACACCTGCTCCACCACGATCGCGCCGACGAGCATGGTGGCCAGTTGCAGGCCCAGCACCGTGACCACGGAGATCGCCGCGTTGCGCACGCCATGACGCCACAACGCGCGCCATCTCGTCCACCCGACGGAGCGAGCGGTTCGGAACCAGTCCTCGCTGAGCACCTCGACGAAAGCGCTGCGGACGTAGCGGGTCAGCACCGACGCCTGCACCACGGCGAGCGACGCCACGGGCAGCACCAAGCGTTCCGCCCATTCACGCACGTGCCAGCCGTCGTCGCCGATCAGCGGCCGGTAGCCGTTGGCGGGAAGCCAGCGCAGCTTCACCGCGAACACGACGACCAGCAGGATGCCCGCATAGAACGCCGGCACCGCGAGGCCCAGCTGCGACGCGGCCGAGGCGACCGCCCCTTGCCACCGGCGCCGGAACATCGCGGCCACCATGCCCTGGGGAATGGCCACCACCAGCGCCACGACGATCGCGAACGACACCAGCCACAGCGTCACGCCCAGCCGGGGCGCCACCTGCGACACGACCGACTCGCCCGTGAGGTAGGAGGTGCCGAGGTCACCCGTGGCAAGTCCGCCGATCCAGGCCGCGTACCGGACGATCGCGGGCCGGTCGAGGCCGTAACGCTCCCGAAGAGCGGCGACAGCCTCCGGACTGGCACCGGTGCCCAGCATCACCTGCGCCACGTCGCCCGGCAGCGCGTTCACCGCCACGAAGATGAGCGCCGAGGCACCCACCAGGCTGGCGGCGAAGAGCAGGAGGCGACGCAGGACCGCCGATGTCAGCGACACGGCCGCACGGCTAGTTCTTCGACGCGATGGTGGCGAGGTCGAAGCTGAGCGAAGTGGCATTGGCGGGGATGCCGCTGATGCCCGTGCGCGCGACGAGCAGGTTGGGCATGAGCCACAGCCAGCAGGCAGCGGCGTCGTCGGCCAGCAGCTTCGCCGCCTGCTTCATGAGGGCGTCGAACTCGGCGGCGGGAGCAGCGTCGGCCTGGGCGATCAGCTGCTGGAAGCGCGTGTTGTTGTAGCGCCAGTAGTACCCCGGATTGGCGAACTGCCCGATGTCGCGGGTCTCGACGTGGGCGACGATCGTCATGTCGTAGTCGCCCTTCTGGAACACCTCCGACAACCACCGGGTGAAGTCGAGCTCCTCGATGGTCGTCGCGATCCCCACGTCCTTCAGCTGGGCCGCGATGAACTGGGCCGAGTCGGTGGCGTACTTGGTGACCGGGACCCGGAAGCGGAGCGAGATCGGCCCCACGCCCGCCTCGGCGAGCAGCTGCTTCGCCTTGGCCGGGTCGAAGGGGTAGGTGCCCGAGAGATCCTCGTAGTAGGGGTCGGTGGGCGCGACCATCGATCCGATGAGCATCCCGTGCCCGTCCCACACGGTGTCGACGAGCTTCCTGCGGTCGATCGCGTGGCAGATCGCCTGCCGTACCTTGAGGTTGGCGAGCGCCGGAGCGGAGTGGTTGAACCCGAGGGTCACCTCGCCGGTCGTGGTGCCCTCCACCACCGTGTACCGCGCGGTGTCCTGGAACTGCGCGAGCGACGACGGGGCCTGGAGGTTGGAGATCACGTCGAGGTCGCCCGAGAGCATGGCCGAGATCATGGCGTTGGGCTCGACGAAGTACTTGAAGACGACCTCGTCGAAGCGTCCGGGCGTGCCCCAGTAGGCGGTGTTCTTCGCGAGGGTGACGCTGCTGCCCTTCGCCCAGGCGCCGAGTGCGTAGGGCCCCGAACCCATGGGCTTGGTGTCGATCGCCGACAGAGCCGGGTCGACGACGATGCCCGGCTTCGACGTCATCTGGAACAGCCAGCTGTTCGACGGTCGCGACAGCGTCACCCGGACGGTGCCGGCGTCGACCGCCTGCAGGGTGTCGACCACCGCGTGTACCTTCGCGATGGTCGGTGAGGACGCCGCCTTCATGCGCTCGATGCTGGCCACCACCGCCTGGGCGTTCACCGGGGTTCCGCTGGCGAACTTCGCGCCGCCGTCGAGGTTGAACGTGTAGACGAGGCCGTCGGCGGAGACGTCCCAGCGAGTGGCCAGGAGGGGCCTGATCTTGCCCTCGGCGTCGAGCTTCACCAGGGTCTCGTACACGTTGTAGAGCAGCACCTGGGGAATGGACGCCGCGTCGGACGTGGTGAAGTCCATCGTCGGCGGCTCGAGCGTGGCACCGATCGACAGCACCTTCTTCTTCGGCTGCGGCAGCTGCGGAGCCTGCGAGGCGGAGCCGCCGGGCGCGGTACAGGCTGCAGCCGCGGCGATGGCCAGAGCGGCGGTACTGCCGAGCAGCACGCGTCGGGTGAGCCGTTCCGTCACCATGGGCCTCAGCTTCCTCATCGCTCCCGCGCCGGGTGGCGCACCCGTGCCGGGAGCCAGTCTAGTAGCGGTCACCCGAACGTTCTCGACGCTCATCATGCCTGGCCTCGCCGCGCTTGTACCGACTGACTACGCCTCGGACGCCACGCCGCAACGGTTCGTCCGAACCCGTGGCGGCCCCCGTCACCGGACGTCACGTCGGTCGGAACGGCTTCGACGAAGCGGGTCAGGGAGCGAAGCGTCCGTCGATTTTGGCGTGCCCACGGCATCGGGTAGAGTCGTAGCACCGACGCGGGGTGGAGCAGCTCGGTAGCTCGCTGGGCTCATAACCCAGAGGTCATAGGTTCAAATCCTATCCCCGCTACGATGCAGAACCCGCTTCCGACCAGGTAGAACACCAAGGTCAGAGGCGGGTTCTTCTCATGTCCGCGCCACCCGTAGGCAGCAACCGCAGTCGCGGTTGCGAGTTGTCGGCTCATTCCAGCCGTCACCACGGCACGACCGACGATCCCGAGCCGCCGAGCCTGGGTTCCTTCCGCGCCTGACGCCGACTGGCGTGGTCGGACCGGCCACGGCAGAGTGGCCCCATGGAATACACGCGCTTGGGCCGTACCGGACTCCGCGTCAGCCGAGTGGGACTCGGCTGCATGAGCTACGGGCAGGCGGCGGCAGGCATGCATCAGTGGACCCTCGACGAGGACGCCGCCGCGCCGTTCTTCCGGCAGGCCGTCGAGCTCGGAGTCACCTTCTGGGACACCGCCAACGGCTACCAGGGGGGAACCTCCGAAGAGTACGTGGGCCGTGCCATCAAGCGCTTCTCGCGCCGCGAGGATATCGTGGTCGCGACCAAGGTCTGGGGAAGGATGCACGACGGGCCCGGGGGCAGCGGCCTGTCACGGAAGGCGATCCTCGAGCAGGTCGACGCCTCCCTGCGCCGGCTGGGTACCGACCACATCGACGTCTACTACATCCACCGGTTCGACGACCAGGTGCCGGTGGAGGAGACGATGGAAGCGCTGCACGACGTGGTGAAGGCCGGGAAGGCCCGCTACCTCGGCGCCTCCTCGATGTGGGCCTGGCAGTTCGCCAAGCTCCAGGAGGCCGCCCGCCGCAACGGCTGGACGACGTTCGCCGCCATGGAGGACCAGTACAACGTGCTCAAGCGCGAAGAAGAACGCGACATGATCCCGCTGTGCCTCGACCAGGGCGTCGGCCTCACGCCCTACTCCCCGCTCGCCAAGGGACGGGCGGCACGTCCCTGGGGCCAACAGACCTCCCGCTCCGCAGCCGACACGGTGGCGACCGCCTTCGACCGGGATGTCGACGAACCTGTCGTCCGCGCCATCCAGACCATCGCCGACGACCGGGGCATCCCGATGGCCCGGGTGGCACTGGCCTGGGTCCTGTCCAAGCCCGTCGTGGCCTGCCCCATCGTCGGGGCGACCAAGCCGCACCACCTGGCCGATGCCGTGGCCGCCCTGGACGTCACCCTCACCAGTGACGAGATCGCTGCGCTCGAGACCCCGTACAGCCCTCAGGACAACTACTGGTGGTGACGACCGGTTGCCACGGGGGGACCCGGGTTCACCCGTGGCACTCCGACTGGGATCCGTCCACGACAGGCTCGATCCACCGCTCGACGAGCCGCGGGGGCGCTCACTCGTCGGCTGACTCCGGCAGCTCCGGCTCCCCCAGACTGAGCATCAGCCGGTTGGCCCAGGCGAAGAAGCCCGCGGCGTTGATCACGTCGACGATCGCGACGTCGTCCAGCCCGGCCGCCCGGAGCCGGGCGATGTGGTGCGGCCCGATGGCCGGCGGCGTGGCGGTCAGCGCCGCGCTGGCCTCCACCACCGCGTTCCACCGCTCCCCCAGGTCGGCCGTCACGCCGTCGGCGAGGAGTCGGTCCACGTCGTCGGCGCGCTTGCTGTAGTGCGACGTGAAGGCGCTGTGCACCGACGCGCAGTAGATGCAGCCGTTCACCCGGGACGCTGTGGTGGCCGCCAGCTCGCGCTCCGCCCTCGGGAGGCCGTCGACGGTGTTGTGGAAGATCTCGAGGTCGGCTCGAGTACGCGCCCCGAGCACGTCGGGGTCGTCGGACAGCAGGCGGAAGTAGGGGTTCTTGGCTCGCGGACGTTGCACCAGGCCGTCGTAGTGACGCTCCGTCAGCTCGGACTCCGCCAGCGGCTCGAGCCAGGGCAGCCAGTCGAGGGTCGCGCGCGTGAACCGGCGTGGTCTCGACATCTCAGGCCTCCTGGAGAGCGCGCAGCCCGGCGACGAGCCGGAGCTGGTAGGCGAGGAACGACACCAGCTGGGAGAGCGTGACGATGCCCGGCCGGTCCCAGCCGGCGATCGCCAAGTCCTCGAGCCAGGCGGGAGCGGCGTCACGGGGATGCAGCACGAGCCGATGAGCGTGGCGCAGGGCCGCACTCAGACGATCGCCCAGCGCCGCCGCCGCGCCGGAGTCGATCGCCAGGTCGGGGCCGGCCACGTCCTCGACGCTGAGAGGACCGGCGGGGTAGGACCCGTACGGACCGGCGGCAGCGCCCTCGCCGGCCAGCCGAACCACCACGAGCGCGACGTCGGCCGACACCTCCCGCACGCCGCCGAGGTAGTGGTCGGCCGCCCTTGCGTCGGCGTGCAGCAGAGCCACGAAAGCCGCCACCGCCCAGCGTTCGAGCCGGCTCATGGACGACCCGTCGCCGGACTCCAGGAGCAGGTCGTAGGCGAGCTGCGTCTGCTCGACGGCAACCCGGCGGTGGTCACGGAGCCCGGCGATGTCGTCGCCGGCTCCCGAGAGGATGCTCACCACGTCCATCGGGCGATCCTAAGCGCAGGCCGGCCCCGAGTCCCACATCACGTCCACGACCGCGGCCGACGTCCCGGTCCGTGGTCGAATGGGCCGATGGAGAGCCAGCCGCCCGTGCCGAGCCTCGTCGTCGTCGGCGTGGGACCACGGGGAGTGTCCGTGGTCGAGCGCATCGCGGCGCGGGAGGTGCCGGGTCCCCTGACGATTCACCTGGTGGACCCGTACGAGCTGGGCGCCGGCCGGGTGTGGCGCACCGACCAGGACCGCGACCTCTGCATGAACACCCTTGCGGGCGCGGTCACGCTCTTCACCGACGAGTCGTTCGGCGGAGCGGGGCCGGTGGTCGTCGGACCCGACCTGCACGAATGGTGCCTGCTGGCGCGAGAGACGGCCGGGGGGCCACCGGCCCCCGTGTCGCGAGCGGTCCGGGACGCCTACGACACGCAGCCCGTCCGTGGCTCCTTCCTCGACGACGACGGGTTCCGCACCGAACTGGCCACCGTCCGTCCGGAGTCGCATCCGAGCCGTGCGCTCTACGGCGAGTACCTGGTCTGGTGCCTGGCGAAGGCTCGGGCCGGACTCGCCCCCGAGGTGCGGGTCGTCGAGCATCGGCAGGCGGCCGTCTCGCTGACCCGGTCGGCCGGAGGCGCCACCGTCGTCCTCGCCGACGGCACGAGGCTCGCCGCCGATGCCGTCGTGCTCGGACTCGGCTGGCTCGCCGCCCGACCGTCGTCGGCCGATCAGGCGCTGGCGCGGCAGGTGCGCGGCTCGGCAGCGCTCTGGGTACGGCCGGACTCCCCGATCGACCAGGACCTCACGGGCGTCCACCCGGGCGAGCCGGTGATCGCTCGCGGGCTGGGGATGGGGTTCTTCGACTCCGTGTCGCTGCTCACGCTGGGACGCGGCGGGCGGTTCGAGCCGCGCGGCGACGGGTCCCGACTCCGCTACGTCGCCTCGGGACGTGAGCCCGTCGTGCACGTCGGCACCCGGCGAGGCGTGCCGTTCCGCGCGAAGTCGCTGTGGGGAGGGCTACCGCCCATGCCGACGCAGCGGCACCTCCGCGACCGGGACTGGTCGGTGGAAGTGACCCCCATCGACGTGCAGCACACCATCTGGCCGCTCGTCGCGCGCGACGCCTACGAGAACTACTACGCCGCCTGGGCCAGGCGGCGACCCGGGTCGGTGCCCGCCCACCTGTCCGACGTGATCGCGGCCACACCCGCCGATCGACTGGCGGACGCCACCCAGGCCGCCGCCCCCGGGCTCCCCCGCTTCGACCTCGGGCTGCTCGCCGACCCTGCTCGAGGCGACTGGGCCGCCCCCGAGGCCTACGACTCCTGGGTGCGGACCTACCTCGACGACGACCTCACCGAGGCGGACCGGGGGGCGGACTCACCGCTGAAGGCCGGCCTCTGGTCGATCAGCGCGTGCCGCAGGTTCGTGTCGCAGCTCACGGCGTTCGACGGCACCGACGCCGAGTCCTACGACGGTCCCCTGGCACGGCTGATGGCCTTCGGTGGCATGGTCGGCAGCGGTCCGCCCGCGTTCCGCAATCGTCAGCTCCTGGCGCTCGCCGAGGCGGGCGTCGTCCGCTTCGTCGGGCCCCGCATGCACACCTGGTTCACCGACGGGACGTTCCGGGCGTCCTCACCGCAGGTCACGGGCTCCCACGTCTCGGCCAGGGTCCTGCTCGACGCGTGGATGCGCTTCCACGACGCCCGGGCCTCCGAGGACCCCCTGGTCTCGTCGCTGCTGAGCGCCGGGAGGGCGCGTCCCTACGCGCGTCGTTCCCGGCACGGCGGGCGCCGGGACGGCGCGTCGCTCGACGTGGACCCGGCGACGTGCCGCCTGATCTCCCGAGGGGGCGGGCTCGATCCGGTCGTGCACATCATCGGGATCCCCGTCGACGAGGCCCGGGCCGACACCATCATCTCCCCCATGCCCCATACCGATCCGTCGATGCTGCGCGAGACCGACGCCGCGGTCGCGTCGGTCCTGACCCGGATCGGCCGGCGATGAGGCCGGTCGCCGTGGTGACGGGAGCCACCGGCGGGATGGGACGGGCGATCGTGGCCGACCTGGCCCGCACCCACGACGTGATCGCTGTCTCGCGCACCCCTGACGCGCTCGCCGAGCTGACCAGCTCGCCGCACTGCCGGGGCTGGCTGGGCGACCTGACCGACCCCGAGTTCCTGGCCCGCAGCACCGCCGGACTCGAGCGCCTCGACGTGCTGGTGCACGCTGCGGCGGTCGGCCGTCATGTCGCCCTCGACGCGGCGTCGCCGGACGAGTGGCGGCGTCAGCTCGAGGCGAACGTGATCGCACCGGCCGAGCTCACCCGCCTCTGCCTGCCCCTGCTCCGCGCCTCCCGCGGCACGGTGATCTTCATCGGCTCGGGGGCGTCGACGCGGCCCGTGCGAGGCAGCATCGTCTACCCGGCGACCAAGCATGCGCTCAAGGCGCTCGCCGACGGCCTCCGGCTCGACGAGAGCGCCCAGGGTGTGCGCGTCTCGACCGTGGCGCCGGGCCAGACCGACACGCCGATGCTGCGGTCCGGCTGGTCCGGCCCCTACGCGCCGGAACGCTTCATCCGGCCGGAGTCGGTGGCCCGAACGGTGCGGTTCGTGGTGGACGCCGGCCCGGACGTCCACCTCACCGACGTGGCCGTCCGTCCGCGGGTCGAACTGGCGTGACACCCCCGTCCCCGGACGGACGCCGCCTCGGCGCGACTCGGCTCAGGCGCCCTGGGTCGCCGGGGTTCCCGTGTCGCCCGGCTTGCCCTCGGGCTCGGGCGGCGACGTGCGCTCGGAGTCGTCGTACCACTGCGAATCGCAGCCCGGGCACAGGTACACCGGCGCGCCCTCGACCGTACGGCCGGTGGACAGCTCGCCGCAGGCGTCCTGGCACGGCAGGCTGACGAGGTGGCGCATCACGTCACCAGTGTGCCGCGCCGGACGCGCTAGGCTCCCGGACAACCATGGAACCAGTGACGCTCTCCTACCCGATTCACGACGCGCGGCTCGCCAACGGGCTGCGCGTGGTGGTCAGTCCCGACCACTGCAGCCCGGTCGTGGCCGTCAACCTCTGGTACGACGTGGGCTCGGGCGACGAGGTGCCCGGACGGACCGGGTTCGCGCACCTCTTCGAGCACCTGATGTTCCAGGGGTCGCTCAACGTGGCGTCCGGCGACCATCTCGGGCTGCTCCAGGCCGCCGGCGGGTCGGTGAACGGCACCACGTCGTTCGACCGGACGAACTACTTCGAGGCCGTTCCCGTGGGTGCCCTGCGCCTCGCCCTGTGGCTCGAGGCCGACCGGCTCGCCACGTTGCTGGAGGCCGTCGATCAGGACAGTCTCAACAACCAGCGCGAAGTGGTGAAGGAGGAGAAGCGCCAGCGCTACGACAACGTGCCGTACGGAGACGTGTTCGAGCACCTGGTCCGGCTCGCCTTTCCCGCCGGGCACCCCTACGGCCACATGACGATCGGCTCGATGGCCGACCTCGACGCCGCGTCCCTGGACGACGTGCGCGCGTTCTTCACCACCCACTACTCCCCCGGCCGCGCCGTGCTCACGCTGGTCGGCGACGTGACGGCCGCCGAGGGGGTGGCGCTGGCCGAGGAGTTCTTCGGTCACGTTCCCGGCGGGTCGCCACGGCTGCGGCCGGTCGTCGATCCGCTGCCCGCGCTCACGGGCGTCCCCCGGCTCGAGGTGACCGCCGCCGTGCCGCGCGACGGGGTGTACCTGTGCTGGCGCGTCCCCCCGGTCGCCCATCCCGACCTCGAAGCGTTGACGCTGGCCACGTCGATCCTCGGTGACGGGCTCACGTCCCGGCTCCACCACGGTCTCGTGCGCAGCGAGCTCGCCGAAGCGACCGGAGCCTTCGTTATGCCCCTGATGAGGGGCACCTCCCTCGCCGTGGCCTACGCCCGCTGCCGCGACGGGGTCACGACCGAGTCGGTGGAGGAGGCGCTCCTCGCCACCTGGGACGCCTTCCTGCGCGAGGGTCCCACCGACGCCGAGCTCGCACGCGCCCAGGTGCAGTCGACCCGGGAATGGCTGGGCGATCTCGCCGACGTGCAGCACCGTGCCGACGCGATCAGCCAGTTCGCCACCCAGCGCGACGACCCGGGCTATCTCAACCGGAGACTGGCCGACGTGCAGTCGCTCACCGCGACCGACGTGACGACCGCCGCGCGTCGCTGGCTGCCGAGCGATCGCCGCGGCGTCCTGGTGTATCGCAGCGAGGAGCCCTCATGACCGCGGCGAACCGTCCGGCGGTCGGCGCCCCGCCGCTGTGGCACTTCCCGACGCCCGAGGTGCACACCCTGGCCAACGGGCTCACGGTGTGGTCCTACCACCGTCCCGGGCAGTACGTCGCCTCGGTGTCGCTCGTGCTCGACCTCCCCTTGACGGTCGAGGATCCCGCGCTGGAGGGCGTGGCGTCGGTGTGCCTCCACACGCTCGACGAGGGGACGGCGGCTCATCCCGGCAGCACCTTCGCCGACGTGCTGGAGAGCGCCGGCGCGGTGTTCGGCGGGTCGGTGACGCTGTCGGCGACGACGTGCTCGGTGGAGATGCCGGTCACCTCCTACTCCCAGGCGCTGCCGCTGTTCGCCGAGGCCGTGTGCACCCCCGCGCTGGCCGACGACGACGTCACCCGCCACGTCGCGCTCCGGCTCGCCGACATCGCCCAGTACCGGGCCAACTCCGCCCAGCTCGCGGGGGTGCTCACCCGAGCCGCCGTCTTCGAGGAGTCCTCCCGCGCCTCCCGCATGAACGGCGGCACGTCGGCGTCGGTCGCAGGCATCACTCCGGACGCGGTCCGGGAGTTCCACCGTCGCTGGTACTCACCGGCCGGCGCCGTCCTGGTGGTCGCGGGCGACTTCCTGGGGGGCGACCCGCTCCCCGCCGTGGAGTCGGCCTTCGGCGGCTGGGCGTCGTCCGGTGACCGGCCACGGCATCAGGTCCCCGGGGCCGCGCTCCCGCGTCGCCGCGTCATCCGTCGCGAGGGCGCGGTGCAGACCGACGTCCGGGTGGCCGGGTATGCGATCGACCGGGCCGATCCACGCTGGCCGGGTCTGCAGGTCGCGTCCTACGTGATGGGCGGAGCGTTCCTGTCGCGACTCAACCGCGTGCTGCGCGAAGACCGCGGCTACACCTACGGGATCTCGATGAGTGCGCACCCCCTGCGCGCGGCCGGCTACTGGACGGTCGGTGGGTCCTTCCGGAACGAGGTGGCAGCCGCGGCCGTCGACGAGACGTTGTCGCTGCTCGACATCGCGAACAGTCCGTTCACGACGGCCGAGGTGGCCGATGCGGCCAACTATCTGACGGGGGTCGCACCCCTGCGGTACGCCACTGCCCAGGGGGTGGTGGAACAGGCCGCGGCCCTGGCTGCGGCGGGGCTGGGCCCCTCGTTCGTCGACGAGAATCTGCAACGCCTGAGGGACGTGACCGCGGAGCAGGCCACGGCGGCCTACACCGAGCTCGTGCACGACCCCGTGCTGGTGATCGTGGGCGACCCGGCCGCTCTCGGTGAGCTGGGACAGGGCGCCGAGGCGGTGCCGCAACTCTGAGACACCCCGGGGCCGAAGCCCCGGAGTGTCCTCGTCAGCGACCGGTTGCCTTGATCGCGCGCTCGACGGCCGCCTTGGCGTCGTTGGTGGCCTTCTGGTAGCCCGCCAGGTCGCCGCTCTTCAGGGCCGCGTCGGCCGCGGCGAAGGCGGTCCCCGCCTCGTCCAGCGCCTTGTTGACGGCCACCTGGTCGACGGTGCCGGTGCCCGGCGAGGGTTGCTGCCCCGTCGTGCCGCCCGTCGTGGCCCCGGGGACCTCGCCGGTGGTGACGCCGGCGTCGCCGGAGAACACCTGATCGATCGCACCCTGCAGGGTTTCCGAGATCGCCGTCTGGTCACCGAAGCGCACCACGATGAACCGGAGGACGGGGAAGGCGCCGGTCTGGGTGTCCTGGCGCTGGGTGTAGACGGGCTCCACGTAGAGCAGCCCGCCGCCGAGCGGGATGGTGAGCAGATTGCCGAACAATGCCTTGGCGGTCGCGTTCTGCTGGCTGAACGGCAGCAGCGTCTGTTGCACCCGGTCGTTCGTGGTCATCGAGTTGAACGCCTGACCCGGTCCCTCGATCTGCTGCGTGTCGGACATGCGCAGCACGCGCAGGCGTCCGTAGTCGGGACTGGCCGCATCGGCGACCACGGCCATGTAGGACGACAGGTTGACTCGGTTGGCCGGGGTGTACACCGTGGTCTGGGAGAACACCGGGGCCGCGTCTCCGGGGACGACCTTGCCGTCACGGCTCGCGGCGGGCCACTTGATCGACAGGAAGTAGGTCGGCTCCTTCGGGCGGGTCCGCTCGTCGGCCTTCTTGAGCGGGTCAGGGGGCACGATCCACATGTCGGACTGGCTGTACCAGTCCTTGGGCTCGGTGATGTGGTAGCGGGCGAGCACCTCGCGCTGCACCTTGAACAGGTCCTCGGGGTAGCGCAGGTGGTTCATGAGTTCCGTCGAGATGGCCGACTTCGGCTGGACGGAGCCCGGGTAGACCTTCATCCAGGTCTGCAGCATCGGGTCGGTGTCGTCCCACGAATACAGGGTCACCTTGCCGTCGTAGGCGTCGACGGTGGCCTTCACGGAGTTCCGCATGTAGTTCACGTCCTGGTCGACGATGAACGCGGTCGAGGTGGTCATGGCGTCCGATGTCGCGGAACGCAGCTGCACGATGTGCGAGTTGGGGAAGTGGTCGGTCGTCGTATAGGCGTCGACGATCCAGACGATGCGACCGTCGACGATGGCCGGGTAGACGTCCTGATCGGGCGTCAGCCAGGGCGCGACGGCCCGGACACGCTGAGCCGGCGTGCGGTCGTACAGGATGCGGCTCTTGTCGTTGACACGGTTCGAGAGCAGCAGGTTCACGTCGCCGAACTTGAGCGCGTAGAGCACGCGGTTGAGGTAGTTGCCGATGTCGACGCCGCCGGCACCGGTGTAGGTGGTGAACTGCTCGCCACCGGCCTGGCTGCCGCCGGGGGTGTCGAACTCGATCGGGGCCGCCCCTTCGGGCTGGCCGGCGACCACCCAGCTCGACTGCAGCTCGCCGAAGTAGATGCGAGGCTCCTGGGCGGTCAGGCGCCCGACCGTCGGCACGTCACGGGCGAGCCAGTCCGGTTCGCCGCTCCCCTGCCGCCGGTTGCCGTAGGCGGCCACGAGGCCGTAGCCGTGGGTGTAGACGGTGCGGATGTTGTTCCACTCCTTGTTGGGCAGTCCGCTCTGGTCCATCTCGCGTGCCGCGATCACCACGTCGGTCTCCTGGCCGTCGATGGTGTAGCGGTCGACGTCGAGCACCGGGGCGAAGGAGTAGAAGCCGCGGATCTGCTGGGTCTGCTCGTAGGTCTGCTGCACCATCGCCGGGTCGATGAGCCGGATGCCCGGGAGCGCGGCCGCATCGGAGCGGAGCTGACCGGGTGCCACGGTGGTCTTCGCGGAGTAGTCGTAGATCTCGGCCTTGTCGACCCCGAAGGCCTGCCGGGTGGCGGCGATGTGCTGCTCGATGTAGGGGCGTTCCTTGTCGGGCTCGTTGGGCTTGACGTCGAACGACTGCACGATCGCGGGGTAGATGAGCGCCACGATCAGCGACGTCACCACCATGAGCACCACCGACGCCAGCGGCAGCCGCCAACTGGGCCGCAGGGCGTTGTAGAAGAAGAGCAGCGCGGTGATGAAGGCGGCCACGGCGACGATGATGAGGGCCGTGGAGCGGGCGCGATCGTCGGTGTAGGTCATGCCGTGGAGCAGTCCGTTCGACGACAGCGTGAGGCCGTAGCGATCGAGCAGCTGGTCGATCCCGAACGAGACCAGCGCCAGGCCCAGCAGCACCGACAGGTGTGCCTGCGGCGCGCGCGCCGCGCCGGGCCGTGTCAGCCGCCCCAGCGTGATCGACCCGACGGCGAAGTGAACGGTGGCCGCGACGCCGGCGGCGATGAGGAACACCGAGAGGGCGAAGCTGTTGAGGTAGCGGTACCAGGGGTACTGGAACACGTAGAACGACACGTCCAGACCGAAGCGGGGATCGGCGATCCCGAACGGGGTGACGTTGCGCCACGCGAGGTAGGTCGGCACCTGGGACACGGCGGTGATGCCGGACATCAGGCCGAAGAACGCCGCCGGCACCAGGGCCACCAGCCAGCCGCGACGGTCGAGCAGCTCGCGGTACCTCGCCAGGATCTGGCTGCTGGCGCCGCCACCGCCGCCCGACAGGCGGTAGGCCACGCTCATCGACGCCATCACGGCGGCGCCCATGACCAGGCCGAAGACGGCGAACATGCCGATGGACGTCCACAGCTGGGTGGAGAACACCTGGCTGAAGCCGAGGGACGCGAACCAGAGCTGGTCGGTCCACACCTCGGTGAACAGCAACAGTCCGTAGCCGAGCACGGCCAGGACGACGACGGTCGGCAGCAGGGAGCGCCGACGAGCCGGAAGGCTGGTCACAGATGCGGACACGGGGGATTCTCCTTCGGTGGGGCCGGGATCAGTCCAATGTAGTCGCCAGGGCCGCAGCGAGGCCGGGCACCAGCGCCGCACCCCCGAGCAGCTCGGCAGGCTGCTTGCGGAGCCTGGCGACGCTGTGGCGAGCGCCGCCTCGGACGGCTCCCGCCACCACCCGCACGTCGTGACGGTCGGGATGGGTCGCCACGAACTCCGCCGCCCCCTCGTCCGGGATCTGCCCCTCGAGGCCCGCCGCCAGGAAGCTGCGCTCGACGGCGAGGGCGCACCCCGTCACCGACGCGGGCCACGCGATGTGGGCGAGAGCGGACACCAGGTCGCGGCCCTCGTGGAAGCCCTCCTGCTCGATGCTGGACAGATGGCCCGGAAGGTGGTCGGCACCGAGTTGCGCCGCGAGGCTGGGCTCGGCGGCGATCAGCTCCGCGGTCGGGACCAGCGCGAAGAGCCGCGCGGGCTGGTCCCAGCCCGCCTCGGCCACGTGACGCTCGACCTCCAGCAATGCGGCCACCAGGGCGTCGTCGTTCAGCATCGAGGTGCCTGGGACTCGGTCGCCGGATCGCGCAGCCTGTCGAGGGCCAGGATCGCGTCCGCCAGCGTCTCCACCCTGACCAGGGCCATGGCAGTCGAGGCGCCCACCGTGTCGACGCAGTTGCCCGCAGGCACGAGGAAGACGGTCGCCCCTTCGGCCTCGGCCCCCGCGAGCTTCTCCTGGATGCCTCCGATCACCTCGACCGTGCCGCCGGCGTCGATCCCCCCGGTGCCGGCGACCTTCCTGCCGGCCAGCAGCTCGCCGGGAGTGATCTTGTCGTAGATCGCCAGCGCGAACACGAGGCCGCCGGAGCCTCCGCCGATGGTGGGGTCGATGCCGTAGGAGACCTTGCCGGCGTAGGAGTAGCCGGTCGCCCAGGTGACACCCAGCGTCGCCACCTTCCCGTCGTTGTTGGATCCCACCGTGTCGATGGTCGTCGACAGCGGCTGCCCGTCGCGGAGCAGGCCCACGACCAGCTTCTGGCCCACGCCCTTCTCCCGCACGCGGATCTGCACCGACTCGACGGTGGTCACGGCCACATTGTCGATGGAGACGACGAAGTCCCCCGGCTCGAGCTTTCCGTTGGCGGGTCCCGACAGCCGGACCGACTGCACCATCGGGAGCTGCTTCACGGGCTTGCCCGCGGCCCTCAGGGCGGCCACCGTCGCGTTGGCCTGGGCGTCGCCCATGAGCTGCTTCTCCTCCTCCTGCACCTGCTGCGGTGAGCGCCCGGCACCGTACACGGCCCACCGTGGCAGCACGTCGCGGCTGGGCAGGACGTAGGCCAGGATCGCCTCGGGCAGGCTGAGAGCGGCGTCGACCCGGGTCTGCGCCACCGTGGTGAGTCGCAGTTCCCCGGACGTGGGATAGGTCGCGACCCCCTGCACGTCGACGATCGGGGTACCGTCGCGTGTCGCACCCAGGACGTCATGGGTGGCCCCCGGTGTCCAGGCGACGAACGGCGTGGGCACGAAAGCCATCAGCCCCGCGCTGACGACGAACAGGATCGCCGCGACGACGGCCGTCCACGTCTGACGCGTCATGAGCCCACCCAGAACGACTCGCCGTCGGCACGATGTTCGTGCTTCCAGATCGGCACGTCGGCCTTCACGGCCTCGACCAGCGATCGGCAGGCGACGAGGGCCGCGTCGCGATGCTCGGCACCGACGGCGACGACCAGGGCGAGGTCACCGACGGCCAGCGCACCGGTCCGATGGGACACGGCCACCCCCACCACGTCATGGTCGCGGGCCGCTGCCGCCGCACAGGCCCGCAAGCGTGCGCCGGCCGCGGGATGGGCCTCGTAGTCGAGCCCGGTCACCGCGTGTCCCTCGTTGTGGTCGCGGACGACACCCACGAACAGTGCCACGCCGCCGACGCGCGGCTCGGTGACCGCCTGCACCAGGGCGTCGATGCTCAGCGGCAGCGCGGACACCTCCGCCACGACCACGCTCCCAGCCATGCCGCGAACACTACCCGAGGCACCCGACACCGCCTCCCCGCCTCGCACGGGCCGGGCGCGGCCGTCCGCTCGAGGCGTCATCGCCCCTCTCCGTTGGCGGCGGTGAGCGGAGTAGGCTCGGTGGTCATGACGAACCGCCCAGGTGACGGCGACGACACCCCCTCCGACGACGAGTCCTCCGGCCCGACCCCGTTCGGACCCGGCTCCGCCTTCGAGCAGATCTTCCGGCAACTCGGACTGCCCGTTCCCAAACCGGGCGAGGAGTACGACCTGGCGGCCATGCTGCAGCATGTGCAGGGGCTGTTCGCCGCCATGCCCACCCCCGCGATGACCAGCCCCACCGGTGGGGTCAACTGGACCTTCGCCAAGGACGTCGCCCGCAAGGTCGTGGCCTCGCTCGGTCCCGACCCGACGCCGTCGAGCCGCCAGCGCCGCGAGACCACCGACGCCGTCCACCTGGCCGAGCTGTGGTTGAACGACGCCACCGTGTTCAGCGCGGTCACGAGCCCGCCGGCAGTCTGGAGCCGTGCCGAGTGGGTCGAGGCGACCATGCCGGCGTGGCAGACGATGGTCGAGCCGATCGTGTCCACCGTCGCGCGCGAGATGGGTTCCGCCGTCACGTCGCACATGGCCGACGATCCCGAGGTGTCCGGCATGAACAGCATGCTGGAGCCCATGCTGCGGCAGTCCGCCTCGGGCTTGTTCGGGGCACAGCTGGGGCAGGCCCTCGGCCGCCTGGGCACCGAGGTCGTCAGCGGCACCGACGTGGGGCTGCCGCTGACCGCCAAGCCGCAGGTGGCGCTGGTGCTCACCAACGTGCTGGCCTACGGCGAGGGACTGGACCTTCCGGAGCGCGACGTGGTGCTCTATCACGCCCTGCGCGAGGCCGCCCGGCAGCGGCTCTTCGCCGCGGTCGGCTGGGTCGGGCCGCAACTGGTGGCCCTCGTGCTCCACTACGCGCGCGAGATCACCGTCGACCCCGAGGCCTTCGAAGGTTCGATCGGTCGCCTGGTCGGCTCGTCGCCCGACGACATCGCGCAGCTCTCCGAAGAGCTGGGCCGCACGCTCTTCTCACCGGCCAAGACCTCGCTCCAGTCGGAGATCCTCGGGCGCCTCGAGACGCTGCTCGCGCTGGTCGAGGGGTGGGTCGACGACGTGGTCGCGCAGGCCACCGCCACCTACATGCCGGCCGCGACGGCGCTGGCGGAGACGGTCCGGCGCCGTCGTGCCACCGGCGGGCCGGCCGAGCAGACGCTCGCCCAGCTGGTGGGCCTCGAGTTGCGTCCCCGCCGCCTGCGTGACGCCACGAACCTGTGGGCCGCCTACCGGAGCCGCCACGGCATCGAGGCGCGCGACGCCGTCTGGCGTCACCCGGACGTGATCCCCTCGGCGGCCGATCTCGACGACCCCCTGGGCTTCGTCGAGGGTCGCGACCAGTTCAGCGACGATCTCGACGCCGAGTTGGCGAAGCTGCTCGACGACGAGCGCGGCGAGGGCTGACCGCTCCCCCCGGGTCAGTCCACCTGGTCGGGACCGGCGTCCGTGCCGGCTCGACCGAGCCCGTGCGCATAGCCGGCGAGGAAGCCCTCGGCGCGAACCCTGTCGGGATGACGGTCGGCCAGCTGCCGGAACTCCGGTCCATGCCCGTGATGGACCAGGTGCACCAGCTCGTGCAGCAGCACGTGGTCGAGCACCCAGACCGGCACGCTGCGGAGCTGGTCGGAGATGCGGATCGTGCCGGACACGGCCGTGCAGGACCCCCAGCGGCTCCGGGCGCCGGACCACGACACCG
>Ga0073899_10001466_pt1 | contig 21641 bp, 18 predicted proteins | sample KloWWTmetaKNB5Ph_FD_88975 | JGI IMG/M metagenome (GOLD analysis project Ga0073899, IMG submission 88975) | Active sludge microbial communities from Klosterneuburg, Austria, studying microevolution and ecology of nitrifiers - Klosterneuburg... | ecosystem: Engineered > WWTP > Aerobic digester >... | reverse complement strand
TCCGGGCCGAGATCGGCCCGGAAAAACGGTACGGCACGCGAGGGCCTGCGCGGGAGATCACGACGTCTCCCGGGAGTTCCCTCCGCGACGGGCGGAGGTGGACGAGTCGGGCTGTAGGCCGGGATCCGTCCAGCACAGGCGGTAATGGTTGACTGCCGTTGGCTATCTCGCTCTGACCAGCAGGGATAGCGATTGGACCGTCGATCAGCGCTGAGCGTCAGTGAACGTCTTGCGGACTGTGTGAGGACTGAGAGGCCACACCATGAGCTACGCGATAAGAGGGTTTGGCGGGCCGCGTGCGCTTCCTCATGCGCTGCTGACGCCTGCTTGAGCCCTTGCCGAGGGGTCATGCGCTATCAGCGCCGCCCGTCGAATACGCTCCGTTCGGGGAGCATCACGAAGTGACCGATCGCCACCTGCCCCGGAGGAGTGAGTTGTGCTGGAATCGAGCGCGGCCTCAACAGCTGCAGGGAACCCCCAGACCCTGACGCTGCCCGAACTGGAGCAGTACCTTGCGAAGGCCGCGGACATCCTGCGCGGCAGCATCGACCAAGCTGACTTTAAGGCGTACATCTTCCCTCTGATGTTCTTCAAGCGAATCAGCGACGTCTACCTCGAAGAGTTCAGCGAAGCACTCGACGAGTCTGGAGGTGATCACGAGTTCGCCGCCTTCGCCGAGAACCATCGCTTCGCCATCCCCGACGGGAACTTGTGGTCGCACGTCCGCAATCACACCGAGAACATCGGTAGTGCCTTACAGACCTCGTTCCGGGAGATCGAGAAGGCCAACCCGGAGACTCTTTACGGCATCTTCGGCAACGCCAACTGGGCCAATAAGGACAAGTTGCCCGACCGTAAGCTCGCCGACCTGATCGAGCACTTCTCGACCAAGACACTGTCAAACGCAGCGGTCGCGCCAGATGTCTTCGGTAACGCATACGAGTACCTCATCAAGCGTTTCGCCGACCAGTCAAACAAGAAGGCCGGCGAGTACTACACGCCACGCTCGGTGGTCGGCCTGCTCATCAACATCCTCGACCCCCAGGAAGGGCAGAGCGTTTACGACCCGGCCTGTGGCACCGGCGGCATGCTCATCGAAGTCATCGAACACGTGAAGGTCGCGGGCGGCAGCCCTAAGACCCTGTGGGGCAAGCTGTACGGTCAGGAGAAGGTGCTCGCCACCTCCGCGATCGCACGCATGAACCTGCTGCTGCACGGCGTCGAGGACTTCAAGATCATCCGCGAGGACACCCTCCGTAACCCAGCGTTCTACACCGGCAACCACCTTGCCCGGTTCGACTGCGTCGTCGCCAACCCACCCTTCTCCCTGAAGAACTGGGGTGCTACCGAGTGGGCCTCCGACAGCTGGGGGCGGCACCAAATCGGCGGGGTGCCACCCAAGGGGTACGCCGACTGGGCTTGGGTGCAGCACATGCTCACCTCCGCCAGCCCGGCCTCCGGCAGGGTTGCGGTCGTGTTGCCCCCGGGCGCACTGTTCCGCCCGGGCACCGAGGCGCGCATCCGCAGACACATCATTGAGTCAGACGTCATCGACGCCGTCATTGGGCTGGCGCCCAATCTGTTCTATGGCACCGGCCTGGCCGCATGCGTGCTTATCCTTCGCCTCGACAAGCCGCACGAAAGGCGGGGAAAGGTGCTGTTCATCAACGGCGAACGGCTCTACAAGCACGGCCGCAACCAAAACACGCTAGAACCCGAGCACGCCCAGCAGCTGCTCGACGCCTACCAGGCGCATGCCGACAGCGACAGCCTCAGTCGCTTGGTCGACCTCAACGAGGTCGGAAGCAATGACTTCAACCTCAACATCCCGCTCTACGTTCCACCAGACGTCGCCGGCGAGACAGTGACCGTAGCCGATGCCCTGGCGGACCTCGAATCAGCCAAAGGTAGATCGGCCAATACTCGCGCTGCGCTCGAGGTGGAGCTAGGCAAGTGGGGCCTCGCGCAGGAACTGAGCGCGTGACGACTCGCATCACTGGGCGCGAACTGGAGTCCTACCTCTGGGGTGCCGCCGTCGTGCTCCGAGGCCTCATCGACGCCGGCGACTACAAGCAGTACATCTTTCCACTCGTCTTCATGAAGCGGATCTCCGACGTCTACGACGAAGAGCACACCGCCGCAATGGAGATCTACGGTGACGAGGAACTCGCCGACCTCCCGGAGAACCACCGGTTCGCCATCCCCGCCGGGTGCCACTGGGACGACATTCGAGCGGTCAGTGACAACATCGGCGCCACGGTCCTCAAGGCCATGCGCGCGATCGAGTCGGCCAACCCCGACACCCTGCCAGGCGTCTTCGGCGACGGCGACTGGGGCAACAAGAACCTGCTGCCCGACTCGACGCTCGCCGATCTGATCGAGCACTTCTCCACGAAGACGCTGTCAATCGCGAACCTTCCCGAAGACGAACTCGGCAACGGATACGAGTTCCTGATAAAGCAGTTCGCCGACGACTCCGGGCACACGGCGCAGGAGTTCTACACCAATCGCACGCTCGTGCACCTTATGACCCTCATGCTGGAGCCGCAGCCCGGAGAGTCGGTCTACGACCCAACGTGCGGGACCGGGGGCATGCTCATCTCAACTGCCGCGGAGGTCAAGCGCCAGGGCAAGGAGTGGCGCAACCTTCGCCTCTACGGGCAGGAACTCAACTACGGGACGTCGGCTATCGCGCGGATGAACCTGTTCCTGCATGGCGTCACCGACGGCCACATCGCCCATGGTGACACCCTTTCGCGTCCGGCATTTCACGACGCCAAAGGCCAGCTGAAGACATTCGACGTCGTGCTGGCCAACCCGCCGTACTCCATAAAGGCGTGGAACCGTGACGCCTTCACCAACGACAGCTACGGTCGCAACCTCTGGGGTGTGCCGCCCCAAGGCCGCGCGGACTACGCCTTCTTTCAGCACATCGCGAAGAGCCTCGATCCCAAGTCGGGTCGCGCCGCTATCCTCTTCCCGCACGGTGTGCTCTTCCGCCGCGAGGAGGCGGCCTTGCGCGAAGCCCTTGTGAAGTCCGACCTCATTGAGTGCGTTCTCGGGCTCGGCGCCGGACTGTTCTACAACTCGCCGATGGAAGCCGTTGTGATCACGCTGCGCGCCAACAAACCCCCCGAATGCAAGGGCAAGGTGCTGTTCATCAACGCGGTCAACGAGGTCTCCCGGGAAAGGGCCCAGTCGTTCCTACGCGAGTCGCACCAGGCCAGGATCCTCAACGCATACCGCGGCTTCAGCGACATTGAACAGTTCGCGGACTTGGCGACCCACGATCAGATCGCGAGCAGGTCCTTCAGTCTCGCGATCCCGTTGTACGTTGCCGGCGCGGCGGCAGTCCCTGCCGGGGACCAGGTCGATATCGGCGCCGCGCTGGCCGGGTGGCGTGCCGCAGCCGCCGAATCTGAGGCTGCGATCGAGGACGTCCTCTCCCTCCGCCGGACGGACGCGCCGGGATGAGGTTCAACATCGACCCGTCCAGTTGGAAGAGGGTCATCTTCGGTGAGGTCGTCGCGAACGTCAACGACTACTTCGACGCAAAGCGCGACGGAAGATTGCCATACGTCGCGGGCCCTCATATCAACTCAGGCGACCCCACAGTCGCGGGCTACGGATCGACGGACGACGACAGGTTCCCGCCGACCTTCAAGCGGAAGTTCCGCGACGGTGACGTCCTGCTTCACTCGCGCGGTATCGATAAGTTGGCGGCCGTCGATCGCGCGGGCGTCACGGGCGAGAAGTTGTTCGTGCTGCGCTCCCTCGACGAGCGAGTGCTGCTTCAGGACTACCTTCTGTGGCTGCTCCTCGGTCCCGAGGCTCAGGCACGGATGAAGGATAACTTCACCGGGTCTGTCAACAAGTTCCTCAATTGGAAGCCACTCGCCTCTTTGGAGTTCAGCCTCCCGCCCCTTGACGAGCAGAAGCGCATCGCAGACCTATTGTGGATGCTGGAACGGCATCGGCGGGCGGTTGCCGAGACCGGGGTGTCTGTGGATCGGAGCGATGAAGCGTGGCTTGAGTCGGTGTACTCAACCCCTGGACAGCCTCACGTCTCTGTGGCGGATCTGATCGCCGACGGCGCGATCCGCCTATTAACGGGTCCCTTCGGATCGGCGTTGGCGTCGTCGGAGTACACCACCTACGGTGTCCCCGTCATCCACCCGTCCTTCATCGTGGATGGTCGCTTGACCGTCGACGAAAAGAGCTTCGTCTCGCCCGGGACCGCCTCCCGACTTAGCCGTTGGCAGGTCATGGAAGGCGACATCGTCTTCATGCGAAAGCGAGATGTTACTCGTTCGGGAATCGTTACCCCGGACGAGCGTGGCTGGATCCTCGGGTCCGACTGCATCCTCGTGCGAGTCGACCAGGATCGCCTCTGCCCGGACTACGTTCGGGCGATGTTGCGCTCGCCGTCAGCGCGGGCGGAGTTGTTGCGGCGAGCACCCGGGACCGCAATGCCAGGCATCAACGAGCGCTCACTCTCAGCGCTTCAACTTCCCTTAGTGACACTGACACGTCAAAGAGAGGTGGTCGCTGACTGGCAGTCCTTCGAGCAAGCTCGCCTTGGATGCCGTAGGGAGATATCACAACTGTTCGCGCTGCGCTCCTCGCTCCTAGCCGACATCTTCGGAGGCAACTGATGGGTCTGTTCGATGAGGCGAACTCGGTGCGGGACTTCGTGCGGGATTGGGTCAAGTCGACGGACGTCCAATTTGTGCCCGGGAGCGAGCTTCCACGGCGCATGGACGAGGTGACCTTGGAGGGACTCGTCAAGAGCGCCCTGATCCGACTGAATCCAGAGATCGCGGCTGACCCTGAGAAAGCTGATGAGGTCATATACAACCTCCGCGCGATTCTGATCGCCGCGCGCACCAACCCGCACCCGGTCGTGGCCAATGAGGAGTTCATGGCGTGGCTGACCGGGCAGAAGTCGATGCCGTTCGGCCCGAACGGTGAGCACACCACGGTTCGGTTGATCGACTTCGACCACCTCGACGATGACTCGTCCAACCAGTGGCTGATCTCCACGGAGGTCACCTTCAAGCAGGGTCGTGTAGAAAAGCGCTTCGACCTGGTGCTGTGGTGCAACGGCTTCCCGCTCGTTGTTGGCGAGGCGAAGTCAGCGACGCGACCGGCCTACACGTGGATCGACGGTGCGGCCCAGGTTCACGACGACTACGAGCAGAGCGTCCCGCAGTTCTTCGTGCCGAACGTGTTCTCGTTCGCGACCGAGGGCAAGGACTTTCGATACGGCACCGTCGGCATGCCGGTTGAGCTCTGGGGTCCGTGGCGCGAGGAGACTCCTGACGATGCTCCCGCCAAGATCGGTCTCCTCGCCGTACAGGAGGCGGTGGAGGGAGTCCTCAAGCCTGCTGCGGTGCTGGAGTTCATGCGGTCCTTCACGATCTTCGCGACCGACAAGAATCACCGCAAGATCAAGATCATCGCCCGGTTCCAACAGTTCCAAGGGACCAACTTGATCGTCGAGCGGGTTCTGCTCGGCAAGGTCAAGCAGGGCCTGATCTGGCACTTCCAAGGGTCAGGGAAGTCACTGCTGATGGTCTTCACGGCGCTGAAGCTTCGGGCCATGGCGGAGCTGACCAACCCGACGATCCTCATCGTGGTCGACCGCATCGACCTCGACACGCAGATCACCGGCACTTTCAACGCTTCCGACGTACCGGGATTGGTGTCGACCGACTCGCGCGCCCAACTGCAGACACTCTTGAGCCAGGGGGCCCGGAAGGTCATCATCACCACGATCCACAAGTTCGGTGAGGCACCGGGTGTGCTTGACGCCCGTCACAACATCATCGCGATGGTCGACGAGGCCCACCGCTCCCAAGAGGGGGACTTTGGCCAGAGGATGCGCGAGGCAATGCCAAACGCCTTCCTCTTCGGGTTGACAGGCACGCCGATCAACAAGCGCGACCGCAACACGTTTATGTGGTTCGGCTCGCCCGAGGACGAGGGGGGCTACCTGTCGCGCTACTCGTTCCAGGACTCGATACGCGACGGAGCCACCTTGCCCCTGCACTTCGAACCTCGCCTGTCCGAGATTCACATAGACCAGGAGGCCATCGACGCCGCGTTCGCGGAACTCTCGGCGGATCGGGACCTGTCCGAGCACGAGAGGATCACGCTGTCCAAGAAGGCCGCTTCGATCGAGGTTTTGATCAAGACCCCTTCACGGATCGCGAAAATCGCAGCCGACATCGCGGACCACTTCCGCGCGAAGGTCGAGCCCGAGGGTTTCAAGGCCCAGGTCGTCGCCTACGACAAGGCGTCCTGCGTGGCGTACAAGGCGGAGCTCGACAGGCACCTCGGTCCTGACGCGTCGACGATCGTGATGTCGAAGTCCCGCGGCGACTCGCCTGAATGGGCCAGGTGGACTCCCGGCGCCGACGATCTGGGGCAGGTCGTCGCCCGATTCAACGACCCGTCCGACCCGCTCAAAGTCATCATCGTCACGGCGAAACTGCTCACCGGCTTCGATGCACCGATCCTCTACTGCCAGTACCTCGACAAGCCACTCAAGGAGCACACGCTGCTGCAGGCGATCACCCGCACCAACCGGGTATATCCGCCGAACAAGACGCACGGCCTCATCGTCGACTACCTCGGCATATTCGATGACGTCGCAAAGTCGCTGGCGTTCGATGAGAAGTCGGTCCAGCATGTGATCACCAACATCGAAGAACTGAAGAAGCAGCTCAGGCCGGCCGTCGCCGCGGTGCTGGCCTTCTTCCCCGGCGTCGACCGTACCGTCGGCGGCTACGAGGGGCTCGTTCATGCGCAGTCGGCGATCGCCGACGATGTGACCAAGGATGCGTTCGGGCTCGCTTACAGCACTGTGTCACAGCTCTGGGAGGCGCTCAGTCCCGATCCGATGCTGGCGCAGTATCGCGACGACTACCGCTGGCTGACCGACGTCTACGAGTCTGTCCGACCGTCCGATATCGCTGGACGGTTGGTTTGGCACGCGCTTGGCGCCAAGACGATCGACCTGATCAACGAGCACGTCCAGGTTGAGATCCCGCAGAGTGCCGAGACAATCGTCCTCGACGCCCAGACCATCGAGGACCTGATGCTGGGTAGGCGCACCGACGTCCCCATAGAGGAGCTCGAGAGGCAGATCACCGCTCGGATCGCCCGCCACCTCAACAACCCGATCTTCGTCGAGCTTGGCCAGCGCCTGAACGCGCTTCGCGAGAAGTACGCCGACATTCAGCAGTCCAGCCTGGACTTCCTGCGCGAACTCCTTGAGCTTGCAAGCGACACGGTCGCTGCGGAGAAGGCCGTCGACGAGGTCCCGCGCGAGGAGCAGGGCAAGGCCGCGCTGACCGAGCTCCTCGAGGCACTCAAGACCGACGAGACCCCGATCATCGTGGACAACATCGTCACCCGGATCGACGAGGTCGTGCGAGGTGTCCGCTTCGAGGGGTGGCAATCCACCATCCGTGGCGACCAAGAAGTGCGGCAGGCACTCCGTAAGACGCTCTACGTCCAGTTCAAGATCCGCGACAACGACGTCTTCGAGAAGGCGCTGCGTTACGTCCGTGAGTACTACTGACCTCAAACGATCATGCGGCACGATCACCCCGACCCCACCAGCCCAGATGAGGATACTTAGAACCGCCGACTGGTTAGCCATCTCAGATACAGCGCGAGTGGGCGTCACGCAGCGACTATTGGAGGACACTTGGGCATCTTCGGACGAAGCGCGTGGGCGTCTGGGCCAGGAACGGTCTGGGGCTGGGGGTCAAACTTCGGCGGCATTCTCGGTGAGAGACCTGGTGACTTTGAGGAGCCCACGAAGATCCGCCGACTTAGCCACGTGTCGTCTGTTCACCACGACGGCCGCACCGCGTACGCGATCAAAGACGACGGCTCGTTGTGGTCCTGGGGCACCAGTGCCAGTGGGCAACTCGGCGACGGGAAGCGGCTGCATAGGGAGTCTCGCGGCCTCTGGGGCATGACTCCTCAAGCGTCCGCCGCGGATTCGCGCTACCGCACGCTCCCTGATCGCATCATGGGTCTTAGGGACGTCAGCGCAGTGTTCGGGAACAACTTCCTAGGCAGGTGGGTGAAGAGTCGAGATGGGCGCGCGTTCGGCTGGGGCGGGTTCACGGAGAGGTCGCTCACCCCCGCTCGCCTCCCTGCTCTCGACGGTCTGCTGGACCTGGCGAGAACAATGAACGACGTCTGGGCCCTCATGCCTGGCGGCGAGTTGATCGGTTGCTCCGCAAACACACCGCCCCGCCCTGTCAGCGGCATCCACGACGTCGCTTCCATCAGTGCAGCGGTCCACGCGTTCTACGCAGCGACTCGTGACGGGTGCGTCTATGCCATCGACGATTTCCACGGCGAGTGGAAGGACGAACCAGACCTCGTTCACTCACGAGTTCTCGGCAAGGTGCGGGACATCGATGGGATCGCAACCATCATCGCGGCTGACTATGACCCTGCCGGTGTACTGGCGATCGGCATGGACGGGAATCTCTGGTCTTGGGGCATCGACCCAAAGACCGCGAACACCGGACGCGAGCGTCGATACCCCCCTCGGCAAGTACCCATACCGAACCGTGTCATCGATGCCTACCAAAGCCACGGAAACGCCTATGCCCTGGACGAGGCGGGCGAAGTGTGGTCGTGGGACGACTTCGCTTTCATGAGCCGTGAGGAACAACGACCGAGAATCAATAGGGTCAAGGGACTACCCAGGATCGGGGCTATCGCCAACGGCTGGCAGATGCACGCGTTGGGGCACGACGGAAGCGTCTGGTCCTGGTCCGTTTACGATGCAGGCAAGGATAGCCCCACCGAACCGCGCAGAGTCACCCGTCTACCGCGCATTGTGGCACTCCGCGGGAGCGACAAAACCACGCTGGCTGTAGCAGGCGAATGACCGCTCACCATCGGCATTCAGCCGACGGTCGGTCGCCGACGGAGGCGATGCCTTGAGTCTGACTTGATTCGAGGCCGCGTGTCTCGGGAGAGCCGAACGGCTATTCCGTGGGGCTAGGGTCCGGACACACTCCGGGCCTTTGGCTACGCCCCCAAATCGTGGGAGGTCGCCGGATCACGCTGCGTGGCCGCAGTTGTGGGGCGACCGGGGCCGTGGCGGTCCGATCCTGGGCGGGACCGCCCCACATGGCCCCGGCCTCGGTGCAACGTATGACATGCAACGCGACCTGCTCAGGCACCGCCGGCCTCGCCCAGAAGATGGCCCATCCCAGGCGCACATGAGCAGACGACCGTTCTACAGCCCCGCTGCTCTTTGGCTGCCTTGTCGATCAGGTCCAGCAGTCTGATCCTCGCCTCGACGATCCTTCGGCCCTCAGTGATGGCAGCCACGTCCCCCGCCATGGCCCGACTCCACAGCGCTTCCTGCAGCCGGTCGAGGCGCACAGTCTCTATCGCTCTCAGGTTCTCGGTCTCGTCGGCTTCCTGGGCCGCAAGGGCCGTGTGGACGACCGTGAAGACTGTGCCCCGGCTGGCATAGCCGAGCTCCTCGGCGATGGCCTCATACGTCCAGCCTTGACATCGGAGCTCGACGGCACGGGTCCGTCGGGCAACGGCCAGCGCTTTGTTACGGTGCCGGCCGCTGACGCGGGGAAGGGCTGCGATGCTCATGCGCCAAGTGTGACGCGAGCCTCTGACTCACCTCGGCAGGTCACGCGGGCAAGTCCGGGATGCCATCAGAGACCGGGAAGGCAGCGGTGTCCCTCTGCACTGTCACCTCCAATAAGTGTCGCGCTGGGTCAACCGGTCGGACCCGACGATCCAAAGCTATTTGGGGCGTCAGATCGAGAACACACGCGATCTCCTCGCGGCCGCGTGGGGGAGGTGGGTGAACTGTCCATACGCGCGTACTCGCGTGCTGGCGGGCCTTGCGGTCGTCGCATGGTGCGTCGCCCGTAGACTCGGCGCACACGAGCATTCGGGAGGGGTCTGGCGATGGGGATGTCCGCGAGCGAGCTGGGCCGAGAGTTCTTCGGCCGCACGGCGCAGGAGACGAACAAACTGCTTCTGGCGCACGGTTTCCTTGAGGGCGCCCCGGGCGCCTACCGGCCGACCCCGCTGGGCGAGTCGTTCGCGAAGTGGGTCGACCGCGACAACGGCTACGGCGGCGTCGCTGCTCGGTCGTGGAGCTGGATCACCTGGTCCGACGAGATCGTCCCCGCCCTGAAGGCCAGCATTGACGCGAACCCGAACGGGGTTTTGCCGCCGGCTGACGTGTCGGTGGCAGTCATCGACAAGCTTGTTCCGGCTGCGGTACGCACGGAAAGCGGCCCAGGCGGCCAGCTCCTCAACAAGAAGGTTGGGATCGCCGTGGCCGTTCTCGCTGCCCTCGGGTCGACTCCTGTTGCCAGACGTGCCTGGCACGAGAAGGTGAAACCGACCGCGTCTAGGGTCCGAACCCAGATCGCTGAGCGGAAGTCCGCGAAGAGGGCCGCTGGAGCGGCCGAGGGCGACCCGGGTACTCGGCCGGCACCCGGTAGGTGAACGCGAGCTCGGTGATTGTGTGAAACGTCTGCCCCGCATGGCGCTCGAGGCGCGGCCAGACTCCGTCGATGTCAAGCACAGCTCCCAGTTCCCACGAGTCACCCCTTTGCAGGGGCGGTACCGTGACCGGCATGTCGTCGACTGAGGGCAGCATGCGCGCTCTCCTGGAGGTCTCCCTGGCCAGATGCCTGGCCGAGCGGGCTGGCGACGACCTGGTGGCGATGTGCCTACGACTGCCAGAGGGAGAGTGCAACGATGCACTTCGACGGGACGTCAACAGAGACGGCGTCCAACGTGGCCACCTCGCCCGGCGCGAAGCCAGCCTCGGAGTGGCGCGAACCGACCTCACGATCCAGGACATGCCCAGCGGACATCCGCTCGCCTCCGTCGAAGCCAAGGCGATCACCAGCGCTGACGCGTGCGCATCGAGGTTCCAGCCGTGGTTCACCCCCCGGGTCGCGGCGGACGTCGCGAAACTGCGCAGACAACCCGTCGGCGAGCGGCTCTTCCTGGTCTGGAAGACGCACTGGTTCTGGATGTCACGGCCGGAGATGTACGCCTACCCCCGGCTCCTGCGCGGAATCCCCACCAGCAAGGAATCCCGACGCAGCGACGACGACATCGCCGAAGAACTGCGCGTCAGTCATGAGGCTGTTCTGCAGGCCATGGTCACTTGCGGCATCGAGGACGTCTCTGCGCACATCGTGGCAGCTGGCGAACACCCGGACGTTGGAGCCGTCATGCTGACTGCCCACCTGGGTGAGGTGCCAATCACGCCATCTGCACCAGTCCCCTGAAACACTCAGACGCAGACATTGCAGGGAGCAGGGCTCACCGACCTCAACAGCCCGAGTTTCATTCTCCGACAGTCGAACTGGTGGTAGAATGGCTACTACGAGGTTGGGATAACCACGTCTGGATATCAGGCTGGAGAAACCCCCTCGGGACCTTCGGGCCCGTCACTTCAAGTGGCGGGCCCTTTCTCATGCCCGGAAACACCCGGGCGCCCCAGAGAGGAAACCACTGCCATGTCAACCATCCCCACGCTCAGCCTGCGCAGCACCGCAGACCTCGTCGCCACGATGCCCTACCTGCTGGGCTACCACCCGCGCGACGCCCTCGTCCTGGTCTGCTTGCGGGCCGGCCGGATCGCCCTGACCGCATGCCAGCCACTGCTCCCGGGAGGGGAGCCCCCACCGGTGTTGGACGCCCTGTTGGCGGGGATGGCCAAGGCTGACCCCGAGGCCGTCATCATCTTGGGCTACGAGAACACCACCCCGGTCGCCGGGATCACCCGCGCGGCGGCGCAGGTCTGCGCCGAGGTCGGCGTGCCCGTGCACGACCGGATCATCGTCACCGCCAACGGGTGGCAGTCGATGAACAGCGGCGACGGAACCGGATCCCCCGCGGGGAGCACGAGCGCGGTCGCCGAGCTCGTCGGCGCCGGCATCGCCCCCCTGCCCTCACGCGACGCCCTCACCGCAGCCGTCCAACCCACCGGTGACGAGGCGTGGGTAGCGCGGCACCTCGCCCGCTACACCGCCCGCGGGGACGACCCGGACCTGCTCGACCTCTACTGCTCGGCGTGGCCCGTCGTCCTGGACACCGGCGACGACGCACCTACGGTGACCCCGAAGGTCGCCGCCCGAGCCGTCCTGGCGCTGGCGAGCATCCCCGTTCGTGACCTGGTCGTCGCCCGGCTCACCCCCGGAACCCTGGACATCTCCGCCATCCCCGGGCACGCCGGGGCGCTGCTACGCACCCTGCCCGCACCGCCGTGGGAGACCGAGTCCGGGTGGGACCTGATCCGCACCTGCGCCCGCCCTGCAGGACCGGCTGGTCCGGCTGTGCGCGATGACCCCGGACAGCCACGCCGCCCCACCGCTGAGCGTGCTCGCCTCGTGGGCGTGGTGGCACGGCGACGGGGCCCTGGCCCGGGTCGCCCTCGACCGGGCGCTGAGCTGCGACGCGGAGTACCGCCTCGCGCTGCTGCTCGAGCGGATGGTCGACCTGGCCATCCGGCCCCGCAAGTAGCCACACCACCACCCCGGAACCACCTCAGGCCTGCCGCACACGCGGTGGGCCTTTCGCATGCCCGCTCGAAGGACCCGAAGCACCACGGCGGATCACTCCCACGAAGCGCACACCAGCACACCTGCGAGTCGGTCCTTCGGGTCCTTCGGCCAGAGGCCGAATCCCAGTCCCTGCACCACCACCAGAGGAAGAGAGAACAGCACCATGAGCACAGCCACGTATGACCGGCCGCTCTACGCGGTCCCCAACCCACCAGACCAGCAGGCCCAAATGGGTCTCCTGCTCACCCTCCGTCGGCGGGCCCGTCAGGCCCTCGACACCCTGCTGGCCCTGCCCCGCGGCGCCGCCGGATGGGTGCTGCGACACCTGCGGACTCTGCTCGACGGGGTCGGCGAGCACCGCCTCGCGAGTTGGGTGAGCACCCGGCTGCGCACCGCGGCCGGAATGGCCCGCGACGTCGGGATCGTCCCGGTCGCCGCAGCCGTGCTGAGCACACCCTCGGTCTGGCGGGCCACGCTCCGTCTGGCCAGGTCGGCAGGCTCCGCCCTCGCCACGTTCGGGCGTGGCCTCTGGGCTCGCGTCAAGGGCCTCCTCGCTCATGGTGGCATCACCGGTGCGCGGGTCTCCCAAGCCCTTTCCCGTGCAGGTGCTGCCCTTGGCGGGGCAGCCCGCGCCGTTCTGGCGCACCCGGCCGCCCAGCCGGTCCTGCGGACCGTGCAGAGCATGCTGGGCCTCGTTCGGCCGGTCAGCCAGGGCCTGGTCACCCACCGACTCCTCGGCCTGCTCATCCCGGCCGTGTGGTTGCGGGTCGTGCTCGAGCTGCTCGCGTTGCCGCTGCTCCTGACACCCGGCTTCCCGGCAACCCTTCGGTCCCGGATGGCCGGTGAGCACCACAACGCGCCCGTCGTGTCGACCAGCGGGCAGACCCAGCCCTGCAAGCCGACTGCGGCGGCCGCGGCTGACACCGAGGTCGACAACACCGCGTTCCCGATGGAGTGGGAGCAGCCGGCGCCGGCGAGGAACCGGGCCGAACGCCGCGCGCAGCAGCAGGAGCAGGCCCGGGCCAGGCGAGCCCGCGCCCACCAGTAGCACCCACTTTCGCGGCAGGGCCTTCCAGCCAGGTGGGCCCTGCCGCTCTCATCAGGAGGTCACATGCTCATCGTCGTCACCATCGCCGCCGCGGCGTCCCTCGCGGTCATCGCCTACAGCAGGCTCAAGGAGCACTCACCCGAAGCCGGAAACGCGGGCCTGCGCGCCGTGCGCGAGCTCGCCGCCATCGTCCTGGTCTGCTCCAGGGCAATCGAAGGCGTCGTCGACGTCCTCGCTGGGCAGCACCTGAGCGGTGGCCCGGTCGATCGGCAACTTTACTTCGAGAGTGACTGGGAGTAGTCAGCGTGTTGCGTTAACTCCGGTGACAACAGCCGGGGTCGGCACCCCAGAGCCTCAAGTCACACGGCAGCTTCAACCACATTGGGTGGGTCCTAGAATGCGAAGCCGTAGCGCCGACATCGACCGGGGGATATCCGTTGAACCACAACCCTCTCGCCAAGGATCTGAAGGCGAAGGCGGCACAGCTCCAGGAACTCGACAAGCGGCGCACCGAGTTGGCCTCGGCCCTGGAGTGGTACCGCGACTTCGATCTGCCCACGGTTTTGAAGGCTGTCGAGACCCACGAGGCAACGTGTGCCGCCCTCACAACGGAGGAAGCTGAGGTAACACGTGAGCTCGCTATGGCGAGGGAGATGGCCGCGGAGCTGCGGCGCAAGGCCCAACTCGGAAGGAAGCCCGCGCACTGGTTCTCGCCGGAGCGTCGAGCGGCGAAGGAACAAGCGGCCAAACTGTTGCCCATCCTCGCCGACCTCGAGCAGCGTCCAGCCAAGGTTGCCAAGCAACTCACACGAGCGCGCAGGTCGCGGAACGCGGCCACTCGCAACCTGACAAAGTTCAACGACTTCAGCGTCGAGGCCAGCGAGGCCGAGATCTCAGACCTCGACGCCGAGATGCCGCTCCTACAACTGGAGCACGACCGTCTTGCCGAACAGAAGAAGGCGTTAGACCGGCAACTCAAGAAACCAGTCGAGGTGCTCTCGGGGCTCCAGCAAGAGGAACGCCGAGTCGACCGGGAGCGGAGCGCGGTGCTCGACCTAGTCGACAGAGTCGAGCGCGATATTGACCGCGCCTCCCGGTTCGATCGACAGCTTTCCAGCGCGGCCAATGGTTACGAGCGCCACAAGATCCACGAGGAGTGTGAGGAGCGGTTCGGTGATGGGAGCCCACGGGCGGTCATCAGCGACCAGCGACGAAAGTTGACCCAAGCGAAGCGGGACCTCAACAGCAAGAACCGCCAACAGGAAGCCATCCGGCGGAACATCGCGAAAGCCGAGGCCCGCGTAGCGAGAGTTGTGGAGCGCGGCACCCGCGACGTCCGGGCACTTGTGCTCGACGGCAGCAACCTCTGCTACCAAGGTGGAACCTTCATTCGCTTCGCGGCACTTCGTCCGCTGTGCGATCACCTAGTAGGCGCCTACAACGTCACCTTGGTGTTTGATGCGTCGATCAGGCAGAAACTCGGAGGCGTCACTGACCGGGCTCTGCGGGACACGTTCCCCAATGTGACCGTTCACGTCGTTGCCACCAAAACGAAGGCTGACGAGACGATCCTGGCGGTGGCCGAAGACCCATATGTCTTCGTGATCAGCAACGACCGATTCTCCGAATACGGGGAGAAGCCCGTTGTGAGAGACGGCCGCCTGATCAGGCACGAGATTATCAACGGGCGTGTTCTCGTGGCCGACCTGGACGTAAGCGTGCCCTTCTTCGAGAGAAGTTGACGATCAGGACCCGGGTGCACTCTTACCTCGAACGTTGATGCCGGCACCCGTGGCGCCGTTCGCACGTCCGGACACCCCTCGTGGCTGCGGTCCGCGGGGATGTCAGCAAGTCGGCTCTTCCCACGCAACGTCCATTGTCGGCGACGCCTGAAAACTGATCAGTGAGCGACGGGTGGAATCTGACCACCTGGTCGTGAACCTTGAGTGGGTGATCAGTGTGAAGGATTGGGCAGAGATCCGTCGGCTGCGTGCTGAGGGGGTGTCGATCTCGGAGATCGCCCGCCTGAGCGGGGTGGCTCGTAACACGGTGAAGAAGGCGTTGGCGTCGACGGGGCCGCCGCGGTACGAGCGGGCAGCGAAGGGGTCAGCCGTTGACGCGGTCGAGCCGCGGATCCGTGAGTTGCTCGCGCAGTACCCGCGGATGCCGGCGACGGTGATCGCCGAGCGGGTCGGCTGGGATCGGGGTCTGACGGTGTTCAAGGAACGGGTGGCGCAGCTGCGCCCGGTGTACCTGCCACCGGACCCGGCCTCGCGCACGACGTACTTGCCGGGCGAGATCGCTCAGTTCGACTTCTGGTTCCCCGACATCGTGTTGCCGGTGGGGGCGGGGCAGGTCCGCACCGCCAAGGCGTTGCCGGTGCTGACGATGGCGTGCGGGTACTCGCGCTGGCGCGAGGCCGTGCTGGTGCCCTCACGCAGCGAGGAGGACCTGTACGCCGGGTGGTGGCTGCTGCTGCAACGCCTGGGACGGGTGCCGCGGGTGCTGGTGTGGGACGGGGAAGGTGCGGTCGGTCGGTGGCGCCCCAGGGAGAGCGAGCTGACCGCGGCCTGCCACGCCTTTCGCGGTGTGCTGGGCGCGAAGGTGATCATCTGCCGCCCGGGCGACCCCGAGGCCAAGGGGCTGCTCGAGCGCACCCACGACCATTACGAGACCTCGTTCCTGCCCGGGCGGTCCTTCACTGGCCCGGCCGACTTCAACGCCCAGTTCTCCTCGTGGGTCACCACGTCCAACGGGCGCACGATGCGGGTCCTGGGCTGCCGCCCCGCTGACCGGGTCGAGGCGGACAAGGCGGCCATGCTGGCGCTGCCGCCGGTGCCGCCGGTCACCGGCTGGCACCTGGGCACCAGACTGGCGCGGGATCACTACGTGCGCGTGGACGGCAACGACTACTCGGTCCACCCGGGTGTGATCGGCCGCCGGATTCAGGTCACGGTAAACCTGCACCGGGTCGTGGCGACCTGCGACGGGCAGGTCGTCGCCGACCACGAACGGTCCTGGGCCAAGCACCAGTCCTTCACCGACCCCGCCCACGCCGACGCCGCGGTCACGCTGCGCCGGGCCCGCCTGCTGGTGCCCCGACAGCCCGCCATTGACGAGGTCGAGCAGCGGGACCTGTCGGTGTACGACGCGATCAGCGAGCAGGCGATCTGATGCCGGCCCCCAAGAGCACCACCGCTGAGGTCAGCGCGGAGCTGGCGTTCCTGACCCGCGCCCTGAAGGCTCCCTCGCTGCGCGAGGCGATCCCGCGCCTGGCCCAGCGCGCCCGTGAGGCGTCCTGGACCCACGAGGAGTTCCTGGCTGCGTGCCTGCAACGCGAGGTCACCGCCCGCGAGTCCCACGGCGGCGAAGGCCGCATCCGCGCCGCGCGGTTTCCCGCCCGCAAGTCCTTGGAGGACTTCGACTTCGAGCACGCCCGCGGCCTCAAACGCGAGAGCATCGCCCACCTGGGCACTCTGGACTTCGTCGCCGCCAAGGACAACGTCGTCTTCCTCGGCCCGCCCGGCACTGGCAAGACCCACCTGGCCACCGGCATCGCGATCCGCGCCTGCCAAGCCGGGCACCGGGTCCTGTTCGCCACCGCGTCCCAATGGGTCGACCGTCTCGCGACCGCCCACCACGACGGGAGCCTGCAAGACGAGCTCCGGCGACTGGGCAGATACCCGCTGATCGTCGTCGACGAGGTCGGGTACATCCCCTTCGAACCCGAAGCAGCGAACCTGTTCTTCCAGCTCGTCGCCAGCAGATACGAACGCGCCTCACTCATCGTCACCAGCAACAAGCCCTTCGGCCGCTGGGGTGAGGTCTTCGGCGACGACGTCGTCGCCGCCGCGATGATCGACCGCTTGGTCCACCACGCCGAAGTCATCAGCCTGCGCGGCGACTCCTACCGCCTCAAAGACCGAGACCTCGGCCGCGTCCCAGCGGCCACCCCCGACGAACCATGACAACCAGACCAGCTGGTCAAGATTCAACCGTCGAAACCTGGTCAGTTTTCAGCCGACGTTGACATCCATTTGGGTAGACCCCAACCGGACACCCCGCCCGTGGGCCCCAGACGTCCGTCTGGGGCCCTTCTCGTTGTTGTTGGACACACGTGCAAGGAGGTCAAGACATGCTTGGACAGGTCATCGGCTACGTCCGCGTATCCAGCGTCGACCAGAACCCCGAACGCCAGATCGTGGCGATTCGGGCTGCCTTTGGAGCCGAGCCCGATCGCTGGTTCACCGATCACTCTTCGGGTGGCAGCACCGACCGCCCGGCACTGGCGGCCATGCTCACCCACGTGCGAGAGCAGGACCTCATCGTGGTGTCCTCCATGGACCGCCTCGCCCGCTCCGTCGTCGACCTGGACCATCTCGTCAGTGACCTGACCGCTCGCGGGGTCACCATTCGATTCCTCAAGGAAGGGCTGACCTTCCAGGCCTCCGCGCAGGCGGAGCCACTCGCCACTTTTCAGTTGCAGTTGATGGCCGCGTTCGCTCAGCTCGAGCGGGCGCTGATCCGGGACAGGCAACGTGAAGGGATCGAGGCAGCTAAGGCACGCGGTGTCTACCGCGGCCGAGCGCGCCGTTTGAGCGACGAGCAAGTCAGCGGAGCCCGGGCGGAGGTCAACGCGGGGGTGCCGAAGGCAGTCGTTGCTCGCCGCCTGGGCGTAGCACGGCAGACCCTGTACGACGCCTTGAGGACCCCATCCCCTGCTGGATAGACCTAAGGCCCCCGTGCGCCGCGGCGCACGGGGGCCTCAGAGCGCCTTTCGCGTTTCTGCCGCCTCTCACGGTGCGGCCCCAGCCGCTGGACCGGTGAGGGACGCTCATCGCGCCTCCCCTAGTGTGCTGGGGTCAGAACGTCGGGAGCAGGCTCCCACCACGGAAGTGGATCAGGGACGCCGATACCTGCGGGTGGTCGGCCTGGAGCCAGCGGCCGTGGTTATCGGAATAGGTCCAGCCGCGGCTGGTGTAGCCAGCCGGGCCGCTGCCACTGAACCAGGTGCCGACGCCCCACTCGGAGACCTCGGGGTACTGGCCGTCGGCGATCCCGGTGACGAATGCGAGGTGGTCGATGGTGCCGTCGCTCTCCCAGTCGTAGGCCACGACGTCCCCGATGACCGCCTCGGGGACGGCGTTGGCGGTGAAGTCCATCTGGACATACTCGGTGTCGTAGGTGGTCAGGAGGTAGTCGCTCAGGTCGCGCGCGGACCAGGCGGTCAGGGTGCCGTCGGTGCCGCGTGAGTTGGCACGGGTGTCGGTGGCGTTCCAGGTCGGGTCCTGGGGCAGGCCCCCGGCCCACAGCGCCTGGCTGACGAACCAGGTGCAGCTGGGGACGGTGCCGTACTGCGGTGGGATGTCCATGGCGTGGGCGCGGGCCCAGTTCACGGCGGCGTTGCGGTCGTAGACCAGGCCCTGAGGTTCGGTAACGGTGTCACCGACCGGGGCGGTGCCGCACTCCGGCAGCCCGTCGGGGATTCCGTAGCTGCCTGTCTCCAGCCAGGCCTCACTCCACCAGTACCGGCCGGCGGAGTCCAGGACCCAGATGTCGCTGGTGTAGCCGTCGGGGTTAGTGATCGCGCCGCCCCTGCTCCAGCAGCCGGGGTCCACCAGTGTCCCTTCGGGGACCGCGGTGCCGGTGCGTGCTTCGTACTGGGGGGACGAACGGGGGTAGGCGCCCAGCCCGGCGGTGTACCCGACCGTGTAGGGCTCGTCGGCCGAGGCCGTCTCGATCGCGGTGGTCATGAACACGGTGAGGCAGGCAGTCACCGCTAGGGTCTGGCCGGCGCGGGCCCGAAGGCCTAGCATCGTCGTGGGCATTTCCGTTCCTCTCGTACGTCGAACTTCGGGTGCTCGCGAGCGTCGGGGCGGCAATCCCCGGCGATCCCTTACCAGGTGGCTCGCCGGTCGGTGATCGGCGGGCCTCCTGTTACGTCGAGGTTACGGAGGTGCAAGTGAGGAGGGCCACGACCGGAAGAATCATCTCCGGAAGAGCGTCGCTTCTGTGCCCCGCGCCGGTGATCAGGCCGGGTGCTCGCAGGGTCAGTTGCTACTTCCGTGTGAAAGAGTCACCAGGACTTCGCCGATCACACGGCGGCGGCGGTGAGTGACGCCAAGTACCCCTGCCCGGACTGCGGGGAGCACCTCAGCGCGGCCCAACGGCCTCGTTGGGTGGACGACCTCCAGGGTGGCCGGCGGGACCGCACCTGCGTGAATGGACACACCTATCCGACGGTGGAGCGAATCACCCCAAGAGAGTTCTTGCGAACCACCCGTGTCCGGGCCGGGCAGCGGACCAGGACGTACTCCACCGATCAGCTGCAGTCCGACCTGAGCCTCAAGCTCGCCCCAGTGCTGAGCAAGGACACCCGCAACCAGGTCGTGGGCCGGGTCGAAATGTCGATCGTGCGGGAGCGCAACGGTCGGCGCGCCCCCAAGGAGATTGACGCGTCACAGATCTCACAGACGGTCGTGCGGGTCCTGAAGGACTTTTCTGGGGAGCGGCAGCTGTCCAAGCGGGTCGCCGATGCGCTGCGGCGGGCCCACGTGCTGTTCGCCCTGTCTCAGGGCGAGCTCGAGTTCACCGACACCCGGCGCGACCCCGTCCTCCTTGGTGGGGACGGGTTCGAGGCCCTTCCAGGAATCTTGGAGTGGCTGGTCGATCAGTACCCACGCCAGGCCGGGCAGGAGGTGACGCGGCGCCTGACCCCGCACTACGGCGGACAGATCCGCGTCGACGCCTGGCACACCTTGCGCGGCGACGCGGCGCCGCGACCGAAGACATTGCTGCGGCGGGTCGTCATCGAACAGCGCACCGCCGTCGTGCTAGGTCAGAACCCCTCCTTTGAGCTGCGGTCCACCCAGGAGAAGCAGGAGGACTGGGAGAGCTTTCCATTCGAGGAGGAGGTATACCTGCGGTCGGTGCGCAGGGCCTTCGCCGGGCGCCGGGACTACGAGCACCTGGCCAGGTACTCGACACAGTGGGTGCTGTTCGCTCTCGCCGGTCAAGAGATCGTGCGAGTCTCCGATCTGGTCGCGATGACCACCCAGTGTCTACGTCGCGTGGATGCAGTCGCCTCACTGCGGTGGGCCGTGATCGCCAAGAACCTCACGCCCGCAGGGTTGGTGCCCGAGGTACAAGGAATGCTCGAGTGGCCCGCGCCGCGGTTGCGCTTTGAGTCCGGAGCCGCCGCCGACATGCGCATCACCGAGCAGATCAGCCCGCACCGGGCCGCACCGCCAGAGACCCCACAGGCGACCAGCCCACCAAGCATGGGCTTGAGGGAGGTATGACGTTCATGGACCGGCCCACGTAGATCACTCGGCAGTGACACCACAGCCGAACCAACCCGCTGTCCGGGCGTCCATGGGGATTCCCGGGAGGACCTATGTCGTGAATGCGGCTCTACGACACTGGGTGAAGGCCACTGCTCTTGCCCTTCGAGCAATGGCCTAGCCTCCGGGCCGAGGCCGTCGCCTCTCCGCGACGCGCCAGGAGGCGGTCCTGGCGAGATCCGGTGCCCCCCCAAATGAATACAAGGTCCGGGAGACGCTGATGACGCTCATCTGAGTCCCCAGACCTGCTCACTGAAAGTCCCCACCCTGCGTGGCTCCACGGAGTCGGGCGGGGCTCCTTGGACGCTGGTGGTCTCTGACCACGCACCCACTCATCAAAGGAGCCCCTCCGCTCATGCTCACACGGGAGGACGACATCGACGTGCACGCGTTGCACCGGCAGGGGTGGACGATCTCAGCGATCGCCCGCCACCTGGGCAAGGACCGCAAGACGGTCCGGGCCTATCTCAACGGTCGCGAGGCCGGCGTGCGTCAACGCACCGTCGCGGACCACTTCGAACCGTTCGCCGACTGAGTCGGGCAGCGTCTGGGTGACGACCCGCACCTGTGGGCCTCGACGTTGTATGACGAGCTCCTGGGCTTGGCGTACGACCGCTCGTACCGCACGCCCTTCAACCCCAGATGAACCTC
>Ga0073899_10001464_pt1 | contig 21671 bp, 17 predicted proteins | sample KloWWTmetaKNB5Ph_FD_88975 | JGI IMG/M metagenome (GOLD analysis project Ga0073899, IMG submission 88975) | Active sludge microbial communities from Klosterneuburg, Austria, studying microevolution and ecology of nitrifiers - Klosterneuburg... | ecosystem: Engineered > WWTP > Aerobic digester >... | reverse complement strand
CTGCGCCGTGTCGAGGTTGGTGTTCGCCTCGTCGGGGTTGTGCCAACCGGCCGAGTTCTCGGACACCACTGTGAACTCCCACCACAGCAGGCCCTTCATGAAGGCCTCCTTCGCGGCGAGGAGCTTGGTCGCGTCGCAGCCGCCCGAGGCTGTGCAGGTCTCGATCTTGGTGAGCACGGCGTCGAGCGCGTTCTCGGCGGCGCCACGCAACGCCAGTCGCCGCTCGAGCACGAAGACCGACAGATCCGCGCCGAGGGTCCACTGGGCATCGATCACCACCAGCCCCGCCGGGTCCGCCACCCGCGAGCCGCGATAGTGAGCCGCCGCGGCGAGCGCCACCCGATCCGCCCCCGCCCAGCGCTCGGCAAAGACCTCGAAGCGACCGCTGCCCACCAGCCGCGACTGGAACGGGAGCAAGTCGCTGGCCAGCTGGCGGTCGTCGCTGACGTCGCGCGGGTCGAGCAACGTCAGCGCCAGATCGACGCGGGCGTGGTCGAAGGCCTGCGCCGCCGTGGCCAGCTCGAGCCCCAAGAACCGCGCCCGACCGACGTTGTAAGGCCGGACCGTGCCAAAGGTGGCGCGGCGATAGGCGACCAGGTCGTCCGCGACCCGCGCGAAACCGAACGCCTCGGCCCAGAGCGAGAGGTCGCGACCCGGCAACGTGGCCCGCGCGCCGACGTCGAGCGACGTGCCGACCTCTTCCACCAGCGCCGGATTGCCGCGCACCACCGCGCTGATTCCGTGCAGCTCACCCAGGGTCGGCACGCGGGTGGTGCGGCCGGCGTTGGCCAGCAGCGAAAGCTGCTCGGAGAGCCGCAGCTCGGCTCCCACGCGCGCAGCCGGTGCCAAGAGGTCACGCTGGTCACCACCGCCGCTCGTCGCGTGGCGCTCGGCGGCGCCCACCAGCGAGAGCGAGAGCTGCGGACCCAGCTCGAGGCGAGCGCTGCCGTCGATCCGCGACGTGTCCCTTCGGGCACGAAGCCCCGGGTCGATCGACAAGAGCTCCAGCTCTTGGCCGCCGCCCAGACGGAGCCGCAGGCTGTCGCTCGCGTCCCAGCTGGCATGGGCTGTCTGACCGCCGCGCGCGCCGCGGCTCACCAAGAGCGGCGCGGCCGTACCCAGCTCGCCCTTCGGATCGGCGAGCTGGTGCGAGCCAACCAGCGCGCTGGTCACCAGCTCGAGGCGACACCCCTCGGCGCAAGGCACGCTGGAACGCACGCCGAGCAGCGTGCGCTCCACCCGCGCGCGGGCGCTCTGGGCCGGAATGACGCCCAGCCCCGTCACGCCCTGCTCGCGGCGAAAGCCGTTCAATACGGTGACCACGCTGGCGTCCCCCCCGAGGCGGGTCCGGCCCACGGCCCACACGTCCCACGCGCGGGCATCGGCATTCGGACGCCGCACCACGCGGTCGTCCGCCGTGCTGGCGGTGGTCCCCGCGTCGTCGACGTATTCGTAGTCGTTGTCCGCGCGCTCGTGGCGCAGGCCGACCAGCGCCCCCGAGCCGGCGCCCACGGCGGCGCCGCCCACGAACAGCGAGCGCGCGCCGAAGCTGCCCGCGCCGAACCCGGCGCCCAGCGTCGAGCGCCGCGGGAAGCGCGGCTCGAGCAGCACCGCGCCGCCGATCCCCATGCGGTCGCTGCCCTCCGGAGCGGTGCCGCGAAACACCTCGACGCGATCGAGCATCCACAGCGGAACCTGCGAGAGGTCGGCGGCGCCGATCACGTCGTCGTTCAGCCGGATCCCCGCCAGATAGACCGGCGTCTGGGCGCTGGTCGCGCCGCGCAGCGACGCGGTCGCGAAGTCCGAGCTCGCCCCGGTCCGCTGCACCTGCGTCCCCGGGACGCGCGCGAGCACGTCGGGCAGCGCGGCGCCCGGGGCTTCGAGCTCGGCCCGTGGGATCTGGGTCGAGGCGGCGCTGGGCTCGCGCTTCGAGCTGCGGCTCAGGCGATCGTCGTGGACCACCACCTCGGTGGGCGGCTCTTCTGCCCGCGCCACCCCGCTGGCGAGCGCCAGCGCGAGCACCAGCCGCCCGCGAGTCACGGGCACGCTGCGTTGACGATGCCGACCGCGTCCAGATCGAAGACGCCGTTCATGCCCTCGAGATCGGCGCGATCGGTGATGCGAACGAAGCGGGCCTCGGCCACGCCGATCGCGGCCAGATCGTAGGCGTCGCCTCCGGCCACCGCGGGGTCGAGTGGGTCGAGAGAGTTCTCGGCGGCATTGGCATGGACCGGATGCCAGCCCGCGCACGCCCCATAGGGCGCCGCGCTGGCGGTACACGGAAACGCCGTCCAGCTCTGACCGTCGGCGCTGACCTCGACAGTGGCCAGCTCGGCGAAGACCTGTTCGGGATCCCCCCCGGCGAAGAACGCGTTCTCGAAGACGATGAAGTCGGGCCCAGGGCCGTCCACGATCCGCGTCTGCCCGAACGCGAGCGTCACCTGCCCGCCGTTGCCCAGCGCGACCACGTCGAGGGAGCCCTGGCTCGAACCGGCGCCGCGCGGCGGACCCAGGATCGGCGCGGGGAACTGGAGCTGACCCGCAGACTGACCCGGACCGAACTGGTGACTGGGCGAGCTCTTCACGAAGCGCGGGCAGCTCTCGTCACCGCCTGCGCCACCGCCGGCGGCCCCGGACGAGCCGCCGCTGCCGGCCCCGGCCGCACCGCCCAGCGAGGTGACGCTACCGTGACCGCCGCCCCCACCCTTCGAATCAGACCCCGAGTCGTCGCTGCCGCACCCCCCCACGCACGCCGCGAGGAAGAGAGCCGTCAGCCATGTTCGATCCGTCATCGTGACCTCCGGGCGAGGCGCGCGCCCTTGTGGTGAATCACCCTCCCCGGATCTCACGCCGCCTGCTTGGCGGCGCTTCCGAGGTCCCGACGGTCAGGTCTTCTGACTTCTCGCTGAGCCTGGTCGCCTTCCCAGCTTTCGCCAGTGGCTACTTCGACCAGGCCGTCCCGAGTTACAGCGGCGGCTCCGTGCCGGATTCTCACCGGCTTCCCTTGGTGTCGGTAGCCGTTCGGGTAACACGGCCCCGGCAACCACGCAATCACCCCGACGCCTCCACGCGGCCTTCATCGGCCCAGCACGGCCACAGCGTTCGATGGGCGGGAGGTCCGAGATGCTGCATGAGCCACCGCCACTTCCACCCCAGATGTCCGAGCCGCCGCCGCTCGACCCGCGGCCGAACGGCCCGCCCCGCGCGCGCCATGCGCTGCTGCTCAACCCCTTCTATCGCAAAGACCCTCATTCCAGCTTTGGAAAGCACGTGCTCACGCCCAGTTTGGCGCTCACCAGCGTCGCGGCGGCCACGCCCGCCCACTGGACGCTGGGCTTCTGGGACGAGAACCTGCTCCAAGGTCCGCCGCCGCTCGATCCCTTCCCCAGCGTGGTCGGGATCACCGTGCACCTCACCTTCGCCCAGCGCGCCTACCAGCTCGCCCGCTACTACCGCGAGCGGGGTGCCCGGGTCGTGCTGGGCGGACTGCACGTCCAGGCCTGCGCCGACGAAGCGGCGCCGCACGCCGACGCCCTGGCGCTGGGCGAGGGCAGCCAGCTCTGGCCGCAGGTCCTGTCGGACGTCGAGCGCGGCGTCCTCGCGCCGCGCTACGTCGGCAGCTTTCAGACTCCGTTTCGCGACGAGCCGCCGCCACGACGCGCGATCTTGCCGCGCGAGCACTTCCTCACCGCGACGAGCTTGATGGCCACCCGCGGCTGCCACAACCGCTGCGGCTTCTGCTACCTGGCCACCGACGGGCTGCGCATGCCCTACCAGAGCCGCGACCCCGCACAGATCGCCGCCGAGTGGCGCGCCGAAGGAACGCCGTACGCCGTGTTCCTGGACAACAACCTGGCCGCGAGCCGAGCCTACCTGTCACGGCTGTGCCGCGCGCTCCGACCGCTGGACAAGATCTGGAGCGCCGCCGTCAGCATCGACGTCACCGACGATCCCGAGTTGGTGCGCGAGATGGCGCTGTCGGGGTGCACGGCGGTGTTCGTGGGGTTCGAGTCGCTCACCGCGCAGAACCTGATCGACGCCCGGAAGAAGACCCCACCCCCCGAGGACTACGCGCGCCGCGTGCGGATCTTGCACGACGTCGGCATCGCCATCAACGGCAGCTTCGTGCTCGGTTTCGACCACGACGGACCCGACGTGTTCGATCGCACCGTACGCTTCATCGAAACCGCACGGCTGGAATGCGCGACCTTCCACATCCTGACGCCGTACCCAGGCACCCCGCTGTTCGCGCGTTTGAATGCCGAGGGGCGCCTGCTCCACCAAGACTGGGCGCGCTACGACACCGCGCACGCCGTGTTTCGCCCGCTGCGAATGACCCCGGGCGAGCTCGAGCGCGGCTATTCCGAGTGCTACCAGCGCCTGTTCTCTGCCAGCTCGATCTGGCGCCGGCGACCGCTGCGCGCCAGCGAGCTCCCGAGCTACCTGGCGATGAGCGCGCTGTACAAGCGCAGCAACGCGCTCTGGCCCGTGTTGATCGAGCGTGCGCTCACCGGCCGGGCGTGGCGCCCGCTGGTCGAAGGCGCGCGGCGACGCCACCTGGCGTTCCGCCGGCGACTCGCTCAGCAGAGCTTTCGTTCCGGATACTTGGCACCGGTCTACGCCGGCGTCTGAGGTGCGCTGACGCAGCTGCGTCCTCCAAGGCTCTTGAATGCGCAACCAAGATGGAGCTACTGACCGCGCACGATGACCCCCACCCCTCGCCTCAAGAACGAAGCCGAGCTCGAGGACACCTGGTTCGCCGAGCCCGCACCGATCTCAACGGAGCAGCCCGCCGTCGTCGACCCCGAGCTCGACGGTGAGTGGTTCGCGCGTGGGCGCCCGCTCTCGAGCCGCCCGCCGCCGCCCGACGCGCAGGCCTGAGCCGCTGCCTCTCACTCGATGTCGAGCGAGAAGCTGACGGCCTTGTCCTTGTCGAAGCCGAGGCTGTTGTAGAAGTTCAGCACGGTGGTGTCGGCCTTCACCAACGGCGTGATCTTGACCTTGCTGGGGCCCTTGGTCAGCGCCTCGCGCAGCTTGCCCACCAGCTTCTTCCCGATGCCGCGGCTCTGGAAGTCCGGGTGAACCATCAGCTCTTGGATGTAGAGCACCACGCCGGTCTCACGCTCGAATGTGTAGGCCAAGATCGCGCCGGCCATGCGCCCGTCGTCCAGCGCGACCTGGCACGAAGCGGGCTCGAAGCGGTAGAACTTCTCGATGTACGCGCGCGCCCCGGCCGCCGACCAGCTGGCGCGGTAGGCGGCAAGGTACAGCTCCGAGACGGCGTCGAGGTCGCCGTCCTTCATGCTTCGGATGTCCATGCGCGCGTTCTAGCAGAGCGGGCGGGCGCGCGTCAGCACCCGGCCCCCGCGAACGCGGCTACGCAGCCTCACTCTTCCTTCGGTGCCGAGCTGCTGAGGCGCAGCGGGTTTCGGGCGGGGACACCCGACCACACGCCGCTGCCGCAATACGGCGTGAGCGACCCCGCAACGCGGCGCGCGCTGCCGCGGCGATGCAGGGCGAGCGCCAGCGACACCGGCTCGGCACCGCAGGGCCCCGACGCGACCGGGGGGCTCGAGAGCTGGGCGGCGAAGAGCGTCACGTCGGCTTCCGGGAACCGCTCGACGGTGCCAGCGCCGGTGAGCACCGCGCCGTCTTCCGCCACGCCGAAGCCCCGGCTGAGCGTGAGCCGAACGCGCAGCGAGTCACCGTCACGCTCGAGCCGGGCCTCGGCAGTTTCCCGGATGTCCACGTCCAGCGCCAGGGACTCGGCCTGGGCCGAGCGCCCCCCCTCTTCCCCGTCGTGGCACCCGGCCAGGCAGAGCGCGACCGCAATCATCACCCGTTTCATCGCGACACCCTCCGCGTCACGTTGACGCTGCGAGCCAGCGCCAGCGCCTGCTCGGGGGTGCCGTCGAACAGGTGAAACACCCAGGTGGCGGTCTCGTCGGGCGGCAGGGTCTCGTCCAAGATCTCGATGGTGCCGCTCTCGCGGGTGATCTTGGCGGCCAGGTGAACGCGCGCTTGGTCCTTGATCAAGAAGCGTTGCTTGCCCAGGCTGACCAAACCCGCCGGCAGCGCCAGCTGGAAGCTCTCGAAGCTGAAGTCGCTGCGGCGGTACGTCGCCAGCGAGTCGTCGACCAGCGCGCGGGTGGTGAAGAGCTCGTCCTCCAGCGTACCCGGAAACGACACCCGGGCTTTGGTCGAGGCGCCGACGCCGAAGGTAATCTCGACGCGATGGTGCCCCGCCTCGATTTCCTCCCAGCCCGTGGTCACCTCGCGGTCCCCGGCGTCGATGGCGAGCTCGAGCGGCGCGTCGACGGTCGTTCCACGCAGCTCTGCCGTGGCCCCGGGGGTCATCGTTCCACTGGCAGGGTCGATGGTCACTTCGCTCTCGCCGGCCGCGGACTTCGCGCGGCGGATCACGTCACGGGCAACGCGCAGCGCCTCGGTACAGTGCGCAATGCCGTACTCGACCTCACCTCGGAAGGGGTTGATCCCCGACGCGTCGGTGACCTGACCCAGAAACAGCAGGCGCCACGCGGCGTCGAGCTCTGCCCGCGCGTCCAGCTTCGCGCTCTTCGCGGCGGTCTCGGCCGCCGAAAGCTCGCGCTGGGCCAGCGCGCCCAGCGAGCGCACCTCGTTGTCGCGCTCGCCCGGCCAGATCCCCTTGCCCCCGAGCCAGCGCAGCACGCCGGTGGTGCTCTTCGGCTGCCAGGTGCCGTCGAGCAGGGGCGGCATCGGCGGGTGCGGCACCTTGTCTTTGATGGCGCCCACGTACTGGTCGACCGTGACGATCGCGAAGCCTTGGGATTCGAGGGCCAAGAGCTCGTCTTCGTACTGCTTCACCGCCTCCGGCTTGTGGCGAAAAACGTCGGGGAAGTAGGGGTTCAGGTCCCCGGTGGCCAAGAGCTCGCCATCGTCGAGGAAGGTCCAGGTCAGCTCGACCTCTGCGCTGCTCGCCCCTCTTCCGCCTTGCACCGCGAAGAGGTCGCCAAAACCGTACAGCGGCTGCGCCGGCTGGTCCCCGTGTTGATACGTCCACAGGTTCTTCGGCCACACCATGGTGCGATACCCGAGCTCGGCCATGTGCCCGGGCAGCCCTTCGCCCGCCTGCCCCTCCTGACAGAATACGGTGCGCGAGAGCGGGACGTCGTACTTGGCAAACGTCGCCTGGGTCAGCGCCTGCGACCGCTTCCAGCTTTCGGCGGGGTACCCGATGAAGAGCTGATCGGAATAGTGGAAGCTCACCACGTCGATCTGGCCGCTCTTGGCCAGTGTGCGCAGCTTCTCGAGCACCTGGGGGTGGCGGGCAGCGAGCACGTCCAAGAAGTAGCCCTGAAGCTCGATGTCGACTCCCCAGGTCGGGTGCTTCGCGTACAGATCGATCACCGGCGAAAAGCTCTCGGTGACGATCAGGTCTTCGATGGCGTCGCTCTCCAGATCGAGCTCGGCGTTGGGCAGGGCCCAGAACCCGAGCATGCCGCCGGCGACGTACTGCAGGTTGAAGTGGAACAGGCCGAGCGCGAACTTCTCTTGGGCCGCGCAGGGCCAGGCCAGAGCGGTCGCCAGCGCCGCGGCTGCCAGTGAGGTCAGGCGCTTCATGAGTCAGGCCTTGGGAAAGGGCGGCCAGCCCAGCGCGCGGCCGCCCACCACGTGCAAGTGAACGTGGAACACGCTCTGCCCGGCTTCGACGCCGCAGTTCATCACCGTGCGGTAGCCGCGCTCGGACAATCCCTCGAGCTTGGCGACCTCGGCCGCGACCCGGAACAGGTGGCCCATGTCGAGCTCGTGCTCGGCGCCGACGTCGTTGATGGTCGAGACATGGACCCGCGGGATCACCAGCACGTGCGTCGGCGCCACCGGGTTGATGTCGCGAAAGGCCAAAGCGCGGTCGTCTTCGTAGACCACCGTCGCGGGGATCCGTTTGTCCGAGATCTTGCAGAACAGGCAGCCGTCCATCGGGACGGCAGTCTACAGGAAGTCGGCCCGAGTCCGCTCGTCAGAACAGCTTCTTGGTATCCAGCAAGATCGTCACCGGGCCGTCGTTCTCCAGCGCGACCAGCATGTCGGCGCGGAAGCGGCCGGTCGCGACCGACACCCCGGCGTCGCGGCTCTTCTGACAGTAGCGCTCGAACAGCTGGTTGGCGCGCCCGGGCTCCATCGCCTCGACGAAGCTCGGGCGCCGGCCCTTGCGCGCGTCGCCGAACAGGGTGAACTGCGAGACGGCCAGCAGGGCTCCGCCGGTGTCCTGCACGCTGCGGTTCATCTTGCCGTCGTCGTCTTCGAAGATCCGCAAGCCCAGCACCTTGTCGGCCAGGGTGTCGGCGTCGGCCTCGGCGTCGTCGCGCGCGACACCCACCAGAACCATCAGCCCGGGCCCGATCGCCCCCACGAGCTCGTCGCCGACGCGAACGCTCGCACTTCGAACCCGTTGCACCACGGCACGCATGCGTCGCCGGGCTACCACGGCCCGGGGCTTGATCCCAGGCCGCGGATCGGTCCTTCATGGCTCGTGCTCCGCCTCGCGCCCCCGCCCCTGCCCGAGTTCATTGCCCGCTCGTTGCCGTTCGAGCGCTACGCCACCCTGGCCGACGGCCACCAGCTCCACGTGATGGAGTCCGGACGCGGCCAGCCGGTGCTGTGCGTCCATGGTAACCCCACCTGGGGGTTTCTCTACCGCAAGGTCGCCGCTGAGCTCGTGGGACAGCCGCTGCGCGTGATCATGCCCGACCTGGTCGGCCTCGGGCTCTCGGACAAGCCGCGCTCGCCGCGGGCGCACACCCTCGACAACCACATTCGGTGGCTCGGCGCCCTGGTCGACGCGCTCGATCTCCGTCAGGTGATCCTGGTCGTTCAAGACTGGGGCGGGCCCATCGGGCTCGGGGCCTTCGCCGAGCGCTCGGACCGGCTCGCCGGCATCGTGATATTGAACACCGTGGTGGGGCCGCCGCGCCCGGGGTTTCGCCCCACGGCGTTCCACCGCTTCGCGCGGGCCCCGTTGCTCTCCGATCTCGCGTTCCGAGGCCTCGGCTTCCCCCAGGTGGCGCTCGATCGCGCCCAGGGTGATCGCCACAGCATCCGCGGCGACGTCGCGCGCGCCTACCGCTTTCCGCTCCAGCGCTTCGCCGACCGGGTGGCGCCGCTGGCGCTTGCGCGGATGGTGCCGGACTCGCTCAGCCACCCGAGCATTCCCGCACTGGAGCGCTGTCAAAGCTTGGTCACGGGCTTCCGTGGCCCGACCGCCATCGTGTGGGGCGATCGGGATCCGGTCCTCGGCCGCGTCCGGCGGCACGTGGAGAAGCTCTTGCCGAGCGCGCCGGTGACGGTGACTCGAGCCGGCCACTTCCTGCAAGAAGAAGTCCCCGGCGAGATCGCCGCGGCCATCGTATCGGTGGCATCGCGGGCGAAGTGAATTCGGGTATGCTGGCACCAATGCGCCAGCCAGCGCCGAGCGGGGGGAGCCTGCCTTTTGCAGGGATGACGTTCGCGTCGGACCTTCACCCCGGCGTGCGCTATCGCCTCGAGCACCTGCTCGGTCAGGGCGGAACCGCAGTGGCGTACTTCGCCACCCGCCTCGCCAGCGACGGTGAATCGCCGGCGGTGGTGAAGATCATCCAGCCGCGCATCGTGGTCGAGTCGAACGAGACGGCGCTCACCATCATCAAGAAAGAGGCCGTGGCGCTCGGGCGCCTGAACGAGCAGGTGCCGCCCACGCCCCACGTGGTGCGCCTGATGGACACCGGTTCGGCGCCCTACGAGTACTTCGCGCGCAAGGTGCAGCTGCCGTGGATCGCCCTCGAGTACGTCCACGGCGGCGGTGAAGGGGCCACGCTCGAGCAGCGGGTGGACTATTCGGTGAAGCACACCGGGTTCGCCTTCGATCCCGATCGGGCGGCGCGGGTGATCGACGGCCTCGCGCGGGGGCTGGCCGAGATCCATTCGGTGGGGGTGGTGCATCGGGATCTCACACCGGGCAACGTGCTGTGTTGCGGCGCCGGCGAGACCGAGCTGTTCAAGATCAGCGATTTCGGCATCGCGCGCCCGGCCGGGCTGGCGGCCACCTTCGGGGATGCCATCGTGGGTACGCCGGGCTACGTCGCGCCCGAGCAGCTCGGCGGCAACAGCCCGATCAGCGTTCAGAGCGACATCTTCAGCCTGGCGGCCATCGTCTATTTCATCCTCACCGGGCAGCGCTACTTCGAGGTGACGTCACCCACTCAGGCCATCGTGGCGGTGGGAACCCCGGGGCGCCGCACGCTCGCCGAGGCGGCCACGCTGTCCCCCGAGCTGCGCGAGCGCGAGGCGGCCTGTCAGGCCATAGACTTGGCGCTGGCCCGCGCCACCGCGCCGCACGCTGCCGAGCGGCCGCGCTCGGCCACGCAGTTCTCGCAGAGCCTGCTGCCGTGGCTGGCGCACGAGTCTGCCGGGGTGAAGGCCAGCCGGCGCTGGATCACCAGCATGGATCTGTTGCAGACCGAGCCCGAGGTCAGCTCGAGCTGGGTCGTGCGTCACCCGCCGGGCAACGATCGCTTGCTGACCAGCGTGGCCTGGCTCGGCAGCGGCCACTGCCTGGCCGCATCCACCCACGGCCTGGTCTATTGGGACGGAACTCACTGGGCGCTGGTTCCCACCGAGGGCTGGGGCGATCTGGGCCGCGCGCGCTTCGTGCGCCGCTTGACCGCCACCAGCTGGCTCTTGGGCACCGAGAGCGGCGCGCTGGTCGAGTACTCGCGCTCGGGCCTGCGCGAGCTGGCGCGCCTGCCCGATCCGAACCTCGCGCTGGTCGACGCCCACGGCGAGCTGGGCGATCTGGCGGTCGTCGCGGCAGAAGATGCCTCTCGGCGGCCGGTGCTGATCGGGCACGCGGCGCGCCGCTTCATGCGCCCCATGCCGGTCGAGGCCGCCGCCAGTCTCTCGGGCGTGGCGCGGATCGACGACGAGAGCTGGCTGGTGGTCGGGCGCAGCGTCGAGGGCCGGTGCTTCGCTGCGATCTATCGCCCGCTGGATTGGACCATCACCCCCATCCCGCCGCCGGAAGGGCGCGCGCTGGTCGCGGTGGCCAGCCGCCCCGAGCGGCGCCTGGCGGTCGCCGTGGGCACCGACGGCAGCATCGTGCGCGTGGAGCGCGACAAGCACGAGTCGGTCAACGTCGACGGTCGCCCCGACCTGGCCGCGGTCGCCATCGACGTGGTCGGCAACGAGTGGGCGGCGGGCGCGGGGTCCATCTGGGCCAACCGCGCCCACCGGGGCTGGAAACGGGTGTGGGAGAACACCACCTGGCGTCCGCCCTTCATCAGCTTGCTCGCCGAGTCCGGGATGGTGGTCGCCGTGACGGTCGACAGTGGCGTGCTCGAGTCGCGATCGCTCGCCCTCGACAAGACACGCCCCGCCTGAAGCCTCACTTGAGGCAGGTGGCTCCGATCGCGGCGCAGTTCGCGTCGCTGGCCTTGACGGCGCCGTAGCAGCTCACGCACTTGCCGACCGTGGTCAAGCCGTAGCACTCGGGGGTCTTGGTCACGGGGTAGCCCAAGAGCTCGGCCTGCACCGCCGCGCACTGGGTCTGCGACGGCGTCGCCACCGGCTGGTACTGGCAGAGGTCGGAGCAGCTGGTCACCGGCCAGGGTAGCCCCGAGCCGCCGCCCGCACCGGCGCCGCCGCCCGCACCGGCACCGCCACCCACACCTGCGCCGCCTGCCCCCGCAGAACCGGCTGCACCCGCAGCGCCGCCGCTGTTCGACTGGCCGCCGCTGTTCGACTGACCGCCGCTGTTCGACTGACCGCCGCTGTTCGACTGACCGCCGGTGCTCGACTGACCGCCGCTCGCTGTGCCGCCGGTCCCGTCGTCGTTGCCGTTGTCGTTCGACTCGATGGTGCACGCGCTCGCCAGGCCAAGGCCGGCGAGGAGCAGAACCAGTTTCGGAAGGCCAAGCTGTGAAGGGTTCATGATGGGTCTCTCCGCGCCCGGGGGTTTTGCCGGGCGCACTCGGACCCACAGCAACCTTGGTGCCACCGCGTTTTCGCCGCATTTCCGCCGCAAGCTGCCGCGGCGCGGCGGGGCACCGCCCACCAGATGGAGGGCGCGCCCCCACCGCTCAGCCTGGCAGGTGGTAGAGCATGAAGTACACGACGACGCCGCTCACCGACACGAACAGCCAGATGGGCAGCGTGATCCGGGCGACGCGCCGGTGTTGTGCGCGCCGATCACGCAGCGCCTGCACCAGCGTGACAATCACCAGCGGGGCCATCACCGCCGCCAAGAGCACGTGCGGGATCAGGATCGCGAAGTACACGCTGCGCACCAGGCCGGTTCCGCGGAACGGCACCGACCCCACGCGGGCGTGATGGATCAGGTACGAGATCAAGAACGCCACCGAGAGCCCGGTGGCGGTCAGCATGCAGGCGCGATGGTGCTCGCGCCGGCCCCGCTTGATGGCAACGAAGCCGGCGACCAGGCACGCGGCCGCCGCGGTGTTGAGCACGGCGTTCAGCGTGGCCAGAGAGCTCGGCATGGCGCGGGGGCGGGTCTACCACGGACCGCCCCCGCGGACGCCTTCAGGTCGGGACCGCCGTGCAACAGCCGGTCAGACAGAACTGACCGCTGGGGCAGGCCGGCTGGCACGAGAGGCCGCACGGCTGCTTGCCGGTCGGACAGATCTGCCCGCCACACGAGCCGCCGCTGCCGCTGGTGCCGCCGCCACCCGAGGGCGAGCCGCCGCCGCCGGTGGTGCCGCCGCTCGAGCTGCCGCCGCCGCCCGAGGGGGCGCCGCCGCCGCCGGTGGTGCCGCCCACGCCACCGTCTGGGGGCGGGGGGAAGCAATCGGCCGGCAGCGTGGTCTTCCCCAGGCAGAGCTCGCACTTCTCGCACTTGTTGAGGCAGGCCTGCACCGGCGTGCACGGCTGGCACTTCTTGGGATCGCCCACGTCCTTGAGCGAGCAGCTGCCGACGTCGTTGATCTCGGAGCCCAGCCACACGTACTTGCCCCCGCCCGCCGGCAGCTCGCAACAGCCGAAGCAGTCACAGCCGTTGGGCGTGAGCGGGCCGCAGAAGTTCTCGCAGGTCGTGGTCTGCTTCGCGTTCAGCTCGGCGCAGCTCTTGCTGGTGCCCGGCGTGTTCGCGTTGGGATCATACTTGCAGTAAGGCTTGTTGTTCTGGTCGAGCCCTTCCGGCGGATAGTTCGGCGCCACTGCCAGCGGATCGCACTCGTGGTTCCAGTTGCACTGGTCGTTGCCCGAGCCCGAGTCCTGATCGAAGTAGCAATCGACCAGACAGGCCGGCCCCGACTGACCGGGGATCGAGCCATAGTAGGTGTTCTCGGCGTTGTGACAGGGCCCGAGGCAGTCGGGATCGGCCATGTCCTTCTTGCCGTCGCCGTCGTTGTCCACACAGTCGCCGCACTGATAGGTCTTGCCTTGGCAGGTGATGGGCACACAGCCGGCGCTGCCGCCGGTGCCGCTGCCACCGGTACCGCTGCCGCCGGTGCCACTGCCGCCGGTGCCGCTGCCGCCGGTGCCGCTGCCGCCGGTGCCGCTGCCGCCGGTGCCGCTGCCGCCCGTACCGCTGCCACCGACGCCGGCACCGCCCCCAGCCCCCGCACCACCGCCGGTGCCGCTGCTGCCGCTGCCACCGCCCAGGCCGCTGTCACCGGAAGCCCCGCCTTTCCCGCCGGTTCCGCTGCCTTCGTCGTCCGAGCTGTCCCCGCAGCCCACGCCTGCAGCCACGCCCACGATCAAGAGCCCCACGAGATGACGCCAGCGCATGCTTCCTCCGATCGAACCCCACAAGTCTTTCACGATCGAGACAGCAGAGACAAGCGCTAGACTGCCTCCTCACAGTGTGTGTGCACCGCCCACCCCTCGTCGCTGTCGTCGTTCTCGCGCTGATTGCGCTCGCCATGACGGGTTGCCCGGGGGCGCTCGAAGATCCCGATCGCTTCGACCAGCCCGACGCTTCGCCCCATGACGGTTCAGCGAGCGACGCGGGAGACGACACGTGACGCGCAAGCCAAGGCTGTGGCTGGCCGCGGTCCTGGTGCTCTTGCTGGGCACCGTGTGCGCCCACGCCACGCCGACTCGGGCGGTGGTCCGCGACCTTCCCGGCGACGACGCACCCAGCGTTCGTAACGCCCTCGTCCGGATGCTGGCTGGCCAGAGCGGCATCCAGCTGGTGAATCGCGCTCACTTCGAGAAGCTGGCCAAACACCTCGGCGCCAAGGACCCAGGCGTCAAGAAGGCACTGCACCGAGCGCTGGGCCTGTCGGTGGTGATCGAAGGCGAAGTGGAGCAGAGCGACGCCGGGGTCAGCGTCACGGTGCGCGTCCTGGGCACCGACGGCGAGGTGCTCGAATCGCAAGAGCTCTCGGCCAAGACCCAGCACGAGCTGGTGAAGAAGATCGACCGCGAAGGTTGGAAGCTCTTGGGCCCGACCATCGAAGAAGCAACGCCGCCGAAGGAATCCAAACCACGGCTGGTGGTGCTGGCGCTGAGCGGAGCGAAGGCAGCCCAGGTGCGCGCGGCGCTCGCCAAGGCACTGGGAAAGAGCGCCGACTTCGAAGTGGTCTCGGACGCCGAGACCGAAGCCGCGCATGCCGACGACGCGAAGCAGCCGAAGGCCCGCGCGCTGGTGGCCGCGGCGCTCGGCGCTTCGGTGCTGGTGAGCGGCGACGTGCAGGGCACCCGGGCGCTGAAGCTCACCCTGGCGGTGCACAACGGCAAGAACGGGGACGACCTGGGCGAGGTGAAGCTCGAGGGCGCCACCCTGGCGCTGCTCGAGCGAGCCATCGCCGGCGATCTACTGAAGAAGCTCGCGCCGCTCGCCGCCGGGGCCGAACGCCCCACACCGCCCGCCGAAGAGCCGGTCGACGACGCGCCCGACGACGCGCCGCCCCCCACCCGGGCTGCGTCGCGTCCCGCCCCACTCGAAGCGGCGCTGACCCTCGGGGCGGGCACCCGCAACTACCGCTACAGCGACGATCTGTTCGCCGCGCTGCGCGCCTACAAGATGGGACCCACGCCGGCAGCGGCGCTCGCAGCTCGCTGGTACCCCGCAGCCCACTTCACCGGCGGCTTCGCTGCGAACCTCGGCCTGGCCGTGGCCTACGAGCGGGCGTTCCTGATCCAGAGCGAAGCGAATGGCGAGACCTACGACACGCGGGCACAGAAGTGGCTGGTCGGGGTGCATGCGCGGCTGCCCGTCGGCGCGCTCGAGCTCGGGGTCGATCTCGGGCTCGGGGCCCACGCCTTCGAGGTCGACGACGACGCGAAGCAGCCCCTGGTTCCGAGCGTGGACTATCGCTTCCTGCGCGCCGGCCTCGACGCCCGCTATCGCAGCGGAAGCTTCCTGGTCGGCGCCGCCTTCGGCTACCGCCACGTCACGGATGCGGGCGAGGTCGCGAGCGATGCCTGGTTCCCACGGGCCGACGTCGCAGGGCTCGACCTCGGCGCGCACGCCGGGTACGCCGTGATCCCGCGGGTGTACTTGCTCGCGGGGGCGCTGTACCGGCGCTACTGGTTCAGCATGAACCCCGAGCCGGGCGACCCGTTCGTCGCCGGGGGCGCCCTCGACAGCTACCTCACGGGCTGGGCGGGCATCGGTTGGGAGCTGGCGGGCGACTGATCGTGAGCAACGCGGGACCGAGCGCGGGGCGCGGCCGACTCGAGGTGATCCTCGCCGCGCTGTGCTTCTCCACCGGCGGCGCGGCCATCAAGGCCACCACGCTCTCGGGCTTCCAGGTGGCCAGCTTCCGCTCGGGCGTCGCGGCGCTGGCCATGCTGCTGCTGGTGCCCGCGGCACGAGCCCGCTGGTCGTGGCGCGCGCTCGCCGTGGGCGCGGCCTACGCCGCCACGATGGTGCTGTTCGTCAGCGCGAACAAGCTCACCACCGCGGCCAACACCATCTTCCTTCAATCGTCGGCGCCGCTGTACGTGCTGTTGCTCTCGGTGCTGGTGCTCAAAGAGCCCGTGCGCCAGAGCGACGTGTCGTACATGCTCGTCCTCGCCGGCGGGCTCGCGTTGTTCTTCGTCGGAGTGCGCGCCCCCGATCAGCTGGCGCCCAACCCCCTGCTGGGCAACGCACTGGCCATCGCGGCCGGGCTGTCGTGGGCAATGACGGTGTTCGGCCTTCGCTGGATCGAACAGCGTGAGCCCGAGCGCGGCGGGTCGCGGGCGGTGTTGCTCGGAAACCTGATCGCCTTCTCGTCGGTGCTTCCCTGGGCGCTGCCGGTGGGCGGGGCCGGCCTGAAAGACCTGGCGGTCATCGTCTACCTCGGCTTGATCCAGATCGGCCTGGCCTACGTGCTGCTGATGCGCGCGGTCCAGCACGTGCCGGCCCTCGAGGCGTCGCTGTTGCTGCTGGTCGAACCGGTGCTCTCCCCGATCTGGGCATGGCTGGCCCACGGCGAGGCACCCGGTGCCTGGGCCATCGCGGGCGGCGCCGTGATCCTCGGCGCCACGGCGCTGCGCACCGCGATCGACGCCCGTCGCGCCCGCCGCCTGCGCGAGCTCGCTCGCGGCTCACCGCCCTGAGCTCGGGGCAGGGCTGCCCGAGTCGCGGACCGGCGCGGGCAGCGCCTCCTGATCGGGCTCCGCTGCCCCGAGCGCCGTGGGCGAAATGACCATGGTCTGTCGAGCCGCCGCCGAAGTAGCTAAAGTCCTGGGCTCGAAACCCACGCTCGACCAGAGGAGGCGCACGATGTTTGGCTCACCCACCCACACCGCCTCGCTGCGCGGGACCTTGCGTGCCGGCGCACGGCTCGTGCTTTCACTGACAGCGCTGACGCTCGCATCGAGTGCTCAGGCGCACGGTCCAGACGAGTGCCCGCCAGCGCAATTGGTTCCGTTGGGCCCACCTGTCCAGCAGGCTGACCGATTTGCCGCGAGTACCAGCGGAGACGACGTACGCTACTTGGCGGTCTACCAGAAGGAGCAGCGGACGCAGGTGGTCTTGAACGAGACCGGCTCCGTGCTCGAACGGGCGGTGTCTCCGATTTCGGAGGCGCCAGGATTCGTGATCGGGTTTCCGGACGGTTTTCTGGCTCGTTCGGGGTCTGACTGGATCCTCCTCGATCGACAGGGAACGCTGGCGTGGAAGAAGCAGACGGCGCTCGCCTTCGAGCCCTTGTCCGGCGCTTTCGACGGCGTTGACTTCGTCATCGTTGGAACCGGCCCGGACCCGCAGACCTCCGGGTGGGATGGCGGTGGTGGTGGGCCCAACGCGGCCGAACCCGTGCAGCTCTGGTTTCTGCGCCTCTCCAAATCCGGTGCGGTGCTGGCTGAAGGCAAGATTGGCGAGCCCACTGCCGTCATCCGCCCGGTGGTGACCACCGACGCGAGCACGACCTGGGTGCTCTGGAGCAAAGGTGGTGGTGGCATCCGAGGGCTCCGGCTTGGAAAGGCCGGGGCGCTCGACGCAGCGCCCTTGGAGCTCGGCGCAGGCTTCGTGGCGGCCGCCGCGGCGCGAGCGGGCGTCCTGGCTGTCTACTCCGAGAACTTCGCCGATCCAACCAGCGCCGTGACTCTGGTCAATGGCGTGACGCCTGGGCCAACCCGCCCCCTGCCCTTCGTGGTGCCTTCATTGCCTCACAAGCGCTTCGCCTTCGCTCGCGAGAGCGACTTCTTGCTGACGGGGGAACTGGTGGGAGCACAGGGGGCACTGGACCAAGCCGCGATCGCGGTGCCGCGAAGCGGATCGCCCATCGGAGACCCATTCGTGATCGCGGTTGGTGAAGAAGCGGTCGCTGCCGGCGGTGGGACCGACGTCTTGATGTTGACGTTGAAGAACGCGAAGAATGGAGCGAAGAGCGAGCGGCTCCTCGTTGCCACGCGGGTGACCGCCAACGGCGAGACGATCTCGCCGGCTGCGGCCATCGACAAGAGCGTCGCGGAAGTGCAGGACTTCTGCAACGAGGACAGCAGCGGATGCCGCGCAGCGCAGCACTCGCCGGCGGGCTCGCATGCTTGGCTCGTGCCAACCGCCGCGCTGCTACTGGTCGCGCGTGCCCGCGGGCGGCGACCGCGAGCGCCAGCCCAACGTCCGTATTTCCGGCGCTCGGCTCCACGAGAGTGATCCCTGCCCCCCTTCGGCGCGGCCCTACTCGCTGCCCCGGGGCGTGTGATATCGGAAACCATGACCGGAAAGAAGAAGTCGAACACGCTCTTGATCGTGCTGATGGTCGTCGGGGGGGTGCTGCTGTTCGGCGTGGTCGTCGTGGGGATCCTCGCGGCGCTCGGCATCTCCGGGTTCCGCAGCTACCTTTCCGCTGCCAAGGGCGCCGAAGGGCAGAACGGGGCCATGGTGCTCGCGCGCGGCGTGGCTGAGTGCACGCAGCAGAAGCAGGCCTCCTCCGGCTCGCTGACACTGCCAGCGAGCGCGCCTCCCGTTCCGTCGAGCCTGTCCCAGGTATCGGGCCGGAAGTACCAGTCGAGCCCCAGCGACTGGTCCGCCGACGCCTACACCTGCGCGAACTTCAGCATGACCATGCCGCAGTACTTCCAGTACGAGTGGCAGCTCGACACCCCCACCTCGGGCAGGGCCATCGCGCGCGGGGACATCGACGGCGACGGCAAGCCCGACCAGCAGTTCAGCGTCACCGTGACCTGCACCGGTTCGGCCTGCACCGCCGCGCTGCCCAGCAGGCCGTGACGTCGCCTTGATCCGGATCGGGCCGCCGCCGCCGCTCAACCCGCCGCCCGTGCTCCCCGACGAAACGAATAGAGGATCGGCAAGACGATCAGCGTGGCCAGCGTCGAGGTGACGATCCCGCCGATCACCACCGTGGCCAGCGGGGCCTGGACCTCGGCGCCAATCCCGGTGTTGAAAGCCATCGGCAAGAACCCCAGGCTCGCCACCAGGCCGGTCATCAGCACCGGGCGCAGGCGCGTATCGGCAGCCTGGCGGATGGCGTCGACCATGGGCATCCCGCCGTCGACGAGCTGCCGGATGTGCGAGGCCAGCACCATGTCACCCAGCACCGCGACCCCGGAGAGCGCCACGAAGCCGACCCCCGCGGAGATCGACAGCGGCATGCCTCGGAGCCAAAGCGCCATCACGCCGCCCACGGCAGCGAAGGGGACGCCGACGAAGACGCGAAGCGCATCCAGCGCTCGCCCGTAGGTGATGTAGAGCAGGGTGAAGACCAGGACGAGCGCGATCGGAACCACGACCATCAGGCGCTCGCGGGCGCGCTCCAGATGCTCGAACTGGCCGCCGTACCTCACGTAGTAACCCATCGGCAGGCGCACGTCTTCGTCGACCGCGCGTCGCACGTCGCTGACGAACGAGCCAACGTCGCGCCCACGCGCGTTCGCCTGCACGATCACCCGCCGCTTGCCCCACTTCCGTTGAAGGGTCGAGGGGCCTTCGCGCACCCGGATCTTCGTCACGCTTCCGAGCGTGACGTGCTTGCCGCCGGGCGCGTCGACCAGCAGGCGTCCGACGGTTTCCGGATCGGTGCGATCGGCCTCCGTGAGTCGCACGGCGAGGTCGAAGCGCATCTGCCCTTGCCGCACCTCGCCGACCTTCCGGGTCCCGAGCGACTCCACCGTCTCGAGGACGTCCTCCGCGGCGACTCCGACCCGCCCGGCAGCCTCGCGGTCCACCTCGATCTCGAGGACCGGCTGACCGGTGAGCTGTTCCACAGAGACGTCCGCGGCGCCCGGCACCTGTTCCACGCGGGCCCGGATCTCGGCAGCTTTCTCCCGCAGGGTCGCGAGATCGTCACCGAACAGCTGGATGCCGACGTCGGCGCGGATGCCCGCGATCATCTCGTTCATCCGCATCTCGATGGGCTGGGTGAACACGCTGCGCATTCCGGGCATGCCGTCCAGCACCCGGCTCATCTCGCCGACCAGCTGGTCCTGGGTCTTCGCGCGCTTCCAGCGGTCGCGCGGCTTAAGTGTGACGAAGACGTCCGAGAGCTCCATGCCCATCGGATCGGTCGCCACCTCGGCGGTGCCCGTGCGCGTCCAGATGCGCTCGATTTCGTCCGGAAACTCTTTCAGCAAGCGCTTCTCGATCTCACCGCCGTAGCGCACCGATTCCGTGAGCGACACCCCGGCGAGCCGGATGGTGTTCACGACCACGGCGCCCTCGCGCAAACGCGGAACGAACTCCGTCCCCAAGGACCAGGCAGCGACCCCCGCCGAGACCACCAGCCAGCCGGCCACGACCAGCACGACGACCCGGTGGCGGATCGCCCTCTCGAGCACCGGGCGGTACACCCGGCGCAGCGCTCGCACCAAGATGGCGTCGTGGGCGGCCTTCCGGCGACGGAGGAAGAGGCTCGCCAGCGCCGGCATGGCGGTGACGCTCAGCAGCATCGAGCCGGCGAGGGCGAAGATGACCGTCGCCGCCATGGGGCGAAACAACTTCCCCTCGTAACCCTCGAGGGCAAGGATCGGAAGGTACACGATGGCGATGATCAGCTCGCCGAACAACGTCGGCCGGCGCACCTCGAGAGCCGCATCGCGCACGACCTCGGTCACCGTGCGTTCCGCCGGATCGACCGCCAGCCGCCGCTCGGCGTTCTCGATCATGATCACGGAGCTGTCGACGATCAGGCCGAAGTCGATGGCACCCAGGCTCATCAAGCTGCCGGCGATCCCCACCCGCAGCATGGCGTTGAACGCGAAGAGCATGGACAGCGGGATGGCAAGGGCCACAATCAAGCCCGCGCGCAGATTGCCGAGAAGCAGGAACAACACGGCGACCACCAAGAGCGCGCCTTCGAGCAGGTTCGTGCGCACCGTGGCGAGCACGTGGTCGACCAGGATCGAACGGGTGTAGACCGGCTCGATCGTCACGCCGGGGGGCAGGCTCGCCCGAACCTCGCCGATCCGCGCCTCGAGCGCTCGCGTCACCGCGCGGCTGTTCTGCCCCATGACCATGAAGCCCAGGCCGAGCACCACCTCGCCCTGCCCGCCCGAGGTCACGGCTCCGCGCCGGATCTCGTGGCCAAGCTCGACCTTGGCCACGTCGGCGATGCGAATGGGCACGCCCTGCACGGCGTCGACCACGATGCGTTCGATGTCCTCGCGGGTGCTGGCCACTGCCAGGCCCTGGATCAAGAGCGCCTCGCCCCCCTTCTCGGCGTAGCCGCCACCCACGCTGGTGTTGTTGCGGCGCAGCGCTTCGACCACCTGATCGAGGGTGAGCTCGTGCTTCAGTAGCTGGTTCGGGTCCACCACGACGTGCAGCTGCTGCTGGTACCCGCCCCAGGTGTTCACCTCGGCGATGCCCGGCACGCTCAAGAGCTGCGGCCGGATCACCCAGTCGTGGAGCGTGCGCAGCTCCATGGCCGTGCGCCCCTCGCCGCGCACCAGGTACTGGAACACCTCTCCGAGACCCGTGGTGACCGGGCCGAGCGCCGGTGGAGAAACGCCAGCGGGGAGCGGCGCGCTCTGCAAGCGCTCGGCGACGAGCTGTCGCGCCCGGTACACGTCCACATCGTCGGCGAAGACCAGGACGAGCTGCGAGAACCCGAACTTCGAGACCGAGCGGACTTCGGTCAGGCCCGGCAAGCCTCCCACCCGCTGCTCGAGCGGGAAGGTGATCTGGCGCTCGATCTCCTCGGGCGCCAGGGCAGGCGCTGTCGTGTTGACCGTCACCTGGACCGGCGTCGTGTCGGGAAAGGCGTCCAGCGGCAATTGGCGAAGCGCAGCCGTGCCAGCGGATGCGG